>ENA-UEQW01002857-UEQW01002857.1-human-gut-metagenome-genome-assembly--contig:-NODE-2857-length-12506-cov-3.311449_pt1 | contig 12506 bp, 10 predicted proteins | sample MGYA00242947_ERZ507947 | MGnify/ENA primary metagenome ERZ507947 (study PRJEB26167, sample SAMN06115421) | human gut metagenome | host: Homo sapiens | place: China:Guizhou | collected 2015-03-17... | reverse complement strand
GGCGGGCGGGATGCCTGAGCCGATTCTCTTCTCCGGCCTGGTTCATCTGGATCATATCACCCTCGCTGGGCAGACGGTGGAATTCAGGCACGTCTTCTATACGTGGATGGCCATGCTCATCCTTTTTGTCGTCGGCTGGCTTGTGCGCCGCAATATTTCGTTGATCCCCGGCAAGATGCAGAACATCTTCGAGTCGATCATAGGCGGGCTTGAGGACTTCACCGTCACCAACATGGGCGAGGACGGACGCAAGGTTTTCCCCGTGCTCGGCGGCCTGTTCCTCTTCATCGCCGTACAGAACATACTCGGCCTCATCCCCGCCTGTGACGCCCCGACCGCCAACATCAACACCAACATCGGCATGGCCCTGTTCGTGTTCCTGTACTACAACTATCAGGGCATCAAGCGCTGGCACGGCCACTACATCCACCACTTCATGGGCCCCATGCTCCCGCTGGCGCCGTTCATGATGATCCTTGAATTCATTTCGCACCTCGCCCGCCCGCTGTCGCTGACGCTCCGTCTTTTCGGCAACATCCGCGGCGAAGAAATCGTGCTCCTGCTCTTCTTCCTCATGGCGCCGCTCGTGAGCACGCTGCCCATCTACTTCCTGTTCCTGCTCGCCAAGGTATTGCAGGCCTTCATCTTCTACATGCTGGCCCTCATCTACCTCAAGGGCGCTATGGAACCGGCCCACTAAGGGGCCACACCTCTCGGGGGAAATGGTCTTTTTGACCAACACAATACAACCGCTCAAGGAGCAACATACATGCGCAAGATTCTTGTGACCCTGCTCAGCACCGTGGCCATGATGGGCATCGCCAGCCTCGCTTTCGCCGCCGACGGCGCTCCCGTGAAACTGGATTCCGCCTCTCTCGGCCTCGCCATCTTCGGCTGCGCCATCGGCATGGCCGTCGCCGCCGCCGGTTGCGGTATCGGTCAGGGCCTCGGTCTGAAGAGCGCCTGCGAAGGCATCGCCCGCAACCCTGACGCCGCCGGCAAGATTCAGGTCAGCCTTATCCTCGGCCTCGCCTTCGTGGAATCCCTGGCCATTTACTCCCTCGTGGTGAACCTGATCATCCTGTTCGCCAACCCCTTCATCTAAATAAGCAAGCGGCTTATCCCCGGCGGGTCCTCGGCCCGCCGGGGTTTCCGGGGAGGGACCGGCAACGCCGTTCTCTCCCCCCTGTTTTTTTCATCTTTAGCAATGCGATACCACTATGCTCTCATTGAAAAGCGAACGTATTCCCAGAGCCACCATTCGCCGCCTTGCCGTGTACGTTCAAGTGCTCGAAAGTATGCAGCGCAACGGCGTGGAGGTCATCTCCTCCGGCCCGCTCGCTGAAGCGTGCGACGTGAACGCATCTCAGGTGCGCAAGGACCTTGCCTATTTTGGCGAATTCGGTGTGCGTGGCGTAGGGTACAACGTAGCCAGCCTCATCGCCGCCATCAAAGCTTCCCTTGGCGTTGACCGCGAATGGCGCGCCGCGCTGATCGGGGTGGGCAACCTCGGCCGCGCGCTGCTGCACCATGCCGAATTCAAGGCCCGCGGCTTCAACATCGTGGGGGCCTTCGACTGCGATCCGTTCAAGATCGGCGAGCAGGTCTATGGGCTGGAAGTCACGTGTACGAGCGACCTGAAGTCCGCCGTGGACGCCAAGGGCATTGAAATCGGGATCATCACCACGCCGCCGGAACGCGCGCAGCGCGCGGCCGACCATCTGGTCGAAGCGGGCGTATGCGGTATCCTGAATTTCGCGGGGGCCCGGATCCACGTGCCTGAAAAGGTCGTCGTGGAGTATGTGGACTTCTTCCACTATCTCTACGCCCTTGCCTTCAGCATCACCGGCAGCGAACACCGCTCCAAGTAGTCCCGGAGAGGGGCAAACGCCCCGCTCCGAACCGGCCCTGATACTGTACTGTCAGCCCCGCCGTTTTCGCGGATCGGGGGTCGGGGCTTTCGTCGTTTTTTCGTCTTTCCCAAAGGTCTTCCATGCCCCGCCTCAAGCTGACGATAGCCTACGTAGGCACCCAGTATCACGGCTGGCAGACGCAGGCCCGCAAAAACGCCTCCCCCCTGCCCACCATTCAGAACATCATTGAGGACGCCGTGGCTCACGTGCTCGGCGAGCGCGTCCATGTGCACGGTGCAGGACGGACCGACGCGGGGGTTCACGCCGAAGCGCAGGTCGCTCACCTCGATGTCCCCGAATCGCGTGCCCGTATGGACTGGCAGCTGGCCCTCAATACGCTCCTGCCGCGCGACATACGCATTGCGGACGCCGTTCTTGTGCCCGACACGTTCCACGCACAGCACAGTGCCGTCCGCAAGACCTACGAATACCGCCTCTGGCTCTCCAAACGCTACACGCCGCCGCAGCTCTTTCCTTTCGTCTGGGCCTGCGGCCCTGTGGATGTGGAGCGTATGGACGAGGGGAGCCGCTACCTCCTTGGCAAGCGGGACTTCGCCAGCCTGAAAAACGCCGGGACGGATCTCCGCACAACGGTGCGTACCATCCTGTCCATCACCCGCACCCCCGAGGGCCCGCTCCCCGAAGGCTGCCTCGAACTGACCTGGCGCTTTGAAGCGGACGGCTTTCTCAAACAGATGGTCCGCAATACCATGGGGCTGCTCGTCGCTGTCGGGCGGGGCAAGCTGGAACCGGCGGACATTCCCGGCATCCTCGACGCCTGCGATCGCCGGATAGCTCCCCTCACGGCTCCGGCCTGCGGTCTGACTATGAAAAAAGTATGGTATGACGACATGTTCCCACTTGCTGCTTCCGGGCACGAAGGCGCTTGAATATTAAGAGATTCTACGATAGCGTCTAGTCAATATTCTTCACAAGGAGCCGCGTATGCCTCAGGTCGCAGCACGCATCAACGAGCAGCAGGAACGCTGGTTGAAGGACTACTTCCGCACAAAGAGTGCGGGGGCCGAATTCATTCTGCCGTGGGCGGTAGACACGTTTTTCCGCGCGATCACGACCATCAAAGGCACATTTACCGGACCGGAACTCAAAACCATTCTTGAAGCTCACCGTGATCAGCGTCTGCTCCCCGCGCATACCCGCCTCTCCTATCTTCTCCTGCGCGTTGCCGATCTGTGCGAGCAAACCGACTTCCATTCCCGTTACGGCGCGAGCCGCACCAGCCTTGAAGCCAAGCTGAAACGCCTGGACGACACCGAAGCCACGGCCCTTATGGTTTGGGCTTCGGCCTTCTGGGTAAGCCGCAATTGCTCGGCGGCGAACATGGATGACTACATAGCTTCCTATTAAGCCCTCCATGCCCGTTTCCCTGTCAGGATACGCCCCGCACGCTCGAAAGGCCGGGGCGTTTTTTATTGAGATCTTACTGGCGGGGGGAAGAGGAAATGTTCTGGAGAAAGGTTCCCCTTCCCTCACCACCCTCCACTCATCCCGCTTCAACGGTTTTTGACTTTATGGGATCCCCTGTTTCAGTCGGAGGTATGCCCGGATTGACTCCATTGATCGGAATAACCCGACGGGGTACACTGGGGAATCTCGAAAGAGCCTATCAAGGCGGCGTGGAGGAAAACGGATACGGGAAAATCTCCGTTGGCCAGCCTCCGCCGCTCAACATTTTGGGGACAGAGCAATGGAACCAACGCATTTTCTCCATTATTCCCTCTTTCCATTCAGGAACGCATCATGAAGACAGTCTATAGCGTATGCGGCATGTGCGGGACACGGTGCCCGGTTGCCGTCGGAGTCGAAAACGGCGAAGCGGTCTGGATTCAGGGCAATCCCCACTCGGCCACGGGTTCGACATTGTGTCCTCGCGGCATCGCGGCGCTCGCGCTGGAAAAGGATTCCGAGCGCCCGCAGTCGCCCCTGATGCGCGTGGGGGCCCGCGGAGGGCACAAGTGGCGCGCCGTCCGCTGGGAAGAAGCGCTCGATGCCGTAGCCGGCAAGCTCCGCGCCATACGGGATCAATACGGCCCCGAAAGCGTCATGTTCTCGCACCGTGGCGGCCCGTTTACGGATCTCTACAAGGCCTTCGCACGCGGCCTCGGTACGCCTAATATCTACAGCCACAGCGTCACCTGCACCCGCAACGTGGATCAGGCCTGCGCATCCGTTTTGGGGCTGGATCGCGGACGCCTCGTCATTGACTACCGGGAGTCGAAACACATCGTGCTCCAGAGCCGCAACGCGCTGGAGGCCCTGAACCTTGCGGAAGTCGCGGGCATCACCGCAGCGCGGGCCAACGGCTGCAAGGTAACGGTCATGGACGTCCGCGCCACCGTCAGCGCCGCCAAAGCGGACACCTTTTTCTTCGTCCGCCCCGGCACCGATTACGCCATGAACCTTGCGGTGCTGCACGTGCTGATTTCGGAAAAGCTTTATGATCCCCATATGCTGCCGTATATCGACGGCTTCGGGGAACTGGAGGAGCGCGTCCGCCCCTGTACGCCGGAGTGGGCGGAAACCGAAACCGGGATCAAGGCCGACCGCATCGTCAGGCTGGCGCGTGAATTGGCTGAGGCCGCCCCCCGTGTCCTCTGGTACCCGGGCTGGTTCACGGCCCGGTATGCTGACAGTTTCGTCACCGTGCGCAGCGCCTACCTCATCAACGCCCTGCTCGGCTCCATCGGCGCGCGCGGCGGTATGCCCATCAGCCTTTCCCCCAAGGAAACGGGGAAACGGCTGCGGCCCCTCTCGGCGCTCTACCCCAATATCACCAAGCCGATGGCGGACAAGGCCGACTGGCAGCAGCCCGGCCTGCTCCACCGGGCCTTCGACGCCGCCGTGACCGGCGATCCGTATCCGGTCCGCGCCTATATCTCGATGCGCCACAACATCCTGTCTTCGCTGCCCGATCCGGATACGCTGCGCAGCAAGCTGGACAAGCTCGACCTTATCGTCGCCATCACCACCACGTGGTCGCCCACGGCGGACTATGCCGACATCGTGCTGCCGCTCTCCCCGGCCTTGTCCCGGGAAAGCATTCTGGCCTCCAAACTGGGGCTGAAGCCGCAGTTCTTCCGCCGCCAGCGCGCCGTGCAGCCGCGTTTCGGCACGCGCGCCGACTGGGAGATCCTGTGCGGCCTCGCCTCGCGCCTCGGGCTTGACAAACTCGCCTTCTCACGCATTGAGGATATATGGAACTACCAGCTTGAAGGTACGGGGCTCGGCATAGAGGCGTTCGACGCAACCGGCTTTGTGCCGCTCGCGTCCGCTCCGCGCTGGAAAACCCTTGCGGAAGCCACGTTGCCCACGCCTTCCGGCAAGATAGAGGCCCGCAGCCGCTTATGGGCTGCATCCGGGCACGACACCCTGCCGCCCTACACGGCACCGGAGCGGCCTGCCGCGCCCGACCAGTTCCGCGTCATTCCCGGCCGGGCGGCATTGCATACGCAGGCCAGCACGACGAACAACCCCCTGCTGTCCGAACTCGCGCCCACCAATACGTTATGGATCCACACGGAGCGGGCCCAGGCCCTTGGCATTGCCGATGGCGACTGGGTTGAAGTGTGTACAGCCACAGGCCCCGTTGGCCGTTTACGCGCTAAGGTAACCACGGGCATCCACCCCGAGGCCGTCTTCATGCTGCACGGCTTTGGCAGGAAAACGCCTCAAGAAACGCGGGCCTTCGGCAAAGGCGTGGCCGACGAAGCCTGCATGGTCAGCGGGCTGGAGCATGAAGATCCGCTCGGCGGGGGGCTGGCCCTTCAAAAGCACTTCGTAACGATCCGAAAAGCCGAAGAAACGAACTGAACCGGCCCTCAAGAATGGACGTTCCCCTGTACCCGCTGCGGGGGACGCCGCATCAGCAAACAATCGCCGGATGCAAGGCATCCGAGTGAGGCACTATGAGCATATATCGCCTTGTCGTTGATCAAGATCGCTGCATCGCCTGCCATGCCTGTGAAGCCAGCTGCAAGGCGGCCCATGACAGCGCACCGGGCATTTCCCTCGGAACGCTGCTTGTCGATGGCCCCCGCTTTGAAGACGCCGCGGAAGAAGCAACGCCGATCATCGTCAAACATGCACGGCCGGAAGCGCCCGCACCGCTTGCGGCGGACGGAGAGCCCCGGGTTGTGCTTCATACCCGCTACCGGGCCTGCGTACAGTGCCCTCAGCCGCGCTGTGTGGAAGTCTGCCCCAAAGAGGCGCTTATCCGCCGGGAGAGCGACGGGATCGTCTTCATACGGGAAGAAGCGTGCGTCGGCTGCGGGGCGTGCCAGAAAGCCTGCCCGCATCACCTGATCTGGGTTGATCCCCGCAAAAGGAAATCCGTCAAATGCGATCAATGCAAAGACCGCCTCGATGCCGGGCTGGATACCGCCTGCGTCACCGTCTGCCCCACAGGCGCACTGAAGCTCGTAAGGAAAGAAAGGCCGGGCCGATAGGCATTGCAGGCGGCTGGCTCGTCACGCGGATTTCCCCCTCAAAGAGCGCCGCTTGCCCTGTCCTCCTTGCGAATGGTATTTGCCTGTTTCAATTTTAAGGGAAGGTTTTGCATATGGCATCACGGAAAGGTATCCTGCTGGCGGGCGGTTCCGGTACGCGGCTTCACCCCCTCACGCTCAGCGTCAGCAAGCAGCTGTTGCCGGTCTACAATAAGCCGATGATCTATTATCCGTTGTCGGTTCTCCTTCTGGCGGGCATCCGTAAGGTTGCCATCATCACCACGCCAGACGACGGCTGGCAGTTCCGCAAACTTCTCGGGGACGGCAGCCAATGGGGATGCTCCTTTGAATACATCACACAGCCGAAGCCGGAAGGTATCGCTCAAGCGTTCCTCCTTGCCGCTGATTTCATCCAGGGAAGCCACTCCTGCCTGATCCTTGGGGACAATATTTTCTTCGGCAACGGCCTCGAAGATCTCCTCATCAGCGCCCGGGAGCAGGAAGAGGGCGCGACCGTCTTCGGGTATCACGTCAGCGATCCCGAGCGTTACGGCGTGGTCGAGTTCGATCAGGATATGAAAGTCCGCTCCCTCGAGGAGAAACCCCAACATCCCAAATCCAGCTACGCCGTGGCCGGGCTTTATTTTTATGATCAGGACGTCGTGGACATTACACGAGAAATCAAGCCCTCCCCCCGGGGCGAACTGGAAATCACGGACGTCAACAAGGCCTATCTCGACGCGGGGAAACTGCATGTGGGGCTGATGGGGCGCGGCATCGCGTGGCTGGACACCGGCACCCACGATTCGCTCATGGCGGCGGGCACGTTTGTGCAGGCTATCGAAACCCGGCAGGGCCTCAAAGTTTCCTGCATTGAGGAAATCGCTTGGCGCAAGGGCTACATCTCGACGGAGCAGCTCATGAAGCTGGCGGCCCCGCTGCAAAAATCCGGTTATGGGGACTACCTCATGACCCTGCCCGAACGCGTCGCCGAGTCATGGAAATAACCCCGCAGCCCAGTACGGCCTGAGGGATGGGGGAGGCGCACCCCTTCACAAGGTGCGTACCTCGGCTGCACCCCGCCGGGTATGGATTCGGCGTGTCCGCCGATTGCTCCCGCTTCACAAAAGGCTCCCAGAGGAAACGCCGAGGAAATATCGCATGGATGAAAGAACATTGCCGCATCTGCGCGTAGCCGTTATCCATTACTGGCTTACGGGTATGCGCGGCGGAGAAAAAGTCGTCGAAGCCTTGTGCAGGATTTTTCCACAGGCGGATATCTACACGCATGTCGTACGCCCCGAGGCGCTCTCCGAAACCATTACGTCCCACCCGATCCATACGACATTTATCCAAAAGCTTCCGGGAAGCGTGCGGCATTACCAGAAATACCTTCCCCTGATGCCGCTTGCGTTGGAGCAGCTGGATCTGCGCGGCTATGATCTCGTCATTTCCAGCGAGTCCGGGCCCGCCAAAGGGGTCATCACCCGGGCCGACACGCCGCACATCTGCTATTGCCATTCTCCCATGCGCTATCTCTGGGATTTTTATCAAGACTATCTGGAATCCGCCGGAGCGGTGACGCGTCTGCTCATGCGCCCGCTGTTCCATCGGCTGCGGCTGTGGGATTATGCCTCGGCGCAACGCGTCGATCACGTTATCGCAAACTCGCGCACCGTGGCGCGCCGGGTCAAGCGCTGGTGGGGAAAGGAGGCCGCCGTCATCCATCCCCCCGTTGACATCTCACGTTTCTCCAGCCCCCACATGGCGGGCCTTCAAAGTGTCCCCGGCACCCCAGAGCCCGGCAGCTACTATCTCTGCCTCAGCGAACTGGTGAGCTACAAGCGTGTGGATCTGGCGGTGGAGGCGTGTACCCGTACCGGGCGGCGGCTTGTCGTTGCGGGGGATGGCCCGGAGCGGAAGCGCCTGGAAAGCATTGCCGGGCCGAACGTCAGTTTTGTGGGCCGCGTGGACAATGCGGCGCTCCCCGCCCTCTATGCGGGCTGTAAGGCTTTCCTGTTCCCCGGCGAAGAGGATTTTGGGATCACGCCTCTTGAGGCTATGGCCGCCGGACGCCCCGTCATCGCATACGGCAGGGGCGGGGTCTTGGACAGTGTGGCGGATGGAGAGACCGGGATCTTTTTTGAACGGCAGACGGCTGACGCCTTAACCGAGGCGCTCGACGCCTATGAAGCCTCCACAGAACAAACGTGGGTACACGATAAGCTGAAAAGGCAGGCGGAAAGCTTTTCCGAGGAGATCTTTCGGAAGAAGATGATTGCGTTCATCGCGGACGTCCTTGAAAACAAGGTATGACAATTCACGTCCCGCGGACTGCAACGCCGTAGTTTCCCAACTCATGGCCATTTTGCCTTTTTCCCGAAAAAGACGCGAAAACATCCGTGTTTCACTATCCCGGCACTTTCAGCCGCCGTTGCGCGCGAACGGGGAATGCTCTTGGAGGCTGGCGCTCCTCGATGCATTCCCCGCTCTCAGTTCCCATACTTTTTGAAACCGCCCATCTTGCGCGCCGGCTTACGTGAGCCGCCCGCAGCTTCGTACAGCCTACCGCCCGCTATAATTCGTTTCGAGCCATTGGCGATATTCCCCGCTCTGAATGTTCTCCACCCACGCGGCATTCTCAAGATACCAGCCCACCGTTTCCCGAAGCCCTTCCTCAAAACGACGGCGCGGAACCCAGCCGATCTCCTGTTCGATCTTCGCGGCGTCAATGGCGTAGCGCAAATCATGGCCCGGCCTGTCCGCCACAAAGGTTATCTGCTTTTCATAGGGGGCCGCTGTGGGGCGGAGCTTGTCAAGAATGCGGCAAATGCTCCGGACGACATCGATATTGGCCCGCTCGGAGTGCCCGCCGATATTGTAGCACTCTCCCGGCGCCCCTTTTTCCAAGACGGCAACGATGGCCTCGCAGTGGTCTTCCACATGCAGCCAGTCGCGGATGTTCTCCCCGGTGCCGTAAATGGGCAGCGGCTTTCCGGACAGCGCGTTCAGGATGACCAAGGGAATGAGTTTCTCCGGAAACTGGCGCGGGCCGTAATTATTGGAGCAATTCGTGATGAGCGTGGGGAGCCCATAGGTTTCGTGATAGGCCCTCACGAAATGATCGCTGGACGCCTTGGATGCCGAATAGGGGCTGTTCGGCGCATACGGGGTGGTCTCCGTGAAGGCGGGCTCGCCGGGGCGGAGCGTTCCGTATACCTCATCCGTGGAAACGTGCAGGAAACGGAAAGCGTTCCGCCTTTCTTCGGACAGCTCTTTCCACCATTCCAATACGCCGCGCAGGAGGGTGCAGGTTCCGAGGACATTGGTGCGGACAAACGCATCCGGGTCATGGATGGAGCGATCCACATGGCTCTCAGCGGCAAAATTGATGACCGCATCGGGCTGGTAATGGTGCAGCAACTGGCGGACGAGCAGCGCATCCCCAATATCGCCCCTGACAAAAATATGCTCGGCATCCCCATCAAGAGACGCCAAATTACCGATGTTGCCGGAATAGGTGAGCTTGTCGAGGTTGACGACCCGCTCCCCCGCAGTGCGCCGGGACAGCACATAGCAGGAACCGATAAACCCCGCGCCTCCGGTTACAAGAACTGTCTTCATTCGGATACCTTCCAGACACGTTTGGGAAATACATCAAATGCCCGCAACGGCCTCATTGCCAAGATGATGGAGGAATTTTCCCCCGACGATGCACCACATCCGGCTCTTGACTTCTTTTCAGGATACAGAACACTCCCCCAAAACGAACCGCCTCTGCCCCCGAAGGATACGCGGACGGGACATATCGGGAGAAGATGTGTACAGCCCCGATTCAAAGGCAACGAGGCGGGGACAGGCAACGTTCCCTTTGCCTCGCCTAAAGCCTCCAGTAGGCCATGCCTTCGGCTTGCACGGCACTGGGCGAGAGACAGCCCTTCACATCCAGCAGGAGGGCCTTATCGGGCACGGCAAACCGTGCGTGCAGGGCTACCGGTTCCAGAACGCCGTTTTCGGCGTAGGCCTTGTGCGGCACGGCCAGAATCAGCGCGTCCAGATTGGCGAGCTCATCCAGCGCCGCGAAAGAGAGGCCATATTCATGGCGCACTTCCCCGGCGTCAGCCAGCGGATCGTGTACCAGCACATCGACGCCGTATTCCTGCAATTCGCGGATCACGTCGATAACCCGGGTGTTCCGCAAGTCCGGCACGTTTTCCTTGAACGTGAAGCCAAGGATGCCCACACGGGCCGCATTGACCAGCCGCCCCTGCCGGATCAGCAGTTTGACGCAGGTTTCCGCCACATGCTTGCCCATGCCGTCGTTGATGCGCCGCCCGGCCAGAATGACCTGCGGATGGCAGCCGAGTTCCTCGGCCTTGAAGGTCAGGTAGTACGGATCGACGCCGATGCAGTGCCCGCCGACCAGCCCCGGACGGAACGGCAGGAAGTTCCACTTGGTCCCGGCCGCTTCCAGCACATCCAGCGTATCAATGCCGAGCCGGTCAAAAATGATGGACAGCTCATTCATCAGCGCGATGTTCAGGTCGCGCTGCGTGTTCTCGATGACCTTGGCGGCTTCCGCAACCTTGATGCTGGGGGCACGGTGGATGCCCGCGCGCACGACCGTCCCGTACAGCTCCGCCAGCAGATCCAGCGTCGGCGCGTCGCTTCCGGAAACAATCTTCTTGATGGTTTCAAGCGTATGCACCTTGTCGCCGGGGTTGATCCGCTCCGGAGAATAGCCCACCGTGAAGTCGGCTCCGCACCGCAGGCCGGATTCGGCCTCAAGGATCGGGACGCAGACCTCTTCGGTCACGCCCGGATAGACCGTGGACTCGTACACGACGACCGCGCCACGGGACAAATGCCGCCCCACAGTCCGGGAAGCCCCTTCCACCGGGGACAAGTCCGGATTCCTGTGCTCGTCGATCGGCGTCGGAACCGCCACGATGATGACGCCCGCCTCGCGGAGTGCCGCCGGATCGCTGGTGAAACGAGCCGTGGAAGCTTGCAGCGCCTCCGAGTCCACTTCGCCTGTCCGATCCGTGCCTGCGGAAAGCTCTTCCACGCGGGCGGCGTTCAAATCAAAACCGATCACGTTGAAATGCCGGGCAAAAGCGACGGCCAGCGGCAGGCCGACATACCCGAGGCCGACGACGGCCACCGAGTGCGCGCCCTGATGGAAAGACGCAATGGAAGGCAAAGAAACAGACATAGGCAGTCCCTAATACGTAAAAGGAAAGCGCAATACTCTGAAAAAAATAGCTTTAAGCTTTTTTCAGGCGTTCCGGAGCAAAAGCAATGATAAGGGCCCTGGCAAGCACCTTGGTGGCGTCCAGCAGCGGAACGCCGCGCAAATCGGGCTCCGTGAGCGCCAACGGGATTTCCGTACAGCCGAGGATCACGGCGTCGGCCCCCTGCTCCACCAGTTTTTCCGCCTCGGCAAGCAACGCCGCGCGCGCTTCCGGCGTCACCGGATTCGACTGGGCCTTGATGCCGTACGCAGTATTGCTGATGGCCTGCTGGACACGCTCGCGGCCTTCCTCATCCGGGAACAAAGGAACGAACCCCGCGGCGGAAAGGGCATCCTGATAGAGCCCGGTCGCGTAGGTCCCCTTGGTGCTCAGGACGCCTATCTTCCGGGCATGGGGCAGGCTCTCACGGATAAAGGCGACGACGGAATCGATCATATGGACGAAGCGCGTCTTCGGGGACGCCTCATGCAGCATGGCGACGGCTACATCCATGATCCGTGGGCTGTGCGCCGTATTGCAAGGCACGCCGATAACGGTGGCCCCGGCCTTCGCCATGCGCACCATGATTTCGCCGATGGCTTCGCCGGGATTTTCGTCCGTCTCCCCAAGCAGAAAGCGCGTTCTGTCGATGATATGTTCGGAAAGGGAATACTGGATCACGGACAGATGTTCCTGATCGCAGTTCGCTTCGGTCTGATCAAAAATCTTGCGCATGAGGTCCAGGCCGGCATACGGCCCCACCCCACCCAGAACACCTATGGCCCCGGTATCCGTTTTCATTGCGTTGCCCTCCAAAGGCTCAATCTTGCTGCGAGGCAGTTTAGCTGAGCTTGCATGAGGGGACAAGCTTTTTAGGGGGGTGGGAAATGTGG
>ENA-UEQW01002856-UEQW01002856.1-human-gut-metagenome-genome-assembly--contig:-NODE-2856-length-12507-cov-501.719389_pt1 | contig 12507 bp, 10 predicted proteins | sample MGYA00242947_ERZ507947 | MGnify/ENA primary metagenome ERZ507947 (study PRJEB26167, sample SAMN06115421) | human gut metagenome | host: Homo sapiens | place: China:Guizhou | collected 2015-03-17... | reverse complement strand
GCATGCTCTCACTCAAGAACATCCGCAAGATAATTCGCAGCGGCAAACCGGTGGTATGGACCATGCACGATCTCTGGCCAGCTACCGGCATCTGCCATTATGCCCGTGGCTGCAACCGCTATGCCTCCGCCTGCGGCAACTGTCCGCTTCTCCCCAATAAAGGCAGCAAGAACGACCTCTCAGCAAAGATATTCCGCCGCAAGAAGGAACTCTACCATCGCGGCGCCATCTCCTTCGTCACCTGTAGCCGTTGGCTCGAACGGCAGGCTAAGGGCAGCGGTCTCTTCGTAGGTCAGCGCATCACCAACATCCCGAATCCGATAGATACCCACGTGTTCTGTCCGCAGGATCAGGCAGAGGCGCGTCTGCGTGCCGGTCTGCCAGCCGACAAGCATATCATCCTCTTCGTATCCCAGCGCGTAACCGACGAGCGCAAGGGCATGCGTTATTTCATCGAAGCCATCGACCGGCTGGTAGCGCGCTATCCCGAGATGAAGGAGAATACCGCCATCGCCATCCTGGGCGGCCATTCCGAGGAAGTAAACCTCACCCTGCCGTCCTATTCGCTCGGCTATGTCAGCGATGAGAAGCAGATAGTGGCAATCTACAATTCGGCAGATGCCTTCGTGCTGCCATCGCTCGAAGATAACCTTCCTAACACCATCATGGAGTCGATGGCGTGCGGCGTGCCGGGCATCGGTTTCAGGGTAGGAGGTATACCGGAGATGATAGACCATCAGCAGAACGGCTACGTGGCCAACTACCGCGATACCGAAGACCTGGCGAGTGGCATCCATTGGGTACTCGAAGAGGCCGACAGGGCGGCTCTGAAGCAGGCATGTCTGCAGAAGGTAGCACAGAACTATTCGCAGCATGCCGTAGCATTGAAATATATTGAAGTTTATAACGAGGCGATGGCCTACAAAAACTATAAGTTATGATTAAGTTCACCGTCGTAACCTGTACGTACAATGCCGAGAAGGAGTTGCAGCGTACCCTCGACAGCGTGCAGCGCCAGACCTACTGCAACATCGAGCACATCATCATGGATGGCGGTTCCCGCGACCGTACCCTCCAGCTGGTGAAGGCATATCAGCATCGCAATGCAGTAGGCGAGAGCTCGCACGAAATCGTGGTGATATCAGAGCCCGACAAGGGACTTTATGATGCCATGAACAAGAGCATCGACCGTGCTACGGGCGATTACCTGGTGTTCATGAATGCCGGCGACACCTTTCCTACAGCCGATACGTTGGAGTACGTAGAAGGCTGTGTAGGCGAAGGCGAAGTACTGCCCGGCGTACTTTACGGCGATACCGATATCGTGGACGAGATGGGCCATTTTCTGCGTCATCGCCGTCTAGCCCCACCCAAGAAGTTCACGTGGCGTTCGTTCATCTGGGGCATGCTGGTATGCCACCAGTCATTCTATGCCCGCACAGACATAGCCCGTGAGATTCATTACGATCTGCACTACCGATATTCGGCAGATGTAGACTGGTGCATCCGCATCATGCGGGAATCATCTCGCCGCAAGTTGCCGTTGCGCAACGTCCATGCCGTCCTCACCCATTTTCTGGATGGCGGCATGACCACGCAGAACCACAAAGCCTCCCTGAAGGAGCGTTTTCAGGTGATGCGCACCCATTACGGCCTTCTTCCCACCCTTGCAGTTCATGCCTGGTTCGTGATAAGAGGGGCCGTAAAAAGGTAAAAAAGTAAAAAGAGCCTTTAAAAGGTAAAAAGAAGAAAATTCCGTTTGGCGTTCTGGCTTTTTCTAACGCCTATGGGGAAATGATATTTTTCTTACGTCTAGCTTGTTTTTGAAGTGTGAAAAATGTAGACAAAAAATAGGAGAGTGTGTCGTAAGTCTAGATAATTGCAGCCGAGGACGGGCTGAAGGCCCAAAAGCTCCTAGCCCAGGGCGTATTGGATGTGACTTATGATGCACTCTCAATTTGTTAAACAAGCTTTGAGTTTCATTGATGAAAAGTCCTCTTCATTAACTGTTCTTTTGTGCGCAAGTTCATGCAGAAAAGTACTGATACGGTTCAATCAGCTTACTCAAGTGGCTCAATCAGCTAACTCAAGTAGTTCAATCAGTTAAGTCAAGTGGCTCAATCAGCGAGTACAGCCGTCTGCGTAACCCAGTTCAGCCATATCCTTAACCCGATGCAGCCATATCTGCAACCCGATGCAGTCGAATCCTTAACCCAACGCAGTCGAATCCTTAACCCAACGCAGTCGAATCCTTAACCCAACGCAGCCATATCTGTAACCCGACGCAGCCGCTTCAGTTGGTAAACGGAAGTACATCGTTTGTTTACCTCATTTAAGCGCTCAATGACTACCAGGGCAAATTACCTTTTTTTGATGACTACCAGAGCCAATAATAGGTACCATCAGGGCCAATCATGTGTTTTCTGATATGCCCGAATGACTACCAGGGAGAATCTTAAAAATATATATTGCTGAATATCAGACAGTTAGGTGCAGATTTTCCTTCCCTATACTATACCAAGTATATTATATATATACATTTACATCTTTTACACTATACGTAATACGTGAGGAAAAAGATTTTTTTTCAACATTTCAGCTCATTTTGTCTGAAAAAATGTCTAAAACTCTTGTGTGAATGAAAATAAAGTCGTAACTTTGCGCTATAGAATTTTAAAACAGATGGTTATGAAGTACTTAGATCCTAAGGCAGACCTCACGTTCAAGAAGATATTCGGCAATCATCCTGATCGGTTGAGAAACCTCCTGTATGTCCTTCAGTCACCCAGCGAGGACGAGTTGATACACCTGCAACAGTATCTGCCGTCAGTAGAAGAACTGGAAATTTCCGCCTTTACAGATGCCGAGTTCCGTGCCTACGACAAATTCTGGGATTCCGTAAGTGTTGAAAGAACCCTCCTGGATGACAGATACCAGAAAGGCAGAGAAGAAGGCAGAGAAGAAGGCATGAACCAGCGCAGCCTTGAGATTGCCAGGAATATGCTGGCAAAGGGGATGGATGCATCGACAGTCTTGGAAATAACAGGATTGTCGATGGAAGAGATACAATAGCTGATAGCTAGAGGAGAGCCCTCAGGTCGGTGATGACGGACTGGGTGTAGGCTCTTATCTGAGATTCTGACAGATCGCTGATATGCTCGGGAGCGAGGGCGGCGATGTGCTGGCGGGTCTCCATCTCTATCATCGTGGCGATAGGGAGGAGCTTGTGGGCTGTCTTGCCGATGGCTTCTATTGATAACTCGCCTTCTGTTGCCTGCTGGAGGTTTTGGAGATGGGATGACAACTCCTGCTTGACGGTGCTGAGTATCTCGGCTTCTGCCTCCGGATCGCCTTCTGCAAAGGTCAGGAGGGGTGCAAAGCGGGAATTCTTATTGGTTTTCTCTGCTATATCCTCTGCTTCTGATGCAGTATCCCTTGTTTTCTCTGTAATATCCTCTGTTTCTGATGCTGCATCCTCCAAACCGAGGATTTCTTTCAGCTTCTCTGTGCTGAACGGCTTGAAGAGGCAATCGTCGAAACCGGCTTCTTTCAATTCTCTGATGATGCTGGCATCGTGGGCGGTCATCGCTACTACCTTCATGTGGCTATGGTTGATGTGCTGAATCATCCTGATGCCGTTCATCTCGGGCATTTCGATATCCATCATCATCAGCGCAGGATGCTCGTTGTGGAGCATGGTGAGCGCCTCGGCTACATGCAGACAGGCAAAGACTTGCCAGCTGTCGCCTACCAGCTTCTTCAGCATCTCCTGAAGCAGACGGAGCTGCAACGGGTCGTCATCGAGCAGCAGTATCTTGTGATTTTCGAAATGGGGCTTGACTGGGGTGAGCGGCTTCTGCTCTTCTGCCTCTTCTGCTGCAGGAGCGGTGCCTAAGGCAAGCGGAATGGTGACGGTGAAGGTGCTGCCCTTGCCCTTGATGGATTCCAGACGCAGGGTGCCCTGGAGCAGATTGACCAGTTCCTGGGTGATGTTCAGTCCGAGACCGCTGCCCTCGATGCCCTGGGCACTCTTCAGACGGGTGAACGCCTGGAACACCTTCTGGCGCTCTTCGGTGGTCATGCCCTTGCCGGTATCCCTTACCGAGAAGGTGAGGAGGTGCTGGGGACTGATGGATGCCTGGATGGTGACGCTGCCCTTATCGGTATACTTGATGGCATTGCTCACCAGGTTGTTGAGTATCTGACGGATACGGAAGGCATCGGCACGGTAGTAGGTCTGCGGACTGCTGATGCCATCGAGCTCCAGATGCAGTTCCAGTCCCTTCTCCTGGCTCAGGATCTGCATCTCTCCGGCACACTGGCGGAACATGTCGGCAGGCGAGAAATCTACAGGGTTCAGCTTCATCAGTCCGTTTTCCAACTGGTGATAATCGAGCAGGGCGGCAACGAGCCGGGAGAGATGGGTGGCAGAACCCTTGATGCTGTTGAGACAGGAGATGCCCTGCGGGTTGTCGACATAATCCTTCATCAGGTCGATGAAGCCCGAGATGCTGGCAGCCGGAGCCTTGATGTCGTGGGTGATGGTGAGGAGCAGGCGTTCGCGCTGGTTCATGATGCGCCTGATTTCCTCGTTAGCCTCTTCGAGATTCTCGCGGTAGATGCGTTCCTTCTGCGTATCGCGGTAGATGTAATAGACGAGGATGACGGCGGCTGTGATGGCTACGATGGCAAGCAGACCTATCTGCCAGAGCAGATTCTGGCGCGCCTGCATCGCCTGGTTGATAGCCTGCTGCATCGCCTGACGTTCGCGCTGGTGGATATCGTTGAGCTGCTGGGAGGAGCGCAGGGCGAGGCGGGCATTGGTTATCTGCAGGTCTCTCACCTCGCGGTTGATGGCATCGTGGTTATCGTGCGTAGACTGCTTCTCCTTGCGGTCAATCTGTTCCAGGATATCGGCTACGTTTCCGGCTAAGTTGACCGGGGTAGAGAGGGTATCGGTGACAGCCTGGTTGCTGTCGCGTCTGATGCTGAGCGTTTCGGCATGTTCCTTCTTGAAGGCATCGGCAAGGCGGCGGAAGAAGCCCTTGCGGGTTTTCATCACTTCTACGGTGGTGTTCTTTGCCACATGAGTCTTGGGTGCCTTGGAATGCACGACAACGGAATCTTCGCCACTGTTGAGGCTGTTCATCTTCTCGTGCAGATAGTTGTGGGATGACTTGCCCTGCATGGCGCGGGTAAGCTGCTGCAGATTGGTCTGTTCCTCCTTGAGCAGGTTGGACATGGTGCTGTCGGCTGCCTGTCGCTTTTCGATATAGTCGCGGGTTGCCTGGTTGATAGCGAGCACGGTTGTGGTGTTGCGATATACCAGCCCTATCGCCAGAATCAGTACGATGGCGACAATGATGTAACCCAGGGCTACCTTGAAAGGAACGTTTGTTTTCTGCATCTTCTTATCTTTTAATGTTTTGAGCCTTTTTGCTATTTGCGTGCAAAGTTAATCAAAAATGCGATATAAACCAACGAAAACAGGAGATAAATGCCAAAATCTGGTCATCTATCTCCTGTTTCATTGAAAGCGACGCGTAATTACTATTTTCTGAAGGTGGATTTACTCTGCTACGGTTGAATCCACTGTTGCAGCTGTAGTGTCTGTAGGAGTCTCTGCTGGAGTCTCAGCTGGTGTTGCTGTTGTGTCGGCTGGAGCTACTGTGTCTACTGGTTCTGAACCTGCAACGTTTACCATTCTGTTACCTGCAAATACATTGCTAACTGATACCATTGCTACTGCTGCGATAACTGCAAATACTAACTTTTTCATAATTCTTTTGTTTTTTAATTGTGAATATTATTGTTTATTAATTCTCTTGCTGAAACTCTTTTGCGAGTTCGCTAAATAATATCACAATAGGCGTGCCAGAAAATGGTGAATTTGGTTAAGTATCTGATAATCAGTGAGGATGGTGTTTTGTGCCAGAAATGGGATGTGGGGAAAGTGGGGAAAAGGTGTAGAAAAATTCCCCAATATAGTGTGGAATATATTGGGGAATCGGGGTGTGGCATGTTTACTCCATGCCGTATTTCTTCATTTTGTTGTAGAGTGTCTTGCGGTCGATGGCAAGCAGTTGGGCAGCCTTGCTCTTGTTGCCGTGGGTGGCTCTCAGGGCAGCGGCGATGCTTTCCTGTTCCGACTGTTCGCTGTGCAGCTGCATATTGATAGGTCGGGCTGGGGAGGTCTGTGCCATCGTCTTCTCCAGTTCCTGGGCACCGATATACTTGCCACGGGTGAGCAGGGTGGCGCGCTTCATCACATTGTTCAGTTCGCGCAGGTTGCCCGGCCAGTCGTATGAGGCAATGATTTCGGAGGCTTTGGCATCCAGTCCGAGCACATTCTTGCCCAGTTCCTGGTTGGCATGCTTGATAAAGAGGTTGGCAAAGAGGAAGATGTCGGCACCTCTGTCCTTGAGGGCAGGCATGTAGATGGTAAACTCGTTGATGCGGTGATAGAGGTCCTCTCTGAACTTGCCTTCGGCTACCGCCTGCGCCAGATTCTCGTTGGTGGCACAGATGAGTCGGATATCCACATCTATCTCCTGCGTGCTGCCCAGCGGACGGATTTTTCTCTCCTGCAAGGCTCTGAGGAGCTGCACCTGTACTTCGTAGTTGAGGTTTCCCATCTCATCGAGGAAAACCGTTCCGCCGTTAGCTATCTCGAAGGCGCCCTTCTTATCCTGTTCGGCTCCGGTAAAGGCACCCTTCTTATATCCGAAGAATTCAGATGCCGCCACCTCCTTAGGAATGGCGCCGCAGTCGATGGCATAGAAAGGTTTGTCCTTGCGCAGACTCTGTTCATGAATGCTGCGCGCCACATATTCCTTTCCGGTGCCGCTGGCTCCGAGAATGAGCACTGACATCGGGGTTGGGGCAACGAGCGAAACGAACTCGTAGAGCTGTTTGGAAGCCTCGCTTTCACCTTTTATATATCTAGGCACCTCCGCGCCCTGCTGCTCTTCTTGGGGCGCATCCTGCATGGCGGCAGATTCCGCACGCTGAGGGGCTGAAACCGCAGAAGCAGCCGACTGGATAGCCTCATGGATTTTCTCTAAGAGGATTTCGGGATGGAAGGGTTTAGCCACGTAATCGGTAGCACCCGATTTCATGGCACATACGGCATTCTGAACCTCTGCATAGCTAGTCATTACGATAAAAGGCAGGTGGGCATCGGTCTTTCTGATATGCTGGAGCAATACCAGTCCGTCGTGGTCGGGCAGGCGCAGGTCGGAAAGAACCAGATGGAATGCATCGCCGGCTCCCATCGCTTTGATGGCAGCGCCTACAGATGTTACCCTTTCCACATCGAATCCTTTCTTTTTGAGCCAAGTCTGTATCATGGTTCCGAATGCCAAATCGTCTTCAACAATCAATATCCTCTTCATAATGTTCTGTTTTATCCTCTTCTAAAATATCGTTATATATAACTTTGTGCAAAGGTACGGAAAAGTTGTATGGAAAGCTATTTAATTCACATTATTTAGCAATAAAACCGACTAAAATTCTACAAACCCTGTTCTATTATCTTATTTTTAGTGAAAAGAACAATTGTTTTCGGATAAAAGCATGCTAGTTGCTTTATTTTTTGTATCTTTGCAACCATGTTAAAATAAGATTTAGAGTCATGAATCCGATAGTACAAACCATCATATTGTCAGCTTCGGCGGTGCGCATGTTGCCGCATATCGCTCTGTATCTGCTCCATAAGAAGGAGATAGATGCCGACCTGCTGAAGGTGCAGGACAGGAAGCCTACGGTGCTCAACCTGATTAAGGCATGCACCCGCGAAAGGAGTTTCCGCAATCTGTTTTATTACCGCATGGGCGAATACCGTTCGGTTTTCATCAGCTGGCTGTTGCCTCCCGAGCGTACGATGACCATCTGGTGCCCGCATATCGGGAAGGGTGCACATCTGGAGCACAGCTATGCCACCTATCTCAACGCAGAAAGCATAGGTGATGACTTCTACTGTCTGCAGATGGTGACGCTGGGCAACGGCAAGGGCGGCAGACCTACCATAGGAAATGACGTGAAGATTTATACCGGCGCCACGGTCTTCGGTGGTATCCATATCGGCAACCACGTGACGATAGGCGCCGGCGCCGTCGTATTCCAGGATATTCCCGACGGGGCTACCGTGGTAGGGAATCCGGGGAGAATCATTCAGAAATAATCAATTTAAAGATAGAAAATATGAACTATGCATTGATCATAGCCGGAGGTTCTGGCAATAGAATGGGACAGGACATCCCAAAGCAGTTTATGCATGTAGACAACTGTCCTATCATCATCCATACGATGATGGCTTTTCAGAAGCATCCTGATATTCAGGGTATTGCTGTGGTATGTCTGGCAGGTTGGGAAACGGTACTGCAGTCGTATGCCAACCAGTTCTGCATTACCAAGCTGAAATGGATATTCCCTGGCGGAAGCAATGGTCAGGAGTCGATCCACAATGGTATCTATGGCTTGAAAGAGGCGGGATGCGGTGATGACGACCTGGTGCTGGTGCATGATGCCGTGCGCCCACTCTTGTCGCAAGACATCATCTCATCCAATATCGCCATCTGCCAGAAGTATGGCTATGCCATTACGGGTATCAAATGTAGAGAGGCTATCCTGGAGAGCGAAGATGGTTTCACGACCAACACCAGTATTCCGCGCGACAAGCTGATCCGTACCCAGACACCCCAGACCTTCCGTTTGGGCAATCTGATAGCAGCCCACGAAGAGGCTAAGGAGAAGGGCATCGCCAATTCGGTGGCATCCTGTACCCTGATGGCAGAACTGGGAGGCAGACAGATGCATATCGTGCCTGGTTCAGAGAAGAACATCAAGATAACCACCGTTGAGGATCTGGAGATACTGAAGGCACTGATGAAGGTTCAGCCTGAGGCTTGGTTAAAATAAACATGTTATGATAGGAAATTCACCATATAAGGAAGATATTGCGCGCCTTTTCCGGGAAGGTTTGGAATTGGGGCGTCTGCATGGCAAGACCATTCTTGTGGCTGGTGCTACAGGATTGGTAGGAGGCTGTGTGGTTGATGTGCTGATGCAGAATCCTGCCCGGTGCTACAAGGTGATAGCAGCCGGAAGAAACAAGGAACGTGCCCGACAGAAGTTTGCTGCCTATTGGGAGGATGAATCTTTCTTCTTTGCAGAGATAGACGTTACCCAGCCTGTCATCAAGAGCATGGACAGGATGATAGTGGAACCAGTCTATAATGAGTTGGCTGAGGGCGCTGATTACATCATCGATGCAGCCAGCAATGCGAGTCCTAACTTCTTTAAGCAGAACCCTGTAGAGGTGATGAAGGCAAACATCAACGGCGTATCCAATCTGCTGGAATATGGATTGAGTCACCGCATGCAGCGCATGGTTTATATCTCTTCGGGTGAAATCTATGGCGAGGGCGATGGCTCTGAATTTAGCGAGAAGAGCAGCGGCTATGTGGATTGTGCATCGGTGCGTGCCTGCTATCCATCTTCCAAACGTGCTGCCGAAACGCTCTGCATGGCATACGGAGCAGAGTATGATGCCGATGTGGTGATAGCCAGACTGAGTCATACCTACGGTCCGGGTTTTACGGAGAGTGACAATAGGGTGTATGCCCAGTTTATCCGCAATGTTCTGAAGGGTGAGGATATCGTCCTGAAGAGTAAGGGTGAGGCTTTCCGCTCCTGGCTTTATGTGGTAGATGCTGCCCATGCCATCTTGCGCCTCCTGCTGGATGGCGAGAGGGCAAATGCCTATAATGTGGCTCATTCAGAATCGAATATCTCCATCCGCCAACTGGCAGAGCTGATAGCCCGGAAAGCGGATAGAAAGGTGGTGTTTGATATTCCTGAGGCGGATGCGCAGCAGGGCAATACCACGCCTATCACCAAGGCAACCTTCAGCACGGATAAGCTCAAGGCTTTAGGCTGGAAACCGCTCTTTGATGTAGAAGAAGGTTTCGGACATACCTTGCAGGAAGTGAGGGAAGGCTAAAGCTTTCTTTTAATCTCATCCCATGTTTCCCGCTTTTCCATGTTCAGATAGTAGCGAAGGTGTTTCTCTACTCTCTGTTCTACGGGTGGAAACTTCATATAGTCGCCAAAGAAGTGGCGCAGATAGGTATCAGCCTGCTCCGGCAGCAAGACGGTGGTATCCTCGAACGGGAATTCCTTGCCCTTGCCGAGCCATTCCTTCGGGAAAATCTCCTTATAGTGGTAGGAACCTGTATTCACCAGTACGTTCTTCGCCTTATCGAAGTCATACCGGTGACTCATCTCGTCCATCTGCTGGATGAGGCGGTGGCGCATCTTGCTGCGGCAGAAGAAGGCGAGCGTCTTGATGGCAAAGCGGCCCCAAGTTTCCTTGTGCAGGAGCAGGGAGATGTACTCAAAGAAAGTATTGTGGGTGGTTACGGCATTCAGACGGTTGATGGTCTTAGAGTATTTGCGATACAGCGCCTTTGCCGTTTCCAGGTCATCGTCGGTGGCATCAAGAGGGAAGATATCTACGTAAAGACCGATGATGCAGGGACGCTCCTTCTCTTCGATAAGGGTGGTTTCGCGATTCACGAGTTTTGAGAAATACAGAGGGTATGACTTGTTGTTGTACGGAGTTACTACCTCGTATTTGCCAAAGTCTTCATGCTTGGCGATTTCGAGCAGACGGTCGTAGTCGGGGCGTGGCATCAGTACGTCGATGTCATCGTCCCAGGGAATCATTCCGTGGTGACGGGCGGCTCCGATAGCGGTGCCGGCACAACAGTAATATCTGAGGTGATACTTGTTGCAGATTTCGATGAAAGCCTTCAATATATCGAGTATTGTGGCGTTCCATTCCTTCTTGATGTTCTTAATATCCATACTTTTTTCTGTTTTACGGCTGCAAAAGTAAGCAAAAAGTTTTGAACTTCAAACTATTTATGCTACTTTTGCATTCTAAAAAGTAAAAACAAGTAATATTCCATATTTATCAGATAGAAACGATGGCAGAATCATTAAAGGAAAAAACCGCCAAGGGATTGTTCTGGGGAGCGATGAACAGTGGCTCTACCCAGGTACTCAATATCCTCTTTGGCATCTTCTTGGCGCGTTTGTTGTCGCCAGCCGATTATGGTATCATCGGCATCCTCACCATATTCACCCTGATAGCGGGCAATCTGCAGAGTAGCGGGTTTACCCAGGCACTGGTGAATATCAGGAAACCAACCGACAACGATTATAACTCGGTGTTCTGGTTTAATGTCCTGGTGAGTCTTACCATGTATGTGGTGCTCTTTTTCTGTGCGCCGCTGATAGCAGATTTCTTCCATCAGCCTTGTCTCACCTCCCTGTCGCGCTTCGTGTTCCTGAGTTTCTTCATCTCTTCGTTTGGCATCGCCCAGAACGGATATATGATGAAGAACATGATGAACAAGGAGATTACCATCGTTAATTTCATGGCTCTGATCAGTTCGAATGTCGTGGGACTGGTACTGGCATTCAACGGCATGGCTTACTGGAGTCTTGCCTGGCAGCAGGTTATCTTTATCCTCGTGCTGAATATAGGAAGATATTATTATACGGGATGGCGCCCGAACTTTCATATCGATTTCGGACCGGTGAGGAAGATGTTCGGATTCAGCGTGAAACTCCTGGTTACCAACATCATCAATACGGTGAGCAACAATGTATTGACCTTTGTCTTCGGCAGGTTCTATCCGATTAATGATGTGGGTAACTATAGTCAGGCATACAACTGGGACACCAAGGCTAATTCGTTTGTTGCCAATACGGTGGGGCAGATAGCTCAGCCCGTCTTGGCTTCTATCCAGGACGATAAGAACCGCGAGTTGCTGGTGTTTAGAAAAATGCTCCGTTTCACGGCATTCCTTTCTTTTCCATTGATGTTTGGCTTGACTTTGGTATCACGCGAATTCATTCTGATTACGATTCATGAGAAATGGATAGCCAGTGTGCCGCTGTTGCAGATTCTCTGCGTGAGCGGTGCCTTTATGCCGATTTATACGCTCTATCAGAACCTTGCCATCAGCAAGGGACGTTCTGATGTGTATATGTGGTGCAACATCGGTCAGGTAGTGGGTTTGCTCGCCTTGGTATTGTTCTGTCATCAATATGGCATCCAGACCATGGTGATAGCCTATACCGTGTTTATCATCGCCTGGCTTCTGGTCTGGCAGTGGATGATGAAGCGTGTTGCCGGATTGCGGTTCCTGGATGTGGCAAAGGATATACTGCCATTCATGCTCTGTGCGGCAGCCACGATGGTAGTTACCTATTTCATGACTCGCAGCCTGCAGAACATCTATCTCCTGCTGCTGGTTCGTCTGCTGGTTTCAGCCACCATCTACTTCTGTATCATGAAACTGCTGAAGGTGCAGATATTAGAAGAGTGTATAGCTTTCTGTAAGCGAGGTAGATAAGATTCACCCTCTTGACAGGTACCCCCTTTTTGATGAGCTTGATGATGAGTCGGATGAGGCAGTTCTTAGGCTTGTAGTA
>ENA-UEQW01002855-UEQW01002855.1-human-gut-metagenome-genome-assembly--contig:-NODE-2855-length-12508-cov-3.585150_pt1 | contig 12508 bp, 24 predicted proteins | sample MGYA00242947_ERZ507947 | MGnify/ENA primary metagenome ERZ507947 (study PRJEB26167, sample SAMN06115421) | human gut metagenome | host: Homo sapiens | place: China:Guizhou | collected 2015-03-17... | reverse complement strand
CGGGAAGAGGTGGGCCGCAGGGGGGAAGGGGCTGTGGCCGGCAGGGGGCATGGACGTGTTGCAAGCGGGAGGGAAGATGTTTCCGCCAGCAGGGGGGGTGGGGGGCAGGGGGGGCAGGGGAGAGTTACCGCCAGGAGGGAAGAGGTTGTCCGTCGAGGGGAAGGGGGAGTTGCCAGCAGGGGGCATGGGAGGCATCGGCGCGTTGCCACCAGCGGGAGGGAAGATGTTTCCACCAGAAGGAGGCATGGGAGGGTTGCCACCAGCAGGGGGCATAGGGGGATTGCCACCGGCAGGGGGCATGGGAGGATTACCTCCAGCAGGAGGGATGGGTGAATTGCCACCAGCAGGAGGGATGCCGCTTCCAGAAGAAGCCATGCTGTCCATCAACGCAATGGGGTTCATCTGGTCAGCGTATTGGTAGGCAACGTTGTTCTTTCGGAGAATGTCCTGAAGCGTCTCCTCCACGCTGCTCGGATTCGGAATACACGGCGTGAGACGAGAACTGATGCGAGGATCCACGTCCATCTCGATGCCGTCGAGCAGCTTCCCGTAGTGGCTTTGGATGGCCTTGCAGATCTGGGGGAGCTCTTTGATGTTCACTCTTCCGTTGCAGTAGAGGATGGAGGCAATGTAACGACGCATATTTGACGGGATCGCCTGCTCGTAGTTCAGGGACTCGATACGAGCGTTGAAGGTCTGGATGTACAGATTCAGAATCTCCAGGGCAGCGACCGTCTTCTTGAGGTTGATCACGTTCTCGACCTAGAGGCGTCACACACCACCTCGGCACGTACAGAGATCTGTGCCAGCTCCACATCTCCATTTGAGTACTTCTTAGCAATATCCTTTCCCATGGCTAACGCCTGACCGTTTAACTCCTTCTGTCTCTACAGCGTGACCGAGGCGGTGAAGCACTACCAGCACGATGCGCGTCGCGCAAGAGGAGCAGAGGTAATTGAGCTTCACTTTGTCGAACTTGGGCATTCAGAACTGATTACGATTCCAAATGAAAGTAAATATGTAACGGGAAAGCTTGCAATCCAGTCTAAAGCGGTTTCAATCCAGTGATCCCGCCCACACTCGCTCGCTTCGTACACAGAACCGCAGCGCTTTTCTTTAACTGGACAGAGGCGATTTTCACACTCCTTTCGGCTCCAATCTCACTTCTCGCTGCTTCTGTATCGGATAGCGAAGCAATGGGCAGAGCGATTCTCGGGGACGATCCAGAGGTGCTTCTCGCTCTCCCGGCATCGGAGAAAGGATGATCGAAGCACACAGAACAGAATAGAAAGCAACGGAGAGAACAAACACTATTCCACCATGAGTCGCCAATCAAAGAAGCGTCAAGCACCGAATCAGGGGCAGTCCAACCAGCACGAGGAGCAGGGCGATGCGGCTAAGGTCGTGTGTGAGGGAAAGACGGTCGAACAGAAGGAGAATCGAAAGAGCGAGACGAGCACAAATGAACGTGCCTACTCGTTGGAGCGGAGGTGACCTGTAGACGCATCTCAGCTGCGAGTGATCAAGCACGAAAGCAACATCACAGTAGAAGGCCAGACGGAGGATTTATCCGTTCCCGTATGGGTGTTTGCCGCGCGTTGAGGGTTAGGTCGATCAATTGTTCAAGAACGGCTTCCCCGAGGGAAGAATCGACTACTACACCGAAGGTGATAACCGCAAGCGCGTCGGAAAGACGGAGGAGCGCCTGCTGACGGTGAACATCCCTGAGATCGAAACGAGCCTTAGAAAGGCTGCCGAGGTGCACAAAGAAGCGAGAAGCTACATCCAAAACCGAATCAAGCCCGGCATCCGATTCTGGGATATGTGCTGCGATTTGGAGGACAAGGTGCGCTTCCTGATAGGAGAGAACGGTCCCAACGTATGCGACATGAACGGTGTGCAATGTAGGCTGGCATGGGGTTCCCGACGGGCTGCTCCATTAATAACGTTGCCGCCCACTACACGCCGAACCCGCACGACATGTCGAGACTGCAGTACGGCGACGTGATGAAGCTGGACTTCGGCACGGAGGTGAACGGTGCCGTCTCCCGCCTTCTCTGACGCGTAGGGTACATCATCGACTGCGCGTTCACCGTGGCGTTCGACCCGCAGTTCGACGAGCTGATAAAGGCGACGCGGGACGCGACGTACACGGGCATCAAGCACGCCGGACTGGACGCGCGTCTGGGCGAGCTGGGCGGCGTGATCGAGGAGGTGATCAACTCGTACGAGGTGACGATCGACGGACGCACCTACCCGAGTGGCGGCTGTGCTGGCGCCTGACTCCTAGTCGTGCCGATCCGCAACCTGTCGGGCCACAGCATGGTGAAGGGCTCGATCCACGGCAGCAAGTGCATCCCGCTGGTGTTCGAGGACACGCCCGACCGCATGGAGGAGGGCGAGGTGTTCGCGCTGGAGACGTTCGCCACCACGGGCACGGGGTTTGCGGACCCCGCGCTGATGACGAGCCACTACGCGCTGAACCCGTCGCCGGAGTACCCCGTCATGTCGTGACGGAGAGCGGGCGTGACGCGTAGGTGTCCGCAGGACGAGCGGCTTCTCAAGCACATCCTGCGCACCTTCAATACGCTTCCGTTCTGCAGACGGTGGCTGGACCGCGAGGACGGCGGTTCCTTTGCCGTGAACGGGAACCACGGCAGACAGGTGAAGTGCATCGACTCGCTGAACCGACTCGTGGAGAAGGGCATCGTGGAGGTGCGGGTCGAGGGAGGCGATGAGCATTAGGATTACCCCCCGCTGTGTGACCGACCCGGCAGTTACACGTCGCAGCTGGAGCACACCTTCTTGGTGAAGTGAGCGCTTGGTGGGGGAGTGAGGTGTAGGGAGAACTGCAAAGAAGTGTTCTCGATTGGAAACGATTATTGATTTGCACGGGCTGTTTGTTTGCACTATTCTCTGAGGGGCTCTCCACCTGGTTCATCATTCTTTTCTCTCAGTTGGCTTGTTTTCGAAATGGCCTTCTCGTGCTCGTACGGTGATGGGTGCGGAATGGTATACGTGAAAGGTCTTGGTTATCGGTTTGGTTAAGAATCAGCGTTGTCAATCGATACAAAGGACGTGAAGGGAGATTCAAAAGGACGTAGGAGTGCTTAACACGTCCTCATATCTAGCATCGTCCAAGTACTACATGAATGTGCACATATGGGACCGTGATAAACAAATGGGTGAAGCGTCTCGCATGGCTATCAACACTAGACAAGCCAATTACCCTGAACTCGACCATTGACAAGTCCCTTGTGTTTGACGGAATCGTCTACTATGGGAACACTTCCATCGTGGTGTCGCTGCTCTCGAAGCACTTCTGCGGTCGATGGAGGACGGAGTGCTCGGCTTCATTCCGGCTGCTGAATTGCATCTATCTGAAGTGGATGCAGGAGCGCCAGAGCGATTCTGCGGACAAGTTTTCTCCCCTGCAAGAAGAAACGGAATTCACTCCGCACGTTTCGTTTTTGTCGAAGGAGGACAGCATCGCCTACACGCTGCCGTTTCAGAAAATCGAGTTGGAGGGGAATGGGCGCGCTGATGCGTAGTCTGCCGCTGAAGAGTCCGGATGGCGTTGTTATCGCTACCATCCACTTGATCACACTCTTTATTCCCTATGCTGTTCGGAAACCCTGGGAATCGCGTCCCCCGCTGATGCACATGGCGGCCATTCTCGGCGATGTCCCTCTGCTGAAGCGCGCAGTGGACATTGAGAATCGTGGCGAACTGTGGAACTTCAAGGTATGCGCGACTGATCATGTTCATCCTAGTCGCTGAACCCGCTCACCATCGCGCTCATCTCCCACAAGAAGCAGGCGTACGAGTTCCTGATCCAGCTGCACGAGTCGCACTCCTTCATCACGGACAACACACACCGAGGCAAGTGGCGCCACTCTCCGTGCCTTAGCCGTAGAACCATCTTCCACTACGTCGCCATGTGCGGCGACTACCGCTTCCTCCGCATCGTCATCAACGCGCTCCCGAAGAAGCAGGACATGCCGATGGTATTCCACGCGCGTCGGCGTCAGTCATAGTACCTGCAGCGTCCCGATGAGTTGGGCGAAACGCCCATCTTCTGCGCGATCCACAAGCACGACGTGAAGATGGTGCAGTCGCTCATCCGATGCGGCTCGCTGCTGGACACGCGCAACAACCAGGGCAACACGCCGCTCATGGTGAGCATTCTGGAGAAGCAGGAACCCATCGCGCTCTTCTTCGCCTCGCTGAGTCGCATCGGACCCAACCACGCCCGCGTGTACTAGTACGACAAGGAGTGTGTGTGAGACGTAGCGCCACGCCCGCCAGCACCAACAGCAAGGGGCAGAACGCGCTGATGCTCGCCGCGCGCGAGGGCATGCTGCTGGTCGTGCGGCGACTGCTGCACTGCCACGTTCCCGTTCTGGCTGTGGACGTGGAGGGCAAATCGGTGTTGCACTACGCGTTTGAAGCCCCGCTGAATCAGATGGGCATCGTGTGCGCCATTCTCGGCATCAAGAAGACTCCTGTCGTGAGTGACATTACGCGCGAGTGTAGGGGAGCGGGGACGAGGTGAGGCGTAGGGGTTGTGAGCAACCACGTGAACACGGACTTGATCTCGATCACCTTCTACAACAAGGACACGGTCGATGTGCTTCTGAAGGACTGCGAGGAGGAGGTGAGAACGCTGCTGAAGGCGATCGTGGAGAACACCGAGGTGCGCGAGAACACGGGCTTTGTAGATGAGGATGACTATGATTGTCGTGTTTGTGGCAGAAATGACAGAAATGACAGAAATGACAGTGCATCACACCATCCAATGGGGAGAGCGGTTGGTGGGAATCAAAGACAATTGCTCCGATGCCGCCAAAGAAAACGGGGTCTCGTAAGAAGCGAGACAAGATGCGTGCTGCGCAAGTGGTAGGGAGATGTGGTGCGTCCTTGACGTTGTAGGAGAAGAACACGATATCGAGAATGATGGGCACGTCGCAGCTGTTGGCATACGGTGATATGTCAAAGGTGCCGGGGAATTTCGAGATGGAGTGCCAGGAGTGCGGAATGAAGCAGAAGAACCGTGCTTTTTGCTATTTTTGTCACGCCGTTGGTCGAATCCGACTGGAGTAAACGATAGGTTCAGAAACTTCCCGTGTGCGCACACTGCGGACGCATGAAGTGCTCTGGCGTGGGCACAGATTGCTTGGTGAAGCACCCCGGAACTACGGTGACGGGCATGAAGTTCGTCGGAGCGATTTGCGACTTCTGCGAGGCCTTTGTGTGTCATTCAAAGAAGTGTATCCAGGAGCACGCGTGCGCGTGCCCGTTCCGCGAGAGTCCGGATCCCGGTTCGCTGAGCATCAAGTGCTCCGAGTGCCAGCGCGATGTGTGGAGTCATGGAGGGCGCATGTACCAGTGCAACATCTGCGGGAAGTGGAACTGCCAGGACGACCAGTTCGAGCACCAGGCCATGTGCCAGACACTGGAGGGGGAGAGCTACAAGTGCATTTCGTGCAACAAGCGAGGACAGTGGTCCTGCATGCGATGCAAGATTAGTTACTGCGACACGCACGTGCTGTCCGCGTTGAACGTACGAATCGATGGAATTGCGTCCCCTGTAGAAGGATCGGAACGGTGTCTATCGTTGCAAGCGCTGCCAGTACGAGTTGAAGGATGTGTCCAATTTGTCGTTGAGCGGTACTCCTTTTTGCGAGCAATGAGCTGTAGTGAAGAAGCATGAGTATGGAAGACAGGGTGTGTACCAGGAGTCGCAGGATGACGACGACGACTATGCTAGTTACGGCGGATATGACTACGGCGCGGAGGAGGGCAGCGAGGATGAGGATGAGGATTGAGTTCTTTTAGTTGTGTTTCCTGTTTCCAACAAAACTCTAATTCAATATCTCCTCCTTCTGCGCATTCCCTCTCTCGGAGCCTCCTCCTTCTTGACCACGGGAGGAGCAACGGGCGTGGGCTTCATAAAAAAGAAAATCACTTTCAGCGACATGGCGGCCAGGGCAAACGTGAAGGAAATCGACAGGAAAAAGCGCGTAATGAACGGGAGTTTCATTAACGAAGACATGAATCGCCCGTAGTAGAAGCGGGCAACCGAGTAGAGCTCCGGAGACAGCGTATCTACGGTGAACACGCAACGAAAGGCAGTACTGTCCACGATCGCTTCTAGGTACTCCTGAATGGCATTGCGCTCGATCTTCACCGTGCGATAGTAAATCCCCGTCTACACATCACTCCCAGGACAAGGACATGCTCGTTCACTCAGTAGCAGGCCACACGGAATCTTGCTCGCATCAACTCCGAAATGAGAAACGTACTCGCCCCACTCCTCTCCGTCCAGAAATGCAAACGCAATTCCCTTCTTGCACTATGCGTTATCCCTTCCGTCCACGACAACTCTTGTCGGCAGAGAGCGCAGAATATGCTTGATTTCCGCCATCCGAGAGGGATCCAAGAGAATTACCGAATTCACCACCAGCAGGAAGGTCTGCTTTCCGCTCTGAACAATGTCGCTGAACGCCTTGCCACGGTACTAGGACGATTACCCCGACAGACAACGCATACTTCGGGGAAGAGAGGGAGCGTGCGCTGACGAATCCACTCCAACAGGCTGTCTTCGTCTTGCACGTCGCCGTGGTAATAAACCGGATCCACTTCATCTTCGATGCGCACCACAAACGGCAGCTGAATGGGCGGGAATGCCTGCAAATACGTGTCCGTTGCACCGAACACGGCGTAGAGGAGGAGGTTGTCCGAAGCATTACGGAATTCGGTGAGAAGGTGTTGGCTTCTTTCAGAGTCGTCCTATCCTCATCAGTACAAGCAAGAATGCGTACGTAGACGCAAATGAACACCACATTGGCGGAGTGAGTGAGTTGGTCATAACCCTCCTTGGAGTCGAAATAGGTGACGGACTCGACTACACTCAATGCAATGCACGACGCGTACCGTTCAACGAGTCGCACATGTCGATTAGAGAGCGAAGAGACTGTCTTCCGTAGAAGTCGTGGATCGCGTTGTTGATGATGTACTTTATCCAGGGGAAGGAGCGCACGTTCATTCTCTCGCACAGTCCCTTGTCCACAGAGCAATCGACGTAGCCCAGTCCAATTTCCTCGTTGTATTTGGCTGCCAGGTAATCCACGTTTATGTTCATTTCGTTTCGAACCGAAAAGGGCATCTATTCATCACGAGTCACGAAATCGAGAGCAACGTTCTGAACCACGACGACCCATTTCCCGTCCTTTATGGTATCGTCGAACGTTTCGTTTCGCAGCATCTTGACGTAGGAATCTTGAGTATCAGCGCAAGGCGCCAAACCCTACCCGAGAACGAGAATCCATAAATGCGATAGATGAGCAGAATAGAGAGAAGATGGAAGTAAAACCTGCGTAGTTCCATTACCACCGCCAAATCATTATTTCCTTGATCCAGCCACCTCCATTTCACGTAGGATATGTGTGACGAGTGCTGCAGCTCTCTCGGACTCCATATGCGTGCTTCTGTTGATCATCGGAGGCACTCTTTCCAGAGCCGAGACAGAATACCAGGGATGAATTGCTGCGTCCATGTGCACATTTCTGTGTGCGCCATGCCAAGATCGATTCTAACAGTGTATGTAGACAAACAGACGGGATTGACAACGATGAGCAATAACAACTAAGCAGTTTACCAGTCATCATCATCTCCGCCGAAGAGACCGCCTCCGCTCATATCCACATCCTCTTCCTCTTCCTCCTCTTCCTTCTTCTCCTCCTCCTTCTTCTCCTCAGCAGGAGCAGCAGCACCAGCAGCAGCGGCTAGAGGGTTACAAAGCGCAAAAACAGAACGTACCAACAGGGGCAGCAGCACCGCAGCTAGGCTTCATGATCAGCTCGCACAGGTCCTTCTCACTCAGGTACTTGGCGAACAGCAGGGGCCAGTAGGGCTCAACGGTGTTGTTGGTGGCCTTGAGGAGCTATGCAATCAGAATCGGCTTCAGAACGGTTCACCTTCTCAATGTTCTCGGTATTGACCTGCACGCCAGCGTCGGCCAGGATGAGGCAAGCAAGGGAGCAAACGACTTCGTCGTGTTCAGCAGGGGCGACAAAAGACATCGTAACCAAATGAAATGTGGTCTACAAAAGAAAGGTGTGGAAGTAGGGTACACTCGCCGTTTATGTCCCGTTATGTCAAGAATTAGGGTGATTCGGGGGGAACGGAGGCGATTGAGGTTGCTTTGTGTCTATTCGATGGAGGTGAATCCATTCGAGGTGGGGAGAGGAAGGGGGAGAATGCGATGGAAAGGGGAGATGGGGGTGGGAATGGACGTAATCGATGCGTGCTAGAGAGAGAATCGTTCCCAGAAAGGAAAGGCGCCATGGCAAAACCACTATTCATTCTCCACTTGCGATACGCATTTCGTAGCAGCCTTCCTCTCTCTTGGTGAACAGAATGGCGTATGACGAGGTCGCTATGAGGATGCAGAAAACGGGAGTCCGTCTCGCCCTATCTGAAATCGTTATCGCTACCGGAATCTCGTACTACTACAAGTTCAAGGAGTTTGGACCCTACTCCAGTTTCTCAACACTCGAATCGGCGTCTGCGTGCCTCTTCCTGGCCTCAAAGGTGTGCGACGAAACGCGGAAGATACGGGACATTCTGAATTGCTGGAAAGAGGCTGACGGAAACTCGTTCGATAAGGAGCTGACAAAGGAGTAGAGCCTGGTGGGTGTCGTTCTTACTTAGATACTACAAGCTGAAGGAGCGTGTCGTTGAGTGCGAGCAGGTCATTCTGCGAACCTTCGTGTTCGATGTGGAGACAACGCACCCCTTTGCTTACTATCTGAACGCGTGCAAGTCATTGCATGTGAAAACCGAAACGGTCCAAGTGGGTTGGGCGATTCTCGTGGATTCCTACGTATTCGGAAAACGCAATGCGTACAGCTTCTCCTCTCTTGCTGTTTCTGCCATCTATTTGGCGCTCAGAATGGTGAACGATCCGTCTCCTCTGCGAGAAGAGTGGTGGCTTCTGTTTGATGAGCCGTTTCCCCTTCACCTACTGCTAATGCATAGGACGAGCGATTTAGTTGTGTGCTGCAACGACTTGTTAACTATGTACGATTAGACTCGTGTTTGCAGAAAACAGACGACAAGAATGGGAACATGACGGTCACAAGGACGATGGCGCATATAATCACAATCATTAGAATACAGCATCGGCGCTTTCGGTTCTTCTTCGCCTCCTTGATGGACTCTTCCAGCGCCTTGTTTCCTTCTGCCACGCGCGAAGCCGCCTTCGAAATCTACCTCTCACACGCTTCATGCTCGACTACGTTCATCTCAATGCGATCGATGGACTCGCCCTGCTCGTTGACCAAATATGCCAAATCCATAAACATCTGGTTCAGCTGCACCATGGATCGCTGGATGTTCAGCACGGACTGGTACGTCTCCTCCACTTGACGCACGTTCGTCTTGATGGTCGCGTTCACATTGCCCATCATCGCCTACGCATGATGCCATATCGACGAGGCGCACTCCGCGAATGGCTTCGATGCTCTGACCCGACTCGATCACCTCATCCAACTCGGCGTCGCTCTTGTTCAGCACCGTCTTCAGAACGCCCTTCACACGCGCCTTCACGTTCTTGTCGTACTCCACTTGGGTGGCGTTGTACGCAGCCACGGTGCTGGCAAACTTGCGGACAGCCGTATCCAAGGCGTTCTGTTCCATTCTAATCGGTAACATGAAGATCGTGTAAGTCACTTCACGTCGCTTTCGATCATGCTGTTCTTGTGATTCGCAATGTGATCCTTTAACGAATCCATCTTCACCTGCGTGTCACATCTCGCTAGCAACGCTACCTTCAGTGTTTTGATGAGGTTCGAGGTGTTTTCCGTGATCTGCTCCACATCTCCGGCTACTCGTTACGTCTCCGTGTCTGGCACCCACAGGGAATGTTGTCCAGCGAGAAGTTGGCCTGGTATGCATAGCCATTGAGCTTCTTCTCCACATCACTAGCAGAGTCAGCACCACTCGCATAACCAACCTAATTCGCTGGATTCCACTCTCCAGCGATTTCACTTCCTCCAGAAACTGAGCCACCGTCATTTCTCCTTCCACGGGCTTTGGAGCCATATCAACCATCCTATTCGTTACGTCACAGAGATCGATGCAAAGTACTCGGTTCCTTCGGCAGACATCTTTTCGGGTTACTGACAAAACACGCCTTTTCAGAATGACCAAAAGAGGCTTGAAATCCGGAATGGGCGAGAATCAAACAGGAGCGACTCCTGCTGTCCAGCACTGTTGTCCAGCAGAAGGAAAGGAGGATCGGAAGGAGGGGCATAATCAATCTTCGTGGGAAGATGGAACAGCAGCCGGTCGATTCTGCGAGCGATATCCAAACGGTTCGGTTTGAGCTGTGCCGTGGATGACAGTACGAGAAGCAAGTGTCGTACTTGAAGGACTTGGTTGGCCAATACAATCCTTCTCTGTTAGACCACTTGGTTTTCGCAAAGTATGTGGATAAGAACCCGATGCGCGTGAGTGTGGCTCTTCCTCTTCATTTGCTAGCGAACGTTTCATATCCTTGAGGTCACGGCGTATCTCATGTTCATGACGGTGCTCATCATCAGTTCTGTACGTCCATGGACTTCATCTCACGCCTAGGTTCCGATTCCGGCTGCGATTCCATACGCAGACCTGCTATTGAAGATCCAACAGTTCAATAAGCCCATTATGGTTGCGTTCGTCCTCGTGTACTACTCGTTCCAGTCCTTGTCGGAGTTCGAAGCGTTCGATATGTACGTGAACGACAAGCTCGTCTTCTCGAAGGAAAAGGTGGGACGCTATCCCACGGACGAGGTGCGAGTGTTCTTTCCCTCTGATCGTAGGAGTTGCTGGAGTTCATGCATTGCAAGATGGAGTAAACCCATTTCTGATCAAGTCGTTTCCTTGCCATGACAGATTCTTTGAAAACACGTTGTGCAGGGAGTCTCGAATTTGGGAAACGACCGTTTGGTGGCCAACAAACACATTTCAGTGCTTCTTTGTTACATCACCCAGTAGAATCATTACTCATCGCTATTATAGCCATCATTATAATACCTGTCCCAAGAGTCCTCGCTCCAGCTATCCGTTTTTTTAATACCGTAGTTGTAATAATCGCTGTCACCGTAGTCGCTTGAACGGTAGTCAAGCCAGTCACGACCGTTGTCGTCACTCCAGCTATCCAGCAAGTGGTCGTAGTACCCTTCCGCATTGCTGTCCTCGTCGTCGGATAACTCCTCGCTGTCCTCAAACACGCGCTCGTCCACATACTCGGTTCCGTCGAACAGCTCCATGTTCTGCGAGCGATCCAGTTCGGATAGAGAAATGTATCCCTCTTCGGCTTCGTGCTTCGGCACTTCACCCTGGCACACGTAGTAGTCATACACATCGCCATCACCGCCTTCCTCATCCTCTTGCTTCTTCTTTGCGGCCTCAAGCTGCCTGTTCATCTCCTTGTACAACGCCTCCACCGTTGCGTCAAAGAAGCAGCACCCCTCCACGATCTGCTTCCAGAAGATCGATGCGGGCGTTATTCCGCCTCTGATATCGATCTAGAGATGAGGCGTTGCGCAAGCTCACACAGTGAAGGAAGCCCCGATATTCACGAGTTCCAGCGCCCTCTCGTAGTCTTTAGTCGCGAGTAGAATCGCAAGGAGCGTGTAGTTGTTGTATATGCCTCGCTTCTGGCAACGGTAGTCGCATTCCAGTTCGCCGCTCGCCATGTATGACATCAGCTTGCCGTACGCGTTTTTGCTCACCTTTCCGTTTCCCCCGAAGGTTATCATATGCGTGTTGCACTCTGCCTAGACATCACCCTAGAGCCCCATTCCACACTTGCAAGTGGCTGGCCACGTTTGTGTTGTAGTTAATTTGGAATCTCGCTCTCTTCCGAGAGTAGCGCGGGATTACCTCTGCAGCCATACTCTCGAACTTCTCTGTGCACCAGTCCTCAAAGTCAGCGTTTGTCGTCGTCTCGATTCGCTTGTACCGGTACCTATTCGTCACCACCCTCTTCAACTCGAACATGGGTGGTCTCGCTGCTTCGTTCTCTCCCTCCTTCAGCGTCATCTTGCTCAGTTCCTCGTTCACAGCGTCCATCGTCGCCACACGCTTCTCCGGCGCTTCCACGACGAGCGTATCCTTTGATTCCTCCTCTCTCCCTCTCTTAACACGAATGATCTTTCCCAGCATTGAAGTGAAACAGATAATGGTGTGGAAGAACATTCTATTCCTGATCGATGCAGGCCACGTCGGTAACGACGGTTGTGACATGTATCTATGTGGTGGATGAGGATAGAAGCGTGAATGGAGGCGATTCGAGCCTTATCCGTAGTTGCCGAAGCAGTCCCGCGCGTTGGATTCGCTGAAGCTACAGCTAATGCAGGAAGTATGTGAAATGACCAAAGACGTCCTTTGGTACCAGGACTCCTTCTTTCTTCGCACAGAATCTTTCAAGTCAGCAAGCCCTCTGTCACCGAACGAACAG
>ENA-UEQW01002850-UEQW01002850.1-human-gut-metagenome-genome-assembly--contig:-NODE-2850-length-12524-cov-4.644252_pt1 | contig 12524 bp, 19 predicted proteins | sample MGYA00242947_ERZ507947 | MGnify/ENA primary metagenome ERZ507947 (study PRJEB26167, sample SAMN06115421) | human gut metagenome | host: Homo sapiens | place: China:Guizhou | collected 2015-03-17... | reverse complement strand
CTCTCAGCTTTTACATTCTTTTCAAGACGACATCATTTGAAAAAGCCCTCACATATGGATTATTAAATATATCCGGCTCACTCTTTAAGAACTCTGCTTTGCAAATATCCAGCTCCCTTTTCATAAAAGTCTCTATTCTACTATACGGCTCAATATATTGATGCCATAACAAAAATGACTGTATTTCACAGTGACACTGCTCAATTACATTTTCCATTTCTGCTTTTCTGCTTTGAATAGCCTGCCTTATATGATCCATAATAATCTTAGCATCCCTGATCTTTGCATTGCTAATTTCAGAACGTATAATGCCCCCTGTATTCTCAAAGTAATAGTATAATGTCGATTGCACCTTACAATATTTCTTTGCAAGTAACACACAAAGCATGGAAAAATGCGTATCCTCATAATATACATCTTCTACGAATCTGAGATTATGTTCTCTTATGAATCTGGTCGAGTATAGCTTTGCCCATGCTGTTACATTAGTAAATCCGGTCAAACCTATAATGAGATTTTTCCTATTATCAATATTTTCTAAATCAAGCCTTTGAATTTCAAAATCATTTACTTCTAATACATTTGGCTTATCTGCTTTAAAGCACGATACACCACACTGTGCCACATCATAATCGTCCTCTGTCATTCTATCATGCAACACCCTGAGCATATCCGGATGCACATAATCATCTGCATCCACAAATGTAATATATTTGCCGGTGCAGATATCCATTCCCAGATTACGTGCACCGCCACACTTTCCTTTTTTCTGTATTTTAAGAGATATAACATTCTCCGGGTATTTTCTTTGTAAGGATTCTAATATAGACCATGTATTGTCTGTCGATAAATCATCTATGAGTATCACTTCGAGATTCTCAAAACCATATGTCTGGCTGTAAATTGAATCGAAGCATCTCATAATGTATTTTTGTACATTGTAGCATGGAATAATTACTGATATCTTGTCCTTACCATTCATAACATTTTCTCCATAATATATAAAATAATCAAATGTTAGTACTATTTCCCTTTACAACTCACAAACTATACTGTTCACATGATATTTCTCTGCAGCTCTCGGATTTTTCTTTGCGAACTGGCGGTTGATTCTCTTTTTGACTATCTCACAGTCCTCGCGCTTTAATCCGATGAGCATGATAAGAAACTGCACCTTTCCATACGAGGTATATATGTCACTGTAGCGGATTGATTCACCGACGCACTTCTTGAGCTGCCTTGAATACTTGTTCATCTTTGTCTCGCTCTGTACCTGTCTGCCTTCCTCGTCCTCGAGAGTACAGAGCATGAGATACACAGGTATCCTTGTGCGCTTCATAATACGGATGGACGCCTGGTATATTCCCCTGAATACCGGATAGCTGCAGAAATATCCGCCTCTTTCTGTTTCCTCCTGCTCGTTCATGCCCTCCTGGATGTTTTCCAGTATCTCATGTGCATGATTCATCTGATTACTGTATTTCTCAAGGATTTCCAAGAGTCTTGAAGATGGATAAATACCGCACTCCCTGAGATAATAGTCCACGACATCCGTGTATAGCTCTTCCGCCTCATCATAGCGCCTGGTCTCTACCATCGCCTCCATGATGAGTTCCTCCCACTCATTGAACGGATCGACCTTTGCCGCATATACTCCGAGCTTCTCCAGCCCCTTGAATTGTTTTCTCTTTCGCAGTATGTACGCAGATTCATTTATGATTTTCTCAAACATGGTGTGATAGCGTCTGGCCTCCTGTGCTATCCACGTCTCGCCTATATATGCCGCCAGAAACTCTCCCTTGTACAGATATAGTGCTTTTACGTACAGCTCAAGCATATTGTCTTCTATTTCCTTTATCCGCTCATCACACACTGTCTCTGCACTCTCTGGCTCCTGTGGCATCTGCTTTTCCAGTGCACAGGCCTCGTTATAGAGCTTCTCAAACTCTGCTGCATCCTCTTCTATCTCTATATCCGGAGTCCAGTAATATATGCCTCCCTCCAAATATATGAGGTTCTTTCCCGGCAGTCCAAGCTGTGCGAGCTTTTGCTTTGTCTTGTATACAATAACTCTTAGCGCTGTGTGAGGTGCATCTATATCACGCTCACCGATTACTATTTCCTCGAGCTTATCCTTTGCTATTCCGCAGTCAGAATAGTGTATCAAAGCCTGCATCATGCGGTTGAACTGGCTTTCCTTATGCATTTTTTCCGCCACAAATGGTGCTCCGTTATAGTCCATTCTGAAATTGCCAAACATCTGTACCTTGATTTTATGCGTCATAGGCGCCTCTCTTCCCGAGTTTTATAAACATGCTTATTTACGGATTTATATATGGTATGCATTGATGATACCTTTTGACCCTTATTTCATATTATACAACAATTCCACTCCTACTGATAACAACGACAATTTACATAAACAGTGTCAAAACTCGTACTTGACAATTTTCGTAATATATGCTGCCAATGCTCCCTGAATATAAAAAAGATCCTGCAAGAAAATCTCACAGGATCCGGCTTTTCAGATATATTAAATTAGAAAATAGCATTTACAATTGTTGAACCAATGGCTGTTGCAAGGAATGCCAGTCCACACACGAGTGGAAGCTTATTATCATCCTCTTCTATTGCCCTTACTCCAAAGAATATGCTTACATATCCTACTACACCCGCAAATGTATGCAGCCAGCTGCTCACATTGCCAAAGAACTGGAATGGGATTATGTCGATGATTGCTGCCACAAGGATAATCGGAAGGTATACTGCATCATACAGACATGCTGCTGAAAGTGTCTGTGCAAATGTCACCTTTTTATCCTTCTGCACTGCGTTTAATACAACCAGAATGACTGCTGCCAGGATGAGTACTCTCACTGCCTCTCCTACGATTCCTGAGAAGATTCCCTCAAAGAAGCTCGCCGGGTAAAATGAGAATCCAAAGCCGCCTATACTGCCAATTACGCTTGATAACAGATATACTACAGACAGCACTACCTCTACTATGGCAAATAAGCCAATAAATATAAAGCCTGATGCCATATTTGCATTCTTTACAAAGTCTGCTGCAGCCTGTGCCGGCTTCTTAACAAGCCCCTTGTAGAATGTGATGATAGATGCCACATTCTTGTCATTCTGCAGCTGCTGTCCGGCTGCACTCACCTGCTGTGTGAAGTTATCAAACGCCTGCGACTGTGCGCTGCCCTGTGGCTGTCCATTGAACTGTCCCTGTGGCTGTCCGTTGAACTGTCCCTGTGGCTGTCCGTTGAACTGTGCCTGTGCGCTACCCTGTGACTGTCCGTTAAACTGTCCCTGCTGTGCTGCATTATTCGTGCAAAGTTGTTTGGCGTGCTGACGGTGAATGCTCTGGAGGGCATCATCAACGAAATAGACCAGATGATCCCGCCGGAAGCGTTTGACGGTGCCCTTTCTTGTTGTGCGATTATTGCGTAGAGCCGCTGGATGTGTTCTCAAACCGTTTTCGCCGTTACCAGAACGGCAGTCTGATGCCAACGAGCTATGGAGATCATTTGGACCGTGCCGCAAAGAGTCTGTGCAAGGATATTGGCGTGTCCGTCACCATCGAATTGTTCAACACCCAGGCCATTAAGGTATGGCGTGGTGAAATGCACTAAAGGATAGAGGGTGATCACATCGTGCATTCTGACCGTGGGAGACCACGAGAGGAACGACATGATCGAGTGGCTGAGTCTGCCAAACGAGATTATTCTGAAGTCGGAGAGGTACGAGAACCTGATTAACGACGTGTGTCTATACTACTACAAACAGACGGTGACGAGCATAAACGAGGACACCCTCGCGTTTGTGAGGAGATCGGCAAACGAGCTTCTTCGCAACAAGGCGTCAAAGGAGGCGCTCCGCAAGAAGCTCGTCCAGCAGAGCCAGACGATGATGGTGCGCGAGCCTATCGTGGATGACATGCACGGGAACCTTCCCATGGGGGAGATGATTCCTCCGCGTCAAGCGTATGTGACGGATGTGCAGGGTGTGGACCCCAACCAACTGACGTATCTGATGCATTCTGGGGTGGCGGGACCCATGTTGTCGGTGAGTGGTGTGCGTTGTGGTTTACTGTGTAGTAATCTCGTTTCCGAGGTCTTTTGTGTACAATTTTCAAAGCATTTCTGTTGTGCCGTGTTTGTTTGGATTCAGTATTTGAATGTGAGTGTGCAGTTGTCTCTCGATTGGTAGTCAAGGAACCACTCAACGCTTCATCGATTGGGAGGCTTTTCTCACTTCTTTCGTATTCGATCGGTGGGATATCAACGTCTCGTTAAGTAGATTGCAAGTGAGAGGAGGAATGACCGTACAGGAATGCTGGATATTCTCAACACGTTTAATACCTTCTTCGAGAGGAATTCTGTTTTCCCTTTTGTTTGGCCGTAATCGTTTAGGATGGACATCCGTCTTATCGAGACATTGTGGAGAAGATGCTTGATACGGACGACAGGCGCTTGATTATCAACATTGGCGACGTGGGTCCTCTCGGCAACAACGCCCAAACCGAGTTTTCTTCCTTTGTTCGCTTTTAGAGATAGAATCCTTCGTCATCCTATTCAGTACGTTGAAATGCTTGAGAATGAGGTGAACAAGGTGGGTTCCGTTTGATTGTCACTGACAGCGTAGCACGCGCGTAACAAGAACACCAAGTTTTCCCAGTCTGCAATCGGCGCTTCGTTTCACATTGGATTCACGGGAGCCTTCGGCAGCAACGTGGTGAGTCCCCGCGACTTGAACACAACGCTTCTGAACCAGATGATTTGTCTTGAGGGCATTGTCACCAAGACGTCGCTGGTCCGTCCCAAGGTGTGACATTCGGTTTCGTTTTGAATCGCTAGATTCTTCGCAGTATCCACTACTGCCCCGCGGGCCAGCAGAAGTACTATTACAAGGACTACGTCGATATGCTGTCTGCATCCGAGAATCTTGCTCCGACGAGCACGGCGATTCCCCTCACCAGTCCAAACCGTTTGTCTTTCTGTCAGTGATCATGATTAGAGGACGCCCTCGAGTTCGAGTACGGGTACTCCTCATATATTAACGTCCAAACGATAACGGTTCAGGAGATGCCCGAGAGAGCCCCCTTCGGTCAGGTAGTCTGCATGTTGCGATTCTGAGGAGTAGTTGCCGCGTTCTGTCGACATTATGCTGGACCACGATTTGGTGGACCGTGTGAAGCCTGGCGACCGCGTTCGAGTACGTGTGGTGCATTCTCTCAATGACAGGTGTACGGCGTGTTTAAGGCGATCGCGCCGTCGGCGTCTCTTCTGGGAGGCAGTTTCCGAACGATCATCACCGCGAACAACATTGAGGTGATCAATGCCAATACCGAGGGTCTGGTGATCGACGCGAAGACCATCTCCCAAATGCGCAATTTCGCGAAGAACAAGAATGTGTTCGACATTCTGGCAGCGTCTGTGGCGCCGTCCATCCGCGGACACGAGAACATCAAAAAAGCCCTGGTTTTGCAGATGGTTGGCGGGAAGGAACACAATCTCGACAACGGCATCCACCTCCGTGGCGACATCAACATCCTGCTGGTGGGCGATCCGTCGTGTGGGAAATCCCAACTTCTTCGCTTCGTGCTGAACACGATGCCGATCGCTGTGAACACGACAGGTCGTGGTAGCAGTGGTGTGGGTCTGACAGCAGCGGTGGTGAAGGACCAGGAGACGGGCGAGCGGAAGCTGGAAGCGGGCGCGATGGTGCTGGCGGACAAGGGTATTGTATGCATCGACGAGTTCGACAAGATGAGCGAGACGGACCGCGTGGCGATCCACGAGGTGTGTGTGGTGTGTGTGTGTGAGGGGTAGGTGATGGAACAACAGACGGTCACCATCGCGAAGGCGGGTATTCACTGTTCGTTGAATGCGCGCTGCAGGTGACGGTTGTGGGTGTGTGTGAGGGGTAGTGTGCTGGCGGCGGCGAATCCGGTGTATGGACAGTATGATGTGAGCAAGCGTCCGCAGGAGAACGTGGGTCTTCCCGACTCTCTGCTTTCTCGTTTTGATTTATTGTTTATTGGTGAGTAGTGTGGTGTGATTGTGTGTGATTGTGTGTGAGTTTGTGAACTGTGAGTTTGTGATGTGATGTGAGTCAAGTAATCATGTGGAATGGAATGACAAACCACAACATCCCCTAACCCCACCCAGTGCGCGATGAAATGGACGCAGCGAAGGACCGCGACATCGCCTCCCACGTGCTTCAAATGCACCGCTACGTGCGACCCGGTCACGAGAACATTCCAGAAACAGGAGGCGAAGAAGACGAGGAAGAGAAGGTTGACAGCGGCGAGATGTACGTGAAGGGAAGTGAGAGGAAGAAGAAGGGTGTGGGTTGTTGAATCGCTTCACTTTCAGGACAGCTCCCTCAACTCACCACCACCTTCTTGCGAAAGTACATCGATTTCGCCAAGTCCAAAAACACCGTCGATTTTGTGCCGATTTCTGACACATAGGAGTTGACGGACGAGGCGATCAAGTACCTGGTGAACGAGTACGCGGAGTTGCGTCAGAAGAGCGACAACCGCACGCTGCCCATCACAGCGCGTCTGCTGGAGACGATGATTCGACTGAGCACGGCGCACGCGAAGCTGCGCCTGAGTGCGAAGGTGGAGTTGAGTGACTGCAAGTGCGTGTGTGTGTTGGGTGTGAGGATTAGGGTGGCGATGGAGCTGGTGAACTTCGCGCTGTACCACGACGCGCAGCCGCAGAAGGTGGAGAAGAAGAAGGCTGCGGAGGAGAAGGAGGTGATGTGTGGGGTGTGAGTTGGCGGTGTGAGGCGTAGTCAGTGATGAGGAAGATGAAGGCACGGCGAAGAAGCCGAGAGTGGAGGAGAAGGAAAAGGAGACGGAGAAGGAAAAGGAGACGGAGAAGGAGGAGGAGATGGAGGTGGAGCCGCCGGCGGAAGAGAACACGGCGAAGGAAGTGAGTGACGAGGTGTACGCGTCGGTGCGAAGCGCGGTGAGCAAGATGTACGTGAACTCGCGATCGGACGTGATTCCGGAGGATGAGATGGAAGAGGGTAGGGACGGAAGCAGGGAGTGAGACGTAGCGCTGAGCAAGCAGTTCAAGCTGGAGAAGAACGAGATCGCTTTCTGTCTGAATCGCATGGTGGACGACAACCAGATCTTCCTTGACGGAGGCAAGTACTATCGCATTTAGTCCTTTTGTGAACGACTGGGTTTGTTGAACAAGGAGGCGAAAAGGCAGATAATCTATCCAAACACTACTTTACTTGGCCTTGTCGAGAATGATACCATCGTACTGCTTCTTGAACCACTCCATGGCCTCCTCGCGAGTCACCTTGTGAGAGTAGCCAAGTCTGCTTCTCTGGGCCTTTCTCTTCGTCACGCGACCACCGGGGCGAGCCAGCTGCACGTAGAAATCCATACCGAAGATACCGGTGTTGGGGTCGTACTTGATACCCAGATCAATGTGCTCCTGAATACCGAAACCGAAGTTGCCCGAGTCGGAGAAGTTCTTCTTCACCAGCTCGTACTCCTTCACCTTCAGACCGCGCTCCAGAATCTCCAGAGCCTTCTCGCCACGAATGGTCGCATGGACGGAGATCTTCTCGTTACGACGGATGGAGAAGGAACGGATGGTGAAACGAGCTAGAAAGGTAACAAAATCCGGACGCAAAAGTACCCTTTCCGTAAACAGGCTCCTGACCAGAGATTTGCTGGAGGACACGAGCCGCCTTGGAGATAGCATCACCAGACTCACCAACGCAAATGTTGATGACGAGCTTTTCAACTCGGATGTTACGCATAACATTAGCCTTCTCGCTCTACACTTCTGTTAGCACGTTTCCGCTTCAGTGACCAAAACCCACCATTCTGTAATAAAGAATTGGACGCTTAAGTTAAGTATGATGCTGACAGCACGAATGACAGAAGAGGACCACGTCGGAATTTGGAGGGAGCGAAAGAGCCTGCATAAACACTCCTGATTCTTGCTCCGATTCCACTTCCGTCGATTCTCCTCAGAAATCGAGTCGCAGTTGAGTAAACAAAGAGGAAATCATCAAAACGCAGCTAGCCCTTGCAGGAACGGCTTCACACGATTGCACACCTCGGCCCAGCACTCCCCGTAGCACGTGTCCTCCAAGTGATACTCTACCAGAATCCGATTCCACGCCTTCATTGCGTCTTCCATCTACCGCTCATCAGAGGAAAACAACAGGACTGCGGAATGAACCACGGCAGCTTTCTCTTTTGGGTATTGGCAACGCTCTAACCGCATTCCCCGTTGAACGAGGGCCATGAAAGGCACCACCTTTTCTGTTGAGTACATCGGTGCCTCTACAAGACTGCTGCACAATTCGTCTAAACATGAATGGAAAAGATGGCTCTTCACGAAACATGGCGAACAACTCGCTATTCACCGCAAGATCCGAAGAATCCCTTGCGAGCAGTGTAGAAAATAGGGTGGACCAGAAGGAGGAGCGACTCGGAATGATGCTCCGAATGGCCCTGTCTTTCCACAGTGCCTGCTTCTTATCACTGAAAGCAGAACATACCAGTAAGGAGCCGAAGGCATTCCCATCTCCTTGTTCTGCCTGGTAGCAGAGAAAGGGCAGCTCGTGGGTCAAATGGAGCGCCTTCCTATAGGCATCGTCAAGGGGCAGAATCGATTTGCACTCGACACAGAGGAGAGCGTCGCTAACTGTCAGAATGAAGCAATTCGAGTACTGCGACGAACGGACAACAAATCCCGGATTGTGTGAAAGAAAGCAGTGCGAGCAGCAATAGGAATGGACGCGGAAGAAGGGGTGCTGCTTAATCGCGCTCTCGACCACCACCCGATTCTTTTGAATCGACTCCTCGATTTGCTTCTTGTACATCCGCTTTTGTTTGCACGAATCGCATTTGCAGTGAAAGGGGAGTCTAATCATCACATCTCGCTCCACCCCCCACAACTCCGCGCCCTTCATCTCCATCCCACACTCGTTGATGTAGTTGACGGTAATCATCTCGCCTCGGCGAATACTCCCTACGTCATCACCCCACCCACTCACTCCCACGCGTCGCGTAAAACCGAATGCGTCTCCCCACGAACGAGGCCACCGTGTTGGACTGGCAGCTGTGGTTCACGAAGGACGCGACGACGAACAGCCCACAGCCGTTGGTCTGCATGCGCGAGCTGCGGATGGCGTACTTGTTGCAGCACACGCGGTAGAACACGCGAGCCACCGCCGCGACGGAGACGGTGATGGAGAAGGGTTCCAGCAGCGCTCGCACGTCCTCGGACACTTCGGCCACAGCGTTCTGCATCCACGCGGCGTTGTCACGGAAGGACGCGGAGTCGCCGCACAGGTTGGCGACGTCGCTGAAGCCAAGCGTGTCGGGCTTCTCCCAGTCGGACGCCAAGAGAACGCGGAGCACCAAGCGCCAGAGCGCCTCGTCCCCCACCAGGGAGCGCTGCACTGCAGTCGCGCTGCTGGGAAGCGTGGTCTTCACTCTGTCGAGAGTCTGCTTGAGCGAGGCGTACAGCTTGCAATGCCTTTCGTGATCCCCGCAATCGGCCTCCTTGCACTCCAAACTGCAGTAGCATGTGGCACAGATAGGACAGCGATACTCCGGATTTGACGAAAACTGGAGACAGTGGCAGCACGAGTACCACTTCTGCGTGTGAACCGGAATGCACACGTACCCATCTTCTTCAAGGACGAGATCGCGTTGCCGAAAGTCCCTCGTTGCAACCAAGCAGCGCTCACACTCCTTATACGGTTCCAGAGAGTCGCGCACCTCCACGTTCTTGAAATTCCGTTCAATGTAATGCCTCAAATGGTCGCTCACTTTGCGCGGCGAAGAAAGCGCCATCGCGTCTCTCCACAGAAGAGGATTGCGCAGACGCAAGGATTTGCACTCGGTTTTGTGACGACTCCAGTCCGCACGTTGGCACTCACTACGCCCATCATCATCAACGCGCTCCATCTCACGCTGAGCAATAACGGACCGATTTGCACCCCGAACACGAATATTGAGCTTCACGCTTCTTGCAGAAATGACACAAGGCGTCCATTCGCGAAGCCCATAATACAATTGTGGGATGCCGTTGCCGACGGGGTGGGAAAAGCACGAGAGCAGGAAGTATCCGGGCGCCTTCTACTACTTCAACACGTAGCAGTTAGGGATTTGGTTGAGTCGCAGGATAACCGGAGAAACCACGTGGAACGAACCAAAGGAAGAAGTACTGTGAGTGGACGAAAGGAATAACGAGTAGCCCAAGCAGGTTCGTGTTTTGCACATCCTGAAGAAACACAAGTAATGGAAGTGAGGGTTGGATTCAACAACAGAAATTCGAGACATCCCGCATCGTGGCGTAACCCGTCAATCACCTGTTCAAAGGAGGAGGCGATTTCAGCGCTGAAAGCGATTCGCCAGCAAATAGTGAACGAGGGAGGATCCGTGGAAGCGTTCAGGAGACTGGCCGAGAAGGAGAGCGATTGCAATAGGTGGGGAGTGTGACGCCGTGGCTGACGAATAGCGCGAAGAATGGCGGCGACCTCGGGTTCTTTTCGCGTGGCATGATGCAGAAACCGTTCGAGAACTGCGCCTTTGGTTTGAGGGTGGGCGAAATGAGTGATATCGTGGACACGGCTTCTGGCGTCCACATTCTATATCGTGTGGCATAGTGTGTTGTTTCCTGTTTGTGACAAACCAAATCATCCATGTTCCGCTCTTCCTGTTCAAGGATGCTTGGATGGGAGGTGCTGATGCGGCAATCCTTCCGAGTCACCCACCTGACTCGTTCCTTTAGTGCTCTCCTTCATCCTCCGAAGCAGCTGTTCGTATCTCCATTCAATGCCTTTCAGCAGCGTCGCTGCATCGACATAAAGAAGCAGTTGAAGGAGCCGCACTACTGCCCGGGTTGCGGAATACGGCTGCAATACACGAACGAAAGTGCGTGCGGCTACATCCCGAGGGACAACATGGTTCAGGCGATTGAGAATCGTTCGTTGCCTATCTGCCAGCGTTGTCATCGTGTATGCGTGCTCCGCCGTCGGATTACGAGTAGTTGCGGTACAGTGGGAAAGTGGAGAAGAATGAAATCCCCGCCTCCGTCCCGAAGGAGATCATTGGCAAAATCCCGTTCAAGAAGCACTCCCTGATCCTCTTCGTGTGTGACGCCATCGATCTCCCGGGAAGCATCGTGCCCCATCTGAACGAGCTCGTCCACAACAAGCCAATGGTGGTGGTGGTGAACAAGTGTGACCTGCTCCCCGTTTCGCTCGCTCAGTGGAATCAGAGATAGATGGACTTCTCTCCTGCCCGGGGAAAGCGGTGGGTGTACAGTCTGCTGAAGTCGCACCACATCACAGTAGGACCGACGCATTCCGTCAACTCCAGAACGTCCGCGACGTCTTCTTTGTGAGCTCTCTGCAAAACCAGGGCATCGACGCCGTGCTGGAGTACCTGAACGACAGCGTGTTCAAGCACGTGTACCTCGTGGGCATGACCAACTGTACCACCTCCTTGTCGCACTCACGCCTAGCCGGGAAGTCCTCCTTCCTGAACCAGTGCATCGCGCGGTCGCGCAACCACGTGACCATCAAGCACCTGGTGTCTCTCTCGACGGAGGGCGTGGAGCTGAATCGCGAGGCGATGATCGCCGACGACCACTTCGACGTCGATTACTGGAACTCCGACGACGCCTCCACGCTCCCTCCCTCGCCGGAGGAGCCCATGAATCTGACCATCTCGCCTCTCCCCTCCACCACGATGGGCGTTTCAGCCATCAAGCTGCAGAACGCGCGCTTCCTGCTGTACGACACGCCGGGCGTGTGTCCGTCCTCCTACAGAGTGCGTCTGCTCACCACGATGCTGACGGAGGAGATGAGCAAGATGAAGGTGCTGTTCCCGCGGAAGAGGCTGGTGCCCACCGTGTTCTCCCTCCATCCCGATCACTCGGTGCTGGTCGGCGCGCTGGCGCAAATCGATTACTCGGCTGTGGACAATGCGTGTTGCTGGTGAGTTATATCACTCGTAGACAAATCCACTGATTGGGTACTCCTATTCGCCACTGCAGATCCATCTGTGTAAGACGAGGAACACGACATCTCTGTTGCTGAAGCATGGCGGAGAGCTCTTCGCTCCTCCCTTTTCGAAGGACCAGTATCTCACATCGGGAGGCATTGTGTTCCAGAACGAGTTTGAGCTGAAGCATGTGTTGGACGCTCCGAGCGAAGTGTGGAACGGGAGGTGGAATTCATCGCTAGATCAAGAATACGTTGAAACCCGCCTCTCCATCCTCGCTGAAATACACTGCTTTCGTAGATGTGAGCCTGGGTGGATTTGGATGGATCACCTTCTTCACGCAAGGTGCGCAGCGCTCTCAGAGCATCACGCGTAGGGGGAGACAACACGAACAAGAGGTACAACCAGCTCATGGCGGGGAAACTGACGCTGAACGCGATCAAAGTTGAAGTCCAGGTTGATGGTGCTCCTGTAATCGGTCATGAGGAACAATCCGGTGCCATTGATCAACCTCAACCGG
>ENA-UEQW01002847-UEQW01002847.1-human-gut-metagenome-genome-assembly--contig:-NODE-2847-length-12528-cov-4.715445_pt1 | contig 12528 bp, 16 predicted proteins | sample MGYA00242947_ERZ507947 | MGnify/ENA primary metagenome ERZ507947 (study PRJEB26167, sample SAMN06115421) | human gut metagenome | host: Homo sapiens | place: China:Guizhou | collected 2015-03-17... | reverse complement strand
CTTAAATACCGGCTGCGGATAAACGTACACGTTGTTCACCTGAACATATTGTACGCTGTCATGATCCAGGACCCGAAGGATGAGTCTTCCGATGTGAAGGTGGCGTACACGTCGGCTCTCCCGACCGTCCCCGCCATGTCCCGCACGCAGGAGACGATGAAGAAGATGGGTATCGATCCTGCCAAGGTGGAGGTGGAGAAGGATGTTCAGAGCTACACGCCTTCGATCACTGCGGACGGGTACATTGCGGAATTCAAGAAGGCGCGCGATTACCAGGAGATGAAGGCTCTTCGCGAAAAGGTGAACGCGGAGGAGCATACACTGCGCAAAGTGTACGCGAAAAAGGCGGCGTTGATGGATTTGCCCGTTTTGAAGGAGAAGTATCCGCTGTTGGTTCCGGTGTTCGGAAACGAGGATATCTTCGCCTGCCGCTCGCTCTCTTCGGAAGAGAAGGCGATTCCGAAGGTGTTTGCGCTGGAGGACAAGCGAAAGAAGCAGGGCGTGCAATCCATCGTGGACCGGAAGGGATTTGAGACGAACTGGCGCATCTTCTCGGAGCGTCTGCTGGATTTGATCAACTGGGACCACGTGTTCATCGCGGGCGGCTCGGTGCTGGCGTGTTTGCTTCCGCCGCCTCCCAAGGCGACGAAAAATTTCAAGTGCTTGCGCAAGTATTTCCACGAGGACGTGTACGCCGGATCGGACATCGATCTGTTCCTGTATGGCTTGAACGAGGAGGAGGGCAAGTAATCGCTTCATCACAAGTGTGAGACGTAGGGAGAAGCTGAAGGAGATTTACGAGGCGGTGTGCAACGAGATTCCGTACCCCGTGCTGGCATTCCGTTCCGCCTACGCGATCAGCATCGTTTCGCAGTTCCCGTACCGCCACATCCAGATCATTCTCCGTTTGTACTCGTCCCCGGCGGAGATCCTGATGGGCTTCGACGTGGACTCGTGCTCGTGCGGCTTCGACGGCTCGCAGGTGTACATGACTCCGCGCTGCCACCAGGCGCTCGTGCGCCAGATGAACACGGTGGACATGACGCGCCGCAGCCCGACGTACGAGATGCGTTTGGCGAAGTACGCGGACCGCGGATTCGAGGTGGAGGTGCCGGCGCTGAAGCGCGCGAACATCGACCCCATGATCTTCGAGAAGCCGTGGGAGGAGGTGCGCGGGCTGTCGAAGCTGCTGCTGCTGGAGAAGCTGCGCACGCCGGGTGGGTTTAATTCATAAGCGTGACGACTAGAGGCGCGCTACGCGTACCGCGAGCGGTCGACGAACTCGCACTCGGTGGAGTCGTACAAGATGCAGCGCATGATGGAGGACCCGTTCCTGAAGAAGCGTCTGGAGTACTCGAGCGAGAAGGCGTCGGACTACAGCACGGTGTTCCTGCCGTGGGGCCCCACGTGGACGGCGAAGCGCATCCGCAAGCTGATGATGACGAAGGACATCGTGCTGAACAGCGAGTGGAGCGAGGCGTACAACAACCGCGGGTACCACACGCACCCGTGCTTCATCGGGACGCTGGAGGAGGTCATTCAGGACTGCTGCGGACACTGCCCGCGCGTGCCCGCGTCGGTGGACCGCGAGTCGCTGGAGTGCTTCGTGTCGGGCCCGCTGTCGTTCATCGTGGACGACCCGGGGCGCCAGACGATCGGCTCCTTCCACCCGATCACGGACGGCGACTGGTGCGACGGCGCGTACCTGTCGAAGGACGCGGAGCAGCTGATGCAGGCGGCGAACAGCAACGACGTGGACGCGATTCGCGAGCTGGTGAAGGGCGGCGTGTCGGTGAACACGACGGACTCGCTGGGGCGCACGGCGCTGCACATCGCGACGCTGAGCAACCAGCGGGCGGCGGCGGCGGTGCTGCTGGAGTTGGGCGCGGACGCGACGGTGCACATGAAGGACGGTCGCAACATTGTCCACATCGCTGCGGAGTACGGCTATCTGGAGCTGCTGCAGTTGTTCCTGCAGAAGTTGAAGTTGGAGAAGAAGGGTGAGGAGGGGGAGAAGAGTGAGAAGAAGGAGAGTGAGGAGAATGGCAAGGTGAAAGAAAATGAGGAAAGCGGCGAAGTAAAGGAGGAGGGCATCGACCTGGACGAGGCGAACAAGCAGACGCAGCTGACGGCGCTGCACTACGCGGTGCTGTTCGGTCACGTGGACTGCTGCGAGTACCTGCTGCAGAACGGCGCGACGTGCGACCAGATGATCTGGACGAAGGACAAGACGACGGGCGTGTCGGTGATGGTGCTGGCGGCGCACTGCGAGTGCTTCAGCAAGCAGGTGGCGATCGACCTGTACGAGCTGCTGCACCGCTACGGCGCGTCGCTGAAGCTGATGGACAACGCGTTCAACAACGTGATGCACCAGCTGTGCTTCTTCAACTACACGGGGTTCACGAGCTACCTGCTGGAGCACGACCCGATCGCCGTCTCGCTGTGCCAGGACCTGAACGACCGCGGGTGCAACGCGGTGGGCATCGCCATCTCGAACGGCTTCTACTCGCTGGCGAAGTGCCTGATCGAGGGCGGCGCGGCGCTGCGCGCCACGGAGGAGGACGTGAAGAAGTTGAACGTGAAGTGAGTGCGCGCGCGGCGTGTGAGGCGTAGGAAGCGCATCAAGAAGACGAACCCCTACGACAACAGCGCGCTGTCGCTGGAGAGCTGCACGCCGCCGCTGTTCGCGGTGATGCAGCGCCAGCGCTGGAGCGACGCGTCCTTCGATTTCGTAGTGGCTGGCGGAGGGCGTGAGGCGTAGCTGAAGTATCTGATCGAGAAGGGCGAGGACGTGAACGAGGTGTACCAGAACAGCACGGTGCTGGACCTGGTGCTGAACAACCAGCCGTACAAGACGGAGGCGATGGTGGAGAGGCAGAACGCGCTGAACCAGCTGCACACGACGAACGCGATCAAGCAGCAGGAGGCGCTGCTGAAGGCGGAGAAGGAGGGCAGCTACGCGTGGCTGGCGCTGAAGGACTCGATCGCGCAGCTGCAGCGCCGCGCGAAGCAGGAGGAGAAGAACAGCGAGCAGGGTCTGCGTGCGTGGCGCGACGACCACGAGGAGTACAGGAAGGTGGAGGAGTGTGTGGGTTGTGAGGACTAGTTCTACGACCTGATCGACGCGCGCGGCGGCATGATGTACGTCGAGCTGAAGAAGCTGGGCAAGGGTCCCGTGGAGAAGGCGAACACGCGCGGGGGCAGAATGCGACTGTATGCACGCAACAACAACCAGGGCGACAACGCGAACACGGAGTGCGTGACGGTGGTGAACGGCGCGGTGCTGCGCGGCAAGGAGCGGCTGGAGGCGCTGCTGCAGAAGGAGCTGAAGGACATGGCGCGGCGCGAGGAGGCGGAGAACGAGCGCAACGTGGAGGAGGAGATTCTGGGCTACAACACGTTCATCGTGTTCGGTAGGGAATAGCATGGAGCGTGAGGCGTAGCGGAGCCCACGGAGTACGGCTGGCGCAACGACACGCGCGTGAAGGACGCGACGGCGGCGAGGTACCGCGAGCTGTTCAATGCCGTGTACGCCAACGACGCGGAGAAGGTGACGGAGCTGTGCACGCCCAACGAGAAGGGAGACTGTCTGTTCGTCAGCAGTGCGGGCGCGGGCAACCTGCCGCTGCTGGGCGTGGCGGCGAACCGAGGCAACCGGGCGATGCTGCACCTGCTGTTCGAGCTGCTGGAGAAGCAGTACACGCCGATCCCCGTGGTGAAGAAGGTGAGCCAGAGCGAGCGCATCAGCAACTACGCGCTGGTGTCGGGCGAGACGGAGGAGCAGGACGCGTTCATCGACCCGAACGCGATGAGCGCGCACATCATCAACACGTGTCCACCGAGCGTGACGCTGATGGAGTCGGGCATGTACCACATGGAGGGCAACAAGCCGTACTTCGCGAAGGAGACGAGCAACGACTACCGGTGCTACTACGGACAGCAGAACGAGGAGGAGGAGGCGGACAATTTGCAGAAGGCGTCGCTGATGCAGTACCTGGTGTACCGCGGGGACGTGGAGTTGTTCTGCGCGGTGCTGGAGGAGATCCGTGTGTTGTCGGAGAAGGTGTGGGCGAAGCAGCTGAAGGCGAACATGGTGAAGGAGGAGGACCGCAAGACGAAGACGCTGCTGCAGACGGTGTTCACGAGCGCAGTGTCGTTCGGCTGGTCGGCGTAGGCGCGGTGGAGGGACATGAGACGTAGGGGACCGAAGCCCACGAACCTGATGGCGCTGTGCATGATGAACGACGCGGAGGCGATGCTGCGCGCGGTGGTGCGCAACACCTTCGGGTCGCTGAACGTGCTGCGCGAGCAGGACGTGAAGCGCGAGGAGAAGAAGAAGGTGAAGCGTCAGCTGGGAAGTGCGATGGAGGTGGAGGACGACGAGTGGGTGTGTTTGTGTGGAGTGAGGTGTAGTGAGTACGACGACAGCGAGTACGACTACAGTGATAGCGAGAGCGAGAGCGAGAAGGAGGAGGCGATGGACGTGGAGGACGACGAGGAAGAGGAGGAGGGCGAGAAGGAGTCGGTGGAGAGCGAGTACGCCGACTCGGACGAGGAGGAGATGAAGGCGATGCGCCAGTTCCGCGAAGAGGGCAAGCAGGACAACGCGCGTCTCACCAACCCCGTCCACCCACTGGCGCTGGCGCTGCGCTACAACGCTGTCCAGTGTGTCGCGTACCTGCTGGACATGAAGAAGGTGGAGGAGGACGTGACGACGCTGCTGTCGCTGAACCCCGCGTTGAACGTGCTGATCACCGAAGCGGGCGGCGTGGAGAAGGTGTGCGAGCGCGTGTTTGGACCGGAGAGCCTGCAGAAGCAGGGACGCGTGCTGCTGGAGGCGGTGACGATGGTGAACGACGTGGAGGCGTTCAAGCGGTACGAGGCGCTGCTGGGCGAGCGCGGGTACGACGTGAAGCAGCTGGTGAAGAGCAGCAAGGCGTTCCCGTCGCTGCTGGAGTTCGCGATGAACGGTCAGTTCTTCAACACCGCGGAGTACCTGATCGAGCACTTCTCGTTCCGCGACAAGGAGGTGGTGTCCGCGTACACGCTGCTGGCGAGCGCGATGACTGGCATGAATGTGAACTTGGAGGAGGAGGAGCCGCGCCGCGTGCGTCGTGGCTCGAGACAGAAGAAGGACTACCCGCTGACGCTGTACTCCAGCGCGGTGCGTTTGATCCAGCGCATTCCTGCGGGACTGAAGGACCGCGTGTTGGACGTGCTGATGAAGGGGTTGTTGGAGTCGAATCGGAGTCGGTTGGTGGAGGATGTAGTGGGTGCGAGTGTGAAGGGTGAGAAGAGTGAGAAGGAGAGTGAGAAGGAGAGTGTGAAGGGTGAGAAGAGTGAGAAGGAGAGTGAGAAGGAGAGTGAGAAGAGTGAGAAGGAGAGTGAGAAGGAGAGTGAGAAGGATTCGATGGAGGTGGAGAAGTCGAAGGAGTCGAAGGAGAGCGAGAAGGACTCAAAGGAAACTGAAACAAAACCCATCACATCCCTGGAGAACGCGGACAGCATCGTGCAGTGCGTGATCGACTCGATGAACGAGGCGGGCATGCGGTTCCTCATCGAGACGATGGGCTTGAAGAGCCAGATCATGAAGGAGAATCCCCGCGGGTACACGGTGATCGAGCGCGTGATGACGAAGTACATCGAGAGGTCGATGACACGTCAGGGCGTGGCGGCGACGAAGGCGGAGGACGTGGATCGCGAGGAGCAGCGTCAGAAGGCGAAGGAGGAGGCGTTGGAGAAGAAGAGCGAGGAGGACAAGGCGCGCGTGCACCTGTACCGCCTGCTTCAGACGGAACCGGAGTCCATCGCTAAGATGCTGGAGCTGGTGCTGGCTGCGGGCAACGGACTGAAGCGTGAGCTGATCAGCATCGATGAGGTGCAGAAGCGCGTGAAGAGGGATGCGGAGGAGGTGAGCAAGCGGAACAAGGGAAGGAGAGGCGTTGGAAGAATGCAGGAGCAGGAGGCGTACACGTACAAGCGGAATAACGGCACCGAGTGTCTTGAACAGACGGACTCGGTTGTGAAGAGGGAGTGCTGATTTGAACTGTGATTTGCATTGTTTGTTAATGAGAATGGGAGCGTAGTGTTATCGGTTGGTATGAATGGAGTTGCTCTAGCGGTGAATCAAATAGCACAATTGCTTTTCCCATACATCCATTCATGCCGAGCAAGAGCGAGGAAACGAGAGCGCTTCTGATCGCCGCTAACGACGGTATTCGAGTGGATCGTGATCATGAAGTGTAGACGGGAGCCATAGGGATAACGAAATTGCAGGATCCATCAGTGCGAAAAGGAAGCACACGAAGAAGCGCGTAACGAAGCGCTCCTCATCGTCGAGTCGGAGGAAGGAGCAGCCACCGAAGCATCGAACCGGAATCTTCCTAGTGATCATCACCTGCCTCTTCTTTTTGTGCGTCGGAGGGTTCTTCTTGTATAAACGGTTGACGAAGCATACGTGCAATGCGTTTGGCGTATCCTACCCGCGAAGTGATTTCGATGAAAGATTGTGAGGAATAGACCAGGAAGAGCTCGATCACCTGCGCACCTGCACGACGCTTTCTTCCATTGTGATTTCTGGAACGACGTGGACGTCTGCCGTCTTTCCGAAGGACGCATTTCACTCGGTTTCTCGTTTGACCTTCTCCAGTCCTTCTTCCCTTCCCGTTTCATACGTAGACGCCCCCAAACTGTCCTCAATTGCGTTCGACGATAACGGATTCGAGACGCTGTCCTCCATCGAGTTCAAGAGTGTGGACTTGCTTTCCTCCATTTCGGTTGGAAAGAATGCGTTGACCAAACTGCCGTCTTTCATTTTGACGAGTTTCTTCTCTTCCTCTCGCTCACGTTCAGATTTCCCTTCATTGAAGTCCGTTTCGGTGGGCACGGGTTCTCTCAACACTGCAGCCTTTGAGATCTCCGATAGCACGATCGAATCGATCCGCATCGACGAGCACGCCTTCTCCATGGCATCCTCCTTCGTGCTGTCGAGTTCGCAAGATCCCTCCTCTTCACTGTAGACCTCCCCTACCTGCAGTCTGTCACGCTCAACGGGAACAACTTCGGCGCCGCGGAATCGGTGATCGTGACCAACCTGCCCACACTCGCCTCCTTCACCGTTCAGAACGACTGCTTCACGAAGGCGACGATAAGGGTGCTGAAGAACCCCATGCTGACGACGCTGCAGCTGGGACGCAACACGGCAAGGGACGGTGAGTTGGTATTGGACTCTCGTGGGAACGGGAAGCGTGCGTGAGGCGTAGTGCCAGAGCTGGAGACGGTGACGCTGGACGGAGACAACTGCAACCGCCAGACGGCGCTGTCGCTGAACCGTAGGATAACCGAAAGGGCTGAAGGGTAGACTTGCCGAAGCTGCGCGCCTTCCCGCTGAACGCCACCTCCTTCACGAGCGTGGAGTCGATCGCGCTGACGGGTAGCAGTGCGTGTGTTGTTGAAGGGTAGACATCCACCTGCCCTCGCTCTCCTTCCCTGCGGACTCCTTCCCCAAGGCCACGCAGCTGACGCTGAGCGAGCTGAACGTGCAGACGCTCGTCTTCGACACAAACGCGCTGAAGCGCCTGCAGACCCTCGCGGTTCAGAGTAGAGGTGGCGGAGGCGATTGAGCGTAGACTGCTCGCTGTTGGAGACGGTGGAGGCGCGCAGTCACGCCGTTGACGCGTTGACGCGACTGGAGCTGAGCGGCATGCATCAGCTGAAGGAGGTGCGCTTCACGGACTGTGCCGGAGCGGGACTGGAGGCAATCGAGGTGAAGGAGAACCCTCTGCTGACGACCTTCTCGATGGAGGGTTGCAAGGAGTCGGTGAAGACGATTGTTGTGGAGAGTGGGTGATGGGAGGTGTGGTGAGGCGTAGCGTTGCCTTCGTTGAAGGGGTTCTTGGTGAGTGCGGGAAAGGAGATGAGAGTGGAGAGTGAGTTGAGTGTGAAGGGCGTGGAGAGTGAGATGAACGTGAGTAATGTGAAGAGTGAGTTCATTGTGAAGAATGCGGAAAAGGACACGACGGTGAGCAACGCGAACGAAGAAACATCCCACTTCATCATAAAGAACGCGCCATCACTCCAATCCCTCTCCATAACGCACGTGAACGACGAGTACGAGGAGGTGGGTCTCGCTAGTACCTCCTTCCAACTCCACTAACCAGTAGACCTACCACAACTGGAAACGCTGATTCTCGGCGAAGACGACGACGCGTCCTTTGCGGAATCGCAACAATTCGATCTCGTGGACACGCCCGCGCTGAAGGAGCTGCGCTTCGGCGAACGATGCTTCTACTCCGCACGCAAGCTGAGCATCCCGCACGCCGTTGAGGCGCTGACGTTCGGCGAGGGCAGCTGGACCATGGTGGAGGCGATCGACTTCACCGGTGCATTTCAGCGAAACAGCGATAACTCGTAGCCTTCACGCGCCTGCAGCGCCTGCTCATCCAGCCGCGCGCGCTCTCCGCCCTCACCACGCTCTCGCTGAGTGCGTATTGTACATCCACGTCATGTGCAGACTCCACCATGCTGTCCACGATCACCATTCTCTCCGACTCTCTAGCGCACGTCACCTCGCTCTCGCTCTCTTCTCCTGTCCTCACCTCTCTCCGCGTCGGCGACAGATGCTTCAGCCAGGCGTCCACGCTCGTGCTCGACGACCTGGCGGCGCTCGAGCAGTTCGAGATTGGTGGTGAGTGCTTCAGCAAGGTGACGGCGCTGGACCTGACGGGTATGATCCACTTCGCGAGGGTAATTCGTAGCCGCCACGCGCCTCGAGGTGTTCCACGTCGGCAACGCGTCCTTCGCCAACGCACGAACCCTCAGCCTGTCCAGTGTGCTCCGCTTGCATCCCTCACCCCTAGCCGACGAGATTCGCGAGTTCGTCGTGGAGGACGACGCCTTCTCGTCCGTGGAGCTGCCCTCCTTCCGCGACGCGTTGAAGCTCCAGAACTTCACGCTGGGCCAGAGCGCGTTCAAGACGTCGAAGACGGGCATTGCGTTCGACGGTAGCGGCGCTGTGGGGGCGTGAGGGGTAGAGATTCGCAGTCTGCGCTCGCTGTCCCTTGGCATGGGCGCGCTCAAGGAGGCGGATTCTTTTGTCCTGAAGGGTGAGTGCGTGCGTGTGGGCGTGACGGACAGGCTGTCTGAACCTGAGGACGATTTGGATGGGCGGTCAGAACTTCCAGAGTCGTTGCAAGTTCGAGCTGTCCAGTGGTTCATGATCACCAACATGACGCGTAGAGTTGCCGAAGCTGGAGTCGCTGGTTCTGATGGGTCGCCGCGGCTTCTCCTCCTTCCACTACGTGGAGAGCTTCGAGCTGTCGGACGGCGCGCTGAAGGAAGTGTTCATCGACAACGACGTGCTCCCTCTGCTGAAGCGATTCCACCTGGCGAGTAGGTGAGGTCCGAGGGAGTGAGTGGAAGACATGCCGCAGCTGGAGCGCGTGACGTTGGGCGACAACGCTGGCGGGACCATCACCGACTTTGTGTTGCAGAGTGCGTGTCGCCGATTGCCTTGAGCGTAGACGTTCCCGCGCTGTCGTACCTGTCGCTGGGCAGTCGTTCCATGTCCTCGCTGCCCTCCTTCTCCACCGCCAACCTGACGGCGCTGCAGACGCTGATTCTTGGTGACGAGGCGCTGCAGTACTGCCGCGAGCTGGTGGTGGCGGACTCGCCGGTGCTGTCGCGCATCGAAATCGGTTCTGGGTGCTTCATGAAGGGAAACGCCCTGTCCCTCGGGAGTGGGATTGTGTTTATAGTGTGACGTGCAGACCTGCCCGAACTCGCGTACTTGTCGCTGAGCAGACTGAACGCCTCCAGCACGTCGGCGACGTTCGGCGAGGTGAAGACGGCGTCTCTGGCGGGTTCGTTCTCGTCCTGTTGTTCACCGTAGACTACACGAAGCTGGCGACGCTGGTGATCGGCGACAACGTGTTCCCCGCGGTGGAAAACTTCCCGCTGAAGAGTGCGTGCGCGTGGCGCGTGTGACGAATAGACCTGCCCGTGGCCTCTCTCTCCTTCGGGCTGCACGCGCTGAAGAACTGTCTGTCCTTCCAGTTTGCGCGTGAGACGCCTCCCCTCTCTCTCACCCGCAGAGCTGCCCAACCTGCAGTCGCTCGTCTTCGGCGAGCGCGCCTTCGCCAAGCTGCCCCAGCTCGCCATCGCCTCGTTCCCCGCGCTGGAGTCGCTGGCGTTCGGTCCCAACTGCTTTGAGATGCTCACGACGCTGCGCTTCTCGAGCGTTCCCGCGCTGACGACCGTTTCGGCGAGCGCGTACGCGTGCTACAACGTGAGGGAGGTGGACTTGTTCAGTCGTTGTGTCGGTTCTGTGTGACATGCAGCGATCCCCGCGTTGACGTCGCTGACCACGAGGGACAACTCGTTCTACTCCGCAAGACTTCGCATTCACGGTGGGCGTGGGGAAGCACGTTGAGTGATAGACATGCCCGCCTTCTCGGACTTCGCCATGCTGCACCTGTCCGCGTCGTCGTTCAAGGCGGGCGTGGAGCTGTCGCGTGGGAGACAGACGCGGCGATGACGCGTAGAACTGGCGGGACTGCGTTCCATCGCCTTCGAGACGAGACTGTTCGAGGGCGCGGAGTCGCTGACGATGCAGGGTGAGGGAGGGAGCGCGTGTGTGAGTGTAGACCTGCCCAACGTGGAGCGTTTGGAGATGAGCGAGAATGCGCTTCCCGCGTGCACGAACATGACGCTGGGGAGTGGAGCGTGAGCGAGCGGAGTGAGGCATAGACCTGAGTCTTCTCTCTTCCTTCACGATGAACAACAACACGCTGACGAAGTTGACGGATTTGACGGCGAAGCGTGGGCGTTGAGTAGTTCGTGTGAGAGCTAGGTTTGCCGAAACTGAACACGATTGAGAAGACTGGAACATCGATGCAGGCAGTGACTCGTTTTACGTACGCTAGCATTCCATCGACACTCTACGACGAGTGTTGCAAGGGAACGAGCATTCAGTGTACCGAAGTTGCCTAAGTGTTATGTTTGTTGTTCTTTGTGAGAGTATACACAGTGTGGGGTCCATTCCACGCAATGGATGATGAGAGGAACGAGAGCATGATTAATCTGTGAAGAGTCCCAGTTCCCGTTGCGATGCAGGAAATTGAAATTCCTGAGTTGTCTTCTGAAAAGGGACAAACGGGAGACGATGATCATCGCGTGAAGACGGTGTCCATTTCAACCCTGTTTTTGCGCTTTTCAAATTACAGAGAGCGTGTCATGCTCGTTTCTGGATTCCTTTGTTACTTCCTGTTCTCGTTCGTGATACGTAGTTGCTCTCGCTTCTGGTGCGCTTGCGCCCATTTCGTTTCTGTACTATGGTTCGTTATTAGACGAATTGAACAAGGCTGTGACGGATGATGAGAATGTGAAGCGCATTCTCCTTTCCTACACGCTCATCCTCTTCCTTTCAGCCGTCTTTTCCTTCTTTGAGAGGTATCTTTTGGGTTTCTTTGCTGGTGAGTGTTATTCCGAATGGTCATGGATAGAGCACGTCACGCGTCACTATCGCGATGCGTACATGAAATCGATTCTGCAGCACGATGTGGAGTTCATCGAGAGCTACAGTCCCGGATTGTTAGGACAGCGCTTCTCGGAGCAGTCCTCGGTGATCGTGAATGGTCTGGGTCCGGGCTTGGGAGCGATCTTCCACGCGTTCGCCGCGCTCGTCACGGGCGTCATTATCGGCTTTATGAGCGTGCGTACTCTTCGGGAAGGATGAGGAGTAGAGCTGGAGGCTCACTGTGCTGACATTCCTGATTTCACCGTTCATCTTCCTCTGTTCCTTTCTGTTTGAGCGGAAGATGGACGGATACAACGAGTTGGTGCTGATTGAGCGTCAGATGGCGGACAGTGTAGCGGAGGAGTCTTTCCGCAACATCAAGACGATCCTCTCGCTGGGCGCGCAAAAGAAGTTCTTTTCGAGATACGGGAAGGCGGTGAAGTACTGCTATCACCGCGCTCTGCGCATTGTGCACGTGGCGGCTCTGTGGTTTTCGCTCAACCTGTTCACGAGTCAGTTTGCGGATGCGCTGATGTACCTGTCGGCAGTGGTCATTGTGATGGGTCAGCGCAAGTCCTTTCCTGAAGAGTTGCTTGAAAGAGGTTGCATCGATGTTATCACCAACAGCGTCGATTTCTGCTACTCGGCAGCGAATATGACCTCCGCCTGTCGCACCATCTGCGATCGCGTGGACACCTGTTGGTTCGATCGTCAAGGACCGTGCTTGGTGGGCGGCGAGGTGGTGGTGGTGATGATGGCGGTGCTGCAGGCGATCTCGGGCATCGGCAGCGCCTTCTCCTCGCTTGTCCAGCTCTCCAAGTCGCGCATGGCGGCGGCGTTCTTCCTGGAGGTGATCGACCACAAGGACGAGATGGTGGACAAGAAGGGCGAGACGCCGGCGTCCAACAAGGGCGACATCGTCTTCAGCGACGTGTGCTTCAAGTACAAGTCGCGCGACGCCATGATTCTCAACCACCTCAATCTGACCATCCACGAGAACGAGATGGTGGGCA
>ENA-UEQW01002844-UEQW01002844.1-human-gut-metagenome-genome-assembly--contig:-NODE-2844-length-12544-cov-5.671693_pt1 | contig 12544 bp, 9 predicted proteins | sample MGYA00242947_ERZ507947 | MGnify/ENA primary metagenome ERZ507947 (study PRJEB26167, sample SAMN06115421) | human gut metagenome | host: Homo sapiens | place: China:Guizhou | collected 2015-03-17... | reverse complement strand
ATCTGCGAACGGAAGCGGTTCTTCATCGCCATCACCTAGGGCTCACAACAGCAACGCAAACACACTTCCTGCGCTTTCCACACGTCGTACAGCTCCTGAACCAATCCTCCCAGCACCTTGATGAAGTCCCTGCGCAAAAGCAGTCTCCCGTTGTAAAACTCGGGGTCCTTGATCAGCACCTTTGTTCCAGGAGGTGTGTCAAGACTACGCGTGAACAGCACAGGGAATCACGACCGAAGGGATGAAACGGACTCATACTCGATGGCGCACACATTCGTGACGCCGTCCGTCAGAATGAGCTGGAGCATGCGTGGACAAAGACTGCTGCCCTGATTTGTCGAGGGAGCACTGATATTCACGATACTACTGATCTACACGTCACAATTCACAACATCAAGATGCTTGTAAAAGAAAGGATCCCGAAAGCGTTGTCGTCGCCGTTTTCAGATCTGCCGAAAGAACTCCTTTTCCGTATAGCTTTATGTTGCTGTCCAGCAGGAACTGGATGTAGTTGTTCTTATATTGGGGCGGTATGGTCTTCAGATACTCCACTCCCTCATCCCTTTGAATTAGTGTCCTCTGCAACATCCAACGAAAGACGAAAGCCGTAGTTGTGAATCGCCTCAAGAGGAACACTCATGAAGGAATACTGTGTGGCATCAGTAAGGGACCATGGAAATGTCTTGACGAGTGTTGTTGTTCTTGTCCTATCGCTGTGGCTCCCAAAGGGGGTTTCATGAACAGAGACACTCAAATACTCTATCCGCGTTGTGCAAGAATGCAGGCCATCTCAAAGATGCAGTCATATGCTTGAAATGGGAAGCAGCGTGTGTCATCAACCATGACGCATCCTTCTCTCTACGAAGAGGATCCATCATTTCGCACCATTTCCTTCACGCGAGGAGAAGAATACCGCGATCTGCACCCGGATTGTTAGTGTTTTCCCTTGTGTTTTGTGTTCTGTCTGTGTTTTGCATGTGTGTTTTGTTTCCGTATCGTATTCCTTGTGTCATCGATACAGATTATTATTGCCTTTGATCACAATGACCAGAACAACTCGATTTCTTTGCTTGCTCGTCCTTGTTGCAGTAGGGTGTCACTCCGCTACCATTGTGTGCGGAAGTGGAACGATCGTGTTCACGGCGGGTGTTGAGTCGAACGTGACGTGCTCCAACGCCCAGAGAAACGCAAACATTGTCCCCACGCTTCCGAAGGGGTTGGCATTCTCAAACGGGAGGATCGCCGGCACGCCTACGGAGGGCTCTCCCATGACGTCGTACACCATCACCACTGGACGAGACTCCGGTACGTTCTCCCTTGGAGGTAGCAATTCCCATGTCCATCTCACCCGTAGTGGAAGCGAAGCCCACGACTCTCTCTCCTGGATTCAACACGCAGAGCGTCTTCTCGGGACTCGCCATTCTCCCCATCCACTTCATCGGCGACACTCTGTTCACTTCCTACAGCATCACCCCCGCCGTCGCCTCCGGCCTCTCGTTCAACACCACGTCGGGCATCCTTTCGGGCATCTACACGGGCGCTCCGAGCAACGTGAACTACCAGGTGACGGGAACGAACAGCCTGGGATCCGTCTCTACATCGTTCACGCTCGCCTACAAGGGTGCGATCTGCTCTGTCATTTCCTTCTTAGCGCAATCCGAAGCGAACGTCGAGGGCCTCACTGCCTGCTACTACGCCCAAACCAACGGATTCAACCTCTTCTCGGAAGAGTGGTTCTACTCCCACTCGGCGGAAACCTGCCAGTCGCTGGAGACGCTCGACCTGACCGACAACTACTACTCGGAGAACGAGCACACCTGGCCCGGACTCGACAACAGCATCGAGGACTACTTCTCCGCCTCCATCACCGGCTATCTGAACATCGGCTCGGCCGCCAGCTACGACTTCACGCTGAGCGCCGACGACGGCGCGTCTCTCTACTTCGACGACGCCACCTCGCCGCTCATCGACATCGAAGGGCAGTCGCCCCGACCCCGCTCGGAGACCAAGAGCATCACGCTGTCCTCGGGACGCCATCTCATTCGCATCTACTACGTGAATAACGGAGGCGCCGCCTCGCTGAAGCTGGAGTACGAGTCCACGGCGGCGGGTCTGCCGCGGACGGTGGTCGACAAGACGGTCACCTTTGTGGGTGGTCGTGCCCCATCCTTCCTGTCGGTGTCGGACGTCTCGAGCGTCGTGAACAGTCGAATCGCCACCACGCGCCCGCTCGTCTCCGGCTCCCACGTGACGAGCTACTCCGTCACACCCAGCCTGCCCTTCGGCTTGACCTTCAACTCGATGACCGGCGTGATCAGCGGCTCGCCGGACACCGCCTTCACCGGCGACTACACCATCACGGCCCTCGGTCTGCTGGGCCAGTCCCAGGCCTCCATTCACATCGTGATTGGCGGCTCGCCCGTCACCGGACTCAGCGCGAAGTACTACTCGCTCCAGAACAGCCAGCGCCTGTGCCAGATGTCCTCCTTCTCCTCCTCGATGCTCTCGCTGCTGGTGGACACGACGGACGACCTGATCAGCCACCCCGAGCTCCCGAACGGCTCCACGTGGAACCGCATTCCCGGCGACGTGTTCGCTCGCTTCTACGTCGTCTGGAAGGGGTATGTGCGAATCGACGCCGCGGGCGACTACGAGTTCCAGCTGAGCAACCGAGACGGCGCGCGTCTGACGGTGAACGGCGACGTGGTGATCGACAACTGGGGCTGTCTCAGCGAGATGACGGACAAGACGGGCTCCGTCTCCTTCGACAGCGTGGGCTACGCCGCCATCGAGGTGGAGTTCTTCTCGAACAACAACGACTTCGGCGTGATTCTGTCGTGGAAGAAGCCGTCCGACGAGGAGTTCGCCATCATTCCGTCCTCCGTCTTCTACCACCTTCCTGAGGCCACCTTCACCTACGCGACGAAGAAGACGCACTACTACCGCTACGTGCAGATCCTCGGAAACACCCCCGTGTTCTTCGGCGTGCCGGGAGGCTCTCCGACCTACACGATCACGCCCGCTCTCCCCACGGGACTGATGCTGCAGTCGAGCGGCATGATCACGGGCTCGCCCGCCGAGGACAGCGAGGAGACGACGTACACCATCACCGCGACGATGCAGTCGGGCACCGTGTACACCACAACCGTCACGCTCATGGTCACGTACGTGGTCCCGCCATCTGACCTGACGATCACCAACGAGGCGGGCGAGGCCGTGACCTCCCTCACCGTCGAGCAGTTCAGGGAGATCCCGCCCATTGTGCTGAGCGCGCAGAACAACCCCCGCAACTGGAGCTTCGACCCCGACCTGCCCAGCGGACTGCGTCTGGACTGGCGCACGAGAAGAATCCAGGGCGCTCCGGCAGTGTCCCACGGACAGAAGGAGTACTCCATCATCGCCTCGAACAACGGCGGGTCGATATCGAGAACCATCTTCCTGACGATCACGGGCTGCAGCTACGGCAAGTGGCTGTACAGCATCCTCGACGACTCCTCGCGCGCGTCGTTCACGCTGAAGAACGCGCAGACGAACGAGACGGTGTACAACAACGACAACGTGTCCGGCGGGTACTACGGCGTGCGTCTGTGCATCCCCAACGACGACTACACCTACACCTTCACGTGCAGGAATGACGGGCGCCAGCGCTGCAACTTCCAGATCGTCCGCGAGGATCTCCTCACCTTCCTGACCGTGTCGATTCGCGGCCAGCGCAGCCAGTCCGGCTCGGTGAGCACGATCATCAAGGAGAAGCCAACCATCACTGCCTCCGAGTCGGAGCTGGTCCTCGCGGCGAGACAGCGCTTCAGCGTCTTCTTCACCACCTCGGGCATGTTCAAGCCCCTCTTCGTCGAGCCCGCCCTTCCCTCGACCGTCGCGCTCGACACGAGAACGAACATCCTGTCTGGGTACTTCGCGGAGAAGCAGACGTACGTGTACACGATCGTGGCGGAGAACGACAAGGGCCAGGCGCGGGTCGCCGTCACGTTCAACGTGGGCACGTGCTCCGACAACAAGAGTCTGATCACCTTCTCGAGATCGTACGGGTATGCGGAGGAGTCGGTGATTGTCACCAGCGAGTCGGGCGAGGAGATCCTGAACACCGCCTTCAGCAACGACGCCTTCTCGCGGTCGCTGTGCATGGCGAACGGCGACTACAAGGTGGTGATGAAGACGAGCCGCCGCGAGGGCTCGTGGACGACGGGCATGGAGATGTTGGTGAAGGACTCGTGGGAGGATCTGCTGGCGTCCACCATTCTGGACAACGGCGAGGGCGAGAAGACGGAGTACATCACGATCAACTACGCGATCATGGACCGCTTCGACATGAAGTTCTACAACAGCGCGAAGGCGCCCGCGTCCAAGTGGAACACGGTGGGCTTCAACGACAACAGCTGGACCGACGCCAACCACGACAACTTCGGCAACTTCACGGCGAACACGGCGTACTTCCGCAAGGAGTTCACGGTGGACAACAAGAACAAGTACCCGATCTTCGCGTTCGACCTGGAGATCTACGACGGCGTGATCGCCTACATCAACGGCAAGGAGGTGGTACGTCGCAACATGGCGGCGGAGGGCGTGAGTCACGCCTCCTTCTCCGCCTCGCGTTACGACTCGCTCTTCTGGCGCCGCACCTCCGTGCCGACGAGCGCGTTGCAGAACGGTAAGAACGTGCTGGCGGTGGAGCTGCATCGCTCGGAAGGCGTCCATACGGGCATCACCTTCGACATGTACGCGTCGCTGCTGTCCGGCGAGTGCATGAAGCGAACGGATCGCGGCAAGGGCACGGACAGCGCGCACACGCCCAACAACCGCTACCTGCCGGCCTACGCGTTCGACGACTCCGCGCAGACCACGTGGCGCGACTCCAACCTGCCCGTGTACCTGCAGTTCACGTACAACTACGACCGCTTCGAGTACATCAACAAGATCGTGCTGCGCGCCGGTGGCGAGCGGCGTCAGTTGCCCAAGAAGTTCGACATCCTGGGCATGACGAGCGAGGACGAGGGCGACGTGCTGACCTCCGTGGACGACCGCAACCTGTTCGAGTCCTCCTACGCCACCGCCACCGTCTTCATGCAGAACACCAAGTCGTACAACGCGTACCGCATGCTCGTGGAGGAGACGAACGACGACAGCAACGCGGCGAGCGTCGCCGAGATGACTCTGTACACGTGCAACATCGTCTACTGTCCCAAGGAGAAGGGCTGGAACTCCATCATGACGGGCGAGTCGACGTTCGGCGCCTGTCCGCGCAACACGTTCGGCGAGTCGCAGCGAAGCTGCTCGCTGAACAAGTACGACCCCTCGTGGTCCGCGATTGACTACTCGAACTGTCTGTCGACGCGTCCGTCGAGCAACGCGGCGTACATCGACTTCAAGTACATGGTGAGCAACTGCACGCTGACCAATTTCAACTGGTTCGTGGAATCGCGCTTCATCGACATCACCCGCGACATTCTGCTGGCGAAGAAGGAGAACATCAAGCTCTACTTAAAGCGCGACTGTTCCGACTCCGAAACCATCAACGTCTGCTTCAATGTGCGCGTCACCACCGACCTGCGTATTGCCGACTACGTTTTTGAGAACATGAACCAGCTGCAGGAGCAGATGTCCTACCGCATGTACACCGATCCCCCACGCGGCTTCCCCAGCGGAATGTACTTCATTATGATGATCAACCCGCTTCTCCGCACGCCGACGTCCAAGTTGGCGGTGGTCGTCGTCGTCATTCTCGTGCTCATCATCGTTCTGGGCACGGCGCTGATTGTGTACAATATTCGAAGCAACAAACGTTCGAGGAAGGTCCGCGGTGGAACGGTGCACAAGAGAGCCACCATCGAGAATCTCCAGGAGAAGATGGAGAGGACGAGAAAAGAGAAGAAGGGTCTGCTTGTGGAAGACGATTAATGTAGTTTGTGTTAGTTTTCCGTGTTTGTCGCAATCCCCACTGTATCCAAATTACGTGGATTGGAACACTCCATCCGCAGCAGCCCATCGTTCATATCGTTATCCTCGGAATCGAAACAGATCGCAAAGCCGAAAGAAACGGCAGTCACAGCGGGCCTTCATTTGTTCGTACTGTGCTGCGGAGCAGCGGAAGGCCCATTGTCTGGCCGCCATTCCGAAGGGGATTACACCACACACTTCATTTGCCCGTACAGTGATCCCTTGATTACGTACACATCCAGATCCATTCCTTTTCACAAACACCTTCAGAAAACACTTCAATGATTGGTCTTTTTTTGCTCGCAATCGGTATTTTGGTGCGGTTTGATGGTGATGCCATAGCTGTTACTCAAACTACTCTGAGTGGGGAGACCCTCTGGAGATACCACCTCGACGGTACCGCTCCTGCTTCTGGCTGGAATACGCCCTATTTTGAGAGCGACTGGCCCACCGCCACCCTCGCAAACCTTCCCGCTCCCCAAGGCAAGGCTGCCTACTATTGCGCTTCCTTTGACGTCACCGTTGCCTCCTACGCCACGATTAAGCACACCGTCACCACTCGTGGTGGCTTCGCCGTGTACGTGAATGGACATGAGCTTGGTCGTTCTCGTCTCAGCTCTGGAGAGCTGACCACCGAGTCCCAGCCCACCTCTGAGAGCGAGACTGCCATCAATGTCCAGATGGGAACGAGTTTTGCCGCTGCTGCCGTGAAGAACACGGATAACCTGGTTTGCGTCGAGGTGCACACCTCTACGATCGATGCTGTGAACAATTTCGCCTATTCCGTTTCTCTTCTCGGAAAGCAGGATGATCTCGTTGTCGACGGTACGCTGACGGGCAGTCACCCTGGATACCACACCACTATGTGGAATGAGGTGCTGGCGAATGCTGCGGATAAGAACAACAACAACAAGTTCAACACCGATGATCCCCTGACCTGCTCGACCTCAAAGGCCTGGGTCCAGTGGACGTGGAGCAACGAGCGTATGGAGAGCATCAACTACATGAAGTTCTACTGCGGCACCAATGTCGGTCGTCGTCCCTACTACCTGGCTGTGAAGGCCTCCAACGACGGCAACCTGTGGACGGAGCTGGGCCAGTGGACGACGCAGGACACCTGGAGCGGCAGCTACTCGTACAGGGAGTTCATCTACGCGAACGCGCTGGCGTACCGCATGTACCGCGTGGAGTTCTGGGGCTGCACGGACGTGAACGAGGGCATTGAGATGGCTGAGTTCTACCTGGGCACGCGCGAAACCGTCTCGATGTGCCAGGCTCAGGACGGCTACACCGCCTCCTACGTCGATTCCCTCGCTTTCAAGGAGTGTCCCGACCCCACCTTCCTGGGCGGTCTGTACCGCCGTTGCAACAGCGACGGTACGCTCGATGCCGACGTGATCGACTCCTGCATTCCTCCTATTCCCAGCAACCTGGTGTACGGTGTCAACAACGTGGTGAATCTCGCGGTGATGAAGAACGAGGAGGTGATTCCCACCTACAACGGCCTTCCCACCTTCTGGAGCATCTCGCCTGCGCTTCCCGTCAACCTCAACTTCGACGAAACCACCGGTATTATCAGCGGCCGCATCGCCGAGCCCATCGCCAACGCGCCCTACACCGTGGTGTGCGGCAACGACCTGGGCAACACCACCATCGTCTTCACGCTCACCGCCACCATCGTGAACTGCGAGGCCACGGAGACCTTCCCCGCCACACAGCACGGCAAGTACGCCATCACGCCGTGCGACCCCGCCTCCTTCGGTTACGTGATGACGCTGTGTCAGGGTGGCGTGTTCGAGCCGTCCGACCTGACGCACTGCACGCCGCGCGCCGCCTCCGTGTTCTCCTACGGTGTCGAGTCCGTCACGGGCGTCACGGGCACTGCGCTTCCCACGCTCTCTCTCCTCACCGACAGCAGCTTCACCACCTACTCGATCGCGCCCGAGGTTCCCGAGGGTCTGACCTTCGGCGATGACGCGTCGATCTCGGGCACGCCCACCACCGCCTTCACCACGACGTTCACCATCACGGGTCAGAACATCGTGGAGACCAAGACGTGCACGCTCGCCATCACCGTCGCCGACAACTTCTGCGCCGCGCTGGACTCCTTCCCGCAGACTGCCAACGGCGTCGTGGCCACCTCTGAGAACGCTTGCCCTGAGAACTTCGTGGGCACCGCCACGCGTCTCTGCACGAACGGCGCTTTCGGAGATATCGACATTTCGGGCTGTCTGATCGCTCCTCCTTCTGCTCTCTCGTACTCTCCCTCTTCCCGCAGCGTCGTCTCTGGTGAGAAGATCGTGTTCGCCGACCCCGCGTTCCAGGGCGAGGTGGTGTCGTTCTCGCTGTCTCCCGCCGTGTCCACGCTGAGCGTCAACTCGCAGGGTGTGGTGAGCGGCTTCCTGACGACGGTCGGTTCCAACACCTTCACCGTCACGGCCACGAACTCCCGCGGCCAGACCACCGCCACCATCACCATCACCGTCACCGCGGCGCGCTGCACGGGTCTCGACGGCGTGGACGTGGCGAGCGGCGACAAGGTGATGGATGCGTGTCCTTCGGGCATGGCTGGCGAGGCGTTCCGTCTGTGCACGAACGGCGTGCTGGGCATGCTGGACACCTCGGACTGCCACACGGTGGCTCCTTCGGACCTGAGCTACGAGAAGGCGGAGTTCGTCGCCACGGAGAACAACATGTTCTTCACTAACTACCCGTCGTACACCGGCACCGTCACCTCCTTCTCCATTACCCCCGCCCTCCCTACGGGCCTGTCTCTCAACACGAACAACGGCGCGATCGCGGGCTTCCCCGCGCTGAACACGACGGGCAGTGCGACGTACATGGTGGTGGCTGCGAACGCGGCTGGCGAGACGAGCACGACGTTCACGCTCACTGTGCGCCCCATCATGTGCGAGGCGACGCAGGACTTGAAGTCGATCGCTGCTGGCGAGTCGCTGACCTTCGACTGCACGACGCTGACGGGCTACAAGGGCAGCTACGAGGTGAAGTGCGTGTTGGACACGAATGGAATGAGCGCGCAGTGGGCGACGCCTTCGACGTGGTGTATTGAGAAGAAGCTGAACGTGTTCACGCTGGTGGGCATCGTGCTGTTGGTGGTTGCGGTGCTGTTCCTGATCTGGGGTATCATGATGATGGTGAAGAGAGAGCAGAAGAAGACGCTCCACAAGACGGAGGCTCCTAAGGCGACGACGGCTCCTGTTGCCGCCAAGGCTCCTACTCCTGCTGCCCCTGCCCCTGCCCCGGCTCCGGCTCCCGCTCCGGCTCCCGCACCAGCTCCTGTCCCTAAGGTGGAATTGTAATTGTGTTGTTTGGTGGATTCCATTGTTGTTTGTTTCACAAGACATGACTGAGGGTGTCGAACAAAGAGAACAATGGATGAAGACGCCAAAGAAAACAACTACAATAAGGATTGCAGCTACCACTCCCACAGTACGTTCATCCACAATACACTCCTGTAAGTCTAACATGCGATCCAGATCAGGATGGTCTTCAATCTCATGGTTGGTACAGCCCGCCAAGCAGCCACTCCCCACAACCAACACCGTCAGCTTGGGAACTCCTAGTCGTCATAAGAAGGATTCGTCGCCCACTCTTCATGTGAAAGACTTGACAGGCGGCGAGCGTGGTAGAAAAGGTTTCAGCATTGCCAAGCGTCACTTGAGCCAGCGAGGGCAATGCTACACATCAGGCTGCTATCCAGCGCATACACTCGAACTTCGCGGATGTGTAGTGGGAGAACGAGTTGAGGCCGATACTGACGCTCATGAGGAACGGACAATCGCTGATGGTCAGCGACCCTTCCGTCGTATCCGAAAAACAGTTGTCGCCAATAATAATGGACTGCAGCAGAGGACATAACTCAATCGTCACCGTCGACACGTCCTTCAGAGAGGAGTCGGAGATCAGCAACGCCTTCAAGTTGGGGAAGCGAGAAATGGTAAGGGGGGCTCCGGCAGCGATCCACTGACTGGGATCGATGACCAGTGACTCCACAGTGATATCCAGCTGCAGAGGCGTATTACTGCGGGCCACCGTGATAGGAGTCCCTTCCACCGGAACTTCATTTGCGCTATTGACTACGATCAACGGCGCGTTGAGGCTTTGCTGGCCCTGCTGACTCTCCACACTGGGAATCGGGGATGACGCAGGAGTACCCTGCGGATTCACACTGTACAGAGACGGCACAGCATAGCTCAGGTTGGACGAGGAAACTCCTTGTCCCTCCTGAATACCCGCATCGTTCGCCGAATTGACGGATGGTGCGAGAGGTTGAATACTATACACGTTGGCCGCAGGATTGATTGAGTCATTTGGCATTTGAACTACGACTTCTCTTTGTTGCGCATCGCTTTGAAGACTCCCTTGTGGTGAGTACAGGGAGGTCGTAACAGGATATTGATTTTCGTTAATGGGATAGAACATGAATCTACTTGCTAATTACTGAATAATAGCCAAAAACTCCAAAACGTATCCTCCCAGAAACGTATTTGGCACACTTCGTTGAGAGGAAAGGCAAACGGAGCGACAGCAACAAACACACCAATTACACAGAAGACTAACCAAAATGGAACTCAAAGTGCTGATTACCGCCATTGCCGAACTGGAATCCACCCGGGAATCCACCTCTGCCCCCGTTTCCTCCCTGACCACCGAAATTGAAACCGCCGGGGAAGCCGCCGGGGAAGGCGAAGTTGAAGCCCTGGAAGGGGTTCGCTCTCGCCTGGTTGGCCTGCTCACTGGTGTCCTCGCCACGGTCATACTTCGCACGACTCTCTACTCGTGATCAGCGATCTTCACACGCACCTTCGTTCGACAGGATTTCGTAGGCCTCCGCAATCTCCTTGAACTTCTCTTCCGCCTCCTCCTTGTCTTCCTTCTACCCCTCACCTCACTCCCAAATGCTCACATGCTTGTCGGGGTGCCACTTCAGCGCGAGCTTTCGATACGCCTTCTTGATTTCCTTCTGCGTCGCGTCTCTCTTCACACCCAGTATCTTGTAGTAGTCCTTTTCCTTGCTCCGCTTCTGCGCGGTCTCCGCCTCGTTCAGCTTATCAAGCAACTACACTCGCAACAGCTTCACGCAACGTACCTTCTGGTTCTGTCGATCATCCTTCAATGCATCTTGCAACAGACGAATCGCTTCGTCGTACTTGTCCTCCGCAAGAAGGGCCGTCGCCAGGTTGCAAACCGCATCGCTCGCGTCCACACCCTCGCTAATGTCGTGCTTGTGCGTCACGACGTACTGACAGTAGCCGTGCGCCTCCTTGTACTCCTTCGTCTTGGTGTACAGATCACACAATCTCGACTGCGCGATCATTTGGAAGTGCGTGGGGAGACCCCCAACTTTCAAAAGCTCCTTCGCCGCCTCGATGCGCACATTCGCGTCCTTCTCCTCCGCGTCCTCCATGCGATTCATGTACTTGTTGATCGAGCGCACCAACTTGCTCCCCTTCTTGCAGTTGCGGTTCTCTGGATCCACTCGGAGACACTATCCCTTAGGAACACAATCCTGTCAAACCTTCTTGAAGTGGATCTGAGCCGTATCCTTGTCTCCGTTCATCAAGAAGCCGTAGCCACGCATGTACAGCACTTCGGAGTCATCCGGGCGCGTTCGCAGCAGCGTGCTGCACGATTGAATCAGGCGCTCCCACTGCTTCGTTTCCATCAGCAGGCGGCACAGGCTGAGACGCAGATCGAAGGAGTTCACCGCAACCTCCAGAACCTTCTCAATCTTGGTAATCGCCTCCTCGTACACCTTCTTCACGATCAGCTTCTCCGCGTGCGCGATCTCCGCGGCACACTCGCTGCTCTTCTTCAGCAAGCCCTGCACCTTCTCCTTGTTTGCCGAGGGGAACTCCTTCAGGGACTTCTTGAACATGGCCGACGCCTCCTTACACTTCCCCAGCTTCATTTGAAGATTACCCACCTGGACGTATCCCTAGGCATGAGCAGGACACGATGCAACGACCCTAGCGGACGGATTGCGCTCCACCACTTTCTCCAGGTCGCTCAGCGCTCCTTCCAGCTGCTGCAGGTTGATTCGCGTGAGGTATCTCGAATTGAAACAGGCGTCAATCGAATCGTCGGTGAAAATGCACTTTGAATACATCTTCTCTGCCTACTCGGTTACTGCATCGAGAAACGCGCACATCCCTATACTTTCCAGCCTTGTACAGCTTCTCTCCGTCATTGTAGAAGCCCATTGCTTTTTTGTGATTGATCGATGATTGCGGCTCTTCTTCAGCACACACGAGACTCAACAGTGCAATCTACGCATCACTCCACCCAAACGGAAGATCAAACAAGCAACATCCATGTCATTTCTCTTTTCATTCTGCTCTTATCGCAACAGATCGATTATGCGTATCAATTATTGTCTAAGCGCTCTCAATGACGATGAAACGCCTTTTTCTTCGGTTTTCCATTTTTCGATTCCTCGGAACAATGACGATCCTTGCTGAAACAAACACGCCACTATGATACAAAACACTCAAATCATTCTGTTGACAAGCTTGCCAATGAGGACCTCGTGGTTACCGTAGTCACCACCCTCGTTGAAGTGGAGGAGCTT
>ENA-UEQW01002841-UEQW01002841.1-human-gut-metagenome-genome-assembly--contig:-NODE-2841-length-12554-cov-4.351928_pt1 | contig 12554 bp, 17 predicted proteins | sample MGYA00242947_ERZ507947 | MGnify/ENA primary metagenome ERZ507947 (study PRJEB26167, sample SAMN06115421) | human gut metagenome | host: Homo sapiens | place: China:Guizhou | collected 2015-03-17... | reverse complement strand
AGATACCGCACGGAGTCGAAGAAGTTCAGAGCTACGTTCCTCGCTAACAAGCCTTGCACGTTCCGTGGATAAGCTGGGTTTGTGGTGTAGAATTGGCACAATTGGGGTGTTTGTTGTTTAAATGCTCGAGTGGAAGTGAACGTAGAAGTGATTATGGAAATGATACGAACAAACACACAAAAGGGATTACAGCTTGCTCATGAGAATGGACTCCAGCTTCTCCGTGTCCGCAGCAAAGCGACGAATACCGTCCGAAAGGAGGTCCGTAGCCATAGCGTCCTCTACGCCTCACACCCCCTCCTCGCCATTACCGTTCAACATCCAGCGGAACGTGCTCTCGTCAAGCTCAAAGTACTCCTTGTCGCAAGGGCAGTTCTCCGTGGACAGAGGCTCATACGGCAGCTACACATCACCACGCATCATCTCGCCCACAGCATCCGTGCAGTCCTTCAACTGCTGGAGAAGGTTGGGGGCGATGGTCAGCTTGTCGCAGCCCGCCAGTCCCAAGATCTCCTCCACAGAGCGGAAGGAGGCGCCCATCACCACCGTCTTCACGCCGTTCTTCTTGTAGTAGCCGTAGATCGAGCGCACGCTCTTCACGCCAGGGTCCTCCAGCGCGGGGTACGCCTCCTTGCGACCCTCCTTCTTCATGTACCAGTCGCGAATGCGGCCCACGAAGGGGGAAATGAGAGTTGCCTTCACCTGCGCGGCAGCGACAGCCTGGCAGAAGGAGAACATGAGGGTCAGATTGCAATGAATGCCCTCCGCCTCCAGCACGCGAGCGGCTTCGATTCCTTCCCAGGTGCTCGCAATCTAGACGTCAAAGAAACCAGACACGCGCACCTTGATCAGAATACGGTCCTTTGAAATACCCTCCTCCTCGTACATGCGGATGAGAGTACGGGCCCTACGCGTTATCTTCGTGAAGCACTCCCACTTCTCAATCATCTTCTCCTTGTCGAAACTGAGACGAGCGTCCACTTCCGTAGACACAAGACCAGGAACCACCTCCAGAATGGCCTTGCCGAAGAGAACACTCAACTTGTCGATGAGAATCGTCATCATGCGCTTCTTGTCCTCATTCTCGTGTTCCTATATCACGTAAGAAGAGTTTCCTTTCATACAACACTCCGTACCTTGGCATACTGAACAGCGGCATCCACGATGTGGGAGTACTCGGGCTGCATGGAAGCCTTGAGACTACGCATCATCTCACGGAAATGAAGCCGACACAAGACTCGGATTGGTGGTAGCATCGACGGGATGGTAAGCGCGAATAGACTCAAAGTCGCCCGTATCGGCCACGACCTTGGTGACTTCAGAGAGTTTCTCCAACTGGTTGGACATCGAGTAGTAGCAAAACAGAAAGATGTGTGGAATGGAGAAACGGTGCGCACGAATTGGAGGATGGGGTGGAATCTGTGGGATCGCCCCTGACTGAGGCAATGACAAGACGCTCTGAAACAAACACGACACGCAATTAGACAAGCAACGCCTGCTGTTCGATACCCTTCTTCTCCAGCTTCTTCAAACCACCCTTCTTGGCGCGAGTAGACAGATACACAGCGAGAGCAACGATCACGACGACAGCCGTGCAAGACAGCGAAATCACCAACACCCAGTTCACGTAGTTACGCAGCTTAATACTATCGATACTCGCAGTGTACTCCTTTCCCAGCTTATTGGCAACCAATTCGCTGAACTGCGACTCCATCTTCTCGAAGCCGCTCTCGATCACGGGCCCCATGCCCTTCTGCACGGTACAGCGCGAGAAGCACCTCATCACCGTATCCTCGCCCTCCACCGTGAAGTCCACGTACAAGTAGCTCAAGTCGCTCGCGCGCAGGTACGTGTCCTCCGTCAGAAGCGCCGTCATCAGCTCCTTCTTCTCCTCCCACGCCTCCTCCGTCATGCCGCGCACTGTGAACGACCAGTCCACGAACTGGTCCTCCTTGCTCGGGTTCGTCGTGTAACACTGCGAGCGGTCCTCCGTCCAGCCCACCTGGGTCTCTTGACGTGCGCACGACAGCATCTTCCTGCCCGTGTAGCCCAGCGGACAGCGCTTGGCAATGGAGACGCCCTCCACGACGCCCTTCATGCCGTACTTCTTGGGACAGGCGAAGAGCGCGCGGCTGTAGAGGTGGATGTTGTTCAGCCTCACAGAGGTCGTGTTGTCCGTGCTGCTGAACACGAAGTGGTAGGAGGAGAAGGCGCGGAGGTTGTTGAAGGCGTAATCGTGGTCCATCTTCTCGACCGTGTCCGCGTTGTACGAGGCGAGCACCGTCTTCTCGTCGCCGTTCACGCCCACCACCTGGAGGCTGAACTTGCCCTGGTGATCCGCGCTCATCAGAATGCGATTCACCGCCTGCTGGGTGTTCTTGTACGTGAAGATCAGTTCCGCGGGGAACGTGGTGGCGAGCCACGACGTGCTGGAGGAGCGCGAGGGCTTGAACGCGTTCTCGGGAGGGTACTTCGGATCCGGGTTGTCTTGAATGGCCGAGGCAGTGCCCTCCATCATGCGAATCGCTGGAGCGTCCGTCAGCTCGATCGCCATTCCGAACTGAATGCTGGACGAGGCACCCTTGGCGAGCGCCACCGCCACCACGTTATTGCCACCGACCAGAGAGGAAGAAGGAACGACGATGTTGGAGCCGGAGGCTTCCAACACAACCTTGCTGAAGGAGTTGCCGTTGACGAACACCTCGGCCTTGCCCTCGCCACGCAGAACCACGTTCATGAAGGTGTACTTGAACACATCGTCCACAGAGAAGGGCGCGCGGAAGTAGGCGGTGGAGGCGTCGAAGGATCCCCACTTGCCCTCGCTGCCCGTCTTCCAGTTCTTCTCCTTGAAGTCGATCTCGTCCCAGTTCTTCTTGGGCGTGCCCACGAAGAAGGAGAGTTGGGAGGAGTAGGTGACGAGCTGCGTGATGGGCACGGAGAAGTGGAAGACGTTGCTGTCGCGCGAGGGCATGTACTCGTAGAAGATGTATTCATCTCTTCGGAACACCAGAGGCACGGTCAGGACACCGAAATACGTCACGTCGAAGGAGTTCCCGCCGACACAGAACGACTGGGTGTTGTCGTATGGGAGAATGGAGTCCACCTTGGGAAGGACGTAGGAGTTGGTGGTGTCTTCGAGAGAAACGGTGATAAGGGCCGTGTCCTGAGGGCAGGAGCCGCAATAGACGGTCAGTGTCGTGCTCACTTGCCGATCACCATGAGTGGCAGTGATCGTGTAGGTAGTGACACCTTCGGTTGACTCTGACACTGTCAGCACGTATCTCTTGAATACGAACGGAAGATGAGGCACGACGGAGACGTTACTGACTCCTCCATGAATGGGCACAAGCACTCTCTTCTCGACATTCGGCAGGACAGAAATGAAAGAAGGGAACTCAAAGGAAGGCGAAAGGGTGGGATCAATGGAGAACGAGCCCTCTCCAGAACCACGTTGAGGGATGTAATTCACGTGGTACTGTGTTCCCTCTTCATCGGAGACGTCAAAGTAGATGCTGTACATGATCGTCGACGTAGTGTAACGGTAAGTAGCGTGCGGGATGCAGAGATACGTTTTTGATACAATCGTTCCATTATAGACCAGCTCGGATTCACGGTACAGCAGAATCGGCAAACCACCGTTAGAGACCTCAAGAGCAGTAAAACTTCCATACTCGCACCCAGTAACCTCAATATCGAATGGCAGTGTCGCGTCTCCCTCTTCCGTCTTGGCAGTAATCGTGAACGTCGTCTTGGGCAATAGGTCGTCCGTTTTGATTCTCAGCACTCCGCTCTTCCACACCGTCACTCCCATATTACTGGGAGTAATCAACCAATCGATAACATCACTATCATAATTGCATTGGAGATCAATACTCTTTGCATATCGGCGAGCTGAATAGGATGTAACCGTCATTCCAGTTTCATCGGTGATGGTGATCGTCCCAAAGGGAGAAGCGCCAATACAATGGCACAATGCAAAACACAGTATGAGAGACAAAGGGAATTGCATCTGAATATAACAAGTATGAAGGAATGGTTTGAAGTGCGATGACACATTTCCAACACGGAGAGTAATCATTCCTTATATACACATGGAGTACCACTGAACAGTCTCTGGCTCTTCTATTCGTTGCGTTCCTCGTTTTGTGAGATTCGTTTCGGAAGGGAGAGGGAAGAAATTGGTTGTGGTAAACGATTATTCAACGGGGTGATGAGTGCAGAATGGAGCACAATCCATCCAGTTATGTGGTCATTCTTTGTTTCATACCCTTTCAAAGCAATATGGGGTCAGACAGTGCTGAAAAGAAGTCGGATTCGATTCAATCTCGATGTGGCAAGGAAAGGACTTCAAGTCGTTGCATACTAGTCATCAGTCTCCTTCATTTCACTGCAGGGGATAGGAGGCATGTGGAACTCACATGCGGAAAATGAGAGCCGATACCCGTGAAAACGAGCCAGATCACTCTTAAATGTGAGCACGTGAAGAATTCACTCAAATGCCCTCATCAGCAGAATGGACTGGACTGGAAAGGAATATCACTCCGACACTTTCCACTTAACACACTAACTCATTCTAGAGATAAACTGAAAGAAATAGCAACTCCCATCCAACAAAGCCACTACGCCGCTTCCATTATTCTCCTTCCCCATTCCCTTTCATGGATAGCGTATTTGACAGCATATTAAACACAAGAGAAGAAGGAGATCGGAAGCGAGAAGAACCCAATCTGGAAGAGGAGAACAATGAGAAGCGAAATCGCATCGATGAAGAGTCCATTCTACTTTCAGTCATCTCACATGTGTAGGGACGAGGAAGATATCGACATTGATGAGAGTGCCTTGGATGAGATCACTCCAGAGGAAATAGATAACATGCTGAAGGAGGCTGACAAGGTGGAAGTGAAATCTGTTGTTCGTGTTGACATATAGGTACCTCGTTTGGATATGAGCGGAATCAAGCAAATCATGTTGGAGTTGGAAAAGCTGATTAACGCAAACGAAAAGATGCGATTGAAATACGCCTCCGATCCTCTCAAGTCGATCTTCTCTTCCTTGTTCATAGTGTAGATTTGAAGATAGTGAATACGCTTTACATGAACAGTTGAAGAAGTGCGATGTGTTTTCGACGGAGGTGAGAGTGTATCCCACGCTCGTGAAGCTGGACTTCCTCGGCACGCTCTCCTATCTCATCTCCCACGACAACATTGTGATTTCGACGGATGTGATCAAACTCCTGTATGGGTTGGTGTCGGTGTGTCACGTAGTGATGATCTCACCGACGACAACACGATTATGGAGGACCCCTCGGGAGAGTCCATTTCCTTGATCGATGAAGTGGTGGGAGCCAAATAGTCAATACGATGTGTAGATTGCCAAGAGCATTCCCCAGACACTGATCGGCAATCTTGAACGCTTATACTCCGACTCAACGATTCATCGCGAGGGTGTTGAAGCCACATTCCACGTGCTTTCCCACCTCATTGAGATTCGTCCCGAGTACGTTCTATAGACTCCCATTTCCAGTAGAATCATCGAGACATACTGGAAGCAGGACCTTCTGAAGCATCTCCTCCACTTCCTCGATGATGATGCGTATGACGACAGAATGATGTACGCATCCGAGATTCTCTTTTCCATGGTGTCCTATAAGGAGAAGGTGGACGAAATGGCGAGTCATCCTGTATCCTCGAGCGTAATGCATCACTCTCAGGATTCCGTCGAGAAACTCCTCGTCCTCGTCAGCAAGTGGAGGAGTCACGACCCCGACTCCCTCGACGAGGCGGAGATCATGGAGAACCTGTTCAACGTGTTGTGTTTCATGATCGTACGATTGACGCGCCGTTTTCACCCTAGCAATCCGCCGCCGTGCTACCGCTTCTGCGCGAGAAGGAGCTGGTGGACCTGCTGCTGATCCCCATCCGCAAGCACAAGTACGCGCGTGCCGCGGCGTTCAAGGTGAGTGCGAGGGTGTGGGGTGACGCGAAGGCGATGGACTACCTGTTGGGGATGAAGGAGGCGAAGGACGCGGAGGAGTTCATCGACAAGAAGGGACTGAAGTACGTGTTCCCCGCGTTGGTGGGAGAAGTGGAGTTGGAGGGAAATGGTGACGCGTAGAACAAGGGAAACGGATTGAAGAAGTGGAGCGCGTCGGACAAGCTGGACTTCGAGAACCACATTCTCTGCATTCTGAACAGTCTGTTGGCGCTGGATCCGGTAGGCGAGGAGAGAGGCGTGTGATTGCAGAATTCGGTGTACTTCAAGCGAGTGATGAAGAAGTTCCACGACGACGAGTACAAGCGCTGCGACTGCATTCTGGAGATTGCTGCTGGATTTGCGAAGACGGTAGAGGAGGAGGGCAGATGTGAGGGATAGAAGGAGCGATTCGACGCGATGTGCGAGCAGCACGTCTTCGATGTGACTCCGGAGGAGGCCGAAGAGGTGGAGAAGGAGAGAAGCGTTGATGGGTAGGGCATCACCAAAGAGGAGAAGGAGTACGAGAAGAAAATCGAAATGGGTCTGCACGTATACGACGTTTGGTTGAGTGCGAGGGTTCAAGGAATAGACAGCCATCGCCATTCTTCGCGTGTTGTCCAAAGACGCGCCCTGCAACTGGCACATCCAGCGAAAAGTGTACGAGCAGGGCTGGTCGATTGCAATAGAGTGGTGTGTTTGTTGAGAAAAAAGCTGCGGGTTGTGAGGATCGAACTCACGACCTTAGGATTATGAGACCTACGCTCTTCCAACTGAGCCAAACTCGCCTTGTTTCCACCTCAACCCTGACACATATGAAAGCTGTCTCAAGGGGGAGTGAAAGGAGGAGAGGAAAACCGACAGAGGAGCAAAGAAGGATGACAACAAACAGGAGAACGTGACAAGAGGCAAAACAAAGCAATTACAGCAGAATAGACAACAGCATTACTTTTCCTTCTTACTCTTCGCCTTCGCCTTCAGCTCCTTCTTCAGCGCCTTCAAATCCTCGGGGACAAACGAATACTCCTTCGCATCGGGCACGGGATCAATCTTCATTCTCCTCATCGGCTCGCCGAACAAGTCCTTCTCCAAGGCAGGGAACAGCTCAGGATCGCGCTGGAAGACTCTTCCCTCCCATCTACGCATCACGCTTCAACGCAGTGTCTACCCCTCGGGCAGTCCTCGCAAATCGCATGGAGGAACGTTTATCACTCTCTTCTCCCACTTCTTCGGCGACAGCGCATCCACCACGTAATCCTCCGTATAGTCGCCCAGCTCCGCAGAGAGCTTCATGACGTCGTTGAACACCTGGACCTCGTAGTTGTCGTCATACTCGTACGCATCGTGGATGAAATGACTGAACATCTGCGTCTTGCACAGCATCTTCATGAACGGCTTCACTTCCTCGTCCACATGCTTCAAGAAGCCCTTCGTGTTGAACACGTTCTCCGGCTCCACCTCCTCGTTGCCTATCCATGATTATCAACAGAATCACTGTACGGATGAAATCCTCGTATCCCGCCAACAGCGAGCAGATCTCCAACAGGAAGTACGTTCTCACCTTCTCGTTAAAGCACAGTCTTCTCTCCTCGTCCACTTCCACCGCGTCGGGCGTTTCATCCTGCTTCTCCTCCGATTCTTCCCCGAGCAGGTCTCGTCGGCTCCGCTCCCTGTAATATCGTCTCACCACACCGTCCTCGCCCTCCACGCTCAGTCTCGAGCTCACGCTGCGACGCAGGACGGGAGTGGAAATGCCCTCTCCTTCCAGCGACAGCTCCGTCGGCGAGCTCACCTCCGCTGCGATGCGCGCCTTGCGTAACGCGTCCGTGTCCTCCATGCCGGTCACCTCGGGGGTGGCGGGCTCGGAGGGAGTTTCGGTGATGGGCGAGAGGAGCGAAGGAGCAAGGGAGTTGTACAGGTTCGCGCCGGGCGACACGGGCGCGCAACCGATCTGCAGACGCATGGTCAGCGGACGGGGCGTTTCGCTGATGATTCCCACCACACTCTTGAGCGGCATGCCAATGGTGTTGGTGCCGTTCACAGCGAGAATCACGGGCTCGCGACGCAGCAGGGGCACCTTCTTGCCGGGTCCGACGATGGTGATGTCTTCGTCGGGCACGTTCTCGAGATACACCACCTCGACCTTCTCCTCGTTCTCGGTGAGGCACTGCTTGCGACTCTTCATCTTGATGCCCATCTTGCCCGGACCGAACATCACCTCGAACACCAGGTACGCTGCGTGCATGGGGTTGGTGGAGTCGCAGTAGAGAATGCGCGCTATGGGTGAGAGAGGGAGCGAGAACGCACTCGATGGAGGGGGGATGTTCTGCGCGAAGAACTTCTCCATCTTCTTGGTGAAGGCTTTGGGGAAGGACTCCGCCTTCACGCCCTTCGGCACCATCACCTTGTCGAAGTCCAGCTGCACCACCACCACGCCGTCCAGCACGTTCTGGCAGTCGTCGCTGTCATACACGCTCGTCGTGACACCCATCAGATACGGCGTGGGCGCCTCGAGGTACTCAATGAGCTGTGTCGGGAGCAGCGGCACCAGCGGGTGCATCCAGCGGAAGGGGTAGAGAAGCGAGGTGAATGCCTCGGCGCAGAGCGTGAGGGTATCCATCTGAGAGGACACAAGAAGCACGCGCTGTTCCTGCAGAAGCATTGCGATCACCTTCACGATGTTGCGGGCCGACAGCGAGTTGAACAGCGAGTCGTAGCACAGCTTGTCCGTGAACGGCAGGCAGTGCTGAGGCGGGATGATGATCTCGATCAGCTTCTGGAACACCGCCAGCTAATGATCAGGTCGACGAGGAGAAGGCACGTTGATCTGGAGCGCCGGGTCGAGCGAGGGGCAGAAGTCAACGAAATAGCGAATTTGGCGTTCAACTGACCGTCAGGGAAAGCAATCTCCATTACTCGGGCAATCCACGATCAGATCGTCGTCGATCACGTTGCAGGTAGAGCCCTTGCGCAGCTTGGAGTTGAAGGAGCTTCTTCTCGTATGACCCATGTCGTCACCGATAGCGTCTTCCGTGACTGTGACAGAGTTGCGGAAGAGCTCCCTATTCGTGAAGCAGAACAGAATCACACACCGCAAGAAAATGGCAAATGCCGAAAACATGGGCTGGTGCGAAAGCAAGCACAGTGCCTTGGGAACGAAGAGCTGCTTGCCCCCCGCGTTTAGCTGGTTCTCGCCGTTGATTTCTATCGGTTAGGGGGTGCACAAACACGAACTTAGGGGCTCGAAATAGAACAGAGTCGTTCCGTAGCTTCTGGATCCATCTCTATTCGTCACGCAGACGCACACACGAGCACTCCACAGTGAAGCAGAAGGTAAAGAAGAAGGGCTTTCTCGCCTCCTTGTCCTTGTATTCGATTTTCGCACCCTCGGGAAAGCAGAACTAAAAGTCACGCGCCCTGCGAAGATTGCGTACGAAAGGGGCGTTTTCAGGAAAGCGGTGCTTTGTGTGGTCCTGCTCTGGATACCGGTAAACTACGGTTGGTTGTACATCTTCTGCTTCAATACTCGACTCTGCAAATCAGAAAAACACAGAAAACACACGATCTGTTGGCACAGATACGACAATAAAGTAATCGGCGAGGATAGGCATATATGCGAAAGCACAAAACTTGTTATACGGTTGATTCAGAAACATGCACAGCCGGGCGTTTCGTCCGCCGAAATCACCCCGATTTCCGGGTTCTCCATCTTCCTTGCAGCGCTCATTTCTCGATTCGTATACCTGTAGTTCAATCGAAAGAGTGTGAAAATGGTTTGTCGTCCGATGCGCTTTTGTTACGCAATAGAAGGTCATCAATTTCTTCATTACTACCGCAGTCGTCGCCTTTGGATTTGTCGGATTTGAGGCCACTGTCAAGCAGTACGGCAAAAGAAGGGCTGTTCGTATGGTAAGTCTTGGGACTCCTCTCGTCACTGGAATAGATTGAGGAGATGAAGGTCACCGGACAGTTGCCCGACAAGAAGGACTTCCTGTAAATCGTAACTATGGCTGAGAGTGTGATTTGTTAAGTTTATCGTACTCTCCTGTTTGTTTGGAGCTGCATCTCCTGTTCTATTCTCTATCTTGATATCGTTCATGCTCTCATCCATGAGCAGTCTCATAGTCGATTTGCTTTCTGTTTTCAAAGGCGACGAAGATTGTCATTCATTTCACCATGTACAGAGGCTTCTCGAACGAACCGGATGCGAATAACTGCTTCATAAACGCCGTCTTACAAGTAGGATCCGTCATTCCCCGATCCCCAGTAGTCTCTATTCCACCTTCCGCTCTTTCGCATTGCGATTCGCGACACGAAGATACTCCACTCTCCGAGTAGTGCAGTGGAAAGGGGTTGTCAGTAGAGCACTCCGAAGACAGTGACGACGAAGCGAGTAGTTGCTCCTGCATTGTGTGTTCTCTAAAAGTTGGAATCGCGAGTTCTTCTCATGTGACAGACGATTGAACAGGAAATGCGGAATCCCCTCGCGCTGCTCTCTTCCAAGAAGATTCGAAACGCTCTACAGGAGACGAAGCATATTCGAGACATGGATATGGGAGATTCGATTGAAGCCTATGTTGGTGATGTCGTGTGGACTCACGTAAAGGAGGATATCATGGAGTTGCTGCACCGTGCAACGTCCACCTCTCTCTTTACCGAAAGCCAAATCCCTTCCATTCCCTACTCTCACAAGGACTGTGAAACGCCCTGTCTTGCCCACAGAGTAGTGAAACAACCTTCGTGTTAATCCCAGATCTTTGGGATCCTAAAGAAAACAACCTCTATCTGCTACACATGCGGTCACATCCAGCAGCACGTGGACTCTCTGTGGCACTACCCCGTGGTCGTGTCGCAAATCGTCGATTCTCCCGAAACGCCTATGGGACTGCAAAACGTGCTGGAGAAGCAAGAAGACTTGAACAGCAAGGAGCAGAACTGCACCTGCGACGACTGCGAAAAGAGCGGAACACGAAGCAGAGTGAGCACCACGTATTCTTTGCAGTACTGCTGAATGATAGAGAAGCCATTCAACGCACACCCCCCGTCTTCGTGATCAGTCTCGTTCATGTGTCCTCTGTGCCGTCGTCCTTCGCTGTCCAGACCATTCTTGAAGCCATGCTCGCTCCCTCCCCGCCCTACCACCTCCAATCCTTCATCTGCTATAGAGGCTACCACTACGTCAGCATATGCAAGGAAGGAGAGCATTGGATCGAGTACAGTGACGGGACTGCCTTTCACTTCGCCGACAAAGAGGACATGATTGCCAACTGCATCCAGTGGAAGTGTCTCCCCGTCCTCCTCTTTTTCTCCCAAGTAGCAGGCGATTGTCGTGCGCAAACCGTAGAAACAGGAGGACTCCATCGACATGGACTTCCACGAGGAAAACCTGGATAGTCAGATATCGGCTCGTGACGCAGATGAATACTCCACACTCTACTCCGTGCTATCAAACACGGTGCGATCCTTCTTCCACGAGGAAGAAACCCCCATGACCGTGCGTTGCATTCATTGCGGATTCCAGGGCGTAGGAAATGCCATCACTTCTAAGACACAGACGGTCAATACGGACGTTCTTCTCTGCCCACGCTGCCACAAGCCCCTTCCCTAGTAGACAAGACGATACGCTCATTACATGTTTGTTCCCATCAGAGTGCAAAAAAACGAGACAAATTCTGGCTTCCAAAGAGATACAGCAGGAGGAGTCCATTAACCTTGTCGGCGATGGAGCGAAATCCAGTGGATGACATAATCGACAAAATCGTTGCGGAATTGCTGAAGCTGAACCAAATCGATTTCATCTCGCAAATGACGCTAAATTGCATATCTGAAATCTTGAAATCATGTAACAACCTAAGGGAGGTGATAAGTGGCAGATATACGGGACATTGGGCGCTACGCTTGCGAAGAGGCGAATATGGCTATGAAGCCTACGGTATCCCTCCAGAACATCGTGCTGGCAATAGTATCAGACTGTCAAATCTCTTCATTGCGTAGAAATCAAAGCAGAGCATCAGCGACCTAACCAACTATGTACAGCGAAAGGACCTGCCATCCGTGTTTGGTTACAGTGCGGAGAAGCGTATTCGTTTAAACCGTAGCGATTCCCAACTCTGGCTTTAAGGATGTGATGACGCTTCCCGACATGGATGCGTAGGATGAGTTGAAGGCTGCTCACCCTAAGGAATGCCGAGACACCGACCTTTCTTCCCATCCTCCCGTCCCTTCACACAAGAGCATCCTCCGATGTTGCTCTTCAAAGGATGCGTTACGGGTAGATTCTGGCCGTCGCGCGGGAGAAGGACAACTCCCTCAACCGGAAGCGTCTGTTGGAAGAGCGTCGTTGCGTAAAGAAATCGATTTGTGACATTTCGGATGGAAACACCGTGTTATGGGAGACGCAAGAGCTGCAGGAGCGGAAGAGACAGCGAACGGAGGTGGATGTGTGAATCATCGGTGACGTGTAGGAAGAGACACTCCAGCCCTTCCCCAGCGTTGTATCTTACTCTAAAAACCCGAGCATGCTGCCTCCGATTCCTGTAAACAAGCCGACGGCTGTCCACACAAAAGACGGAATCTCCCCTGCC
>ENA-UEQW01002836-UEQW01002836.1-human-gut-metagenome-genome-assembly--contig:-NODE-2836-length-12565-cov-2.892297_pt1 | contig 12565 bp, 9 predicted proteins | sample MGYA00242947_ERZ507947 | MGnify/ENA primary metagenome ERZ507947 (study PRJEB26167, sample SAMN06115421) | human gut metagenome | host: Homo sapiens | place: China:Guizhou | collected 2015-03-17... | reverse complement strand
TACTGAACCCCTGGTCCTGCAATCCGTAGATGCTCCAGTCGCCGCCGCCCAGTTGGAGCGCCTTGCCGATCATATTGGCCTTCAGCGTATAGGGAAAACCGCTTTTCTGGTGTTCTTTCGAAAAATAGATGTGGATAGATGACCTGCGAGCACTTTCTACAGATGTCTGGAATTGCTTAATCTCTTTAAATTCGCTCAAATAAGTTTCCATCCTCTTCATCAGTGTATTCATCTGCTCAAGTGTATTTCCATTCGGCAAATTAGCATTGGCGTGAAGCACTACCTCTTCATTACGTGAAAAGTAACTCCCTTCATATACCTTTTGCACAAATAACCTTAAAGTACCTCCCAACACCTTATCTACTATCGGTTTCACCTTTTCTTTATAAGTGGTGGTCCCCAACGTTTGATTATAAGTTCTCGCCCATCTATCATCACCTTTCATCTTTTCCGGCAATCGAAATACCGGTAGTCCGAATACCAACAATAACAAAATACATACCGCCACCCTCCAACGGCAAAGTATTTGTATCAGCCACCTGTAACAACGACTGAAATAAACCGGAAGCCGACGTATTCTTGAACGTATCCACACAAAGCAACGCACCTCCCCAATTTTCCATTTAACTATTGAAAGAGAAGGTTTCTTTCTTCGTTTCAATCCTATTTTATCAATTAGAGAAGGAACAAAAAATAAAGCAACCAGCAGTGATACTCCCAGATTTATAATCACTACCGCAGCAAAATCCTGTAAATTAAGACGTATCTTCTCATCCAGAAAAAAGATGATAACCAAAGCTCCCATCGTGGTCAACGTGGCTGCAAGAATGGACATAAACGCTTTCCGATCTCTACGCCGCAAATAATGATCGCTCATTACAATTGTATTATCTATCACCAAATTTAATGAAACCGTAATACCCGCCAAAGAATACAATTGCATTTCCAATCCGAACGCATAATAAAGAATGACAGCTATTGCCATATTAACAGCCAGACTGATTACAATCAAAAAAAGATATTTAGGACTAAAGGTGATCAACAATACAAACAGGAGCAAAATCGCTACAGTCATTCCCGTACGCAAATAAATTTTCCCCAGTTCTTCCTGAATAAATTCCGTTGCGTCGTAACTGGTGTGAATCTCATATCCTGCCGGAAGTAATAGCTGGTTATCATCCATAAATGCTTTTACCTTTTCACTCAATGCCAATTGATTTGCTGTTTCCTCTGCAACAATCGACAGATAAATTGAATTCAGCCCATTAATCCGATAATAATTTTGTGGCTGCTCCTCCATACGGGAAACCTTCACCAGCTCATTCAGACCTATGATTTTACCATCTTTCATTTTTACCTTTATCCGCTCCGCATTAAACTCTCTGCCCTCCTGCTCGGGAACCAATGCCAAACGTATCCACTGTCTGCCCGAAGCACCCTGTTCTACATCATAAGTACCCAAAAATTCTTTTTGATAATGCAACCGGACAGCTTGACGAATATCATCCGTATTTATTCCAAGCGCACGCAATTGTTCCGAATCATACTCCAATCGCCATTCCATCGGAGTAGCTCCGCTAAGATTGATTTTATAAATTCCCGGAATCTGTGCAAGACGCGTTTTTATATGTTCTTCCGCATACTGCTGAATTAAGAAAGGAGTAGCGGGTGCATTGATCGTAAATGCCATAAAAGGCCCCTGATTACTCTGCCCCGGCCTGTGCATCTGAATATACGGATAGCTCACCCCATCCGGTAATTCCGGCCACGTCTGACGAATAATAGTAGAAGCTTCAAAGCGGGCAACCGCTGCATCCACATGTTTATCCAAATTCACACTGACACTTCCCCATCCGTTTCCTGAAGTGGAAGAAATCCCTCGAATACCCTTCACACGGGCAAGCATTGCCTCTAACTTACTGGTAGCCGTCATTTCCACCACACGTGCTGAAGTACCGGGCATACTGAATCTCACCGTGAAGCCGGGTAAGGTCCGCGACGGATTCAATTTGACAGGCAGCAATGGAATGAGTGCTAACCCAACCAATGCCACACAGACAAAAGCCACAATCAATGTGAAAGCGGAAGCCTTAGGAGATTTTACTATTTCAGAATCTATATTTTGCATTTTCGTCATTTAACCAACTTTCCTCCATTAAAATCAAACCTGTCCGAAAGTGAAAGTTTCGCAGCAAAATCAAATAACGTAAGTCTCCGTATCTTATAATAATTCAGCCAGTAGTTCTGCAAGGCAGAGATAAAATTACGTTGTGCCTGCTGCTGCCTGTTGAGTGAAAGTGTCAGGCTGTTTATATCCGCTTTGCCGATGATAAAACGCTGTTTAGTCTCATTATAAGCAAGTATAGACAGATCCAACGCTTCTTCCGCACTGGCTATCAATTGCTGCTGGATATTAAAATCACTTACCGTCATAATCACTTCCTCCTCGATGCTAATCTCATCCTGACGTGCCGAGATCTTCACTACATTCAGATTATTTCTTGCCATATTATACTTACCCTTACGAACACCCCAGTCCAATAACGGAATAGAAACACTGACTGCCACCAAATCCTGCTGCATCGGTTTATGATACACATCTCCAAAATTATCTGCTACCTGATTAAAACCGATACTGGCATTCACACTTGCGTTAAAGCGAGATTCTTTCTTCGTCTTATCCACATTCCGTTCCGCTTCAAGTACATTCTGTTTCAGTTCCAACAATTGCGGGTTATTATTCCTGCCCCACCTCAAAGCCTCATCTACCGGAATATCCACCATCTCCGGACGGGAAGGAAGTTCCAGTTTGATTTGCGTATTCTTATCCAGATTGAGAAAAGAAGCCAGTGAAAACATAGCCCGTTTCAGGTCACTTGCTTTATTCTGCAATGTATTCTGCGCATTCACACGATCCAGTTTCAATGTCAACAAATCAGCCTGTGAGATAGCTGCAATTCGGTGACGCTGTTGCCCAATACGATACAATGTATCCGTAGAAGCCAAGTTTTCTTTAGCAAGATTATATTCTGCCTGCGCCATAGCCAGAGAGAAGAAATAATTCGTAGCCGTTTCCGACACCTTTTCCACATTATAGAGAAATTCCTTTTTCACACGCTCATACTTCAACGGTTCTATCCTCCGTTCCCATTTGAAGGAGTTATATCCTACCAGACTTTGCGAATATCCGATTCGTATAGGAACACTCGTAAGTTGCGTAGCACTGTTACTTCCGAAGTTACGCATATAGGCAAGATTCGATTCCAGATAAAAAGTACCTCCGGTTAAATCAAAATTCTGTTTTACACTCAATCCTCCATAAGCATAGTAAGACTGTTGCGTACGGTATACATCCAAATCCTGTCCCGAATCGTATCGTTTCGTAATATCCCGGTTATATTGTGCCGGAGTAACATCCAGCGTCAAGCTAGGCAACCGATTTGCCCGAAAAGTCCTATACTCCCAATAACCGGATAAATACATATTCTGCGTACGGAATGATTCCAGCGAACTGTCGTTAGCTAGAGAAATTGTCCTGTTCAAATCCAATACCAGGTGTTTCTGCGCTCGAAGCTGGGATTCACCACAGAGGACACAGAGGACACAAAGGAAAACAGGAATTCTTTTCTTTAATCTATTCATAACTCTCATTTTTGGACTAATACTTAATACTTATTTTCTTGTTACGGTAAATAAACCAGTAAAGTAACGGTATGATAAATAAGCTCACCGTCGTACCAATCGACATTGTTCCTATCATAGCTATAGACAACGGTTTTTGTAACTCCGAACCCATATCTGAAGAAAAAAGCAGTGGCACCATTGCGAAGATGGTAGTCAGTGAAGTCATGATAATCGGTCGCAAACGCCTGCGACCAGCTTCATGTATCGCTTCTAATAACGGAACACCCGCTTTACGCAATTCATTGATAGCATCCAGCTTCAGAATAGAGTCATTGATTACAATACCGCAGGTAACGATCAACCCGATAGCAGACATCAAATTCAGCGTATGTCCGCAAATCCAGAGTAAAAGCAGTGCAAATGCGAGGTCAATCGGTATCTCCGCCAAAACAAGCAAAGGCTGCAAAAAGCTTTCAAACTGTGCGGCAAGAATAAAATACATCAATAACAGCGAAATAAATAAAATCACCACCAGTTCATCCAACATCTCACTGTTAGAAAAGAAACTGCCGGAGAATCCAGTATCCCAGTCTTTCATATCTTCTGCCGTTTGTTTCACCTCCTTTATCAGTTTGTTTCCGTCCTGTACGCCATAAAAATCAAAAGGAACATATTCCCCGTTACGTCCGGCAGTAATACTCTTCAAGTCCTCGGCAGGAGTAACCGTCACCAGTTCCCGGAGTGGAATGTACTCTCTGTTTCCTCTATTGTCCGGTTCAGTCTGTATTAGTGCTTCCTGTAATATTTCATTCACCGTCTTCTCACTGCCCGCAACGTTGATCGGAAGATATTGCTGGTAAGAATGCAACATAGTCACACTATTTTCTCGGAAAGCTGTTTTCAAGACTCTATAAAGTTCATTGTAAGCAACACGGTAAAGCAATAGTTTCTCCTTATTGATACTTAGGTTCAGTTGGTTCTCAAAGGCAATGCCTGTAGGAGCAATTCCCGTCCTACGGGCTAACTCCAGCTCCACATTCCGGATCGTTTCCGCTTCCGGTGCTTTTGCCTTATTACGGGTGTAAAATTCAGCTATGATATCCGGTTCTCCCGTGACAAAGAGTTTCTCAAATACAGTCTCCGGTGGAGAGAAAGAAATAACGGAAAGTGGATAACGTTCTTTCAGTTTATGGTATATCTCCTGCTGCAAAGGAATGATTGTTTCTGATGTTTCCGTTCGGAAATAAAGTTCTGCTTCGGAAGAAGAAAGTTCCCTTTCACGATTCAGAAGAAAATCCTGCCTGCCAACAGATGCCGTGTGCTCCAATACCTGTTCTTTTAAATCCCTATAAAGCTCATCCACACGCCGCCTGTTTTCATCCACATGAATATTCTCATTCCACTCGATTCGGGCAATCAATTCATTCTCTTCTATATCAGGCATCCGCTGCTTGTCGATAAAGAAAAAGAAAAATATACAAAGCGGGATGGAGACAACACAAAACAATACACTAAACGTTTTGTGACGGAACACCCAATCTACACCGGCATCATAAAAACGGTCCAATGTGTGATCCTTTATCGGGTTATTGAATTTAAAAGAAAGCCATTTCCATTTCCGGGTATGAATACCTGTCCGATAGACCAGCAGATAAAGCACCGGAAGAAGCATAATACCAGTAAAATACGAAACCATCAATCCCACTGTAACCGAAAAAGCCTGATCATAGAAGATAGCTCCGGCAATACCACTCATAAAAATCAATGGAGCAAACACGGCAATGGTAGTCAGGGAAGAACTTAACATAGGAGTCACCACTTCACTAGTTCCTGTTATACAGGCACGACGCAATGAATAGCCCCGCTCCCGGTATTGGGATATATTTTCTGTCACAATAATCGAACTGTCAATCATCATACCCAATGCCAGAATTAATCCGGCAAGCGAAATGATATTCAGGGACATATTACACAGATAGAAGAAAACAAAACTAATCACGATAGAGACTACCATACTAAGTCCGATCACCAACGGAGATTTCACATCTCCCAAAAACAGGACAGCTACCAGACAGATAAAAAGGAAACCTAAAGTTAGATTCTGTTGCAGATTTGAGATCGTGTAATCCAACAATTCTGTCTGGTTGCGGCTAATACTAAAATCAATATCAGGATACACCTGTCTAAAATGCTCCATCGTCCTTACCAGAGACTGCTTCATCTTATCCATATTCTCGTCCGCCTGCTTGATAACAGCCAGCGTCACCGCCCTTTTCCCATTCGACACAGATACGCCTTTTTCTTTTACGGGCACGATAGTAACTTTGCAGAAGTCCTTTAGTTGGACAATGCGGTCTCCCTTACGCAGGTATATATTTTTCACATCTTCTGCGGTACGCAACAGAGTGGAGAATTTTATATTATATTCATAGTATCCGTCGCGTACTGTCATACTACCCGGCTCCACATTATTGGCAGCCAAAGCCGATTCAATATCTTCAATGGAAAACCCCATCATAGCCAGCTTATCCTCATCGGGTACAATCTGTACCTGACGCTCCACCAATCCGGTCACGTCTACCATAGCCACTTCTTCGAGCTGCTCTATCCTTCGCTTGATCACCGATTCGGCAAATTCACACAAATCAAGGAAAGACTGCTGTCCTATCGTACTATAAGCACTATCATTCTTTAAGGTCAGATTCAGGTAAAACGCGGGTATATCCGTTGCGCTTGCCTTAATAACTTTCGGGCGTTCAGTATCCTTGGGAAGATAATTCATTGCAGCGTCTATTTTTTCATTGACCTCTATAAAGGCAAGATCCGTATTAGTACCGAAATCAAAAGACAGATGGATCATACCTGCTCCGTCTCTCGATTCACTATGAATATCTTTCAATGTAGACACCTGAATCAGTTGTCCCCGTAAAGGTTTCACAATCGTGTTTTCCAGTTCACGGGCAGAGGTATTGGCGGCAGACACCTGTATTGTTATCTCCGGAATGGCAATATCCGGAAGCAATGATATAGGCAAAGTATTATATGTCACTAGCCCGATTATGAAACAGGCAGTAAAAGCCATCAATACGGCAATAGGACGCTGGATTAAAAATTTTATCATGTTTTTCTATCTATCAATTAACTCCACTAATCACTCATCACTGACCCGTTAATCACTGACCTTTACTGCCGCTTCATGTGCCAGATTCAGATTTCCGGTCACAATAATCGTATCTCCTTCCAGTAACCCCTCTTCAATCCCTTTCTGTGATTTATCCGAAACAACATATTCCGTTGCATTTTCCAATCCCGTATGTACATAATTCCACATAGCCTTACCTTCTTGTAAAGTAAATACCACTTGCTTACCGGAGCGTAACACAACAGCCGTTTTAGGAATGACCAATTGTTGCCCTAAACTTCTTCTGACACTTACTCTTACATTCATACCACTGAACAGTTTTCCTTGTCCGTTTACTACAGCCTTCACCTTTACCATTCCGTTCGAATCTACCAATGGATTGATTTCAGATACGCTGCCTTCAAACGAATCTCCTCCGGCATAAGGAGTAATCATCACCTTATCACCTGTTTTAATAAAAGCCAACTCATTCTCCAACACTGTAAAATCAGCTTCCATCCCACGGGTATCAATAACCGTACAAAACACCTCGGAAGTATTAGCTAAATTATATGGTTTAGAAAACAGATTAGCCACTATCCCATCGAAAGGAGCAACCAATGTAGCATGTTCTGTTTCCCTTTTCACCAATTCATATTGAGATCTCGACTGCTCATATCCGCTCTTCACTTTCGCAAGTTTCATTGTTTCCACAGGAACTTTGCTAAAATCTTCGGAGGTATATCCATGTACGATAACTACATCTTTCAGTTCCAACTAGGCTTTCAACAAAGCATCTTCCGCTTGGGAAAGCTTTTGCTCCAAGCGAAATTTATCAAGTTCAGCTAAGTTCTGTCCTTTATGTACGCGGTCACCATTCTTCACATAAATACGAGCAATAACTTCACTTGTCTCAAAACGAAGATCAGCCTGTCCGAGAGCACTTACTTTACCGTTACTGACCAATTCGTGATGAAAATCACGTCTCTTTAGTATTTGATTAGTGACTTCATTCTTAGCATCAGGAAGAACAGTGGAAACACCTTGTTCCTGTTTGTCGGCACTATTTTTTTTGTCAGAGCAAGAGGACGTTCCAGTCCAAACCAAACATAGCATCAACCATATACAATCATATTTTCTCATAATAATATCTTTATTGCTATCAATTACACATCATCTATTTAGGATAAACAAAGTCTATAGTCAAATCATCCGTATTATTTTCTGTATCCAGCATATTATCTACAAAAAGAACAATACCACTATAAGAGACACACCAACCTGTAAAATAATTATATCTATGTTTTGCCAACTTTACTTCATATACTTTTTTCATCTCATCATCAAACAACATTAAATATAAATCACGATCATTGATCAATTTCTCAATCCCCATATCAGCATCAAACTCTACTTTATCAATATGCAAACGGGCATACATTTTATATTGAGGAATATACATTACATCATAAAAATAAGGATTCTCCAACCTATGCCTTTCCAATGCAGCATAATCTTTTCCGGAAGTACATTCTGCCACAATATTAGAAGTATAGTTACTTTCTGCCATAACAGAGTTTCGTTCATTAGTAACTATATTCAAAGTATAAATGGAAGATTCAGCCGGATAATTATAGATAATATTTTCACCTACATAATTGACATTAGGAAAAGACATATAAGAATACCCTGCGCTCATATCAGGAATAATATTTGATGGCGACAAATAATAGATAGCAACATCTTTCTCTTTATTAATAAAGACTTCCTTGACCGCAAAGACCTTAGAAGACAAGTTTTGTGTTAAAAACATCAAAGATTGACGGTTCTTATTATAATATAAACGGGAAGTATGGATGGCATAATTAGTATTTATCAATAATTGCTCCTTATCATCCAGATACTCTCTCAAATCCACTATATTTTTTACAGTTCCTCTGCTGTCAACGAGAAAAACATGTTCAGAATCATCAGATACCCACACTGAATCTAATGAATGTACATATATGCCTGACAAACGAGATATAGCATGAGGACCTTTGGCGGGCAACGTTACTTGAGTTACCTGTTTTGATTCCAAATCCAGGTAATCTAATGAATGTAATCTATAATTATATCCGATAAGGATATTCACAGAATCTCCATGAACAGGAGAAGACAAATAATAAGACTTTAGCTGCAGCACATCTTGTTGAGGAAAATGTATTTCTTCCGTTTGCAGTGCAACTTCATTATTTACTATTGTTCCATCTGATCTCTTACCAGTACAGGATATCAATAGCATACAAGATAGGAAAAGCAACAAACTATTTTCTACTGTTCTCATTGTGTTCTATTTTTACGTTTTATACAACTACAAAAATAACATAACTAAAATACGATATCCTGATTATCAATAATAAATCTTCGTATAAGAATAAGATATAACCATTGTTAACTGTGCTCATTCATATTTCATCATATTTATCAGTTTATTTGTTTCAATAATTTCTTTACTTCCGCTCTCATCTCTTTTACCGCTGTCGATTGAACCTTTGGTTCTTTTGTCAGTACAACCTCAACCATACGCTTTAATTTCTCAGGTTGTTGGTTTTCCGGCTCCGCATACAGCTTTGCCAGAAGATAATACGGATAAATTCGTCCCGGAAGTCGATGCGTAGACCGAATCAGACTCTCTTCCGCTTTCTCATACTTTCCTACTGCCTGATAGTTCTTACCTATAATATTCAGAATCATTGGGTCATTACTATACTCCATGGCTTCTTTCAACACTTTTGTAGAGCTATCATATTGTTTCAATTTATGCAAACAATACCCGTATTCAAAAAGAAAGGCTCCCCGATTCTTCAATTCGGGATACAACGTCTCATATTCTTCTTTAGCTGATTGATATGCTCCGATATTATAGAGCATTTTACTACGATACCAGTTCTTACATGCATCATATTGATTGTTTTTCCAATAATATGCCCCTAATAGAATTATTATCGAAATAAAAAATAATAGCATTATCTTCGAGCGTCCAATAACACAAGCAGCCAGCAGAAAATAGAAGGTCACTGCAAATCCGGGAATCTGCATCGGATAAGAAGAAAAAGCAAATACCAACACTGCAATTATACCTCCACAAAGACCTATTCGTCCTTCCCTACTCCCCTTCCAAAGACAAAACGCAATTATTAATAAAACGACAAATAAAAAAGGAATCCCATATTCTGTTGCTACTTGAAGATATTCATTAAAAGCACATTCCGGACTACCCGCCACCAATTCTTCCGTTTCCGAATACTCTTCGTTTGCAAAATAACTCTCCTGTGCCCTGCCATAAGCTGAAACAAAATTCCCAGTTCCATGTCCTATAAGAGGACTTTCAGCAATAGCAAGAGTACTAATTTTCCACATGAACAGGCGCCCATTGGCGGAAGTTGCTTTTAACTGAAAAAGTGAGTAACCAATCACTATGAATATAATGCTTCCTGCAATACAGGCCAACACAACTTTTCTCTTATATATCTTTCTAATCTCCTTTAGTTTACTTCCCCATGAAATGTGCATTCCATACACCCATGCGCCCGATACGGCGGCGGCAATCCAAGCCGAACGACTCATTCCGGCAGGTAGCACACAAAGAATCAACAGCATCACTCCTAATGCCATGTAATACTTTCCCTGTTCTATCCATGTACGTTCCGTCTTTTCTTTCAAATTTAGCCATTCATGCAGGCAAAGCGGAAATATCATTGCCAAATATCCCGAGTAAGGTCCCGGATTATAGAAAGACCCTGTAAGTGCATATAAGGAATGATTAGAAACAGCGAAACCATATATTTGCCTCAAGCCCCATATAGCTTCAATCCCTCCCAATATAATCAATACCCACGTCACTATTGACGGAAAAGACAGATATTGTTTCTTATTCAAGCAAAGAAAAGGCAAACAACACACAGCAAAAACAACAGTCATGCGTCCCAACCATAGTTTTTGATAGGCCATTTCACCAACAGATATGTCGTTCGGAGTAGGAAAAGCTACTACACACAGGATTAACGCAACTCCTAAGAGTGCTATCAAACCCGCCATACCTTTCCTTTCAATTTTTATCAACTTTAATTTGACTTTCATGTTCTTCAATTATCTGACTACTGCCCGATAAAAAGCAATAACCGGATTATCTCCCTCTACATCATACGTTTTAAATAAATCCGGATAATCCTCAAGAGGATTTTCAGAAAAAGCATAATCGAGATACTCTGGTGTCAATATGCTGTAAAAGCAATCCTTATAAATACCGTCAATCGTATCAATTAAAGATGAATCCAGAAATTTAATCCTTTTGGCACAGTATACTTGTTTACTCTCTTCTACATTATATAAACAAGACCAAATATATCCATCCTTCACAAAACGAAAAAACAATAATCCGCCATACTCATATATATCAGTTATACCTAAGGAGTATCCTGAACGCAACAAACTCATTTCATTAGGTCTCTCTTCTATCATCGATGCTGGCAAGGGGTTCGGCAAATTAATCCGAAAACGCGGAACAACACTATCTTCATGAATCTGATAAACAATATTATCAAAATCCCTACAATAATACAACTTCGAATTATTATCATACAAATTGTGTCCTGAAGGCGAAAATGGATAGTCTTCTTTATTATTTTCATGTTTAAAGTATCGTTTCCCTATGGTAATGCCATCCTTTGACGCTAACAGGTAATAATGCAAAGAAATATCATCTTGATAGTTTCGATGTAAACGGTTATGATAAAAGAAGTATCCTCCCCAATAGGCTATTTCAGCCGGTGTAGGTTTATTAAACTTCTCACTTTTGACAAACCTACCATCCTCGGTCGAATAAAACATCAACGACTGTTTCATATTATCATAAATCACCAGTTGATGCAAACTAGCATTTACTGCAAAAGCATTTATATCCGTATATTCTCCGGGACCCTGCCCTCTAGCATTCAATTGAAATAACAATTCACCGGACATATCATAACATACAATGCCTACTACAAGATCCCATAAATAAATTCGTTCATCCGCAATCTGGATCTTTTTAATACGGCTTAACAAAGGAATCGCCGATAGTTTAACGTAAGATACCTGTTGCAATATAGTTTCCAGCTTATCATAAGTTTCTCCTGTCATTTCAACGATAACGTCCTGTGGACTAGACAGAGAGACAACTCCGGGGCCGATACTTAAAGACGTTTTATTATGAGTACACGACACAGTAAGACAAACTACCATTATTATAATAATACACTTATTCATTTTTTAATTACATTCCACAAGCTCTGGGTGTACAAGAATTAGGAGTTACACAAAATTCGCATATTCTTTCTATGCTGGCAGTATGCCACGGACCTTGCTGATAATCACATGCAATTGTCCTAGGAGCTGTCCAAGTCTTATCGCCATTCTCACGACTATTTGCCAACGCTTCAACATTAGACAGAACCAAATCAGATAATGTCTCTTTTTTAAACGAATTACAAATATTAGTACCAATCATCACTAGTAATGTAATTCCTAAAGCCATTTTTAAATAAATTTTCTTTTTCATACGTAACTAATTTTATATTAAATCTGATAGTCAATATGCCTTTATTTGATTTTCTTCATCATCCTATCCCAACGAGGTTTCTCCGTAAATTTGTCTTCTGAATACCAGATACGGGTAGCCTTGCCTACAATATATTCTTCCGGCAGCATTTGACCCACGCGTAAAAGACGCTGTAGCTAAAGCTGTAGCAGAAGCAGCAAGAAAATCAGGCGTAGCAAGGATTTAACCGAATAGAATAA
>ENA-UEQW01002827-UEQW01002827.1-human-gut-metagenome-genome-assembly--contig:-NODE-2827-length-12610-cov-4.604963_pt1 | contig 12610 bp, 21 predicted proteins | sample MGYA00242947_ERZ507947 | MGnify/ENA primary metagenome ERZ507947 (study PRJEB26167, sample SAMN06115421) | human gut metagenome | host: Homo sapiens | place: China:Guizhou | collected 2015-03-17... | reverse complement strand
CTTTTCTGGAAGCGTGACTGGGTAGGCGGTGGCTGTTCACCTTTCTTCTATCCGTAACGATCGTGTGTTCCTGTTTGCATTTCCCTGCCGGTTCATATCGTAGCCTATCTGCTTCTCTCCTCCCTTTATCAACGGGAGCAGAAGGCGAACGGGATTCATCGATATCTCTTTCCACTATTGCGCAGTGAAGATGTATATGTCATCGACACGAATCCTAACGTGATCCCATTAGCCCACAAGCTCTCTCCGGATTACAACGCGAATTATACATTCCAGAGCTTGCGTATTCGCACACACGATGGTTTGTTTCGTGCTTGCTCCGTGATGACTAGGTGTGAGCTTGCTCCCATCCTATAACGACTATCTGAAAAAGAACATGGAGTCCGTTCAAAACGCGGTTGGTTCACGCCGTCACTGGCTCATTCACAGGAACTCCACAACTACACTCTCGTGTTGGGCGTGCTGGACGAGGTCGATTCTGTTCGTGTTGTACAAGAAGATGACAGATAGGTGGACTACTGCAAGGAGAATGCACTCCAGTCCTACGTCCAACTCATGAAAACAATGGACGTAAAGGTCGTGTACTTCACGTCATCGCCGGCAATCGTGGAACGGTGCAAATCGTTGGGGATTGACGTCATCGAGGAGTACCTGTACCGTTTCCTTTGAGTATCCATTTGTAGTGTCAACTTTTCGGGAATGCCTCTTCTTCGGGAGCTGCTCAAGAGGCTCCAGCAGACGTACATCTCTTCCTTCTACGGCTACATCGACAGCAGACTGTTGTTGTCCTCCTCGATTGGTCCTGTGTTGGATGCGCTGTTGGATGCGTACAAGAACGGTACGTTGTCCTCAGGAGTACGTCTCTGCATCGTCAATCACAGCTAGTTCATGGTTTCGGGCGTGTCGTTTTCACTGCGCACACCTGCCGAGATCCCGTCTCAGCCATCCGAGTACGATGCTTTCCTAAAGAAGAGCGAGAAGAGGCAAATGCTTCGAGATCGCTGCAGTTCAGTAGGGACCACGAAAGCCACTGAACGCTAGGACTTTTGGATCTTCCACCAGTCGGCTGTGTTCGACGAGTATGCGGACGCCGTTCTCTTCCGCGACGAATTGGATCACTACATCATGAGCCAAACTGCTGATAACAAGAGGAGCATCGTGGATGTCACGTTCAGCGGTATGGTTTGTCAACGAGTGTGATGTGCAGTGACGAGTGTGAAACAAGATGAGTGCAGAAACGCGCAACACTCGTTTGACAAGGACTGGTCTGTCGATGATATCACAAACTCCCTCCTCCTTCGCGCACATCTCCTGGAGCCGTTTTGTTTGTCTTCTCCTGGTGCCTTTGTGTTGGGTTGCTCTTTCTCGCTGGAGTGATGCGTAGAAAGGGAAGACAGATTTGTTCTTCGCACGTGGGAATCAGATTCGGCCGCTCTTACGTCCCACTACAATTCACTCGTTGACAGGATCCCGTCGTTGTGAAGTCAGAATCGATAGCGCAATTTTGTCACCTGTTTTACAGAGTATCTTTGTGTATTCAGTGCGTTCCTCGCTTGTTTGATTGATCAACCGAAATGCCCCCTCCTTTTGGAATCGTCTTGGAGTCGCATTTTCACAGCAACCATAACGTAATGTCGTTCATTGACCGAACGGAAGAATTTAAGTTGGCGACGAATGTCCACATGCACGACTCGGTGCAGCCCAGCATATCGCGACCGCCTCCTTCCTTTTCCGTCTCGAAATTCTCAAAAGTGACGGCCTCGCTCTCCGGAAAGGTGAGTAAGACGACGCTGAAGTTGCAAAGACTCACGGAGCGTGATCTTTCCAGGGAGCTTCTTATCCGTAGTGGTTCGGAGGAAAAGCTTGTTCGATGATAAAGCCACGGAGATCAACCAACTCACAAACTCCATAAATCAAGACATCAAGACCATCAACGCAGAACTGGAAGAACTGGAAGTAACAACTATTGTTTCTTTTAAGGAAATAGGAGTTCGTTCGGATGCAGCGATACGCGTCTTCTCAGAGCCGCGAGTACGACCAGGGCGTCGTGGAAGTGCTCAAAGAGGAGCTAATGGGAACGACGAAGGATTTCAGGCAAGTGCTAGAAGTCGTTGCTGTTTTCCCTTGTCATGGCTAGACACGCCACCAGAATCTGGAGGAAGCGGATAAGCGAAAGCAGCGCTTTGGCAACACGGCGCCGGCACTGCTGGGCAAGCCCATTGTGTACCAGTCGCAAGTGGTAGTGGAGTGCTCGCATTACTCACGGCTAGTCTCCCAATTCGGCAGAAGAGCACTCTCCGCTACTGCCTCGTCCGAATGGCGTGGTAGACATCTCCATAGGACGTGAGGAATAGACATCTCCGAACGCATTCGCCATCCAGTCCAGCGAGGTGATTGCAAACGACTATCTGCACGAACGCGCGCAGGCAGTTCAGGACATCGAGGCGCACATGACGGAGCTCGTAGTCGCGTCATTCGGGAATCACGACTAGGGAAGCATATTTGAGCGACTGTCGACGATGATCACCGAGCAGGGAGAGATGATCGACCGACTGGACGATAATCTAGACGCTGCCGAGGTGAATGTGAATGCGGGCTATCAGGAGATTGTAAAGTATGGACAGAATGTGTATGGCTCGTTGCGTGCGGTGTGAGGCGTAGGTTTAGTAATCGGAGCTTGGTGATGAAGCTGTTCGGCGTGCTGATCTTCTTCATCATCTTCTTCCTTATCTTCCTGGCGTAACCCGTTTTTGTAGTCTATTTGGTGAAGTGTGTTTGTGGGATTCAATTCGTGGAAACGTGGAAACCGCATCCCATTGTTGTCCTAGTTTTCTGAAGATGCTCTCTCTCTCCAAGCTTGCCACGAAGTCCGTTTCCACCACCGTTCTCTCCAGATCGTATTCGAAGATCCGCGAGCTGTCAGCAACTGTTCCTGGAAAGATGCCCCAGGTGTGCTCTCCTGAAGAAGTGGTTGGTTGCATCAAGAGCGGAGACAAGGTGTGGGTTCATCTGGGACCCTGCTCTCCCTTGGGTCTTTTGAACGCGGTCTGCAAGGTGGGCAATCCCGCTCCCGTCCTTAGAGTGTAGACGGCCAAGGCCCGCGGTTTGAAGAACGTCGAAATGACGCATTTACTGACTCTGGGAGATGCCCCCTACACGAATCCTGGTCTTTTCCCTATTTGAATGTGACGCACAGAGTTTGACGGCATCTTCAACACGCGCAACCTCTTCGTTGGCGGTAACACGCGTAAGGCCGTGAACCGTGGACAGAACGATTACGTACATCGCCGTACTGACGTACTCAGCCATAGGTCCCCATTTTCTTTGGCGAGGTTCCTGCTCTCCTCCGCAATGGCAACTATCACATGAACGTGTGCCTGCTCCACCTTTCTCCTCCCGGTGCGTTTGTCTTCGCCTCTGTGACGTACAGATGAGCACGGATTCTGCACCATGGGCGCTAGCGTCGAAGCCACGCGTGCCGCTGCCGAGTGCGCTGACATCGTCGTCGCTGAGATCAACTCCCGCATGCCTCGCTGCTCCGGAGATACGCTCGTGCACATTAGCAATCTGGACAGAGTGTGCTACGTGGAGCGCGACCTGCCCAAGTACGTTCTCCCCAGTTCGTGCTTGTTGTCGCATTGACGCATAGAGAAGGACGAGGTGCAGTACAAGATCGGCAAGCTGATCGCGGACAACCTCGTTGAGGACGGCTCCACGCTTCAGGCGGGTATTGGCGTGATTCCCGACGCCGTCATGGCCAACCTGAAGGGCCACAAGGGTCTCGGCGTGCACAGCGAGATGTTCAGCGACGGCATGATCGATCTGATTCAGTCCGGCGCCATCACCAACGAATTCGTGGGAGTGACGAGGAGGGTGTCACGGATAGAAGCCGATGGACACGGGCTGCTCTTCGACCTGCTTCGTCATGGGAACGGAGAAGACGTGATGGCGTGTTCAGTGATTCATGATTAGCTACAAGTTCGTGAACAACAACCCCTCCGTGCTGATTCGCGACGTGGGCTTCACCAACGACCCCTTCGTCATCGCCCAGATGCCCAAGATGGTGTCCGTCAACTCTGCCATTGAGATCGACATCACGGGACAGGTGGTGAGCGACTCCATCGGACCGAAGATTTTCAGCGGCTTCGGAGGACAGGTCGATTTCATTTATGGCGCTTCGCGCAGCAAGGGAGGCAAGGCCATTATTGCCATGCCTTCGACGACGAAGAAGGGCGAGAGCAAGATCGTGGGCTTCCTGAGACAGGGCGCTGGCGTCGTGACCACTCGTGCCCACGTCCGCTACATTGTGACGGAGTACGGTATTGCCGATTTGTACGGCAAGTCGCTGCGCGAGAGAGCGAGAGCGATGATCGATATTGCACACCCTGACCACAGAGAGGAGCTGGAGAAGGTTGCTCGTGAGCAGCTCGGTTTGCGTTTGTAAAGCGTCTGGCTTGCACGCGGAGTATCTTTGTTTTGACGTAATTGAGTATCCTTCCTGTTTGTTCGAGAAATGAACGGAGCAACTGTTCCGCGGTTTTCCGCGACTTCTGCCGGAGGAATCGCATATCACTGTCAGTAGCTTTTCCAATCTTTCTTTGATAGCGACAATGGATACTGCGTTTTACAAATCATACCCCGCAATTTACGACCATCTGAAAAGCATTCCCAAGCCCGACGCCAAGTTCATTTACGGCACTGCCGGATTCAGAATGCACTACGACATGCTGCCTTCTGTTTTTATCCGCGTCGGAATCATCGGAGTTCTTCGGAGTATGTACCACAAGAAGGTCCGCTTTCTCCACTGAAGCGTTATTCCGTAGGCGATCGGTCTCATGGTCACCGCGTCCCACAACCCGGAAATTGACAATGGTATCAAGATCGTCGACCCCGACGGCGGCATGATGTCTCTCGACTGGGAGCAGGTACTCTTTCTGTCCGCATCTCATCGTGTAGTTCGCGACCGACCTTACCAACTCGAACCCTGACGAGGCCTTGGCGTTGATCGACGCTTTCATCAAGGAGAAGGAGATCGACCTCTCGTTCAAGGCCGTTGTGATTACGGGTCGCGACACCCGCAAGAGTGGCAAACACCTTCTCGATCTCGCCATCGAGTCCGCTCGCATCATGGGCGCCTCCATCATCAACCTCGAAGAAGTGACCACGCCTCTCCTGCACCACGTCGTTCGTCAGTACAACGACCCCGCGAGCCAGTACAAGGGCGTGGACGGCTACTACCGCATGCTCGGAGAAGCCTTCGCCGAGACCATCAAGGGATTCGAGCAGGAAGCCATCGCGCGCGATCCGCTCTACGTGGACTGCGCCAACGGTGCCGGTCAGCTGATCGTCGGTCGTCTTCAGGAAGCCGTCGGCGCGTACCTGAAGATCCACGTCGGAATCGGGAGCGGGGATGATGTGTAGCCGTTCAACACGGGTCGCGAGAACCTGAACGAGGGCGCGGGCTCCAACTACCTGTACCTCAGCAAGAAGGTGCCGACGGGCTTCACGCCCGAGACGGCGCTGGGCAAGCGCTGCTGCTCGCTGGACGGCGACGCGGACCGTCTGCTGTACTGGCGCGTGGACCCGGCGACGATGGCTGTGGATATCATGGACGGCGACAAGGAGATGAGCCTCGCCAGTCTGTGGGTGAGGAAGCAGATCGACCTGCTGGGTCTGGAGGGCGTGACGATGGGCGTGGTGAAGACGGCGTACGCCAACGGCGCCTCGAACCTCTACGCGAAGGAGCACGGCATCCCGGTGGTTCTGGCGAAGACGGGAGTGGGTGTGGTGCGTGCGCGTGACGCGTAGGTGAAACACCTCCACCCGCTGGCGTCGTCGTACGACGTCGGTCTCTATTTCGAGGCGAACGGCCACGGCACCGTTCTCTTCAAGGCGTCCTTCGTCGAGCGTCTGCGTCAGATGGACACTTCGGCGCTGACGGTAGGGAGTGTGTCGTCGCTGTGACTGTAGGCGGAGCAGAAGGAGGCGCGCCACCGCCTGATCTGGGCGTCGGTGCTGGTGAACCAGGCTGTCGGCGACGCGCTGAGCGACGCGCTGTTCCTGGAGATGGTGATGATCACGCTGCACGTCGACATGGAGCAGTTCAGCCACCTGTACATCAACTTGCCTTGGTGAGTGCTGTACGGGCGCGTGACGGGTAGTGTGAACTCGGTGATCAAGGTGGAGGACCGCACCATCATTCACTGCAACGAGGACGAGACGCGCTGCGTCGCTCCCGCCACCATCCAGCCGGCGATCGACAAGGTGGTGGAGCACGTGCCGAAGGGAAGAAGCTTCGTGAGGTGGCGCATGGAGAGAGGGTTGAGGGATAGACCGTCCGGAACGGAGAATGTGGTGCGTGTGTATGCTGAGGCGGAGACGATGGAGGAGGCGCTGCAGGTGTCGAAGGCGGTGGAGCGCATCGTGTACGACTACGCGAACGGCGTGGGTGAGAGACCCTAAGGAGATGGGCTTTCTGGAGGTGTTTGTTGCGAGAAGTGAAAGTGTGTTCTCTGCTTGGGATCTGTGTTTTGTGTGAGTTAGGATGGTGGAGGTCACAACGTGCAGTGATAATCAGTATGGAGTTGTGGTACACTTGTTCGTGGTTCATTTCATCTGAAATGCATGTGGAGTGTTATTCTGTCACATACGTTCTTGTTAGTTGTCTGTTTCCGACTCCCTGCTCATGAGCCCGTATTGCGCTGTGATGCGTGTGCTAGAGTGTGGAGCGAGGAGTGTCAGCGCGTGAGTGAGTGTGAGTGGAGTGAGGCGTAGTACAAGCCTGAGACGGCGAAGCCTAGTGAGGGCCATCGTAACATGAAGTGGCTGTACGAGCAGGTGAGCGATGGCAACCCCGTGGTGGTGATGATGTCGCTGGACACGTTCCAGTTCCAGCACAGCTCGCCGCTCTCGCTCAGACCCATCGACTTCGCTCAACCTATTGTTAATGGCGAATCCTCGTTTTCGTTCGCGGGTGTTGTGATCGGATACAACGTGGAGGACAAGGACAACGCCTATTGGATTGTGCTTGTGCCCCGTCAGCCCGCTGGCAACTACTACGTGAAGGTGAAGATGAATTACCTGACCGACAATGGAAAGGACTTTGGCCGACTGAGTCGCAGAATGGTCGCCATCACGGATGTCCCTGGACTGTAATCCGTCCTTTCCAGACTGTTTGTTACGATGAGGTGATCCCACAGAATCGAGGTAGAGTCCTTTCTGGTGATGACTATCCTTTTCTAACAACGACTATCCACTCCCACCGAGAATCCCCGTACTTCCAAACCCCACACAAAATCGCTCCGATTTCTGTCACCTTCTCTGGTTCGCAAAAACGCGACAAGGATGTGGAGCCGTTTCCTTTCTTCTTCTTGCAAGCGTTCGTTCCGTTTCGCGCAGAGAAATGCCCCTTTGCGAACCGCCCAGCGACGCTTCTACTCGAACACGACCAGTCAGACTGCCTGGAGCAGCGGAGTGCTCCTGGGAGCGGGCGCGCTCGGTCTGACCTGCGCCTATCTGACGAAGAAGGCATTTGCGCTGAACAGCGATCCCGTACCCGTTTTGCGCGGATTCTTCTCACGGAATAGAACAACCCTGAATGGAAGACGACCAAGGAGAGTTACGTGTTCCACGGAGAATCGCTGCAGTATCACCACAAGGAGCTCCTGTGCTCTGCTGCTCTTTCTCGTAACGCGTAGCATCTTCTCTGGAAGCGGAAATCGCCCCCTGGCCGAGTCGATTTGCCAGTACTTGGGCGTGGAGCTGCAGCCGGCCACGGTGGGTCGCTTCAACGACAACGAGATCAACATCCAGATCAACAAGAACGTGCGCGGCCGAAAGATCTTCATCGTCCAGTCGACGTGTCCGCCTGTCCTCCCTGTCGCTCCCCGTCATTCCTAGGTGAACGACAACCTCATGGAGCTGTTGCTGTTCGTCAGCGCGGCCCGCCGTGCGTCCGCGAGCTCGATCTGCGCCATCATCCCCTACTACGGCTACGGTCGCATCACGGAGCTGGGCGTGATGCACAACTGCCTGACCGGCGCGGACGTGGCGGAGCTTCTCCAGGCGGCGGGCGTGAACAGCATCATCTCGATCGACCTGTTCCGCGAGCAGCTGCAGGGCTTCTTCATGCCGCAGATCACCGTGGACAGCATTCCCGTGATGCACCTGCTGGCGGCGTACCTGATGGAGACGGACACGCTGGACTCGCCGATCGTGGTGGCGGCGAACGCGCACAACGTGTACCGCGCGAAGGCGTTCCGCGAGTCGCTGGACAAGCTGAAGTGTCCGAGCACGTACATGGGCATGGCGATCGAGCTGGACACGGGTCACGTGACGGGCGTGGACAAGAGCAGCGGCAGCGTGATCGACTCGACGGAGCGCGAGGCGGACAGCGCGGCGCACAACACGGAGTACGCGACGGTGAAGAACACCCACGAGATTGTGGGCGAGGTGGCGGGAAAGGACGCGATTCTGATCGACAACTACGCGCTGACGGGCGACACGCTGTGCCGCGAGGCGAAGACGCTGAAGGAGCAGGGCGCGAAGAAGATCACGGTGGTGGTGACGCACGGACTGTTCGACGAGGAGGCGGTGAAGCACATCAACGAGGCTCCGATCGACCGTGTGATCTCGACCAACACGGTTCCCGCTTGCGCTGCTGAGAAGGTGGGTGAGGGATCGATGGGTGAGGTGTAGGAGAGTCCCAAGTTCGAGCGACTGAACATCGCGCCGCTGCTGGCGGAGGTGATTCGCGGCGTGTACTTGAACCAGAGCGTCTCCCCTTGCTACAAGTTGATGACTCCCGAAATGCAGGAGAAGGAGGGAGAGGAGGTGAAGAAGATTATGAAGGAGAAGGAGGAGATGCACCACTGAGTTTCATTCATTTATCTCTGGGTTGTTTGTTGGAAGGAGGGAGATTTCGTTCGCCAATAGGATAACGCTATTCTCCCTCCGAAGCGAAACGAGGGATAATCAGAATGAACAAGTACTCGCTGAACGACATTCTGTCCTTCGATGCGGGAAATCGAGGTATCGCGCTGTCCCAGAACAGGTATCCATGAACTGAGTCGTGCTTATGCGTAGAGATTCTGTAGGTTTCATTTAGCTTCACGCGATGAGTAGAATTCATCTGTTCCCACAATTGTATCGAGCGTTGTTCGTGATCCCTACAGCAGTGTGATCGGAACCCAAGAAGATTCGTTGTCCTATCCCCTTGTTCCAAAGCAGCAAGCCTTTCGGAAAACGCAGGTGGAGAATGGGTTCATGAGCCCCCAAACGATGGACGTGAATACGGTATTGCAGCTGTTGAACAGTGAGAAAGAGATGTGAGAGTGATTAACAGAAATACACGAGGATATGGACATGTTGAAGATGACGACAGCCAAACATGATAGTCATGATGCTATCAGCAATGAAATGGAATCACTTTCAAAACGAATGGAAGGAATCGAAGAAAAGCAAGAGCAGCTGCAAGCAGCCCTGTCCTCTGGAATGAGCTGCATCACAGAAATGAGTAGAGCGTAGGCGAACGAGTGACGCGTAGTCAACATCCCTTTCGCAGTTTCAGTTCCACCGTGGTCAAGCGGAAGAGAGAACGGCGGAGAACGGGAGAGCCCAGTGGAAAGAGGAATAGGGGAGTGGATTACGAAAGGGATGTTGACACTCTGATCCAAAATGCCATCGCAGACAAATCCAAAAGCAATCTATTTATCGTGGACGATTTCTTTTGATCCGTTCTTTGTTACACACCCAATGGTGGGAAAGGATACAGGGAGTCAAATGGAGAACTGTGACAGTTTGGCCGACGCGGAATTGACAGATACACAATTCGACGCCACTCCAGAAGAGGTCAAAGCGATGATCGAAGACACTGTCGCCGCCCTCATGATTCAGCTGCGAGACAGTGAAGAACCGACGTTATCCGTCGTTGCCAGGACGAACAAAAACGCCATCTTCTGTAAGAAGGAGCAGCAAGTCCGTTTGGGGAATAACACCGTAAAGCGCAAGCTGTCGGATGGAAAGCGTTTCCAAGGAATGTGGAAGATCCTACACGCATGCTACAGTCTAATGAAGGAGCACAAGAGCGTAAACCAGCGAGAGCTCTATTATCTGAATACGGATGTAACCCTTTCTTCTATTGATGGATGGTGCTTACGTATAGATGTTTGAAACCCAGCGGGAATGCGACGACTGCATTCGCGACTGCATTGCGCTCCTCCGCGTTCCTCGCGACGCTCTGGGCATCACGGCAACACCGAAGGGATATGTCACAGGAAGGTAGGGACAGCAGACTGATTCCTCTCTAGACTACTCTACACGAGTCAGGATACCGGAAACTGGATTGACCTCTCTGCAGAGAATCCGTTGTCCATTGCCTACAGCATGGTCAACCACATGAGAGTGAAATCTGATGCCAAGCTCATCCTCGTCGTCGAAAAGGACGGCATTTTCAAACGACTCTTCGAGGACAGAGTACGCCGTGTTATGGAATGTGATGTTCCAGTTCTTTGATTCCCTTCCTTGCATCATCATCACCGGTCGTGGGTTTCCCGATTTGGCGACTCGATTCCTGACTCATTTTCTCGCAGTGTGGCTCCCTGTTCTTTTGTAATCTAGAACGAACTGCATCTGCCGGTATGTGGTCTCTGTGACTGGAACCCCTATGGGATGGCACTTCTCATGACATATATTGTTGGATCGCTCGCATCCGGCGTTGAAGTACGTGAGATGATGATTCTCTCCATGTAGACCTATCGTTACTGCGTTCCGATCACATGGATCGGTCTGCACTATGACGACATTGTGAGGCTGAGACTGCCCTCGTCCGTTCAACAACCATTCTCCGCAATGGACCATTCCAAGTGCAGTTCCTTGCAAAAGTGATGGTTAATGTCAACTCATTACAGTTAGGCACCCATTTGTTCAGGGGAATCCAGTGTTTCAGAAGGAATTGGATCACATGATGAAGAGCGAGTTCAAAGTGGAGTTGGAAAGCGTGTACTGCCACGGCATCGAATTCTTTAGTCGCGAGTACCTAAGAAACAAACTATGCCAATACTGTTTGGAATTGTCTCTTTGTTAGTCCAATAACGCTTCGTCCAAGTTCGCCTCGCTGTACTTCTTGTCGCTGTATATCGTCTCCGCCATCTTCCACACGTGGAGCATGTTATCGTCCGCCACAGAAGCAATCGTCCACGGGTCCTACACATCAAACCCTCTTTCAACCCTCCACATAGCGATTCCACGAAATGTCATTCACTCGCGACACATGGCCACCGTGCACAAACAGCAGTTCCGCCGGACCGTCTTCCGCCTCTTCCGCCGTCTGTTCCTGACCGATCCGGCTCAAGTCCCAGACAATCACGCGACGATCCATTCCGGCGGTCGCAACCACATTGCGCATGAAAGGGGACCACGCTCCACTGAATACTCCGTTCACGTGACCTTCGAGGACATGGAGCGGATGATGCATGAAACGGTAGTCCCACAGCGCGGCAGTGTTATCGGACGAGGCGGAGAGGAACAGATTCGAATCAAACGGAGAAAACTTCAGCACGTTCGCCTCCTTGGAATGGAGCGAAACGGTCGTGGCGGGAGAATCCTGGCGAAGATCGTAGAGGGAGAGAGAGCCGTCGTCGCCCACCGCGCCGAGAACGGAAGCGTCGTGCCACGAAACGTCCTATGGGTAAGGAGGGGAAAGAGGACGCACCTCGATAATGCACTGACGATCATGCCAACTCTTCACCGGGGAAATGTCGTTCATGTTGCTGTAGTTCGCGTTCACGTTCCACACGCAAACGCGAGCATCGTTGCCACCACTCGCCACCCAGCCCGATTCGAAGGAAGACCACTCCAGCCCGTATCCATCTCCTTCGTGGCCCTTCAGCGTCATCGTTTTGATGACTTCCGTTGACGAGGGAGAGGAGGGGTAGTTCTTTGTGTTGAAGATGTTGACCGCTCCGAACTCGGTCTTTGATGCGACGATGGCCGGATTCTGTGGCATCTGACGCAGTCTACACATCATGCGTAGAGAAGACTACAACTTGTTGACATCGCCGTCATGAAGGATTCGCTGATGAATCGTGAGCTTGCCTGATATTCCTTCCGTAGCAAACTCTAGAAATCACGCACCGGGGGATCAGAAACCCTTGTGCGCATCCAGGCAATCCTTCATTCCCGATTCCGTTTCGTTGGATTGCAACCGTATCGAGGCTTTCAAAATGGCGTTGGGATAACCGTCCGAAGTGTGCGTAGCCAAGTACAGCTCTTGAACAGAATAGCCCTCCTCTGCGTGCCTATACGTATCAAATAGGATACCTTCCGCTCACTCTTCGATGGAGGGAATCCATTCTACTGTCAAACTCGGCCACTCTAGCGAATGCATCATAATGAGGTCATATCTTGGAAATAAGTGCACAAATGGAGTATTCGTACAGAAGGTGCTTGTTGTTCTTCCAAATCTTGTACTCCTCCATAATCTGCTTCTCCTCCACAGCGTTGCCCGTTTCTATAACTTAGCATCTCGTTCCATCAATAACCCATCGCGGTGTGAAGATGAGAGTGCCGAACAAACACAACAATGGGTCTTCGCACTTGACTGACCATGCAT
>ENA-UEQW01002824-UEQW01002824.1-human-gut-metagenome-genome-assembly--contig:-NODE-2824-length-12626-cov-4.318193_pt1 | contig 12626 bp, 25 predicted proteins | sample MGYA00242947_ERZ507947 | MGnify/ENA primary metagenome ERZ507947 (study PRJEB26167, sample SAMN06115421) | human gut metagenome | host: Homo sapiens | place: China:Guizhou | collected 2015-03-17... | reverse complement strand
CCTCCGCAGAAGAATGCGGATGCGATGATGGAGGTGGCGGAGGAGATTAAGAAGGAGAAGAAGGAAGAGAAGAAGGAGGAGGTGAAAGAAGAAGTGAAGGAGGAGAAGAAGAAGGATAAGAAGGATAAGAAAGAGAAGAAGGACAAGAAGGACAAGAAGGATAAGAAAGAGAAGAAGGAAAAGAAGGAGAAGAAGTAATCCGTGTTGCTTTTACAATCCCGTGTTTGTCAAAATCGGTCCTTTTTCTGGAGTAATGAAACGACGCATCCCCTCCTGTCAAATACTGTCTATCAAAAGCAATGTCTACCTCTTACCTTTATTCCTCTGTGTACGAAAGCAGCGTGAAGCCGTGACGGATAGTGTTCCATCTCTATCTCAAGCCGATTTGGATTTGTGTGAATTCCTGTGTGAATGCGGTCAGCAGAATGTCCTCGCTTCTCTCTCAACTCCGGAGCGTCCGCTTCTGGCTGCGTCGTGATGATTAGAAATGAAGAACTTTCTTGACGACATGAGAACGATTTCGAAGACGTACCCGGGCGGTGTGAAGAAGTACGTGGAAACAGCGAAGGAACTGATTCTGGAGTCGACAAAGAATGTGAACGCGTTCGATGGCTTCAAGGTGGAAGTACTCGATACGAGGACGCAGTAACACGTAGATTCCTTCCGGCGTCAACCTGGAGTACAACCAGGGGGAGTTTTCTGAGTTGGAGGAGCTGGGCAAGAAGATGCTGAAGCACACGGGTTTTAGCCTCGTTGGAGGCGGTAGTGGAGAGCGTTTGCACTCCAAGTACATCAAGTTATCCCTTACCTCGGATCTGGTCCGTGACCAGACGTTTTTGGAGGACTACTGTAACTACATTCACGCCATCGAAGTAGCTGTCGATTCGCTCCCCTCACTCCAAGACGACGTATGATAGCATCAATCCCTTTGCGATCATGACGAGCGATGGCACGAATGACGGGTAGTGGTGGTGCAGCTGCTTCACAGACAGCATTCAATCTCTTCTGAAGGAACACAACTACTACGGTCTGCATCCCGAGCATGTCACCCTGATGAAGCAGAACGGCGTTCCCGCGATCAAGACTATCAACGGAGAGGTGGCGGTGAAGGAGGACGGACACGTCCAGATGAAGCCGCACGGTCACGGCGACATTCATCTCCTCATGAGCCAGGTCCCTCCTTCCTCCAAGCCTAACCCACAGAACCACCTTCCCGAGAAGTGGCACGCCATGGGCATCAAGTACATCATCTTCTTCCAGGACACGAACGGTCTGTCGATGCACGGGTACCCGCTGCTGGTGGGCGTGGCGGAGAAGTTCGGTTTCGACTTCTGCTCCATGACCATCGTGCGACGCCCCGGCGAGAAGGTGGGCGGCATCTGCAAGCTGGTGAACGAGCACGGCGAGTCGCTGACGTGCAACGTGGAGTACAACCAGTTGGAGGGCGTGTTGAAGGCGAGCACGGGCGAGGGCGACGTGGCGAACGCGTCGGGCAACAGCAAGTGTGGATTGGAATCTGTGGGGTCACCCGTAGCTACCCGGGCAACATCAACCTGCTGTGCATCCGCGTGGAGAACTACATGAAGGTGCTGGAGCGCAGCGGCGGCGTGGTGAAGGAGTTCGTGAACCCCAAGTACGCCGACGCGTCGCGCACCGCTTTCCTCTCGCCCGTGCGTCTGGAGTGCATGATGCAGGACTACCCCAAGCTTTTGATGGGCACGTCGAGTCGCGTGGGCTTCGTCTCGCTGCCGCGCTGGATGTGCTTCTCGGCGGTGAAGAACAGCGACGACAACGCGATCAAGCAGGGCGCCGCCACGGGGTACCCGGAGTCGTTCTTCTCGGGAGAGGAGGACATCTACAAGTTCTACCGCCGCGTGCTGAGAGCGAAGGGCGTGGAGGTGGGCGACAAGGAGTACGACGAGGCGCTGACGGCGGCGGTGGGCGTTCCGCGGTTCCCGCTGGTTGCATTGACATCGCAGTCGGGTCTGGTGACGGCGGACATCGCGTCGCACTTTGGGAAGAATGTGGTGATTCGCGACCGTTCTGTGCTGCTGGTGGACGGCGAGGACGTCTTCTTTGAGAATTGCACTCTGGATGGAGCCTTGGTGGTGAGAGCGTGCAAGGGCGCGAGGGTGGTGATCCGCAACTGCACGATCAGCAACAAGAGCTGGCACGCGGAGAAGGTCGGCAAGGACGATCCGAGCGTGGACAACCGTCACGCGCTGAAGGGCTACATGCTTGTGAGAGACGAGACGCGCGAGCTGGTGTACGACAAGCCGGGAGAGTACGTGATTGAATGCTAATTCCAACCGGGGTTGTTTGTTTCAGAGTGAAGTATTACTTCACAAGAGATGGGTGCGTTGCTGCAGAAGAGTCAAGAGCACTCCTCAGAAGACTGCCTCAGAAGAACAGAACATTCGATTCCAGAAGAATGGAACACGAATCTGATTGGCTGACAGCGAAGAATCCAAGAGGCGCTCACATTTCCTTATTCTTTTGCGTTACTATGTCTGATATTGTTCTTCACTACTTCGGCAGCAAGGCTCGTGCTGAATCCATCAAGCTGGCCCTCTATTTGGCTCATGTGCCCTACAAGTTCGAGGCGGTCACGGACTGGCCCAAGATGAAGGAGGAGGGTTTGAAATCTGGATCCCTGCCGTTCGGTCAGGTTCCCATGCTTCACATCGACGGAATGGATCTTGTCCAGACGGAGTCCATTCTGCGTTACATCTCCATGAAGTGAGTGCATATCCGTTCACCGTAACGAATAGCTACTTGAATAAGAACCTGACTCCTAAGGAAACGGTGCAGGTCGATATGATGGTTGACGGATGGAACGACTTCCTGAACAACGCTTACCAATATACATATGTGCACAAGGACCAGCTTCCTCAGTTCTGGGAGGGCGATTGCAAGAAGCACCTCACCAACCTGGAGAACTTCTACAAGCGTCTTGGAGTAGGGGTGGAGTGGATTCGCTTATGTCTAGAAGCGTTTCATGGCGCTGGATATGCCCACCATCGCTGATGCGCACGCGTACACGACGATTCGCCAGCTGAAGGCCCTCAAGAGCGATCTGCTGGCGGACTTCCCCGCGCTGACCAAGTGGGAGAACGACATGAACACGTTGGAGGAGGTGAAGGCGTACATGACGTCCGACTGTTCTGTTTGTAACAAACACGATTACAGTTCGTCGTCCTGGGTGCTGGGATGCAGCTGCACGTCGATGTACCCCAGCAGCGAGTCCTTGGTGCGCTCCGAGTCCACATCGAGCGGCGTGGAGGGGTCGGCGCCGGCAGCAAACCACTTCAGCGTGGGGAATCCCTGAATGCCGTACTTGGCCTACACATCAGCCCTCGCAACGACAATCACCGCCAGCTCCTTGTAGTGGTCGGCGTCGAGCTCGGCGATCACAACGTCCTCCGCTGCCGCCGCTTCCGCCACCTCGATGTAGATGGGAGCCAGCGCGCGGCAGTGTCCGCACCACGGCGCGTAGAACTTCACCATCACGTTTCGCTTGCCGTTCACCACGGCGTCGAAGTTGTCCTCCGTCAGCACGAACACCTCGCCCTTCTTGATGTCCACCTTGATGAACTGGTGGAGGACGTTCTCCATTCCGCGCAGCTTGGCGTACTCCTTTCCCTCCTTCTTCATTCCCTCCAACTGCTTCTCCACCTCCGCCTTTTCCTTCTCGATCGCCTCCTCACCCTCCTGCACCACCTTCTTCATCACCTTGTAGTAGCGGAACGCCGCCGGGTGCGACGCCTTGATCTTCAGCACCTGCTTCATCACGTGCTTGTGGTTCTCCTCCGTGTCCTACGATCAATGCGATGCGCATCTCCGACCTGCTCCATGAACGCGTGCGCCAACTCGTCCAGCTCGCTGTCACGACCGTACTTGTTGTTCAGGCCGCCCTTGCCGCTGATGAAGGTGCCTAGCGGTGAATCGCGAATCACGGCTCTACCCAGGTAATGGTTCAGGTAGCTGTCGATCTGCTCGCCCGCACGAACGTCCAGCGGCTTCACGTTCTTCATCGTCTTGTCCTTGGGGAGGAGGCGCATTTCGGGAATCATCTGCACGCCGAAGTAGGAGCAGAGCTCTCTGCTGGCGCTGCAGTCGATGCGAGCGAAGAGAACGGACTTCACGGGAGAAAACGCCATGGCGGTGGTGAAGTAGTCGTAGAGCAGACCGTGGGTGTTGGAGTCGCCCTTCATGTAGAAGAGCATGAACACGTTGTGCGTCTTTTGTTTCTTCGCAAAGAGATTGACGTTGGACGAATCCACTCGCATGGTCACGTCCTTCTGGGGCGCAATGCCCGTCTTTTCCTCGATCCACTGAATCTATCTCTAAGAGGCGGACAACGGAACTACCAGGTCGTCTTCTTCCCCAGGAATGAGAGGCGACGCATTTCCGTTGACGAACAGACGGAACTCGATGCCCTCATGGTTCTCCGGAACCGCGTACTCCTTCACGAGGTCGTTCGTTTCATCGAACACACTCGCCGCAACAAGATACTACACATGAGCGAAACGAGAGAGGCGGACATTCTTGTCAGCGCCGAACGCATAGATCGAGTAATAGAGATCCCAGAGCTGATCTCCGCACTTGCTGCAATCCTTGGTGTACCAGATCGCCAGCACGGATTTCTTGTCGTTCAACATGCCGTCGAGGGATTGCTTCGACAAACGGTTCAAGCCGCTACTCATTACGTGCTCGGTGAGGAATCACTCGTAGTTGTAGTCGCACAGAGCGGACGCAATGAATAGAAGTGCAATCAGAATGTATCTCATCGTGTGAGTTTTGTTGTGAGAGGGGCATTTCCTCTTCAACAGAGGGTATTCTTCTATTCATTTCTCAACAGACTCACAACAAACACAACACTTCGCACCCAAATCGATTATACTATCACACACGCTCCTCAAACGCGACAGACTCATCCGACCCTCCTTCTCCAACGCATCCACCACGCCATCCATCTCTCCCTCACTCACCAATATCACCTTCCCACGATCGTCCAACACCACTGTCACTCGTCCCTCGCTCTCCAACAACTCCAACGCACGACTCAACTCCTACAACTCACACCACTCCAACACTCTCACCTCGTTCGACACGCCCAACTCACACGACAACTCGTCCAACACACACACCTTCCTCCTCTCCAACGCACTCAACAACGCACTCAACCGACTCTCGTCCTCCAACAACGACGTCTTCACGTCCTCGCCCTCGCTCTCCACACTTATCAGCGACTCCCACTTCTTGTACTCCTCCTCTTCCTCGCGCGCTCGCTCCTCCGCCAACACACGCGCTCGCTCTTCCTCCTCCTCGAGCTTCTTCCTCCGCTCTTCGTCGCGTTTCCGCTCCTCCTCAATACGCTCCTCCTCGCGCGCCTTCCTCAACTCGCGCTCATACTCGTCCTGTGCCTTCTTCTCCGCTCGCTCCTTCTTCTTCAGCGCCTTCGCCAGCGCCTTCTTCCCCTCCTTCGTCTGTTTCCTCTGTTCCTGTTGTCTAGGGTGAAGAGGAGTGTTTGCGAGTACTGCATAAGATCGTTGATCTCTTCATCTATGTGTGAGGATTGGAATGGAGAGGAAACTGATGGCGGCGACGTGGTCTTCGTTCAAAACGGGTAGTTGTTTCTAGAGTTGAATGGAGTTGAATGGAATGAACGGTTGAAGTGTGTTGGTTGAGGAAGTACCAGAAGAGACCTCCGAGAAGCGCGAGTCCCGTGAAGGCGATGATAAGGAGGATTCCGTCTTCTCTAATGGTGATAGTGAGTGATAGGGATGCATTACGAAGCCATGGTAGTGTTGTAGAGAATGATTGTGTGTTTTGTGTGTGTATGTTGCGATGTGCAGATGGACGTGATTTGGTTATGAAGGGATCATTTGAGTGGAGTGAAAACCGCGGCAATTGTCATTGTTGACAGAAGGAAATGAACCGATGAGTAACGAAGGAAGCGAATACATCGAAGAGTGCATTTGAAGGTATGGGAGTGACTGATAGGCGTTTGGAAGACAATGAGTCAGCAACTCGTCTTTCCGATTCCTTGTTCTTGAATATGAAAGACCGGAATACCGTCAACCACTTTATCGAAGAACATCACTCTCATTTCAATTGCTGCTTGAGTATTGCACAAGGTGATGCTTGCAGCGAATACAGAGGCATAGTTGAATTGAACCCATCTCTCATTCTGGAAATGAGCGAAGTGGGAGTGATCGTTGCTGATGTGAAGAACCAGTGCCTGTTGCGAGTAAACAATATCGATCTGAGTGAAATGAAACACAAGGAGATTATGGATTTAAGCGTGGAAGGCGATCGTTGGGAGGGCGATGTGTTGAACGGCGAGCCGTTTGGTTGGGGCGTGCTGTATGACAAGAACAACCAGAGAGCGTATGAGGGCTTTCAGATCAGAAGCTCCCATGTGTGCTATGGTCGCAAGTACTACGCCGACATTTCAGGAATCGAATATGAAGGCGAGTGGTGTGACGGCAGGCGATGGGGAAAGGGCGCGCAGTATGATCGCAGTGGCTGTCTGGTATACAGCGGCGAGTGGCTGGAGAGCAATCACTTGGAGAGGAGAATCGAAATCACTCTTGAGAGCGAAGTGCTTCACAACCGCATTGAGGAGTTGATGGTGCGCGATGATTGCTGCAATGGAGAGAGCTGGCGTGTGCTGGATTTGCGCCTCCTGCGCGCCCTTCGGTCGCTGCGAGTGGGCGACAACTGCTTCAAGCACGTGAAGGAAGTGAACCTGGTGGGACTGAGTGCGTTGGAGAGTCTGTGGATTGGCTCCAACAGCTTCGTCGAGAACAGTGGCGAGTTCGGGTGCGACCCAAATCGGCGTTTCTCTCTGAAGCGCTGCCCTTCCCTGACGTCGTTGAAGATGGGTATGCATTCCTTCTCTGACTATGCTGTGTGCGAGATCGAACACTGTGGCTTGGAGGTGATTGATATGGGCGACGTGAACGTGTACAGCGCCAACTTCTGCTGTGCCTCGCTGGAGCTGAAGCGTGTGCCTTTGCACGGACAGTCATGAATAGACTTGCCTGCGTTGAAATTGCTCCATTTGGGCTTTGCCGTGTTCGATAGTTGCACGCGCGCTGTGTTTGAGGGTGATGTCTTCGTAATCGCATCATCGAATAGACTTGGCTGAACTGAAATCGATCGTGTTGGGCAATGGCGCCCTGTCGTTCAGAGAGTACGACGGAGACTCAACCACGTTGATTATGCGAAGTGCGTTCCGTCATGGGGAATTGATTACTAGATCTGCCCAAGCTCACCACATTCGCGACCGTTGCCTACTACAGTCATTCATTCTGCTATCCTCGCCACATCATTCTTGAAGGTGATCGTAAGATAACGGAGTGACGACTAGACATGCCCAATCTCACCGTCGTGTATCTTCCCTTCGCGTTCAGCTACAAGAACGACATCACGACGAAGAGTGTGCATTCCATCGCTCCCTCACCCACAGACATTGGCAGTTTCCAGCGATATTTCGACTGCGAATACGACGTGGACGACACCTTTTCTCTGTTGAATCCTAACTGATTCCTGTTTTCCTGAATCACGAAAGCCAACACAGGCACTCGAATGTGTGGGGCCTGTGGGATCCAACCCCTTCCAAAAGCAAAACTCACCTTCAATCGAAAATGTCTGCTCGTCAGTTGGCAAGACTCCGCGCACTGGTGGAAGAGAAGAAACGTCAAGAGGAGGAAGCGGAACGGGAAGAAGACGAGAATGAGGAGGAGTACTGCGAAGAGCAGCCGAGAATGTCCTTTTCAGTACTCGTTTTACCCGTTGCCTCATTCTTAGGCATTGGCATTCTCCGATGACGATAGCGACGAAGAATCGGAGAGTGCAGAGGAGGAAGAAACGGAATCGGAAGAGGAGGACGTGAAGGAGAGTGCTCCCGTGGAAACGAAGGAGGAGAAGGAGCTGGACGATATGGAGTATCTGGATCAAATTCTCGCAGAAAGTCAAAACCAGGAAGAGAAGAAGGAGACGTCGAGAAGGGAGGAGGATTCCATGTTCATTGATCTGGGCTCTCTCCTGTCCATCAACTCAAAGTGGGAATGGACAGTCATACTAACTTGCTAGGAAACTGAACGATGAGGAGGAAAGCACTATCAAGTTTGGACCCAATGAAGGCAACGAGGCGGGAGGCAGAGGTCAGCGCCTGCGTCAGCGTCAGCAGCACCGAATGATGGGAAGGTGGAGATAAGTCGGCGACATCACATCTAGTCAGCAATCGTCCCTCTTCGTCACCCCCTCTCCCAACAACGTCCGTCCTCCTTCGATCGTTGGCGGCGGCTACAGCATCGACGTGGTGGACACGCCCTTCGACTTCGACAAGGGCTCCATCGTGCACCTTGATAATCATGCCACCTTCTACTCACTGAACGCGTCCAGGGAGTACGAGGCGCTGATGGAGGAATACAAGAGCTCCAAGTCGGCGTTCATCGCGCAGGACATGACGCAGCTCGCCTTCGACTTCTACCGCAAGCACCCGTACATGCTGCAAGTCGCCTACGACGTAAGCGTGCTGGCGGTGCGTGAGGCGTAGTTGTCGCGTATGATGCTTCTGTACAAGGATGCCGACCAGATTCTCTACTTCATCCGACAGTGCGTCTGACGCGTCCCTCTCACCTCTAGAAGCCTCTTCCTCATCGAGAGAGCCGCGGGCGTGCGCTTCAAGTGGGCGGAGGCGTCGAACCGCATCCTGTACTCCGAACCGGCGAACCGGTGAGGGCTCTTCTCTGCCTTCACGCGTAGCGTCATATTCAAAGTGTTCCAGTTCTACGTCCAGATGTGTCTCCGCAAGGCGTGCTACGAGACGGCGCTCAACTCCTCGCTCCTTCTCTACTCCTTCTTCCCGCAGACAGACCCCACGGGACAGCTGCTCCTTATTCCCTACCTCGCGCTGCTCACTCACCACCACGCCACCATCGAGCGCATGATGGAGGCGGGACTGGCGGTCGGCACGCTCCTGCTGGCGCTGCTCCCCAACTGGTCCTTCGACTACGGTCTTGCGCTCTATCGCGAAAACAAGCCCGAGGCGCGCGAGCAGATCAAGGCCAGTCTGCGAAGGTGGCCCCAAGTTCTTCGCATGCTCGTGGAGAACGCGGTAGGAGCGGGACGGAGTGTTCATCGTAGAAAGTGAGTTTGTTCGTGCCCGGCGAGGTGAAGGCGCACTTCCTGTTCAACCACACCAGCGACGTGGAGGCGGTGAACGGCGTGCTGGAGATCTTCGCGCGCCGCGAGGTGCAGCTGTGGTCGTCGCAGGAGATATGGGCCCTATTGATGGAGTGCTATCGGGACGTGATGAAGGAGGCCACGGAGGCGACCTTCCGCGAGGAGCAGGAGGAGCTCAAGGCGCAGTACGAAGCCGCGGAAGCGTTCTTCAGCGACTTGGAGGCGACGAGCGGCATCGAGGACACGCTGTTCACCGTGGATCCGAATCGTTGGGGAGTGAGTGGTGAATGACCATCAGACTTCACGGACGACCTGCCCGAGTTCGACATGAACGAGGTGGTGGCGGACGCGCAGCGCCACCAAATGGAGGCGCAGCTGCAGGAGCAATTGGAGGGAATGCGCGTGGACCACAACGTGCCCGTGGACCACGACCTGTTCCGCCTCTTCTTCGAGGCGCTGAACCCCAACATGAACGTGAACGAGCTGAACGACGACGACGTGGCGGCGCTGCAGGAGCAGATGAACGAGATCTTGGAGGGCAACGTGCTGGTGCACCCGAACGAGAACGAGGAAGGGGAGTGGCAGCAGGACTGGAACAGCGACGAGGAGTATCGTGTTTGTTACAAACAGAGAACACGTCCAGCTTCTTGGCGACGGTCTGCACGCGGTTCATCAGCAACGTGCCGCTCACGAGGATCTGGTCGTAGAGGCTGTTCAGCGACGTCACCGACTGCGTCTCCACCGTGTCGTTCATCTACGCGTGACTTTCTCTATCTTCGCCCACGCGGTCGATCTTCGCGTGGATCTGCCCGTCGCTGATGAATCGCGCCAGCTCGCTGTTGATGAACGCCGTGGACACGCCGAAGCTCTCCGCCATCGACTGCAGCGTGCACCTAGCCATCACGCCCCACGTCCTCCGTCACCGTTTGTAGCTGTCCAGGAATTGCTGGTACGCCTTGAGTCGCAGGTTGCCGATGATGAAGGACGAGTGCTGCCGCAGGTACGGGTCGCTCTTCAGCACGCTCTCCAGCTGCAATAGGCTCTCGAAGAAAACGTGATAACGACACTCGTCGTAGGAGGCCAGCAACTGTTTCAACACGGGCATCTCCAGCAGCGCCATCTCCACGTCCGACACCTCCACGAGGTACTTCTTGATGTCGCGACGCGGCAGGTACATGATGGCGGAAACAATGGCGTATTTGACCAGGTCGTTGAGACTGAAGACGGAGAAGGAGGTGAAGGTGGGGATGGCTTTGGTGTACAGGTCCGCCACCTTGGCGAAGTCCTTGGCGATCATCGCGCGAATGCCGAGGTAAATCTACGCCTTCATCGCTCTCCGGAGCGCTACGTTGAGACGATTGCGATGCTCCCAGTCGCCCGACTCGTCGACCAGCTTCTGAATCGACTTCAGGGACTCTTTGTACTCCTGGATGTTCTGGTTGAACAGGTAGGCGTCGAGGATGTACATCCAGATGTCCATCTTCATGTTCTGCGACATTTTGTACTCCATGCATGCTTTATATTTGTCGACCGCGTTCTTGATGTCGCCGATTTCGTAGTAGTAGTGTGCCTACGGGTGAGTGTCGGAGAGAGGCGCTACAAGCGACAGCAGAAGGTCCAGAATATCGTCCTCGCTCCCGTTCTTCTTCATTTCTTCCATGCGGTTGTTCTTCTCGGCGATCACCTTGTCATTCTCCAGCTTCATTTGATTGAACAGCGCCTCGTCCACCGCGTAGCCGAAGTGAGTGCAGAGGTCGCGATAATAGGGCGCCATGTTGTGTAGCTTCACTTGCTGAAGCAATTGTTCCTGGAGGCTCTGATTCGTTTTGTCGATCGTGAGATTGAACGCCAGTATCGATATCTTCATCGTTTCGCCCCTCTTCTTCTCCTTTTCATACCTAATCCTAAGGGACGCACTTTTCCGTCTACGGATCCCACGCGTCCTCTGCGATAACCGGTGAACTCATCTTCACGAACGGAGCGGCAATTCAAAAAGACAATGGCGAGAGACGGAATCGGCACTTCTTTTGGCAGTCAGTTGGGAGAAGAAAAGCGTATTACGGAAAGAAGCGATAGCGATGTCGTCTGTTGCCGATGTTACGAAGAAGGTGGAGGAGTTGGAGAAGCGAATGAACACGATTGAGGTGGTGCTCTCGGTTTCCGAGGTGATTCTGTAGGAAATGGAGAAGGCTCAGGCTTGCGGCGATGCGGAGGAGTTGAAGAAGGAGAACGAGGCGGTTGGTTTTGTTTTTGAGGGATTGACGCGCTAGCTTCGCGCGGAGAACGAGGAACTGAAGGTGAAGCTGCAGAAGGACGAGTACCGTATAAAGCACCTCATCCGTTCTCTGGAGGAGGAAGAAAAGAAGGAGGAGGTGATCACGAAGCTCAACTACCGCATCCGCACACTCATTCGCTCGTTGAACGAGGCGGAAGGAAGACCGTTTCGGCTTTGGAGCGGGATTGACGCGTAGCGCTGATGAGGACTTGAAGGCGCTTCCCGCGAGCGCCAAGCCGACGATCGAGGAGTCGGACCCCTTCTGGGGCGTGGACCTGGTGGTGGGTCGTATTGTGAAGGCGTGGAAGCACGAGAAGGCGGACAAGCTGATTTGCGAGGTCATCGACTGCGGAGAGGCCTTCGGCGGAGAGCGCAAGATCGCTTCCGGCCTGTTCCTGTTCTACCGTCCTGAGGAGATTGAGGTCGTCGTGTGCGAGGCGTGTGAGAGAATAGGGAAAGCTGGTCGTGGTGGTTGCCAACCTGAAGGAGAAGCCGCTGGTGGGCTATCCCAGTCACGGAATGGTGCTCTGCGCGTGCAAGGAGGACCACTCTGCTGTGGAGGTGGCTTCTGGTTTGGAGACTCACGGGTAGATTCTGGAGCCTCCTGCGGATGCGGTCCCCGGAATGAAGGTGACGCTGGAGGGTCTGCCTGCCTCGAAGGAGGAGACGAAGGAGATTAACCTCCGTTCAAAGAGCAACAAGTGGGACGCTGCTCAGCCTGTGTGCGTTAGGGTGGGGTGTGATGCGTAGGAGTTGTGCGTGAACGCGAGCGGCGAGGCCGTGTATAAGGGCTATTACCTCACGGTGAATGGACAGCACTTGAAGGCTGCCTCGCTCGTGAATGTTCCCTTGTCTTGGGGTGTTTGTTTTATGAAGTGAATGGTTTTGAGGGGTCTGTGTCAAATGGCGTGATTACTCCTCGAATTGCGCACCCACACTTCTGTTTCCAACAAACGAATCATTAGCAGGAGTTTCTATTTCGCCCTAGGTACATTCAATAGTTTAATGGTACTAGCGCAATGAGGAGGGAGGAAAAACGCCCTACATGAACGAATCCGATCTTAGGAGCTTGCTCGCGGAAGCAACGTCTGCACAGGAACAGATCGTACTTTCTAATGAGACCACGGCGGTTACCGCAAGCACGGCTACGAAT
>ENA-UEQW01002822-UEQW01002822.1-human-gut-metagenome-genome-assembly--contig:-NODE-2822-length-12631-cov-3.663852_pt1 | contig 12631 bp, 8 predicted proteins | sample MGYA00242947_ERZ507947 | MGnify/ENA primary metagenome ERZ507947 (study PRJEB26167, sample SAMN06115421) | human gut metagenome | host: Homo sapiens | place: China:Guizhou | collected 2015-03-17... | reverse complement strand
ATCCTTGTCAAATTGCAAATATATTCGCCCAGCGCTTGCGGATTATGATAATAAACAACGCGATTGCTACAAATTGAAAACAGTTTTTTAATTGCATCGGCATCCGATTCGTTTAAGGAGTGCCCAATTATGAAAAGTTTATTGCTGATATAGGACTGCGTATAATAGGGATCATTTTTATATTGTTCATCTATGTAAGCTTGAAACTGTAGCGTTTTTATGTATTCATTATCAAAATTATGGTTGATTCTTTGATGATATTTTTTGAAGTGACTGTACGTTGTATCAGGCTTTTTTCCGTTGCTGTATTCATCTGAGTCATCGGAATTTATCCCAACAACAATCCCCTCTCCGTCTGCTACTCGTCCATGATAATGAACAATTCTTTGCGTACTATGTATTTCTTTGGGAAGATACAACTTCTCAAATGTGGAAGTATAATTCATTGTTATTATCATATCTGCATTTTTGACGGAATCAAACGAGGTAGATGCTTTTAAGTTCGGGAGCATTTCATCGACAAAATAGTGCAAATACTCACACATTGCTTGTTTGAAAACGCATAATTCCTCATACAAAAGTGAAACGAGCTTTTCTTTGCTCAATTTCTCTGAAGGAATCAGAAATTCCACAACGGCATTGCCGCCATCATTGTTGTCCTTATGTTTTTCACAAGAGTATTCCTGTTCTATACACTCTAAGGCATGTTTAATTTCTAACTCAAAATCAATCCACGTCAAATCCTTATCATTTGTGTGGCAAAAATATTGATACCAACGGTTCTGCGCTAATTTTTCCCACGAAAAGTCAGATGTCCAGTTAATGTTTTTTAATGCCTCATCGTAAGTTTGGCAGTAGTCTAAAAGTCTATTGTTATTATCGTCAGATGTGGAAGATTTATAGGAGTCTAAGATCTCGCCGACATTCTTATAGGTAACATCGCTGTTTTCCGTCAAATGCCGGAAAATGCGTATCATATCAATATAGCTGGTCGGTAACCCGTGATGAAGATCGAAACCATTTCCAAGTAACAAGAAACTCATTTTATCCTCCCATAAACGATAATTTAGCGGTTTAGAGTTGGACGGCGGAAACATCAATCTCGCCGGACATGAGCTTAGGTAGCAATGAATCCCGTAGTGTTGAAAGTCGCAAGTTTTCGATGTTGTTGTTAAGTACCTCCTGAAACATGGGCTCTGCAACACGGAGAAACGCCGTAGCAGCATCATCAGAGAGTTTCATGATTTGCTCTGATTCAAAATCTCTGGTGGTAATCGCATCAAATACGGCTCCGCTTGCTTTGTGCTTGAGCCTATCAACAGCTTTGAGTGTGTAGAAATATACAAGAAGTTGATGCGTCTCTTTACCGACAAGCGCATAGCAGGATTGGTTCATAGCCATCGGAACTCCGGACATACCAACTTTACCAACAGTGCCTCTTGCAGTGACGAAAACGGTGTTCACAGGATACAGTCGGCTGTTACAATGTGAAAGACCTTCTTTTGAGATAGTCTTTTCTGTGATAAGTGTGTATGGTGTGCCAACATCTTTTGGGGTAAAGAAGGCAATATTACCGTTCCAATAAGTGTTTTCGCCTGTTTTTGGTGTCCCACCGCCGAGTATCTGTATCAAATCGGTGAATCTAACCTCGGTGTTTGACCGATCATAGAGGCTCGAAAACAATGCGGCGGCTTGCTGCTGTAAATTACCATTTATCTTGTTATTTATCTCAACTTTTTCAGAGAATACAAAGTAGTAATCCCCAATGATTCTTTGAATTTGCATTGGTGGAATTGGTATCAGTAATTGGTTAAAAAAACTTTTCTTGAAGTGCGGAATAACATCGCCAACACTTGTCTGTTCTATCTGTTTTTGTATTCTTGCACTCCTGAGAACTGCTAATAAATATTTATTGTATACTATTGCTTCATTTGCTCTAAGTGCCACCATATCCTGTGCAATGCAAAAATCAATAGGGTCTGGAACCATACATACCCTTCCAGGAGTACCCTTACACACAAATAATATATCTCCCGGCTTTGGATGGGCACGAAACCAGTTTTGGTATGTTTCCTCACTCAAGTATCTAATTTTTTCATACGATGGATACAGATTCTCATTTTTTATGCAATTAGTAGCTATCAAAATATGCCCGTTTTCTGTTGTAGGAACCGTTTTCCCTCTATTATCAACAATAAAAAATAAAATTTCCGGGAGAGGTTTTTTCTCAAAGCTCCAAATATCAAAATTCATACCCAATCGCCCCCAGTTTCTCGCGTATCTCCTGTTCCAGCTCGTGCGACTTCTCAAACAGCCCGGCGAGTTCTCCGGTCAGGCGCTTCATTTTGTCATCGAACGGTTCGCCGTCGTCCGCCTGCTCCTCAATGCCGACATACCGCCCCGGGGTGAGGATATAGTCCTGCTTTGCGATGTCCTCCGTGGTCGCAACGGCGCAAAAGCCCTTTTGGTCGGTCAGCGTGCCGTCCGCAAAGGCGTTGTAGGTGTCGGCAATCCTCCGGATGTCCGCGTCGGTCAGCTCGCGGTTCTTGCGCGAGACCATCGTGCCCAGCTTCCGCGCGTCGATAAACAGCGTTTTGCCCGGTTGCTTTTTGCCTTTGATGAGGAACCACAGCGAGACCGGAATCTGCGTGGTATAGAACAGCTGCGTCGGCATGGCAACGATGCAATCCACCAAGTCCTTATTGATGATTTTTTTGCGGATTTCGCCCTCCCCGCCTGACTGTGAGGACAGCGAGCCGTTCGCCAGCACCATGCCGATGCGCCCGTTCTTTGCCAAGTGATGAATCATGTGCTGAAGCCAGGCAAAGTTTGCATTTCCTGCCGGTGGCGTGCCATATTCCCACCGCACGTCGTCCGCCAGCTTGTCCGCGCCCCAGTCCGAGAGATTGAACGGCGGGTTCGCCATAATGAAATCCGCGCGCAGGGTCGGGTGGCAATCGTTGAAGAAGGTATCGGCGTTGAATTTGCCAAGGTCGGCATCAATGCCGCGAATGGCAAGGTTCATCTGCGCCATCTTCCATGTGGTCGGGTTGGAATCCTGCCCGTAGACCGAAATGTCGTTGATGTTGCCACTGTGGCTTTCGACAAATTTCGCCGACTGCACAAACATTCCGCCGCTCCCGCAGCAGGGGTCATACACCCGCCCGTGATAGGGTTGCAGGACTTCCACCAATGTGCGCACCACGCAGGACGGCGTGTAGAATTCGCCCGCCAGCTTGCCCTCCTGCTCGGCAAATTTGGAAAGGCAGTATTCGTAGGTTCTGCCGAGAATGTCCTTTTCGTCTCCGTGCTCGATCATGCGGATGTTGGTGAAAAGATCGACCACCTCGCCCAGCCGCCGCTTGTCCAATTCCGGGCGGGCAAAGTTTTTCGGCAGAATGTCCTTCAGGCGCTTGTTGTCCTTCTCAATCGCACGCATGGCTTCGTCAATCGCCGTGCCGATTTCCGGTGTGTGTGCCTTTGCGGCAATGTCACCCCACCGCGCGCCCTGCGGCACAAAGAAAATCCCCTCGGAGGTGTACTCGTCGATGTCCTCCTCAAAGCCGTCGCCTTCCGCGACCAGCTCACGGTGTTTCTCCTCGAAGCGGTCGGAGATATATTTGAGGAAAATCAGCCCCAACACCACATTTTTGTATTCCGAGGCGTCCATATTCCCGCGCAGCACGCACGCGGCGTCCCATATCTGTTTTTCAAAGCCGATGTCGGCGGTTGTTTTTTCAGCCATTGTTTTTCTCCTATCCGTTTTGACACATCCGGTCAATATAGCAAATTATACCAATGTTATTATATCGGATGTCGTATCAAATGTCAAGGCTACTTGCGGTATTTGCTGCGTGATTTTACTTCTTCCAAAAAATAAAAATTACAATACAATCTATACTTGACAAACCGCCGCAAACGAGGTATAATAAAGGGCAAAGATGAAAAGCAAGGAAAGGGGCAGGTAAACGCCATGATGCAGATGACATCCCGATTTTATTATTACCATCAAGGCGGTCTTTCTGTCCGTTGCTCGTGATCAACGGCGTTTCCCTCTGATGGTAGAATCGGCTGGAACGCCCGGATAGGTCCCGACATATTGGAAAGCCCGCATGGAGATCCCGGAACGGAATCCGCGCGGGCTTTCCTTTTTGTTGTACAGAACGAAAAAACAAGAGAGGATGCAAAAAAGGGCATGGACGGAAGAACCGAGGAAAAGAGAACCGCCGCGGCGGCGCCGGGCGCGCGGTCTGACATCGCGGAGGCGCGCAAAAACATAGACCGGATCGACCGGGAAATGGCGGAGTTGTTTGCGGAACGGATGCAGGCGGCTGCCGTGGTCGCAGCCTATAAGGAGGAGCACGGACTGCCGGTGGAGGACAAGGCGCGGGAGGCGGAGATGATCGCGCGCAACACCGAGCGCCTGCCCCCGGCGTACCGCCCCTACTACCGGAATTTCCTGGTCGGTACGATTACCGAATCCAAGCGCTACCAGCGCCTGCTCGTCAGCGGACTGCGCGTGGCGTACAGCGGGGTGGAGGGCGCGTTCGCGCACGTGGCAACCATGCGGATATTCGGGGAGCCCGGCGAAAAAGTCGCCTGCCCCGATTTCGCCACGGCGTACCGGAGCGTGGAGAGCGGCGCGTGCCACTGCGCCGTCCTGCCGATCGAGAACAGTTATGCGGGCGACGTCGGGCAGGTTATGGATCTTGCGTGGCGCGGATCCCTGACCATCAGCGGGATCTATGACCTGCCGCTGTCCCAATGCCTGCTCGCCAAGCCCGGCGTTACGCTGGCGGAGGTGCGCGAGGTGGTCAGCCACCCGCAGGCGCTTGCCCAGTGCCAGCCCTACCTGCGGCAGCAGGGCTGGATACAGACGACAGCCGTGAATACAGCGGTCGCCGCCCGGACGGTCGCCGCCGGGGAGCGGCGCGAGGTGGCTGTCATCGCCGCGCGGGAGACGGCGGATTTGTACGGTCTGCAGGTGCTGGAGAACGACATCAACGAGCAGAAATCCAACACCACGCGCTTTGCGGTGTTTTCCCCGGCGGCGTGCGAGATCAAGCCGTCCGACAATCACTTCGTCCTGCTGTTCAGCTGTAAGAACCAGCCCGGTGCACTGGGCGATGCCATATCCGTCATCAGCCGGCATGACTACAACCTCAAGTGCCTGAAAAGCCACCCGACCGGCGTGGAAAACTGGGCATACTATTTCTACGCCGAGGGGGAAGGCAACCTCGGCACCGAGGCGGGGCAGACCATGCGCCGCGAGCTGGAGCGGGTCTGCAACAGCGTGCGCGTGCTGGGGAGCTTTTCCGGGGAGCGGATGCTGAACCGAACGGATGCCTGAGACTATATTTTCAGACAGGAAGTTTTGCGCCCCGGCAAACCGGAACCGCCCGAAACTTCCGCAGTGGTGAGAAAGGAATGATCACAGAATGAGCGTACTGACTATGAATCTGGGGGCGCACAGCTACCCGATCACAGTGGAGGAAGGCGCGCTGGCGCAGGTCGGAAGCTGTTTTTCGCTCCGCCGCCGCGTCCTGATCCTGACCGACAGCGGCGTACCGGCTGCCTACGCGCAGGCGGTCGCGGATGCGTGCGCCGAGCCGCACCTTGTCACGCTGGAGCCGGGCGAGGCGAACAAGTGCCCCGATACATGGCTTTCCGTCCTCAGAATCATGCTGAAGGCAGGCTTTGACCGCGGCGATGCGCTGGTGGCGGTCGGCGGCGGCGTGATAGGGGATCTCGGCGGGTTTGTCGCGGCGACCTATATGCGCGGGATCGACTTTTACAACCTGCCGACCACCCTGCTTGCCATGGTGGACTCCTCGGTCGGGGGCAAGGTCGCCGTAGACCTTGACGGGTACAAGAACATAGTCGGCACCTTCTACCAGCCGCGGGCGGTGCTGGCTGACCCCTGCGTACTGCAGACGCTGGATGCGCGTCAGTACGCCTGCGGCATGGCGGAGATCATCAAGATGTTCGCCACCTCGGACGCCGCCATGTTCGCGCGGCTGGAGGACAGGGGCGCCTGTATTTCCCGGGAGGAGCTGATCTGTGCGGCACTGCGCATCAAGATGGCAGTTGTCGAGGCGGACGAACGGGAGGGGGGCTTGCGCCGCGTGCTCAATTTCGGACATACCGTAGGGCACGCCGTTGAGAGCATCAGCGCCCGCCAGCCGTACCCGCTCCTGCACGGCGAGTGCGTCAGCATCGGGATGCTTGCCATGACGGACGGCGAGGTGCGGCGCCGGCTCACGCGCCTGCTGCACCGGTACGACCTGCCGACCGCCTTCCGGTGCGGGCGGGACGACCTCTGCGCGGTTCTGGCACACGACAAGAAGGCGGGCGCGGATGGCATCACAACGGTGCGCGTCCCGGAAATCGGTCGGTTTACCCTGCAAAAGGAAAGCACGGACGACATCCTCGGTTCGTGCGGGGAGGTGATCTCGTTCCTATGAAGAACGTATACGGAAACGCACTGACTCTGACGCTGTTCGGCGAGAGTCACGGCAGCAGCATCGGTGCCGTGCTGGACGGGCTGTCGCCCGGTATCCCGGTGGATGAGGCACACATCGCGCGGGAGCTGACCCGCCGCCGCCCGCAGGGGCAGACGGCGACGGCACGCGTGGAGCAGGATCCCTTCGTGATTGAGAGCGGCGTGTTCAACGGCTGCACGACCGGAACGCCGCTCTGCATCCGGATTCCCAACGCCGGACAGCACAGCGGCGACTATGCCGGGATGCAGGACTGCGCCCGCCCCGGGCACAGCGATTACCCGGCGTTCTGCAAGTATCACGGCTATTCCGACTACCGCGGCGGGGGGCATTTCAGCGGACGCATCACGGCGGCACTGGTGGCTGCCGGTGCGATCGCGGAGGGCGCCCTGCGTGGCAGGGGCATCCGGATCGGGACGCATCTGGCGGCTTGCGCCGGCGTGCAGGACAGACCCTTCCGGCAGACGGACGGGCAGATCCCGGACGGGGAGCTGGACGCCCTGCGCGAGCCGGGCTTTCCGGTGCTTGACCGGGCGGCGGGCGAGCGGATGCAGCAAGCCATCCTTGCCGCCAAGGCGGACGGCGACAGCGTCGGCGGAGTGACCGAAACGGCTGTGACCGGGCTTTGCGCGGGATTGGGCGAGCCGTGGTTTGATACGGTGGAGGGAATGCTGGCGCACGGGCTGTTTTCGGTTCCGGCAGTCCGGGGCGTGGAGTTCGGCGACGGCTTTGCGCTTGCCGGAATGCGCGGGAGTGCCGCCAACGATCCCTACCGGATCACCGAGACCGGCGCGGTCGTCACGGTCGGCAACCGCGGCAGCGGCATCGGCGGCGGCATCACCAACGGAATGCCGCTGGTGTTCCGCTGTGCCGTCAAGCCGACTCCGTCCATCGCACTGCCGCAGGACAGCGTGGACTTTGTCCGGGGCGAGAACGTGACGCTGTGCGTGCGCGGCAGGCATGACCCCTGCGTGGCGCCGCGCGCCTGCCCGGTTATTGACGCGGTCACGGCACTGACCGTGGCGGATCTGCTGCTGATGCGCTTCGGCAACGATGCACTGCGGGTCTGAGGAGGCGCGTATGGAGCGGAAAATAACGGAGTACGGCTGTATCGGGGAGCATCTCGGACACAGCTTCTCGGCGGAGATCCACGCCATGCTGGGAAAATACGATTACAGGCTCTGCGAGCTGAAGCCGGAGGAGGTCGGGGATTTTATGCGCGCCCGCGACTTCCGGGGGATCAATGTGACCATTCCCTACAAGCGGACGGTCATACCGTACCTGGACAGCATCGACGGATCGGCGCGTGCCATCGGCGCAGTCAACACGGTGCTGTGCCGGGACGGAAAGCTCATCGGCTACAACACGGATTTTTACGGGATGCGCCTGCTGCTCCGCCGCGCCGGGATCGACGTGCGCGGGCAGTGCGCGGCGGTGCTGGGCACCGGGGGCACGTCCTCGACCGCCTGCGCCGTCCTGCGGGCGGAGGGAGCGGCATCGGTCATCCGCGTGTCGCGCAAACCTGCCGGGGAGGATACCGTCGGGTATGATTCCCTGTACGGGCGGCGGGAGGACATCGGAATCCTGCTCAACACGACTCCGGTCGGGATGTTCCCGCACGATGAGGATATACCCGCAGACCCGGCGGATTTCCCGCACCTGCGCGGCGTGGCGGACGCAGTGTACCACCCGCTGCGGACCGCATTTGTCTGCCGTGCGCGGACGTGCGGCATTCCCGCCGCCGGCGGGCTGTATATGCTGGTCGCACAGGCGGCGTATGCGGCGGCACTGTTTCTGGATCGCCCGGATATGCCGGACAGAACCGACGACGTATATGCCGCCATCCGGGAGCGCAAGGAAAACATCGTACTGATCGGGATGCCGGGCAGCGGAAAAAGCACGCTCGGCAGACTGCTGGCGGCGCGGACCGGCAAGCCCTTTGCCGACAGTGATGCCCTGCTGGCGCAGCGTGTCGGCATGACGCCGGCGGCGTACCTGACCGCGCACGGCGAGGAGGCGTTCCGGCAGGAGGAGAGCGCTGTCCTGCGGGAGCTTGCCGCAGGGACGGGCTGTATCATTGCCACGGGCGGCGGCGCGGTCACGCGGAACGAAAACATACAGGCACTGCGCCGCAACGGCAGGTTGGTGTACCTGGATCGCCCGCTGAGCGGGATTCAACCATCCGATGACCGCCCGCTGACGCGCGACCGGGCGGCGCTGGAGCGGGTATTCCGGGCGCGCGAGGCGCTGTACCGGGAGGCAGCCGATCTGCGCTTCCCCGTTTCCGGCACCCCGGAGGACTGCGCCGACCGCCTGCTGGCGGCACTGGCGGTGCAACAGAAAGAAAGGAGCGATCTGCTTTGAATACAGACACGAAACGGCCCGCGATGCGCCGGATACTGGTCATCAACGGTCCCAACCTGAACCTGCTCGGCGTCCGGGAGCCGCAGATATACGGTACGCAGACCTACCGCTCCCTGTGCGATATGCTCCGCGGGCACGCGGAGCGTCGGGGAGTCGGGATCGGATTTTTCCAGTCCAACCACGAGGGGGCTTTGGTGGACGCCGTGCAGGATGCGCTCGGCGTGTATGACGGCATCGTGCTCAACCCTGCCGCCTACACGCACACCTCGGTCGCCCTGCTGGACGCGCTCAAGGCGGTCGGCATCCCGACCGTGGAGGTGCATATTTCGGACGTGGATACGCGGGAGGAGTTCCGCCGCGTCAGCTACGTGCGCGCCGCCTGCGTAGCCTGCATCAAGGGGCACGGCTTTGCGGGGTACTGCGAGGCGATCGACCTGCTGCTGTCGCTGGGACAGCCGGCGCAGGGGGAGGAACCGCCATGCGTGTGACCGTCACGCCCGGCATCCCGCAGGGAACCGTGCGGGTGCCGACCTCCAAGAGCGTCGCGCACCGGTACCTGATCGCGGCGGCGTTCACGCCGGGGGAGACGCGCCTGCGCGATCTGCCGGACAACGCGGATATCCGGGCAACCCTGCGCTGTCTGCGCGCCATGGGCGCCGCAATCCGGCAGGACGGCACCGGGGCAACGATCTGCGGGCGGGTGCCGGTCGGCTTTCCGCCGGACGCCGTTGCCGACTGCGGCGAGAGCGGTACAACCCTGCGCCTGCTGCTCCCGTTCGCCCTGCTGCAGCCGGCGGGCGCACGGATGACCTTTACGGGCGCACCGCGCCTATTTGCACGCCCGCTGTCCGTGTATGAGGACATCTGCCGGGCGCAGGGTGTGCTCTTCGCACGGACGGAAGCAGGCGTCACGGTGGGGGGCGGTCTGCATCCGGATGCCTTCTGCTTTCCCGGCGACATCAGCAGTCAGTTTGTTTCGGGACTGCTGCTTGCCCTGCCCCACCTGCGCGGGGACAGCACCCTGCGCCTGACCGGGCAGGTCGGGAGTGCGTCCTACATCGGGCTGACGCTGGACGCCCTGCGGCTGTTCGGCTATACGGTCGGGGCGGACGGCGTGCAGGCATACCGCATACCCGGCGGGCAGACGGGGCGGGCGCCGGAGCAGGCGCTCTGCGTGCCGACCGACCAGTCCGCCGCCGCCTTCTTCGGTGCCATGCGGACGCTGGGCGGGGATATTTCGCTGGCGGATTTCCGCGATGACGGCGCACAGGGCGACCGCGTGTTCGGGGCGTACATGGAGCGCCTGTGCCGGGAGAAGTGCCGGCTGTCCGTAGCGGACTGCCCGGATCTTGCCCCGATCCTGCTGGTGGTGGCGGCGCTGCACCACGGCGGCACGCTGTGCGATACGGCGCGGCTCCGCTTCAAGGAAAGCGACCGCGGCGAGGCAATGGCTGCCGAACTGCGGCGGTGCGGCGTGCGCATCACGGTCGGGGAGAACGAAATCACGGTGGAACCGGGCGTACACGCACCGGACGGGGCACTGTGCGCGCACAATGACCACCGGGTCGCCATGTCGCTGGCGGTTCTGCTGTGCCGCACCGGGGGCAGCATCGACGGCGCGGAGTGCGTCGCCAAAAGTATGCCGGAATTTTTTGATACGTTGCGGTCGCTGGGGATAGCGGTGCGCACGGAGGGAGAGACATAGGGAATGGGAGCAGGACTCAGACTGAAACAACTGGACAGCCGTGCCCACGTGCTCATCGTGGGTCTGGGACTTATCGGCGGCAGTTACGCCAAGGCGCTGACAAAGCAGGGCTTTTCCGTCCGCGCCGTTACGAAGGAGCAGGCGGATATCGCCTATGCCGTCCGGGAGGGATTCCTTGCGGGGGGCAGTACGGAGGCAGAGCCGGCGCTGTTCGCGTGGGCGGACCTTGTGGTGCTTGCCCTGTACCCGCACACCCTGCTGACATGGGCGGAGGAGAACGCGCATCTTTTGACGCCGGGCACGCTGGTCACGGATGTTACCGGCGTCAAGGGCGGCATTGTGGACAGGATGCAGGCGCTGATGCCGGAGGGCGTTGAGTTTATCGCGGCGCACCCGATGGCGGGCAGAGAGAAATGCGGCGTGCAGCACAGCGACGACAGCGTTTTCCGCGGCGCGAACTACATCGTGGTGCCGACCGACCGAAACACGCCGGAGGCAATCGCGCTGTGCGTCCGGCTGGGCGAGCTGCTCGGCTTCCACCGCATCAGCCGCCTGTCGGTCGGGGAGCATGACCGGATGATTGCGTTCCTGTCCCAGCTGACCCACTGCATTGCCGTGGCGCTGATGTGCGCCAACGACCAGCCGGGGCTGGAGGCGTTCACAGGCGACTCCTTCCGCGACCTGACGCGGATTGCGCGCATCAACGACGAGATGTGGAGCGAGCTGTTCCTGTGCAACCGGGACGCTCTGCTGGAGGAGATGGATCGCTTCAGCGCGGCGTTTGACAGGCTGCGCGGGACGCTGGCGGACGGGGACAGGGAGACCATGCGCGACATGATGCGCCTGTCCGGCGAACGGCGGGAAAAGTTCGACAAGCCGGTAGCCGGCAGTCGGGCAGAACAGCCGGAAAGCCGGGAAAAATGAAATAGGAGGAAAGGCTTTCGCATTTGCGGAAGCAGGAGGATACCTGCATATGAACATGAAATTTTACAGAAAACTGCCCATCCCGCAGGAGACAAAGGAATGGTACCCGGTCACGCCGGAGATGGCGGCGGTCAAGCGGGCGCGGGATGAGGCGATACGGGACATCTTTACCGGGCAGAGCGATCGGTTTCTGCTGGTCATCGGACCCTGCTCTGCGGACAAGAGCGAGTCGGTGCTGGAGTATATCGGGCGTCTGCGCCGCGTGGCGGACAAGGTGCAGGACAAGATTCTCATCGTGCCGCGCATCTACACCAACAAGCCGCGCACGACCGGCGACGGCTACAAGGGAATGCTCCACCAGCCGGATCCGCACGGACATCCGGATATGCTGCGCGGCATCATAGCCATCCGGCAGCTGCACATGAGCGCCCTGCGGGATTACGGACTGTCCAGCGCGGACGAGATGCTGTATCCGGACAACCACCGCTACCTGTCCGATCTGCTTTCCTATGTTGCCGTCGGCGCGCGGAGCGTGGAGAACCAGCAGCACCGCCTGACGGCGAGCGGTCTGGATATTCCGGTCGGGCTGAAGAATCCGACCGGGGGCGATCTGTCGGTCATGATGAACGCCATCACGGCGGCGCACCATCCGCACACCTTCATTTACCGCGGCTGGGAGGTGGAAAGCACCGGCAATCCGCTGGCGCACGCCATCCTGCGCGGCTATCAGACCACGGACGGCAAGACGGTTTCCAACTACCACTACGAGGATCTTGCCGGTCTGTACGAGCGGTACGCCAAGTCCGGACTGGAAAACCCCGCCGTCCTCATTGATACCAACCACGCCAATTCCGGCAAGCACTATGAGGAGCAGATCCGGATATCCCGCGATGTGCTCGGTTCCATGCGCCAGAACGCCGATATCCGGCGACTCTGCAAGGGACTGATGATCGAAAGCTACCTCGTAGACGGCTGTCAGAAAACCGACGGGGAAGTCTTCGGTCAGTCCATCACCGACCCGTGCCTCGGCTGGGAAAAAACCGAACGCCTGATCTACGAGATCGCCGATATGCTCTGATCCGCGGCAGGGAGACTCTTGGGGACTCTTGAAAGAGTCCCCAAGCCCCCCCCAGAACTT
>ENA-UEQW01002816-UEQW01002816.1-human-gut-metagenome-genome-assembly--contig:-NODE-2816-length-12648-cov-211.301090_pt1 | contig 12648 bp, 9 predicted proteins | sample MGYA00242947_ERZ507947 | MGnify/ENA primary metagenome ERZ507947 (study PRJEB26167, sample SAMN06115421) | human gut metagenome | host: Homo sapiens | place: China:Guizhou | collected 2015-03-17... | reverse complement strand
CCCACAAAGGGGATGAAGAAGAAGACCAATATCCATGCCATCGTCTTGGCGGGCTGACGATTGTCCATCAAGACGGTGATGATAGCCGGAACGGTTATCACGACATAAAGCAACAGATATATCCAGTGAAAATAAATCATATAGCATTTCTCCTTTTAAATCTCTAATACTTCTTTACAGAGTTTCTCCCCACAAAACAGGGACTCCCGTTAATTGAAGATATTGTTTGCCTGGCTCGCCAGAAGCGTGTTCATCTGCTTGAGTTTCATAAACTCCTGCAGCAGTTCACGATTGGTCGGATTCTTGGCAAACTCCTGCTGAACCTCAATAATACGCTGAGCAATATAATGAGTACGGAAGCTCAAGATGTCTTTAAAGACAAACTGACGGAGCTTATCGGCGCTCATCTTCATCTGCAGACTAGCCGTAGATACCTCCTGGGCACCTGTAGGCAAACCTGCCAACCTGCTGATTTCCGGATTCGGATGATTGGCAAAATAAGTTTCGGCCACAAAATCATCTTCTTTTTCCAGATGCTCCACAGCCTCCTGCATAATCTGATTATATAAATCATTATGAAATTTGAACCCATCTCCACCCAAATCAAGACTGATATACTGGGCCACAGCTACCTCCACATCATTGCCGTCTACATCCTGTACTGTGATGAGCTGGTCGCCATGATGAATAATCAGCTGTACCAGAAGTCCTTCTACCTCCAGGAGTTTATCCAGTGGGGTAACCGCTCTCATCGCTGATTGCGCCTGCTGCGCTGCCGCTACAGGCGAATCTTTCAATCCCGCAGCACGTCGCTCTGCCTTTACCTGCTCACTCATACCGTTGCGCACAAAATTATTCAAGGCATTCACGATAATTGCCTCGTTCACGCCCAAACGGTGAGAACAGTCGGTGATATAAGAAGCGCGCGTTATCTGATTCTTGATTTTCGAGATGCTCTCTACAATCGAATTGATAGCCTGGCTTCTCTTTACAGGGTCTGTCACACCGCGCAGCAGAATATCGGTCTTAAATTGTATGAAATCGGTCTGATTTTCCTGAATATATCTTCTGAATTCCTCTGCCGAATGACTGCGGGCGAAACTGTCTGGGTCATTGCCGTCAGGAAGAAAGAGCACCTTTACGTTCATCTCTTCTTCGAGCAGCATATCGGTACCTCTCAGCGCAGCATGAATACCCGCTTTATCGCCATCATAGAGAAGAACGATATTACTGGTAAAGCGGTGCAGCAATCTAATCTGATGCACGCTCAGCGCTGTACCCGAGTTGGCCACTACATTTTCGATGCCACACTGATGCATCGAGATAACATCGGTGTATCCTTCCACCATAAAGACACAATCCTCCTTGGCTATCGCCTTCTTGGCCTGATAGAGTCCATAGAGTTCGCGCTCCTTATGATAGATAACGCTATCAGGCGAGTTGACATATTTCTGGCTGATGCCCTTGGTTCTGCTGTCGAGCACTCGTCCGCCAAAAGCCACCACCTTGCCGCTCACGCTGAACCAGGGGAAGATGGCTCTGCCCGAGAAACGGTCAAGAATCTTATCCTCACCCGACTTATTGCCGGCTTCGTCCTTATCCACCTTGAAGCAGAGTCCCGTATCAACCAGATATTTCGGATTATAGCCAGCCGCCTTAGCCGCTTCAGCAAGAGCAGTACGCTTAGGGAGCGCAAAACCCAACTGGAATTTTCTGATGATATCATCTCTGAAACCTCTTCCTCGGAAATAAGCCATACCGATAGCGATACCATCCACATCATGCAGGAGAATATCCTGAAAATATTTCGCCGCCCAATCGTTGACGATAAACATGGATTCTCTTTCGCTCTCGCGCTGTTTTTCTTCATTGGTCAGTTCCCGCTCCTGAATCTCAATTTTATATTTCTTGGCGAGCCAGCGAAGGGCATCGGGATAGGTCATCTGTTCCAGTTCCATCAGAAAGTTGATTGCATTGCCTCCCTTTCCGCAGGTAAAGCAATGACAGATACCTCTTGTAGGAGATACTGAGAAAGATGGATTGGAATCGTTATGAAAAGGACACAAGCCGACATAATTGATGCCACGCTTCTTGAGCGTAACAAATTCAGATACCACCTCTTCTATCTTGGTGGCATCCATAATTTTTGCTATCGTCGGTCTGTCTATCATTATATATATTCTTTTTTCTGTTTTTACTATGCAAAATTACTATTTTTCTTTGAAAACACAAAGAGAAACGGACAGAAAAGTAAAAATGAAACATATTAAAATCTAAAGGTTACATAAAATAAAGTACATTCGGATAGTTTTGACTACCTTTGCAACCGGCAAAAATACATTGCTGACAATCGGAAAATAACAACAAGATAAATAAACATGAAACTAAACAACATCAAGCGAACATTCCTGGCAAGCGCTGCCCTGCTCTCAACTATCAGCATGAGCGCAGCCGACAGATTTGTGAATTTCAAGCAAGGAGACTTGCTACTGAATGCCAACAACCGGGTAGAAATCTACATGGATACCAACGACTGCAAGGGAGTGAGCTATGCAGCTCATGCCCTGCTGAAAGATATCAAAAGTGTGAGTGGAGCCACAGCCACCCTCACTTCGGATGCCGGTTTTCTGAAAAAAGCCGACACGTCCCGACCAGCTATCCTCGTAGGCACCATCGGCCATTCTGCAGCCATCGACCAACTGGTAAAACAGAAGCGCATCAACGGAAATCTACTGAAGGGCAAACGTGAAAAGTTTATCATCACGCTCATAGATGGTCAGCTCGTCATTGCTGGCAGCGACCGACGAGGCACCATCTACGGCATCTATGAACTCTCGCAGCAGATGGGCGTATCGCCTTGGTATGACTGGGCCGACGTGCCTATAGAGCACCACGATTCTATTTTTGTAAACAAGGGTATCTATACAGATGGCGAACCAGCCGTACGCTATCGCGGCATCTTCCTAAACGATGAAGCTCCCTGCCTCACCTCTTGGGTAAAGAACACCTACGGCACCGAGTATGGCGACCACCGTTTCTATCAGCGCGTTTTCGAACTGGTATTGCGACTGAGAGGTAACATGATGTGGCCTGCCATGTGGGGCTGGGCTTTCTATGCCGATGACCCGGAAAACGAGAAGACGGCAGATGAGATGGGCGTAGTGATGAGTACTTCCCATCATGAGCCGATGGCACGCAACCACCAGGAATACGCCCGCAACCGAAAGGGATGGGGACCATGGAACTATCAGAAGAACAAGACAAACCTGCAGAAGTTCTTCCGTGAGGGAATAGAGCGCATGAAGGGAACTGAACAGATTGTAACCATCGGAATGCGCGGCGACGGCGATGAGGCGATGAGCGAAGAGGCTGATACTAAGCTGATGACCAACATCATCAACGATCAGCGTAAGATTATCGCTGACGTAACCGGAAAGAAGGCAAGCGAAACCCCGCAGGTCTGGGCACTATATAAAGAGGTATTGGATTACTACGACAAGGGCATGAAGGTGCCTGATGACGTAACCCTCCTGCTCTGCGATGACAACTGGGGTAACGTGCGCCGTGTGCCGAATGCCAAGGAACGCAAGCACAAAGGCGGTTGGGGCTTATACTATCACGTAGATTACGTAGGTGCTCCAAGAAACTCAAAGATGCTCAATGTAACTCCTGTACAGAACCCTTGTGAGCAGTTGACACTTGCTTACGAGAACGGAATTGACCGCCTCTGGATTCTCAACGTGGGCGACCTCAAGCCGATGGAATATCCTATCAGCCAGTTTATGGACATGGCGTGGAATCCTCATAAATACTCAGCGAACAACATCACCCGCCACACCCGCGACTGGTGCGCACAGCAGTTTGGTGAATCGCAGGCCGATGAAGCAGCCCGTATTCTGAACCTCATCTGCAAGTACAACGGCCGCTGCACCCCAGAGATGCTCGACAAGAACACCTACAGTCTGGAAAACGGTGAATGGCAGGAGGTGGTAAACCAGTATCTCCAGCTCGAAGCCGATGCGCTGCGCCAGTACAACAGTCTACCGGCATCCTATCACGATGCCTATCGCCAGATCATCCTCTTCCCTATCGAGATGATGAGCAATCTGCACCAGATGTACTTTGCCCAGGCACAGAACCATGCCCTCTACAAGCAGGGCAATCCAAAGGCGAATGTATGGGCTGATGAATGCGAGCGCCTCTTCAAGCGCGATTCACTCATCTGCGACTATTACAATCATAAGATGGCTGGCGGCAAGTGGAACGGAATGATGACCCAGAAGCATATCGGCTATAAGAGTTGGAATGATGAATTCGAGAAGGATACCTGTCCGGAGCTCTTCCGGATATCAGCTTCCGAGGCTCCCGTTATCGCCGAACACAACGGTCTGGTGGAAATCGAAGCACCTTTCTTCGCATCGAAAACCGATGCTACTCCTCAAGGCAAGGAGAAGGAGGGCGCCAAGTGGGTCCAGATTCCGTTCATGGGCAAGAGCCTTGCCGGAATGACGCTTATGCCATACACCAAGGGCGTGAAGGGCGCCAGCATCACCTATCAGTTCAAGATGAATGCCCTGGCACGAAATGCCGCTTCATCCAACACCGCAGACAGCAAGAAGGTGCGCATCCACGTCATCATCAAGTCAACCCTGGATTATCAGAACAAGGGCGGCATGACCTATGGAGTAAGCGTAGATGGAGCCGAGCCGGTCATCGTCAACTTCAATCATGATCTGAACGAGAAGCCGGAGAATATCTACGACATCTACTACCCTACGGTAGCCACCCGCATCATCGACAAGGTGATAGAAGTAGAGCTACCAGCCACCGGCGACGGTATCCATACGCTCACCCTGACGCCTAACGACCCAGCCATCATCTTCGAGAAGATCGTGATAGACGGAAGAGGAGGGAAAGGGAGAGTCAAGGTAATATAAAGGTATAATATAATAATAAGGTTATAGGCACGCCCCCGAAAGGATGCGTGCCTATTTTTATAAAAAAAATGGTTAATTCATTTGGTAATTAGAAAGTTTCCTCGTATATTTGCAAAAATTATCAAGAGAAATCGCTTATGTGTAAATTTGAAGAAATAGAAGGTTGGCGTCTTTCCAATGGCAAGACCATCCGAGAGATCAAAAATGCCGTACATGAGAAGATAAATTTGGGGCGAATATATCTCATCATTAGCATTTTGCTTGCTTATATGGGAACTATTAGCATGCAAGCTCAATCATGCGAGGGTCGAGTGTACCTAAAGAATGGTATCCAGCAACTCTATGAAAGTAATGACCGAATAGACTTGCCACGCAAGAAAAAGGATGTTCAAGTTTATAGAAACTTCTTTTCTCGCCAATGCACTAGCGATGTGATTCCTTTCGCCAACATTGATTCTGTAGTGGTGTGGAATGCCACCTCCAAGCAAAACGTACGCACACTTGTTCCTTTGGAAAATGTGGGATGGAGTTGGCTATATATCAACCACCCACGATTGCAAGTCTATATTTATGCCTCCCAAGGTTATTCCGTGACGGACATGGGAGGAATGAAAGCTAGGCAATGTAACACAGCAGCAGCAATGTTTTTCATCCCAAGCAAGACGGCTTGCGACTTCTATGTCAGACAGACTGATGGCAAGCTTATATGTCTGGGAGATACCTATAAGAAATGCGACAAATCCTTTATCCGAGAACTTTGCCACTGTGTAGGACTTTCGCAGGAATGGGAAAAGAAACTCATTGGACTAGGTGAACACAACCGAAGTTCTATGATACAACGAGTGATAGAAGTATTAGATGACAAACAATAAATAACAACTAAAAGAAAACAATATGAAAGCAATGAAGTTTTGGCTGCTCATGGCAGTAATGGTGGTAGCGATAGCTGCACACGCTCGCAAGAATGACGACCCAGAAATGCGTCATGTTCGCCCAGGGCAAACGCATTAAATTGCGCTGCCCTCCAAAAGTTTTGACAGGTACTCTTCATCCCAGCCTGCCTTCAATCTTTTCAGGTTGAGACTTCCCTTGGTCGTCTTGTCATTTTTCAAGATGGAGAGGACCATTTTGCTTATGGTAGAGAAGTTCCTCGCTGCATTTTTGACTTTCTTACTTTCGTCTTCTCTGAAAGTAATGTCCAATTGCCAATGCAAGTTGTTTTCTATGGACCAATGTTGCCTAATGGCGCTTGCTATCTTTTCGGGGTCTTCATTACTTAAGGAAGTTATATAGTATCTTGTTTCCTCAGATGTTTCACCAGATGTCGCAACAGATCTTCTTGAGGTAATCCCGACAACAGACCTTAACCCAACAAACCTGTTCTTAAACATTCTCTGCATTATGTCCCCATAGCTTACAACAATGCAGGTTCTTTCTTCCTGACGACCATGTCCCTCATTAAAGGAATAATGTTTTGTCACTACATTACAATTGCCTCTATACTCATGCTCGTAAATCATGTCCTTAGCAAATTCGTAACTTTTCTTCTGATTTTCCTTCAAGGCGATAATATAGTCCCCCTTGCCTTCTATGATTTTTTCTGTTATAGAAGTTTGGCATCCCATAGCATCTATTGTCACAATGGCATTTGACACGTCTATAGCGCTAAGCAACTTGGGGACGACTGTAATTTCGTTCGTTTTTTCACCGACTTTCTCTTGACCAAGCGATATGCTATTGTCTGCTGACCAAGCAGATACGATCCATGTACGGAAGTCAGCTTGACCAATAGTGTGCTCGGCATCACACTTGCTTGATCCACGCATAAGCTTGCCATCAATGGCAACAACACCTTTGACTTCCCCTACAATTTCTCTAACCCAGTTTCTGAAGATCTCTTCAAATCCTTTTGGATCAAAGATAGAAAAGAAACGATTGAAGGTGTCATGGCTTGGAATAGTCTCCAACCCCTGCAAACGCTTTTTGAAGAAGTCTAACTTACTTTTTCCAAACTCTGCAATTTCGTTCCAAGATTGAGCTCCTGCAATTACCGCAGCGATTGTAATGTAAATGATATGTTCCATTTTATGGACAGTTCGACCCGCAACTCGTGGGTCGGCTATTTGTTTAGATAACTTAATAATGCTCATTTTGTACCTTTTATTTATTAATTATTTCTTTACAAAGGTACAAAAAATATTTCATATATACAAATATATAATGTTAATATTCAATAAGTTATTGTGATACTCCGTAGATGTTAACGAGTAAAAGATTTAATGCGTCTGCCCTGACGAAGCCTGTTTCTAGAAGATTCCGACTGCAGTCAGCAGCTCTGCTGAGCCTAGTCAGCAGGTCTGCTGACTGCAGTCGGAAGGTCTGCCGAGCCTAGTGGCAACCCTCTTTAGTTGTACGACAATACACCCTTTAGTTGTACGACTATATACCTTTTGGTTGTACAACTATACATCCTTTGGTTGTACAACTATACACCTTTTGGTTGTACGACTATATACCTTTTAGCTGTACGACTGTATACCAACTTTAGAGTCGAACCATGAAGCGAATAAGTTTACGACAAGACTTCTGCTCCATCATTTCCTCAGCAAGGAGAATATGGAATGGTTGGCTCAATATACCGTGTTTGGTTTGTTGAATGAGCAGAAGTTGGCTCTAGTCTTCGTGAGAGAAGTGGGTGCGATAGATAATGCTACTTATCGCCAGCTGGATTCTTCGATTACTCATGCCCGTGCACGCTTGGAGATTCATAAGCTTTGCGATCTTGGATTTATCGAGAAGAAAGGGCAAGGTCGTAGCACTTATTATATACGAACCTCCAAGGTGGTATCCTTAGGAGAAAGGTTACGACCTCAGGGTGAAAGATTACTACCTCAGCATGGTACATTAGGCGAAAGGTACCAAGGTGAGAACGAAAGGTACCAAGCTTTTGAAGAAAGGTACCAAGGTGAGGTTGGTACCTTTGAAGAAAGGTACCAAGGTGTAAATCGGGAAGAATTGTTGCTTCTGTTGCCTGATCATATAAAAAAGAGAATTGATGAGGTTGGGAAAAGGGTTCCTAAAGATGTTCTTAATAAGCTGGTGGTTGATATGTGTTCTATTGTTCCTTTAAGTATGGATGACCTTTCTGTATTGCTACATAGAAATTCAAAGTCATTCAAAAATAAGAATATTAAGGTTCTGTTGGAAAACAATCAGCTCTTCTATTGGATTCCGGAGATGATTAATCATCCACAGCAAAAGTATGTTGCTGACCCCTCGATGGCGAGAAGTAATAGCAAGAAAAAATAATAGCAAAATTCCCCTTGGGCTGCCAAAGGCAATCCAAGGGGAATTTGAAATAACGTTGTTGAGGCGTTTGGTTGGTTTATTGGCCCACAATTTCACCTCTGTCTTTATTGTTAGCAGCCTTTTGCTCCCAAAAATTAGCCTTAGCGAGGTTTATGGGAAGTCCTCCCAGCCCTTTGCGGTACCCCTCAGCTAGCAGCTTTTGAGCTGGGTAACAACCGAGATTTGCTGATTTTTCAAACAGCCTACCAGCTTCTTTAACATCTCTCATTAAGCCTCCCTTCCCTTGCTCATAAAAGCGACCTAAGTTGTAAAGTGCCATAGCATCATCTTTTTTAGCTGCCATTTCAAACCAAAGGCGGGCTTGTGTAACATCTTTATTTACATGGATGCCATTTTCGTAGTAGAGACCTAACCAATTCTGCGCCTCTGCAAATCCTAATTCTGCCGCTTTCTTGAAGTATGTGAAAGCCTCTGCTTGGTTTTTCTCCACAATTAATCCAGAATGATAAAACATTCCAACTTGGCATATCGCATCTGGGATTCCTGCATCTGCAGCTTTTTTGAACCAACTGAAGCCCTCGTTATAATTCTGTTGTGTGCCTATGCCGTTAAAATACATACTGGCTAGACTGTATTGCGCCTCGGCTTGCCCTTGTTGTGCTGCTTTGTATGCCCAATTATAAGCTTCGACCATATCTTTTTCGCATCCCTCTCCATTGAGGTAGCATATTGCTAGTTTGAATTGTGCTTCAGAGTATCCTTGTTCTGCTGATTTCTTGAACCATTTGAATGCCTCTTTAGAGTTTTGTTCGATACCTAACCCCTGGTCATATGCTACCCCAATGTTGTGTTGCGCTCTCGGATTTCCTTGCTCGGCAGCTTTCTTAAACCAAAGAAAGGCTTCTTTAGAATCTGTTTCGCAGCCAGTTCCTTTAAAGTAACAATATGCGAGCATAAATTCTGCGTCTATGTTGCCTTGCTCTGCTGCTTTCTTATACCAATAAAAAGCTTGCTCAGGATTTTTCTCGCATCCTTCACCTTGGTCGTAACATTCAGCTAAACAGTATTGTGAGTAAGCATGGTCTGAATCTGCAAGCTTCTTATACAAAGTGAATGCTTTTTCTAAGTTCTTTTCGCATCCAAATCCTTTTCTGTAACATTCAGCAAGACATAATAATGCCGTAACGTCATTTTCGTTCTCACTTTTATTAAGCCATTTGAAGGCTTCATCATAATTCTCTATTGCGTAACAGCTTACTCCTAAGGCAAAACTTGGTCTTGTGCATCCGTTTTGGAATGCTTTTGTAAACCAACTTTCTGCCTCTTTATAATCTTGATTTACTCCTATACCTTGGTAATAATAGTCGCCAACGGCATATTGAGAATCTGCATAACCTTGTTCTGCTGCTTTCTTGAACCATTTGAATGCCTCACTATAGTTTTGCTCAACACCAAATCCATACTCATATGCCACACCAACATTGTGTTGTGCTATTGGTGTACCTTGTTGGGCAGCTTTCATATACCAATTTGTGCTCTGTATCGTATCTTTCAGAAATCCATAGTTTCCAGATAAGCAACAATCTCCAGCTACACATATAGCCGTCGTATCTCCTTGCTCAGCAGCTTCTTTCAAAAGCGTTTGAAATTTTAAAGTATCTTTTGGTACACCTGTTCCCTTAAGGTAGTAATCTGCTAAGATTACCTTGGAACGGATATTACCTTTCTCTATGGCTTTCTTTATCCATTTGATACCTTCTTTTTCATCCTTTTCTACAGCTCCATCCCCTTTCATGTAATATAAGCCGATGTTGCGAATGGCGCTTGCATAGTCTTGCTTGGCAGCTTTCTTGTACCATTTCATAGCTTCCTTGTCATCTTGCTGAATTCCTGTGCCTGTACCATAGCACCAACCAAGATTAAATTGCGCTTCAGCATCTCCATCCTTAGCCTTTTGGAGGAGTTCAGGAGAATACGTAACTTGTGCCAATGCCATCTGAATGGCACTGAGACAGAAGATAATTATCGGTATAACTCGTTTCATCATATTTATGCGTTTTGATTAATCATTTGGGGCGTTTACTTTGCCTTGAACTTGAATGTGATAGTTCGTACCATTTATTGTAAGGTAAGCTTTCTTCATGGTGTAATAGTCTTCTACTATCCAAACCTCAGCATCATCTACAGATTCTTTGTATTTATATTTTAGAATAGGGTTTTGAAGCCCTTGGCTGCTAAGATATAAAAACATAAAATAATGAACATCATCTTTCTCCAAGTTTGTTCCAAGTTTTTCATTGATGTATTCTGCCATATCCTCGCTGTTTGTCCAATTACGTTGACGTTCATGTAAATCGTCACGAACTTCTTGTGAGACATCAGACAAGGTTGGAGCATGACCAGCCATTCTTACCTTTCTGATAACTCCACTCAACATCTTTATTTGATTAGACCAGGTAGACTTTTGATTTGCGATAAAAAAGTCCTCGCAGAATTCCTTTGCAGGTTGGTCTGGCTCACTCCATCCACTAAAAATATCGGTTGTCGTTAGAAATCTCACGCCATAGATGCCACCTATCAATATGGCAATGGTTATTACGATATCTCTGGTGGAAATATTGTAATGCGGAAGAACCTTCTTGAAAAGGAAATAAATAAAAGCTCCGATGGCTATTAGTAATATGAAACTCATGGTTTGCTATTGGTTGAAGAAACAAAGGCTCCATTGTCTTCCTTTAAGTATTCGTTTATTAAGTTGATACATACGAAAAAGCGTAGAGCCATTCTGTTGCTCGCTTCACGATTCAAAGGCTCTCGCATTGCCCGACAAGTCTGAAACGAACAACGCTGAAAGCCCCTACGCCGATGTAAGTATATAGTATACCCTCCCTACCAACGAATGTTTTTGGCATCCGAAGGCAATGAGGGCTGTATATAATACATCCCTTGGGGCGTTCCCGTTGCTTTGTTCTTGACTTGTCGATGAATTTGCGAGATTCTTGAATCGCCAAAACCAAAGCGTCCAAAAACGCCTTTACCGATATGTATGTCTGCCCAACCTTTGCCCATTAAGGGCTTTTACCCGAACTAGACATTGCAAATATAGTCATTTCTTTTTAAATAGCTTCATTTTAGCAGCAAAATCTTTCTTTTATACTTGTTTTTTAACGATAGTTTGTAAATTGTAGAAGAAATCTGCTTATAAAGTATATTTATGAGGTGTACATTTAAAAAGAGAAAGAAAGATATGTGGTATCCGATTCCCCCGAATTTCTTACCCTAATAATATCCGATTCCCCCAAAATTTTTGGGAGTATATCAGGTAAGTAAAGAAGAAAGTTTGTAATAAAAAAAGTCCGTGAGCATTCATTGCCCACGGACTTTTTTTATTATCTGATTCTTATAAATGTCTTATGCCTTGAAGCTCTCCAAGTCTTCTGCCTTGAAGTTCTGGATGTATGCTGAATGGCCGAGAACTTCCTCCTCTGCCATGCGAACATAAACATTGGCACTCTTCTGGAACATCTCTGGTGCCTTGGTAGCATCGTCGAGGATGAGGAGAGACATTACGATGTCGCCAGTCATGTTGTAGAGACGGCGAGCCAGGAAGTCGTGAACTGCCTGATCGTTTGCCTCCTTCACCTTGTTGATGGCTGCCTCGTAAAGTTCTACGAGCTTAGCTACACGCTCCTTCAATGCCTTCAAATCATCTGATACCTCGTTCTCCAACATCTCCTTGATGATGCTGAGATAAGTACCGTTGGTGATGTAGCGGATAGCTGCAACAACCTGAAGCTGGGTGGTTCCCTCGTAGATAGAGAAGATGCGGGCATCACGGAACAGGCGCTGGCACTTGTACTCCATGATGAAACCAGAACCACCATGGATGCTGATGGCATCGTATGCATTCTGGTTAGCATACTCTGAGTTCATACCCTTAGCCAATGGAGTAAATGCATCAGCCAAGCGGGTGTATTTCTTCATCTCCTGACGCTCCTCTGGAGTGAGCTTAGTGTCGCGGGCGATGTCTTCCAAAGCCTTGTAGATATCTACGTAGCGAGCGCAGCAGTAGAGGAGTGAACGGCCTGCATCCAACTTAGCCTTCATTCTTGAAAGCATGTCGTATACAGCTGGGAAGTTGATGATCTTCTCACCAAACTGAGCACGCTCCTTGGCATAAGCCAAGCCCTCGTTGTAAGCCTCCTGCTCAACACCTACACTCTGAGCTGCAATACCCAGACGGGCACCATTCATCAGAGCCATCACGTACTTAATCAAACCGAGACGGGTGTTACCGCAAAGCTCAGCCTTGGCATTCTTGTAAACCAACTCGCAGGTTGGAGAACCGTGGATACCCAACTTGTGCTCGATGTGACGAACGGTTACGCCACCATCACGCTTG
>ENA-UEQW01002815-UEQW01002815.1-human-gut-metagenome-genome-assembly--contig:-NODE-2815-length-12652-cov-3.771451_pt1 | contig 12652 bp, 8 predicted proteins | sample MGYA00242947_ERZ507947 | MGnify/ENA primary metagenome ERZ507947 (study PRJEB26167, sample SAMN06115421) | human gut metagenome | host: Homo sapiens | place: China:Guizhou | collected 2015-03-17... | reverse complement strand
GCATAAATCTGTATTGCTGCAACCAGCCTCCGGCAGGGTGGCACATACCGATCCGGAAACATCGGGAGATACCTATACATGCTTCAAAAAAAGCCCCTCTGCTGCCATATGGAACCGCTTGCGAGGGGGTAATTATGAAATCTGATACCGAAATATTAAAAAATGAGAAGAATCGGACTTCCCCCGCGGAGGATTCTTAAAAATGCCCCGGGTTTTATATACGGGACACAATAACGTACTACAAATGCTCAAATTCGTACCTAACGGGGGGGGGGAAATCCTCTATATTTGAATTGCAATTTTAACGTGTTGAAAGATAGTTTTAACAAATCATAAACCTAAAAACAACCTAAAATCGTATAAGCCTATGCCAAAATGACTCCTTTCCCCTGAGGTTTCTATTATATATATGTACGAATCGTGCATATGGGGGAATTTCATTTTCAATCATCATTTATCTACTATGGACAAAACCAACCAATCTTTATGAAGAAAAATTTATCCATTTTTATGACAGCCGGAAGCTGGTTGCAGCGGGCGCTTGCGTTGTTTTTGTGCGTTGCTGCCCTCGAAGCTGTCCAGGCGGCACCCCAAGACACCAAAAGAACGATCACGGGTACGGTCGTCGACCAGAACAACCTGCCCGTCGTGGGAGCCACAGTCATGATTTCGAACTCGGCTAACGGTACCGCGACCGATTCCAACGGCCAGTTCACCCTTTCGGGCGTAACCGACAACGACGAACTGCAGATTTCGTTCCTCGGCTACAAGACCGTAACGATGCAGATAGGCACGCGCACCGCCATCGCGGCAACGCTCGAAGAAGATTCGGGTTATCTGGATGAAGTCGTAGTCGTAGGTTACGGCACGACGACGCGGCGCCACATCATCTCGGCCGTTTCGACCGTGAAGTCGGAGGCAATCGAGAACCGCCCGGTGGCCAACATCCAGCAGGCACTGCAGGGTGCGGCAGCCAACCTGATCATCCAGACCAAGAATTTCAACCCGACGGACAACCAGATGAACATCTCGATCCGCGGTGTGAACACCATGGGTAACAACACCCCGCTGGTAGTCATCGACGGTGTTCCCCAGCCGGACGCAGGCCGTATGAACGACCTCAACCCGAACGACATCGAGTCGATCAACATCCTGAAGGACGCCGGTTCGGCCGCCATCTACGGTGCACGTTCCTCGAACGGCGTCATCCTGATCACGACCAAGAACGGCCGCAAGGAGATGGCTCCGCAGATCCGGTTCAGCGCCAAAGTCGGTATCGAGAACCCCGACATCCTCTACAAGGCCGTTCCGACCTACCGCAACGCGATCCTGCGTAACGAGGCCCTGAGCAACGTCGGCCGCGAACCGCTCTTCACGGCTGCCGAAATCCAGGATTTCTACAACCACGGGGACTGCGAGGCTGCCGTAGAGCAGGCCATGCAGAACGCGCTCCAGCAGAACTACAACGTAAGCGTCACGGGCGGTACGAAGACCACCACCTACATGCTTTCGGCCAGTTACTTCGACCAGGAGTCCAACTACGTGGGCCCCGATTACGGCGTAAAGCGCTATAACCTGCGTTCGAACCTGACGACCGAATTCGGCCGGCTGAAACTGGGCGCCAACGTCGGTTTCACCCGTTCGGAGATCAATTCCCCGTCGGATGCCAACGAAGGCTTCCTCTTCGCCGACCTCATCCGTTTCCCGAACTACTACTTCAACCGCCACGAGGAGAACGGAATCTTCTTCGGCAACAACTATAAGTACGGCGGCTATTCCGTATCGCCGCTGGCCGGCCTTATGGGCGGTGGCATCAACAAAAACGACCACGAATACCTCACCGGTACCTTTACGGCCGATTTCGAGATCATCAAAGGCCTGAAAGCCCGTGCCGTCCTTGGCGGTGAAGTCCGCCACGAGCACCGTTTCACCTCCCACAAGACCTACCAGTATGTGGTGGACAACGGCGCCGAACACTCGGATATCTCGACCGCTTCGACCGGCGGCAACACCAAGCGCGAAGCCGACGACTGGACGAAGAAAGTCACGTTCGTCACCGCACAGCTGATGCTGGATTATAACCGCACGTTCAAGGAGAAGCACAATGTAACCGGACTGTTCGGTTGGTCGGACGAATCGGAGATCGGCTATGACATCACGGCCGCCCGCCAGGGTATGAACAGCATCGACCAGCCGGGTGACGGCTCGATCGCTACGGAAGGCACCAAACTGTCGTCCCAGAGCAAATACCGCCGTGCATTGCAGTCGTTCTTCGGTCGCGCCGGATACTCCTACGACGACCGCTACTATTTCGAATTCACCGCCCGTTACGATATGTCTTCGAAGTTCCTCAAGGAGCGCAACGGAGCCTTCTTCCCCTCGGTATCGCTGGGCTGGCGCATGTCGCAGGAGAATTTCATGCAGACCTACCGCGACCGTGTCGGTGACCTGAAACTCCGTGCTTCGTACGGTCTGAACGGTAACCAGCAGGATGTGGGCGACTACGATTTCATGACCACCTACGGCACTTGGGCCAACGCTTACGGTTTCAACGGCGTCCCGGTTCAGGGCCTGATGTTCACCATGGGTAATGAACTGCTGACGTGGGAGACCGCCAAGACCTTCAACATCGGTGTGGATGCGACGTTCTTCAAGAATACCCTGAGCGTCAACTTCGACTACTTCTACAAGCGTACGGAAGATATCCTCCTCTCCCCGATCGTCCCCGGAACCTTCGGCGCCTCGATCGCCAAGGAGAACCGCGGTATCCTCGACAACCAGGGCTGGGAACTTACCATCAACTATAACCTCTCGCGCGGCAACTGGAAGCACAACTTCTCGCTCAACCTCGCCGACTCGCAGAACGAGGTAGTCCGCTATGGAACCCCGGCTATCAGAACTGCCGACAGTGCCGGCACCATCATCATGGAGGGTCTGCCGATCAATGCCCTCTACGGCTGGAAAACGAATGGTTTCTTCCAGAACTACGATGAAATCCAGAATGCAGCCCTGCCGACCGGCATCGACCGTTCGCAGCTCCGTCCGGGCGACGTGCGCTATGTCGACCTGAACAGCGACGGCAAGATCGACGAAAACGACCGCACCTACCTGGGTTATGCCTTCCCGCGCTATACCTACGGTTTCACCTACAATGTCAAGTGGAAAGGCATCGACTTCAGCATCATGCTCCAGGGCGTGCTGAAGCGTGAGAACCCGGTTCGCGGCGAGCTCGTGCAGCCGTTCCACGCCGACTACTCGATGACCATGTTCGACCACCAGCTCGACTACTGGTCGCCGCAGAACCGCGACGCACGCTGGCCGCGCCTGGGAGTATCGGGCTCGGTGAGCGACACGAACAACTGGGGGCACACCGGTTCGGATATGATGCTGCTCGAAGGTGCCTACATGCGTATCAAGAACATCCAGCTGGGTTACACCCTTCCCAAGAAGTGGACGAAGAAATTCGGCTGCGAGGCTCTGCGCATCTATTTCGACACCCAGAACCCGCTGACCTGGACTAAAAACGGGTTCGTAGACCCCGAGACCACGTCGTTCGGCAACAACATGAGCGGCGGAGCGGACAACTCTGTGCGCAACTACCCGACCCTGCGTTACTTCGGTGGAGGTATCGACTTGACTTTCTAACAATTAAACAATCGGAAAGAATATGAAAATCAAAAATATATTAGCCATCCTCTCCCTCGGTATGGTCAGCTGCGTAGGCCTTGAGCAATACCCGACGACCTCCTATACCGACGAAACTTTCTGGACAATCGAGGACAATGTCCGCACGGCCCTGTACCTGGGGTACAACCAGTGCTGGCACCAAGACTACTATTTCGCCAATAACCTGCTGTCTGACGACGTGTACGGCAGTCGCCACTCGACGAACGAAACCAGCATCGTAACGGGTATGGCCAATACCTCGAACGGCCGCTTCTCGGACGAATGGGACAAGTGCTACCAGGAACTGCGTACGATCCACACGGCGCTCGACGCCCAGGATCGCATGAATATCGACGAGACCTTCAAGACGCGCATGCTTGCAGAGCTCCGTCTTATGCGCGCCTTCACCTACCTGCGCCTGGTAACATGGTTCGGCGACGTGCCGTTCTTCACGACCAACCCGACGCTCCCCGAATCGCGCGTGGTCAAGGTAACACCCGCCGCCACGATCAAGGAGTTCATCCACTCGGAACTTGCCGAGGTGGCCGAGATACTGCCGAAAAACACGGATATTCCGGAATCTGAAAACGGACGTTACACCCGCGGTACAGCCGTGGCGCTCAATGCACGTGCATACCTTTATGACAACGATTTCGAGAACTGCGCCATCTGGTGCGACAAGCTGATCAATTCGACGGAGTACGGCACCTACGCACTCGAACAGGACTACAAGAAACTTTTCCATGACCAGTCGTGCTGCTACGGCCCCGAGTCGATCATGACGATCGAATTCGCCACGCTCGGCGGCATTGACAACATCGTCAGATCCTGGAACAATTTCAATGCTTTCGTTCCCCAGTCCATCGGTAACAAGGGTGTAACCACCCAGTCGCCGACGCAGGAACTGGTCGATACCTACCGCAAACTCGACGGCAGCGTCGCCGATGACACGGACTACGAGAAGCGCGACAAGCGTTTCGAAGCAACCATCGCCTACAACAACTGCACCGTGGATATTCCGGAAGCAAAAACCCTGAGTCTGGCTGGCTCGGAAGGCACGGGTAAAGGCACTTACCAGGTCTTTACGAAGGCATCGGACGAGAGCCAAACCAGCGACAAGCAGCACCGTTTCGACTCGTACAACGGCACGCAGGATCGCACGGCTACGGGGTATTATACCCTGAAAAACTACAATGCCGACATGGTCGACAGCAAGGGCAACACCTACAAATCACTCATGGAAATCCGCTACGCCGACGTGCTGCTGATGTATGCCGAATCGATGAACGAACAGAGTAAAATGACGTCCGACATCTGGGACAAGACGATCAAGCCGCTGCGCGAGCGAGCCGGATTCGACGCCGCATACTGCTCCTATCCGGGCAGCAGCGACCTGCGCCAGGTTATCCGCGACGAGCGCCGCGTGGAGCTGGCCCTCGAAGGCCGCCGTGTATTCGACCTGCGCCGCTGGGCGCTGCTCGACAATCCGTCGCTCAAGAGCACGGGAGCCGCATACCTCACGACCCGCGCTACAGGTGCCCCCTTCCTCGACGATGGCAGTAACATCCAGTGCCAGAATGCCTACAACATGAAATACTGGTTCCCCATTCCGCAGAAGGAGCGTGACATCAACGCCAACCTGCCGCAGAACCCGGGATGGTAACAGCCAAGTTGTAAAGGAGATTGACTAACCAATCAAGAAAAACACATGAAAACCATATTGAAAAATATCATGTTGTTCGCCGCAGGAGCCCTCACCCTCGGGTTTACCGCCTGTGAGGAGGATGGTCAGGATCTGAATTTCAAGATTCAGCCCGGCAACGAGCTCTACGCACCCGCGGACAATGCATCGGTCAATCTGGATCAGGGATTGAATACCAGTTTCGAATGGGCACCTTCCGTTGCCGAAGACGGCGGATACATCACTTACGAAGTGCTGTTCGACAAAGCGGACGGCGATTTCTCGGCACCGCTTGCCGTTAAGAACAGCCAGATGACCGGCTCCAAAGCCTCGCTGAGCATCTCGGCCAAAGAGCTGAACGAAGTGGCTGCCCTGGCGGGAATCGAGAATGCCAAGACCGGGCAGCTCAAATGGACGGTACGTGCCGGCAAGGGTTTGTTCGCCCAGACCTACACGCAGGCCAATGTGCTCACCGTTTCACGTATCAACCTAGTCGACCCGCTGCCGACGGCCGTTATGCTGAAGGGTGAAGCCGTGGAGGATGCCGCAGGCATCAAGCTGATCCCGGCGTACCTCGACGGCAAAGCAGTCGGTTCGGGTGTATACGAATGCTTCACGAAAATCTCGGAGGGCGAATTCACCGTAGTCGACGAACTGGATCGCTACTACTCGCTCAAGAGCAACGGCCGCATCAAGCATATCGTCGACGGCTCTTCGACCGCCAACACGCTGAAGGCCGGCATCTACTGGATCAAGATCGACTTCAGTGCGATGACCTACACCGCAGTTCAGGTCAGCATGATCGAATACTATGCCGCATCGTGGGCAGACAACTCGATGTCGACCGTCTACAAGACCCTCACCTACAAAGGGAAAGGCGTATGGGAACTGCTCGACTACGATAACGAGATATCCGTCAACTCATCCAACGATACGCGCCACCGCTTCAACATGACGACTGCCGACGGCAATAAATGGTTCCTCGGAACGACGTCCTCGCTGGGTTCTTCCTACACGACCGACTATCTGAGAGTATACATCTATACTTACAACGATGGCGACAAGGACTGGAACAAGACCTATAATTTCCTCCTTTCGGATTGCGGCCGTGATTTCGACTGCTACCTATACCTGAACGGAGACAACAAGGCAGGCGGATTCTGGCACGAATACATCTTCAAATAGCAACAAGATACCGGACGGTTCCTCCCTCCGGGGAGGGGCCGCCCGGAACCTTTGCCGCGCAGTCCGGAAGACGGCACACGCGGAAAGCTATTCGGAGAAATGATTCGGACGCGAATCCGGAAACAAAACAGTATTGAATAAAAATTAAAATCAACCTATAGATTATGAGAAAATCTCTATTCAGATGGACTGTTGCCATGCTGACCCTTTCCGCAGCAGCCGTCTCGGGCGCCTGCTCGGAACAAGAATACGAGGATCTTACCAAGCCGGAAAAAGTAACGGGGAACACCCAGTACGCGCCCTACACGATCGATTGGACTGAGGCAATGGCTACGAAGGCGTCTTCTCTTACAGGGAATACAATGCAACCGGCGGGGCCAATTTCAACAACTACTGGCAGCAGGCACACGCCATGGCTGCCATGGTAGAATACTACAACCGTATCAAGGCGACCGATGCCGAGGAGAAGGCCCGTATCGAAGGCTATTTCCAGAAATGGTACGACAAGCGCGGTAACAACTACGAAGGCAACCAGAGCTGGCGCGGTTCGACGGGTTTTGGCAACGATTTCACCGACGACACCTGCTGGATCATCATCGCCCTGCTCCAAATGTACGATGCGACCGGCAATCAGACCTACTATAATGCCGCCAAACAGACCTGGGACGAGTGCGTATGGCCCCGTCACGAGTTGACGCAGTCCGGCTGGCTGCCTTGGAAATGGTCGGATCTGGGGCCCAACGAGTGCACGAACGGCCCTGCAGCCATCGCAGCTGCGACACTGGCACAGTACAGCCGCGCAGCAGGCAACGAAGAGGCTGCCCAGGAATACATCGACCAGGCCTGCACCTGCTTCGATCAGAACATCGACGTGATGGCATCCGACGGCACGCTGGGCTCCACCCCGCTGAGCTACACGCAGGGTACCTGCATGGAAGCCGGCCGTCTGATCTGGAAACTGACCGGCGACACGGGTTACCTGCGCAAGGCGATCCAGGCAGGCCGCGGCCAGATGACCTCGACCCGCATGAACGAAGTTTACAACTATGAAATGGTATCGCGCGACGAGGGGACGGACGAGAACAACTCGATCTTCCACGCCGTGATGTTCCACTGGTTCACGCGCATGATCCTCGACACGGAAGTCGACTCATTCGACGGCAAAATCCGCAAGGAGCTCTACGATTATCTCTACCGTCATGCCTCCTACTACTGGGCGACGATCGACAAGACGCCGGAAGGTTGGCCCGAAGCTTATTTCGGGGTAAAGTGCTACCAGCCCCGTTCGTCGATGAACGGCGACGTAGGCGGTTCGCTGGGTGCATATACCAGTGCTGCGCAGGCGATCGAATCCATGTGGATGATCAAGGATGTCAAGTTCTAACCCGTCAAAACCAACCGATTTATGAAGAAGATTATCATGATGCTGGTCGCCGGAGCCGCCATGGCATGTGGCCTGGCCGCCTGCAGCGACGACGATACGACGCCTTCGGGCAATATCACCCCCGCGGATCAGCTTTACCTGCCGCGCAATAATGCGACGATCATGCTGGAGACCGGCAACACCACCCACTTCGAATGGGCGGTTTCCAAAGCAAGCAAGAACGGCTATATCACCTACGAACTGCTGTTCGATAAAGTAGACGGGGATTTCAGCCAGCCGCTCTATGTCCTCACCAGCGACAACAACGGGTACGAACCCTCGGCCAAGGTCGCAAGTTCTACTTTAAATACGGTCGCCACACTGGCAGGTGCAGACCTGGGCGAAACCGCCACCGTCAAATGGACGGTACGCGCATGGTGCGGCCTGAACTCAGAGATTTACGGCAGCGAAGCCGGAGTACGCACGGTATCCCTCACCCGCATCAATTCCGTAGACCCGATGCCTTCGGAGATCAAGATTTCCGGAGGAATCACCGAGGGACAGAAGGAGCTCACCCTGTTCGCTGCCAGCGTCATCCACACGGCGAAAGGCAAGTACACGGATCAGCGCGAGGCCGGGGCTTACGAAATCTTTACGAAGCTGACTGCAGGCGAACTGATTATCACCGACGACCTCAACCGCAACTTCAGGCTGGCCGAGAAGAACAGGATGGAACTCATCAAGGACAACGAAGCGACGACTGCCGTAACTGTCGAGCACGACGGCATTTACTGGCTCTACGTGAACTTCTCCAATATGACCTATAAGTTCAAGGAAATCTCGAAAGTCGAGCTCTTCATTTCCAGTCCGGGCAACAAGGTCGAACTCACGTACGAAGGCAACGGCGTATGGGGCATTATGGACTACGCATGGAACGTCAAAGAGGGCGGCAACACAGACTCCCGCCACAAGTTCATCTGTACCTATGCCGACGGCTCGTCCGAGTTCTGGGGACATTTCGAAGACGACTGCCGTGACTCGGAGAAGTCTGAGGCTGAAAAGAATCCGCTGTTCTACAACATTTTCCGCCATACATTCAGCAACCAGTGGGATAACACTTGGAAAGTGAATGAAAAGGAAAGGGAAGGCTACGGAAAGAAAGTTTCGTTCTGGGTTCATATGAACAATACGGATGACGACCTCTTCCTGCTGGAGCGTTCGCTCGGAGTACCCCTCGCAGTCAACATGCAGGGTTCCGCCACCGAGAACCAGGAAGCCATCGCCCTGAACAAAGCCCTGCCCGTTTTGGTTGCGAAGGGAAGTGACGATCTGAATGTCGGCCGTGAAGCGAGCATTTTCGAATGCTTCACGCAATTGTCTTCGGGTGATTTCAGCATTACCGACGACAAAGGCCGCTACTACAAGCTCGACGCAAGCAACATGACCTTCGCCATCGCTGAAAACCCGGCAACGAACACCGTTTCGAAAGCCGGTATCTACTGGGTCGCCCTGGATTTCAACGCCATGACCTACAAGATGCGCGAAATCGAGAAAGTGGAACTCTGGAACAAGCCCTGGTTCGGACATGATGTACCCGATACGGCAGAGATGACCTATCAGGGGCAGGGCGAATGGAGTATTTCCGATTATGCATGGGTCGTTTCGCATGAAGACGGAAGAAAGGACACCCGCTACTATTTCATCTGCACCTATGTCGACGGTTTTAAGGAGCGTTGGGCGTATTACAGCGACGACTGCCGGGGGGATCAGAACAGCAACCCCGGAAATTATCCGAATTTCTACAATATCTACCGCTTCGACCACTCGAAGCTGGGCGAATGGGATGATTCGTGGAAAACGCTAAACGACTCGGAAGGTTTAGGTAAAAAGGCGACGTTCCATATCTACATGAACAATACGTACGCTGCAGACTACAAGCACACGCGTTCGTTCAAATAACAGCACAAACCGACAAGGATAGCATCCTTATACAGAAAAGAAACGGTCGACAGAAACAGTCGGCCGTTTCTTTTTACAGTATCCCCCGGTCAAACGAGCTATCCGGATAAATATATTACTTTTGCACCTATGAAACCATCCGAAGAACTGAAGGCCTACATCGAGGCCGAGATCATTCCCCGCTACGGGGCGTTCGATGCGGCACACCGCACCGACCACGTACGCACGGTCATTGCGCAGAGCCTCGTGCTTGCCGGGCATTACGAGGTGGATGCCGACATGGTCTACGCGATCGCAGCCTACCACGACACGGGGCTGGCATACGGACGGGAGTCGCACCATATCCGCTCGGGAGAAATCCTGCTCGGGGACTCTTTTATGCGGCAGCGGTTCACAGAGGAACAGATGGCCGTGATGCGCGACGCCATCGAAGACCACCGGGCCTCGTCCGACCACGCCCCGCGCACGATTTACGGACGGATCGTAGCCGAGGCAGACCGCTGCCTCGACCCCGAAACCGTAATCCGCCGCACGATACAATACGGCACGGCGCACTACCCTGCGCTCAGCCGCAAAGGGCAGTTCGACCGTTGCGTGGAACACCTGCAACGAAAATATGCCGAAGGCGGCTACCTGAGGCTCTGGATACCGGAATCGGACAACGCCCGCAAATTGGCGGAACTGCGTGAGCTGATCCGCGACACGGCACGGCTGCACGAGACCTTCGGGCGGATTTGGGGAGAGGTTTGTCGGGACTGACAACCGGATCGGGGTCAGCCGTACGCACCCCGGGACAACGCCCCGCCCGGAGGTACCCGGCTGCAAAGACAGGATACCGGCCGAGGCAACCCGAAAAAGCGATACCCCGCAGGCCGTCGGCCTGCGGGGTATCGTTCCAATAGGCGCCGGCGCCTATTCGGCGTCGTGCGGAAAATATTTCATATACTGCACGCGCTGGTAAACATCGCTTTCGGCATTGCCGTAATTCATCCTGCCGCGGAACTCGCCCAGAGATTCGAAACCGTGGCGCTCAGCCCACTGGTCGATGAACCGGTTGATGTCGGCAATGACCCCGAAACCCTTCTCATGGATCGCCGAGCAGACCTGCACCGCATTGGCACCGCATAACAGCGCTTTCACGGCAGCCTCGCCGTCGTGCACACCCGTCGATACGGCGACATCGAGTTGCGGGAGGGCCGTAGAGCAAAGCGCCACGCTGCGCAGGACGTTGCGCAATTCCGCAGGTTCGCTGAACGGGTTGCCGTTGACGAACGCCATGCGCTCCACGTCGATATCGGGTTCGAAGAAGCGGTTGAACATCACCACGCCCCGCGCCCCGCGCGCCAGCAGCGAATCGGCGACGGCAAGCACATTGGTCAGGCGCATCGGCAGTTTCACCGACACCGGGATCTTCACGGCAGCCGCCACGCGGCGCACGACATCGGCGTAGTCCTGCTCCAACTCCTGCGCCGTACGGTGGCGGTCGGTCGGTTGCAGAAAGACGTTCAGTTCCAGGGCTGCGGCCCCCGCAGCTTCCATGGCCACGGCGTAGTCCGTCCACCCGTCGTCCGCCGCGATGCAGTTGATGCTGGCGATGACGGGTACCCCTGTCGTACGGGCATCGGAGACAAGCTTCAGGAATTCACCCTTATACGCATCGCCGATGTAGCGTTCGAGGTATTCGCCCGAATCGCCCATGCCCTGCGACGGATAGTCCAGCGCGGCGGCATGACGGATGATCTGCTCCTCGAAGATGGATTTCAGGACGACAGCGCCCGCGCCGTTCGCTACGCATTGTCCGATATTGGCCACAGTCGCCGTATAGGGCGAACTGCTGACCACGACGGGACTCGAAAGGTCGAGTCCGAGGTATTTTGCTTTCATATCACAGAATTACATTAATTTTCAAAACATTCCCGAACCGGGCAGGCCGGAGTGCAATCCGGCCGGGCAGGTTAAACGAACGGGATCTTCACCACCTCGGCGCGCAGGGGTTTCTCGCGGATAACGACGGCGACCTCCGTGCCCGGGCGGGCATATTCGGGCTTCACGTAGCCCAGGCCGAAGCCAACCTTCAGGCAGGGCGACATCGTACCCGACGTAACATGACCGATCTCCCCGCCACCGGCCGCAGCGATCTTGTAACCGTGACGCGGGATTCCGCGGTCGATCATCCGGAACCCGACAAGCTTGCGCGTAACCCCCTCGGCCTTTTGTTTTTCCATCAGCGCCCGGTCGATGAAATCCTTTCCTTCGGCGAATTTGGTAATCCAGCCCAGGCCGCCTTCGATGGGCGATGTGGTGTCGTCGATGTCGTTGCCGTAGAGGCAGAAGCCTTTTTCCAGACGCAGCGTATCGCGGGCCCCGAGGCCGATGTTCTTCAGCCCGTACTCCCCGCCGGCCTCCCAGAGCGCCTTCCAGAGTTTGTCGCCGTCCTCGTTGGCCGCATAGATCTCGCAGCCGCCCGATCCGGTATAACCCGTAATCGAAAGGATGGCATCACAGCCGGCGACCTTCATCTTTTTAAAGGTATAGTATTCCATATCCTCGACCGGCTCCGCGCACATTTTCTGCACGACCTTCATCGCCAGGGGCCCCTGTACGGCCAGCTGGCAGATTTCGTCCGAAGCGTTGTAAAGCTCCTTGCCGTGGCCTGCCTCCATGCCGAACGCCCGGCCCTGTTCGCAGATGTGGTTCCAGTCCTTTTCGATGTTGGCGGCATTGACGCAGAGCATGTAGGTTTCGGCGTCGACGCGGTAAACCAGGATGTCGTCGACGATACCCCCGCGGCCGTTGGG
>ENA-UEQW01002814-UEQW01002814.1-human-gut-metagenome-genome-assembly--contig:-NODE-2814-length-12653-cov-2.777433_pt1 | contig 12653 bp, 10 predicted proteins | sample MGYA00242947_ERZ507947 | MGnify/ENA primary metagenome ERZ507947 (study PRJEB26167, sample SAMN06115421) | human gut metagenome | host: Homo sapiens | place: China:Guizhou | collected 2015-03-17... | reverse complement strand
TCGCGCCGGTCGGCCATGCCGCTGAGCACTTCGCCCGCCAGATAGAGCGAACCGGCCACCAGCACCCGGCACTTCGAATCGGCCAGCGCATCGTTGACCGCCAGAAGCGCGTTCTCCGCCGCGCGGCTGGGGACGGAACAGCACTCCGCGGCCAGCTTGCACAGCTCTTCGCCGGAGTAGCATGGCCGGTCCGCCTCATGCAGCGGCACGAAGACGAATTCCGCCGCGACGGGGGCGATCAGCTTCAGGCTGCCCGCCACATCCTTGTCACGGAATCCGGCGAAAACAATACGGAACTTCTCGCCGGGAGCCGCCTCCTGCAACGCTTCGCACAGTGCGGCCAGTCCGTCCGGGTTATGCCCGCCGTCCACGAACAGCCGTTCGTTGAGCTGCTGGCACCGCGCCGGCCAGCGGACATTCGCCAGTCCGTCCAGCGCCCGGTCGAGGTCGAGCCCGTATCTGGACTGCATGAATTTCAACACCGGATAGACCACGCGGAAATTCCGGCGCTGCATGGCGCCCAACAGCGGCAGCCGGACCCGGCGCCCCTCGTATTCGAACTCCTGCACAGTCATCCCATTCGCCGTTTTATAGTGGAGCCGTCCCGCGGTTTCCGGGCCGGGGCCGGTCGGCGCCGCGCCGAGCTGCCGGGCGCGGTCGAGCAGAGTTTGATCGAGGGCGGTCGTTTCCTCCGGAGCGTCCGGAAAGTCGGTGAGCAGGCCGAATTGCAGGCCGAACGCAACCGCGCCTACTATGCCAAAAATCAGGAGCTGCACCGCAGCGTGGTGCTGCGCCTTACCGAGCAGATCCGCAACTGCATTCTGGTGCATCAGCAGCCCGACCAGCGGATAGCGCGCAGCGGTGATCTGTGCGCCGGGCGGGTGTGGCGTGCCCCTTACCTGAACGATGACCGGGTGTTTTTGTGCCCGGAGGAGGAGAACTGCCCCGCCTTTACAGTGGATCTGCTGCTGGATGCCTCCGCATCCCGCCTGCACTGTCAGGAAGTGATCGCGGCGCAGGGTGTTATATTGGCTGAAAGTCTGGCTAACTGCGGCATTCCGGTGCGGGTAAGCGCCTTCAGCAGCCTGCGGGGCTATACGGTGCTGCGGGTATTGAAAAGTTTTACGGACAAGAACCGGCAGAACATTTTCCGCTATTTTGCCTCGGGCTGGAACCGGGACGGTCTGGCGCTGCGGGCAGCGGGTGATCTGATCCGGTACGCCCCCGGCCCTGCCCCGCGCCACCTGATGATCCTGCTGACCGATGCCAGCCCCAACGACAGCCGCCGCATCCCGCCCACAGCGGAGAACCCGCTTGGCTGCGCCTACGAGGACGCCGCCGGTGTAGCCGATACCGCCGCACAGGTGCGCACCTTACAGCGGCAAGGCGTGCGGGTGTCTGCCGTTTTTATGGGCGAGGACAGCAGCGCCGGTGCCGCCGCGCAGATCTACGGCAAAAATATGGCACGCATCCGCGGCATGGATCAGCTTGCCCGCGCTGCCGGACGGCTGATCCAGAACGAGATCCGGGAACTTGGCGACTGAAAAAACAAAACGACCCCTGTGGGAGCAGTTCCGGCCTTAGCCGGCATCTCCCGCAGGGGTCATTTTTTACAACCGCACATCTCAGTGCACAACCATACTTTGAACCTTTGTTTGCAATGCCCTGTAGATTTTTTCAAAAATTTGTTGTTTTAAAAAACTTACAGTTGTTTTTCATCCAAAAGTATGCTATACTACGTTCAGAGAAGTTTTATGCAGCCTGACGGCCCGATCACCCGGCTGGCGCTTTTACAACGTTTCGCTGTTTGCTTTTATCGCAAGGCAAGAAATTAGTGCAACATTCAAACAGCATATTTGCGATATGCAATTCAACGTTGTTGCTGTTGCATTAAAAAGTTGAATTGCTATAGGAAGGAGATCAATCATGGACGCTTCCCGTTATTTTGACGCCATGCACAACGCCATGTCCACCCTGCACGCCGGTGCAAAGCTGATGCTTACCGTCCGTTTGCAGGATACCTGCGGCAACGATGCCTATCTTGAAGTAAAACAGCTACCCGGGGAGCAAAGCGCCCTTGTGTGCTACTCCACCATGGGGCGGCGCTGCCTGAATTTCCAGCTGTTCCGCAAGGGCTGGCTGCTGTGCCACAATGCGGATGGGCAGCTGACCGGGCGTTTTCCGTCCAGCGCCGACAGCCTGCTGAGCCAGACCGACTTCCGCGCCTACTGCCGGGAGAATCGGCTGGATGCTGCCCGCACCCAGCGCCTTATTGAGGAGCTGGGGCAGCGCGCCGGGACCAACTATGTTGGCTCCATCCCGCAGAATGCCCGCACCGGCGCACAAATCACGGTGGAAAGTCACCTTGGCTGCGGTGCACGCTGGAGCTACTGGAATCAGGACGCTTCCCCCTGCCTGCCGCTGGGCGCAATTTTGTACTGGCTGGCTGATTTTCTGGCCGGGAACGAGCGCCGCGCGTTGCAGTCTGACCCGCAGGCTGCTGCTCTGGCTGCGCAGTGGCTGGCAAAGGACACTGCTGTGTTCTTCTGCCCTTCCCCTGCCCTGACGGTATCCTCTGCGACCGGTCATAGTGCCCCTGCTGCACGGCGCACCCGCCCCGCCCCGGTGCCTGCCGCACGCAGCAAGAGCTGGCAGAGCGTTCTGGCCGCCATGGCTGCGGTGTAAGCACATGGTACCTTTTCAATCTGGTTTACATATAAAAGACGAGTGCTCGACAAAACCGAGCACTCGTCTTTTTTTACAAAATAACAGCAAAAAAGCACCCCGCCAACCGTTTCCGGTCAGCGGGGTGCTCAGTGCTTATAGTTTACGGTTCAGCTTACGCTGCACAGCACAGGGAGGAAATCACTCCTCGATGTAGCCGTACTGGAAGTACCAGTAGCCGTAGGGGCTGTGCCAGACGCCCTTCAGAGAAGAGCTCTGCAGCCAGAATTCGTTGTAGTAAGCAACGGGGATGCAGCCCATATCCTCCATCAGGATGTCCTCAGCCTTGTGCAGCTGTGCAAAGTGCTCGGCGACATCTGCAACCTTGGAAGCCTCCATAGCAGCATCGAAGTCAGGGTTGGAGTACTTACCATCGTTGTTGCCGTTGCCGGAGCAGAACAGCTCGATCATGTTGGAAGGATCGTTGTAGTCCATGACCCAGCCGTTACGGGCAACATCGTACTCGCCGGCACGGCGAGCAGCGGTGAAGGCAGACCACTCCATCTTGCTGATGGTCAAAGTGATGCCCAGATCGCCCCAAGTCTGCTGCAGGTACTCTGCCAGAGGCACATGGTAGCCGGAATCGTTGGTGCTGTACTCGATGGTGGGGTAGCCCTCGCCATTGGGATAGCCAGCCTCTTCCAGCAGCTTCTTAGCCTCGGCCATATTTGCCTCGTAGTCAGCTGCAATGTAGGGAGAACCGCCGTTTGCGTTGTCGTAGAAGTAGCCCTGCGCGTCCACGATGCTAGGGCCGACCAGGTTGGAAGCAGCAGAGTAGGTGCCCTGCATGATGGTGTTGGCAACGTAGTCGCGGTCGATAGCCAGAGCCAGAGCCTTGCGGACCTTGGCATCCTTGAAGGCATCGCGCTGCAGGTTCATGCTGACGTAATAGGTGCCCAGAATGGGGTCAACATAGAAGTCGCCGCCATCCTCTGCCTTGGTCAGGCTGGGGATCTCGTCGGTGGGCACGTCCTTGATCAGGACAGCCTCGCCGCTGTTATAAGCAGCGAAGCAAGCGGAAGAGTCCTCCAGCAGCAGCAGGGTGATGCTGTCGGAAACGATCTTAGAGCTATCCCAGCCGCCAACGTAGTTGGGGTTCTTGGACAGAACGATACGCTCGGAGGGGGTCCACTCGGTGATCATGTAGGGGCCGTTGGAGACGAAGGTCTCAGCGGAGGTGCACCATGCATCGCCGTTGGCCTCAACGGTAGCCTGCTGCACAGGGCTCATGGATGCGAATGCAGCCATCTTGTCGAAGTAGGAGCAGGGGTAGGACAGCACGATGGTCAGGGTCTTGCCGTCGTCGCTTGCCTTGACGTTCAGCGCATCGGGGTTGGGCTCTGCAGTGGGGTTGCCGTCTGCATCGGGGAAGCCGGCAGCTGCGTCAAAACCATCGATCATGCCCAGGCAGGTCTCTGCGTAGGGAGCTGCGGTGTCGGGGTTGACCATACGCTTGAAGGTGTACTCGAAGTCCTTAGCGGTCAGGTCGGTGCCATCGCTCCACTTCAGGCCGTCACGCATGGTGAAGGTCCAAGTCAGGCCGTCCTCGCTTGCTTCCCAGCTCTCAGCCTGGCCACCAATAACTTCGTTGTTCTCGTTGATGATCAGCAGGGGCTCGAAGATGGTGATGATGGTGTTGGCGCCATCAACAGCGCTGTTCAAAGAGGGATCCAGAGTCTCGGGGTTGGGGCCGTACTGGACGGTAAAGCCAGCGGTGTTGACACTGCCGGTAGAAGAACCAGCAGCGGAAGAAGCAGTGCCGGAGGTTGCGGTAGAACCGGACTTGCTGCCGCCACAGGCTGCCAGACCCAGAGCAGCGGCACCCACGCCTGCAACCTTGAGGAAATTACGACGAGAAATGCGTTTCATAATAATATCCTTCCCTTATATCAAATTTTGAGTGTGCCAGGTAACCCCAGCCGCCTCTATATTCGATCCGGTGCAAATTGTACACCGGAGGAACACGAATGATTATAGTGGATTTACACCTTGGTTACAAGCCTGATTACAAGACTGTAACCATTTTGTGACAACATTTCAGCGCTAAGTTGAATCGTTTTCATCTTTCATCAAAGTAAAGTGTTATCACTTCACGCGGTCAAGGTGATGGCAGGCTGCCCAGTGGCCGGTGGAGACCTCCTTGAACTCGGGCACCTCGTTTGCGCACTGCTCATCCGCATAGGGGCAGCGGGTGCGGAAACGGCAGCCAGACGGCGGGTTCAGGGGGCTGGGCACATCGCCCTGCAGCACAATGCGCTTGGACTGGCGAGCCGTAATGGGGTCTGCCACCGGAATAGCGGAAATCAGGCTGCGGGTGTAGGGGTGGATGCTGTGGGTAATCAGCTCGTAGCTGTCGGCCAGCTCCACCATCTTGCCCAGATACATCACGCCGATGCGGTTGGAGATGTGCTTGACAACGCTCAGGTCATGGGCGATGAACAGGTAGGTCAGACCCATCTCCTGCTGCAGATCCTCGAACATATTGACGACCTGTGCCTGAATGGAAACGTCCAGTGCAGAGACAGGCTCGTCACAAACGATGAACTCGGGGTTCACGGCCAGTGCACGGGCAATGCCCACGCGCTGACGCTGACCACCGGAGAACTCGTGGCAGTAGCGGTTTGCGTGCTCGCTGTTCAGGCCAACGCGCTCCAGCAGAGCGATGATCTTATCGTGGCGGTCCTTTTCATTCTCGGCCAGATGATGGATATCAATACCCTCACCCACGATGTCGCCAATGGTCATGCGGGGATCCAGACTTGCGTAGGGATCCTGAAAAACGATCTGCATACGGCGGCGGTAGGGCAGCATATCCACTGCGATCTTGTTGTCCTTATCGAACAGCAGGTTGCCGTCATAGTAGATCTTACCGCCGGTGGGCTCGTACAGGCGCAGCAGGGTGCGGCCGGTAGTGGTCTTGCCACAACCGGACTCGCCTACCAGACCAAGGGTCTCGCCCTTGCGGATGGCAAAGCTTACGTCATCCACAGCCTGAACGTACTTGCGGTTCTTGCCCACACCGCCGGCGGGGAAATACTGCTGCAGGTGCTGGACTTCGACCAGCGTCTTGTGTTCACTCATTCTGCCTTTTCCCCTTTCTCAAATGCAGCCTTCTGCTGCAGCCAGCAGTAGGTATAGTGGGTATCGCTGAGCTCGGTGCGCGGGGGCATCTTGCTCAGACAGATCTTCATGCAGTTCTTGCAGCGGGGCGCAAAGGGGCAGCCGGCCGGCGGATTCAGCAGATCCACAGGGGTACCCTCGATGGGCACAAGGCGCTCGTGCTCTGCGGTGTTCAGCTTGGGGATGGAGTTGATCAGACCCTTGGTGTACTCGTGACCCGGCTGGTAGAAGATCTCGTCGGTAGTGCCGTACTCCACAATGTGGCCGGCGTACATGACGGCAATCTTCTCGCACATGGAAGCCACAACGCCCAGATCGTGGGTGATCATGATGATGCTCATGCCCAGCTTCTTGCGCAGATCCTGCATCAGCTCAAGGATCTGTGCCTGAATGGTCACGTCCAGCGCGGTGGTGGGCTCGTCAGCGATCAGCAGCTTGGGCTCACAGGCCAGTGCAATGGCGATCATCACACGCTGGCGCATACCGCCGGACAGCTCGTGGGGATACTGCTTCAGGCGCTTTTCAGGCTCGTTGATGCCAACCAGCTCCAGCAGCTCCTTGGCGCGTGCCCATGCCTCCTGCTTGTTCTTATCAGTGTGCAGGCGGATGACCTCCACGATCTGGTTGCCGATGGTGTACACGGGGTTCAGGCTGGTCATGGGGTCCTGGAAGATGATGGAGACCTCGTTGCCGCGGATCTTGCGGAAGTCCTTCTCCTTCATGTTCTCGATCTCGTGGCCGTTGAACCACACCTTGCCGCCCACCAGCTTGCCGGGGTAAGCGGTCAGGCCCATAACGGAGTAGGCGGTGACCGACTTACCGGAGCCGGACTCGCCCACAACGCCCAGAACATCACCCTGATTCATGGTAAAGGAAACGCCGTTCAGTGCCTTTACTTCGCCCGCAGGGGTGAAGAAAGAAAGGCGTTCATCTTTGATATCAAGAATTTTTTCGCTCATCTTCGTTCACCTCATCAATTCTTCAGCTTCGGGTCAAAGGCATCGCGCAGGCCATCGCCGAACAGGTTGAACACAAGGATCATCACGCTGATCATCAGCGCGGGGGCGATCAACAGATGGGGGTAGGTGTTCATGCCCTTGACGGCATCGGTAGCCAGAGAACCCAGAGAAGGCAGCGGAGCTGCAACACCCAGACCGATGAAGCTCAGGTAGCTCTCGGTGAAGATGGAAGCCGGGATCTGCAGGGTGGTGGTAACGATCAGGGTACCGATGCAGTTGGTGAGCAGATGCTTTTTGATGATACGGCCGCTGGAAGCGCCCAGTGCGCGGGCAGCGGTAACGTACTCGCTCTCCTTCAGGATCAGGATCTGGCTGCGGACGATACGCGCCATGCCGACCCAGTACAGCAGAGCAAAGATGATGAAGATGGAGATCATGTTGGGGCCAAGGGTCTGCATCCACTTGAAGCCGGGCTGGGTGGACAGCGCATCCAAAGGATCCTTCAGAGCCATGCCCAGCAGGATGATCAGCAGAATATCCGGGATGGTGTACAGAATATCCGTGATACGCATCATGATATTGTCCACCCAGCCGCCGGCGAAGGCGGAAACTGCGCCGTAGGTAGCGCCGATGATCAGCACCAGCACAGAGGCGATCAGACCGACAGACAGGCTGACGCGGGTGCCCATCATGATACGCACCGCAAAGTCACGGCCCATACGGTCGGTACCCAGAATGTGCGGGAACACCTTTTCGCCGGCATCGATGCGGGCCTGCTCGGAGGCAGAGTACTCGAACGGTGCCAGATTGTTGCTGCCCTTCACCTGCTCCGAGTAGCTGTAGGGCCACACGGCGGGCAGCAGGTAGGCAAAGATGGCAATGGCAATGATGAACACAAAGCTGACCATGGCGATCTTGTTCTTCTTCAGGCGGCGGATACCGTCCTTCCAGAAGTTGACGCTCTCGCGCATGACCACCAGACTCTGCTTTTCTTCATTGCTGGCGGGCAGAAAATCCTCCGCATTGAGCTGCAGGCTGAGCGGATTCTTTTTAATGTTTTCCATGAAAATCGCTCCTTTCTCTTACTGCAGCTTGATGCGCGGGTCGATGATCTTATAAAGGATATCCACGATCACGTTTGCAATGATGACCATGCTGGACAGCAGAATGGTGGTGCCCATGATCATGGTGTAGTCACGGTTGGTGATGGCAGACACGAAGTCGCGGCCCAGACCGGGCACGGAGAAGATCTTTTCCACCACGAAGGAACCGGTCATCAGGCCGGCCAGCATGGGGCCAACGTAGGTGATGACAGGCAGGATGGCGTTGCGCAGTGCGTGCTTGAACAGGATCATGAACTGGGACACGCCCTTTGCGCGGGCAGTGCGCATATAGTCCTGACCCATAACGTCCAGCAGGCTGGAGCGCATCAGACGGGTAATATAAGCCGAGGGATAGATGGCCAGTGCGGTGACCGGCATGATATAGGCGGCTGCACTGTTCAGACCAACGGTAGGCAGCACCTTCATGTTCATACCAAACTGGTACAAAAGCAGCACGCTGGAGATAAAGCTGGGGATCGCGATGCCACAGGTAGCAAACACGATAATAACGTTATCCAGCCACTTGCCGCGGTTGTAAGCGGAAATGCAGCCCAGCGGGATGCCCACGCACAGAGCCACGACCACTGCAATGCCTGCCAGACGGCAGGATACCGGCAGCTTACTGGCGATGATCTGGTTCACGGTACGGCCGCGCTGACGCAGGCTCAGACCCAGATCGCCGTGCAAAAGGCCCTTCATGTAGTTGACGTACTGCACACCCAGCGGCTTATCCAGGCCATACTTTTCGGCCAGAGCCTGCTGAGCAGCGGCACTGATGGACTTTTCTGCCACGAACGGGCCACCGGGGACCAGGTTCATGACAAAAAAGGTAACCGTGGCCACAATGAAGATACTGAAGATACCCATTGCGACACGCTTGATGATGTACTTTGCCATCGTTTGATGCCACTCCAATCCTATCAATGAATTACTGTTTTTGCTCTCAGGCCGAGCCACACTTTCCCGCAGTCCGCCAGCCTCACACATAGCGGACGTCTGTCCTTGGCACGCGGACAGAAAAGCGAATAATAAAACGATGGCATCTTGCGGTTGCATAAACACCATCGTCCATACCCGAGAAACACTCTATCTATTATAAAGACAACCTCGATTTTTGTCAATTTACATGAAAAAAATTCACTTCATTACAGCAGAGCATGAGTGAAATCTTATACTTTATACAAATTTTCTGTTTATTTGTAGGTAAAAGTGCTACTTTTTAGTTCTTTCGGGCACCTGTTCCGTTGGCACGTACAACCTGTTCTCCCCTATCAGCACAAAAGGCAGTGTCTCCGCCCCTGAGCCATCCATCCATAAGGGTGCTATTTTTCTCTATATCACAAGCAAAACCACCCGCAGCTCCCCTCTCCGGCACGGTCAATGCCCAGAAACAGGTACTGCGGATGGTCATAGGTCGTTTTGCGGGTCAGGAGTACAGTTTTGCGGTCAGCTGGGAGTACATGGCGCTCTTTTGCGCTTTATAGGAGGCCATCGCCTGATCTGCCAGAGCAGTGCTCTGGCCGTTGGCGGTCAGCACAGTGCGCATCTGGCTGACGATGTTCTCCACTTCCTTATCGTAAGATGCCTGCATCGCATACAGTCTGCCGCTTCTTGCCAGCACGATGGAGATCTTGCGCGCCTGTGTCTGCTGAGACTCCGGCAGCGATTTGAACTCTGCCTTTGCTCCGGCAATGCAGCTGTTCAGCTCTGCCTCGGCGCGCGCCTTAACGCTGTACAGCTGCTTCAGCAGTGCCTTGACCTCGGCCTCGTAGGAGGCCTCCTGTTTGCCGGACGAGGACGCCGGTTTTTCTGTGGCAGCGGCGGTACTGGAACTGGATGTGCTGGTTGTGTTCTCCGGTTTGCCGGAGGAAGCAGTACTGCTGCTCTCTGTCCGGGAGGCAGAACTCGCCGAGGAGGCAGTGGAGCCTGCCGGAGCGGACACTGAATCCGCTCCCTCCTGCGGAGCACTGGTTGATGCCTCCTGTTCCCCGCCGCTGGACGCAGCAGTTTCGCCGGTCAGCTGCTCCAATGTGATATCACCGCTGAGCAACTTATCCAGTTCATCATCCGTCAAAGTGACCTGTGTGCTATCTGCCGAAGCATCCGGCAGGGTTTCAGGAATACCGGCTGCCATACCGCGAAGGTAGAACAGCACCCCAAGGGCTGCTGCTGCCAGCAGAATCAGCAGCGCGCCCAGCACGATCATTACGATTTTCAGGACCTTATTTTTCTTCATACCAAAATCCGCTGCCCGGGCAGAGTACTCCTCTGCCCGGGCAGTTTTCTCCTTACTAATTGGATCAGACCCACATACCCAAAAACTTTTTGGGCTGATGCAGGGTCGCAGCGTCCAGCTCCTGATCATGGAACAGTTCATCGCCGTTGCGCACGATGCGGGCAGCCGTCTCCTTGCCAAGCAGCTTTTCCAGCTGCTGCACTCCCTGTGCCATACGGGGCGGGCGCTTGTCCGGGGAATGGGTGTCGGTGGAGATGACATGGACCAATCCCCACTGAATGAACTTGCACAGTTTTTTGCACAGCTTGGGCTCCAGCAGTGCCCCTGCATTGATCTGTGCATAAGCACCGGCGGCCACCCAGTCGTACAGCAGAGTGGGGTCCTCCAGCACATAGGGATAGCGCTCGATATGCGCGATCAGCGGCACGATGCCCTGCTGCTGCAGCTGGTACAGCGTCTGCCGGATAAAGTGCGGCTTGTGGGTGGTGGGGAATTCCAGCAGCAGATAGGCGGTGTCCCCCATGCACAGCGCCCGGGTGTCCAGCTCGCACAGACCTGGAGAGAAGAACACCTCTGCTCCCAGCTTGAAGTCAAACTGCATAGGCTGCCCTTCCAGCGCTGCGGTCAGCTGTTCAAAGGCAGCCTGCCGCTTTTCCGTAAAGGCTTCTACCGTGGTGCGTTCGCTGTTGAAGTGGCTGGTGAACGCGATATTGCGCACATCATCTTCATACTCCCTGCGCAGCAGCTCCAGCGAGACTGCCGTATCCTTTGCGCCGTCATCGATACCGGGCAGAATGTGACAATGCAAATCCGTCATAGCAGTGCTTCCTTATTCAGTGGCGTTGGCCTTCTGGTTTTCGTAGGCATAGTTGTAATTGTAGGCATAGCTGTATGCGTAGCTGGAGCCCTTGAGTGCCTTCTTCATATCGTAGCGGGTCAGCACGCTGCCCAGCACCCGGACACCGGCATCCTGCAGCTTTTTCACTGCGCCGCGCACTGCATCGGCGGGGGCAAAGTCAGAGCGCACAACGAAAACCGCGCCGTCCACATAGCGGCCGATAACCGCTGCATCGGTGACCACAGACACCGGGGGTGCATCAAAGATGACCACATCGAACTTTTCCCGCAGGGCATCCACCATGGCCTGCATCTGCGGCTGACTCAGCATCTCGGAGGGGTTCGGCGGCGGAGTGCCTGCGGGCAGGAAGGTCAGATTTATTTCCTTCAACTCGTGCAGTGCCTCGTCCAGCGTGCACTGGTTGGACAGCACGTTGGAAACACCCTTTACGTTGTGGCCGGCCTTCAGGTAGCGGTGCAGCACCGGCTTGCGCAGGTCGCAGTCCACCAGAGCCACCCTTTTGCCGCTTTCGGCCATCGTCATCGAAAGATTGACTGCCACGTTGCTCTTGGATTCCTCCGGAACGGTACTGGTGATGACCAGTGTGTGCACGTCCATGGAGCCTGCCATAAAGTCCAGATTGGTGCGCAGAGACTTGTAGGCCTCCACATAGCCAAAGGGCATCTTTTTATCGGTGATCAGCTGCAGGGTGCGGTGCTCGCCATCAGTTTTGTTCTTTTTATTAAACAGCTTCCACATCGTCTTACACCTCCGGGATCAGGCCCAGCACGGGCAGGCCGAGCTTCTTCTGAACATCTTCATCGTCCACAACGGTATCGTGCAGCAGATGTGCCAGCACCAGAACGCCGCACACCAGAACAGCGCCCAGCAGACCGGCCAGCACAACGTACTTCTTAGTCTGGGGGAACACCTTGTTGGGGTTGATGCTCACATCGCTCACCGTCTTGCAGGAGCCGGCTTCCACCTTTTCCACCAGCACATCGGGCACGATGTCCGCAATGGTCTGGGCGATCTCGCCTGCACGCTCTGCATCGGTATCAGTGACAGTGATCTGCATGATCTGGGTGGAGTCCACGCTGGTCACTTCCACCATCTTATACAGCTTGCCGTAGGTCATATCCAGATCCAGCGTGTCGATCACCTCGTTCAGCACGGTGTTGCCCTTGATGATGACCGCATAGGTGCTGATCAGGTTCTTGGCAGAGTTGAAGTTATCACTGGTGAAGGTAGTGGTCGTGTCCTGCCGGGTATTCACGATCATGTTGATGGATGCCTGATACTTGGGTGTAAGCGCAAACATACACACCAGCAGGCAGATCAGCGCTGCCGCAACAGCTGCTGCCACGATCTGCACAATATGCGCCCACAGCAGGCGCGCCAGCTCCATCAGATCAATGGTCTCCTCGTCCTCCATGCTTCGGAGCGGCTGTCCCATAGTTGTTTTTTCGTCCATAGTAGAGAAACTCACCTTTCTTGTTGTTCCGCAGTGCAAGAAATGCACACCGGGTTCCTATAGATACACATTCACTTTATAATGATAACATATCTCGTTGTATTTTACAAGCGGGAAATGCCATTTTCTACCGGCAAACAGATGGATAAAATGTGCCATGCCCCGTAAAAAAAGGCATCCACAGCACCTTGTCGGCTGC
>ENA-UEQW01002813-UEQW01002813.1-human-gut-metagenome-genome-assembly--contig:-NODE-2813-length-12653-cov-3.984574_pt1 | contig 12653 bp, 18 predicted proteins | sample MGYA00242947_ERZ507947 | MGnify/ENA primary metagenome ERZ507947 (study PRJEB26167, sample SAMN06115421) | human gut metagenome | host: Homo sapiens | place: China:Guizhou | collected 2015-03-17... | reverse complement strand
ATAATCTGGGGAATTCCGCCCATTCAGGGACAATGAAAGAACACAAAACACATTACGAACACAAAGCCGTTGTGTCACTATCATCTTATCTTTGGCGAATAGAACGAATCCGGGATGGAGCCGCCCGTGTCACCAAATCCAGCTACAGAAATCCATCCTATTGAAGGAATGGCGTAGATGAATGTCGTTGCGCGTGTGATTAGGGTAGACAAACAGAAGCAAGCGTGGCCGTTTCGATTCGTGTAGAAGTGGTTGTGGCTGCGGATTCGTTCGTGTACTCTGCTCACCCTCACCAATAGAACGAATCAACCTATTGCGATTGAAGCCACGGTTCCGGAAGATGCAAATGTGGTTGGCAAGGTGGTGGATACGGAACACCCAACTGCGATCACGGAGAGTGTCGTCATTCCTCCAGATCCGGAGTGCGGAAACGCGATTGCGGAATCGTACGAGAGTATGTGCATCGATGTTGAGCCGTTTTCCCTCCTTGTTGCGTTGATCAGTAGAGAAGTGCAAATCGATTTGGTGAACATCATATCCGAGATGAAGTGCCAGCGAATCCTTGCGGGGATCGTTGTTTTCCTTCAGTTGGTGTTCACTCTCTTCTTCCTTCTCTACCAAAGCTACGGATTTGGATTCTACTGTGCTGGTCTCTTTGTCATTGAGGTGCTGACCTGGGTGTTCACCTACTACTATTCGAGAAAGCTCATGTTCACCATATCCTCATTTCAACTCCACAGGCGCCTTAATCCCACTGTTGCATCCTGCTATGCATTGGGTATGTAGAAATCATTGTTCTGCTCGTGGTGTATGCGCACGAAGTGTTTGTAAACAGTGGATTGGACGACATCCTCTTGATGAGTGTCCTCTTTGTATACATTATCATTTCCGTGCGAGTGTATGCAGTGCGTGATGTGTAGTTGTTCCAGGCATTTGGTGTTATGCGGATTCGCACCATGTTGCTCCATATCCCCGCCTCGCGTAGCTGTATTGTGGGTGTCTTCATTTGCAGAGAGAGATTTGATCAATTTCATGGAGAGAGAGAATGGCTGCACGATCAAGCCGAAATACATTCATCGTGAATAGGACGTGTACTGTGGACGGATATGGAGTGTAAAGTTGCGTTTTTGAATTGTTGTTTGCTTCTGTCAAACACTTGACACCGTCTTCGCAAGAACGAAGACACGAAGCGGGGCGTATATGATTCTATCAGTCGTCACTCTCATCTAATTCTGATATGCTGCTACCCTTACTGCTTATCCAAGGAGTGATTTCCCTTTCGATTCTAACGGCAGAAACGTCCCCGTCCTGTACTACCCCCTTTTCACTCTCACGTGCAGGCTGTTCTATTGGCACGATCCAATGCGTGAATATCTACGGAGAGCCCATTCTGGACAGAAGGTCGCGCTTCTATCAAAATTGCGCCACAGGGAGATGGTCCGAAACGATGCTCGCTCCCGACGACAAAATCTGCTACATGGGATCCCTCTTCCCCAGTTCATTCTGCGGAGGGCTTCCACCCCAGCCGGAGTGCTCCTTTAGCGGCTATCAGTGTGTCAACGACGACAACATCCTGACGAGCACGGAGTGTACAAGCAAGTGAGTGATTGGGCGCCGATTAACTACAGGGCGGTTTTGTGTCAGGACGGCACTCTTTCGACTCCGCTCTCCGTCGTCTGTAGCTCTGCTGTGCTCGTGTGACCTCTAGCGGGAATGAGCTGCTTCAATGGACAAATGGTGATGTCATCTCAGTGCTTCCAGCCGGAGTGCGACTTCTCCGGCTTGCAGTGCGTTAACCAGTTCGGCAATCCCGTGCCTCCAGACACCTGCTCCTCCTTCTTCTCCACCTGCACCAGTGGACAGCTCTCTCCCCCCATTCCCACCGGCTATGGGACCTTTTGTCTCAATGGAGCGCCTGTCTATGACAGGGACTGCGAATCCCACGACGACACGCCGAAGTGCTCCTTTGTCGGTGTGAAGTGTGTGGACCCCTACGGACAAATCTGGGAGAACACAGAGACGCACCACTACATCATGTGCACGAACGGAGTGGTCACGGACCCCATCCCCGTTCCTGAAGGCTCCGTGTGCTTCAATAACCAGTTCATCCTCGAAACCAAGGTCAGCTGCGACGCCGCTGTGGAGCGATGCGCCTCGCCCTCCATTCAGTGCGTCAATTCCTACGGTTCTGTCGTGGAAAACAAGTGCACCTCCTTCTACCGAGGCTGCGTCGACGAAAGAACGACGGCGCCTCTCGCAACCCCCGACGGCTACATGTGCTACAACAGCGCCTTCGTCCCTCAGTCCATCTGTCCGGCGTATGACATCGACTCCTGTTCCTTCTGCCGCAATCGCTGCGTCGACGAGAACGGGGTTGCCGAGTACGAGAAGTGCACGCAGCGCTACGTCACGTGCGTCAACAGCACGGTCTCCTCTCCGCAGGAAGTGCCCAGCGGGAACAGCTGCTACAAGGGATACATCGTCGCTTCCGCATTCTGTCCCATCTCGGAGTACTGCAAGGGATGTCCCAAAGGTCCTGCTGGACCGACCGGACCCGAGGGGCCCACGGGTCTGCCTGGAATGACGGGAGCCACGGGCATCACGGGAGCCACGGGAGCCACTGGGCCCATGGGACCTGCTGGGCCCACGGGGTTGCCAGGACCCACGGGAATGCCGGGCATGGAGGGACCCATGGGACCCGAGGGACGCGTGGGCAGCCAGGGTTCGCAGGGAGCGGCAGGACCCGAAGGACCGATCGGACCCGAGGGACCCGCTGGACCTACAGGAATCCCGGGAGTGGCAGGACCGCAGGGACCCCAAGGCGTCACAGGCGCGATGGGAGAGACCGGACCGATGGGACCGCAGGGAGAGATGGGACCCACGGGAGAAGCAGGAGCCAAGGGACCCCAAGGACCCACGGGAGCTACGGGACCCACGGGACCGCAAGGACCCCAGGGAGAGGCAGGCGCTACGGGACCGGAAGGACCGCAAGGAGAGACAGGCGCGACGGGAGCGACGGGCGCAAAGGGCGCAACGGGAGCGACGGGTGGCGAAGGACCGGAAGGACCCTCAGGAGCGCCGGGTCCGGTCGGAGAAGTTACCAACGTGGACTACTTCCAGACCATACTGGGTGCCACCAACTTCCTGTTGAACTCCAGAATCGACAATCTCCCCGACACCGCCACGACTTCGAATCTGGTGTTGTACAGAAGGAGCAACATATTCTTCGACGGCCTGGACGTGCAGCTAACGTGGCCTTTGTTGTTTCCACTGACGCGTAGACGCGAGTATCAGTACATCTGCTCGAGTAGCCCGCAAACCGTGACAACGATTCCTTGGCCGTGCACGACGGATTCCTGCCCTTCGGTCGCCTCCGTAACCTACGGTACGAATCCACGCCAGTCTGTTAGAAATAGGAGGAGAAAGCGGAACGTGCATTGTTAGAGTCGGACTCAAGGTGGTGAATCCAGACACGCTCCAGACGATGAACCTCTACTCCGGATGGTCCAACCAGGTCGTGATAAGTACATAATCCGTGTGAAATACGTTGATATCGCTTGTTTGATTGAAATCACGAAAAGGGCACGGATTCTGCCAACGAAACGCCCTTTGACAAGACTTCGTCTTCGTCTGCAGGCGAAGCAAGAGCGTTCTCTCAAAGAACCAGGCTCAGTATTCACTTCTTGGAATGATATTGGGCAATACCGAGTCGTTATACAGCGTATTCCTGCTTTCCTGCGTGTTATCTGTGGCTTTGAGTTCCCTTCCGTTCCCTGACTCACCCGCAGGCTGTGATTCCAGTGTTCGCTGCGTAAACAGTCTAGGAGCGGAGGAGACCTATCGATGCTCCGATTACAAATCAGTGTGTCAGGGAGAAACGTGGTCGAGGCCCATTCCCCTTGAGAACGGCAGAAAGTGCTACAACGGGCAGGAGATCGACAGTCCGTACTGTTCCTACACAGCAACGACGGCCTGCTCCTTCGTGGGCGTGAAATGCGCGACGAGTCTCGGCGACATCATCAACAACGCGTGCACAAACTAGTGGCCGTTGAGAAGTCACGTCATCCCGTAGTTACGTCACGTGCGAGAACGGGCAGACCTCCACGCCTGTCCCCGTCCAGGGTGCTTCCTCGCGGATCCGCTCATCCGTAGAAGGGTTGAAGTGCTACAACAACGCGTTCATCCTCAACAACACGTGTCCGATCAGTCCCTGCACCTTCTCGGGCCCCAGGTGCGTCACCAACAACGGCCAGATCATCGAAGACACCTTCACGGACTACTACGTGGAGTGCGTTGACGGCGTCGTGTCCTACCCCCTGCCTGTGGGACCTGGCGTGCGCTGCTACAACGGAGAGGGCGTCGTTGCGCCCGACAGCCCGCCCTCACCCGACGGAGACGACTCGTGCTCCTTCCAGGGTATCCGCTGCCTCAACACGAACGGCATCTTCACGAACGACGGCTGTCAGGAGTGGTACCGCACCTGCACCGACGGCGTGCTCTCGGCTCCGACGTACACGGGCAGCGGCAACCTGTGCAGGGACGGGACGCTGTCTCCGTGCTACTGCTGCCAGTGCTTTGACGTGATCCACCGCTGCAGCTTCAGCGGGATCCACTGCGTCACGCAGTACGAGTTCACCGTGACCAGCTACGCGTCCAACTACTACATCGAGTGCATCAACGGACTGACCACCCACCCCATCAAGACGCCCAACAACATGAAGTGCATGGACAACTCCATCGTCTACGCCACCGTCTGCGACTACGTCATTCCCGACACCGTCTGCGGGTTCTGCAACAAGCGCTGCGTCGCCGACAACAACACCATCGTCTACGACACGTGCACCGACCGCTACGCGACCTGCAACAACACCGTGCCCTCGTACACCGTCGTGCCTCCGGGCTACAACTGTCTGAATGGAGAGATCGTCGAGTCGCAGTTCTGCAACCCCTCCGCCACCGTCACGCCGCTTCCAACCATCGTCCCCACGCCCACCGCTCCGCCAACGCCCACGCCCACGCCCACGCCTACGATCCCTCCCACGCCCACGCCAACTCCTACTCCCACTCCGTGCATCAACTGTCCAACTGGTCCGACCGGTCCAGCGGGACCCCAAGGCCCTGCAGGCGTCATGGGACCACAGGGACCGCAAGGACCCACGGGAGCTCCGGGTGTGACGGGTCCGATGGGAGAGCGCGGAGTTACGGGAGCCGCTGGACCGGATGGTGCCGATGGCGTGTACGGACCCCAAGGACCGCAGGGACTTCGCGGACAGCCTGGACCCACGGGCATGCCCGGACCCACTGGAGCGACGGGCGCCACAGGACCCGTCGGACCGAGAGGAGCGAGAGGCGTGACGGGCCCCGCAGGACCCACTGGCGAGAGAGGAGCGCAGGGACCGCAAGGACCCACGGGGCCCGAGGGACCTGTGGGAGCGACTGGAGCCACGAGACCGGAAGGACCTGATGGAGACGCTGGCGCTACGGGCGCGACGGGCGCGACGGGACCCGTTGGAGAGAGAGGCCCTGAAGGACCCGCTGGAGCCACTGGACCTGCCGGAGCTACGGGAGCCACTGGACCCACGGGCGAAACGGGAGCCACTGGTCCGGAGGGACCCGAAGGACCCGCCGGACCCACGGGTGTTCCAGGAGCGGCCGCTTCGATTGAGCAGTATGAGATGCTGAGCGAGTTGATGCAGGGAGAGCTGACTCTCCTTCCCTCGTTCACAGCGGGAACATGCTCGATCACCGTCGTCCTGCCCACGGAGCTGGAAACGACGTTCTCGTCGGGAACGGTTGCAAAGTAAGAGAGCGGACTGTCCTCCACTGTAGCGTTGCCTTTGAAACGGTGCAAGTGGCGTCCTCGACGACGACGGTTCCGGACCCCTACGTTGTTTTCATTCCCGGATGCAGCGAAAGCCAGTGTCCCGCGACATACACCTTCACTTACAGAACGGGTAAACATGATGCGATTCGTTGAGTGTAGCCGGAGTGTACTGGACCCGCCTACGAATCTACATCAACTACGACCCCCAGATCAGTGAAGAGGCGAATCCGGTCATAGCGTACACGCGATGGGTGTGGACGAAAGTCACTTGTTAAAGAATATCAATTGTGGGCTGTTTCTTGCACTTTGGGAGAGCAAGCGGAAGGGGCGATCGCGGTTATTCTCCACATTTGGCGCCGGCAATCCAAACGCCACATATTCGGGGGTGTCTTCAAGAATAGTCGACCCATCCGTTCGTTTTCTGCGCGATATTCGCTGTGAATCAGATAGCGTTCTGAGCGGTGTGCCTAGGGAAATATGTAAGATTCGAGTTGCGTGAGGGTGATTCTTCCGTAGGAACCAAAACTACGATTTTTCGACGGAATACGTAGGCACGGAAGAGTCCAGCAATGTCCAAATCCCAGTGTCGGGAATGGTGGGCATTTCGTCTTCGCTGACCGTTCCCGGGAGCTACGAAAACTCGAACGGTAAGATTATCGTTCCGACGGATCTATCGAATCTGTCCCAGCTGCAAAGCGCGGGCATCCCCCAGTTCCCCCAGCCGCTCATCGTTCAGGATGAGGGCGCGAGTTCGCAACAGAAGAGAGACGTAGATGCCAAAAGGAGGAAACCGAAACTGTATCAGTGCTCCTTCTCGGGCTGCGGCAGATTGTTTGAATCGCAGTGGGGACTGACGAGACATATGCGCTCCCACACGGGAGAAAAGCCTTTCAAGTGCCAGTATCCCGATTGCGGCAAGTGTTTTGCGGAGAAGTGTGGCCTAACGCGACACATGGCGACCCACGACAACGCGAAGCCGTACAAATGCACGCATCCCGGGTGCAACAAGTGTTTCAAATCAAAGGACTATCTGGGTCGGTGTCTGATTGTGGAATGATGAGCAGAGCATCACCGCCGTATCCACGAGGAGCAGGATCCCTACAAGTGTACCATCAACAACTGTAATCGCGTGTTTTCTTCCGTGAAGAGCCTTCGTCGCCATCAGGTCACGTGGCACAACACGAAGGGCACCGAGTCGACGACGGAGCAGTTCCTTCGAGAGAAGATCCTGAAGATTCAGCAGAGGCAAAAGGTGAGCATTGTGACAATCGCACGACGCGTAGGCGCGCATAGAGAAGATGGAGAACCACCTGAAGGAGATTCTCGAGAGCAACCGTCAGCTGAAGGCGGAGAACGCCGCCTACCGAAGAGAGCACATGATTCCGATCGGTCGCATAACGCGCGCGAAGCGGTGCCTGTTCGATCCGTAGCGCTGTGAGGAGGGCGTGACGCCTAGAGAGGATTTGGAGGCGAACGACGCGAAGATGGACCTGCTGGCGAACGTGGGCGACGCGCTCACGCAGGAGATCGGAGACAAGCCGGAGCTGCCCAACGAGATCTTCAACCACCCGCTGGACGTGGGCGTGGGTCTGGAAGGCATCATCGTTCCTTCGCTCGTCACGCAGAACGGAAGTGTGATCGTCCTTCCCTCCATGCAGTCGATGAGCCACGCGGAGCCTTCTCTCCCGATCGACCAGGAAATGGAAAGAAATGCAAATGGTGACATTCTGCTATAGTTGTATAGGATAACAAACACGCTACTCCTTTCATTTCTTTGTTACAATAGTCCAGTACTACGCCTCACGCCGCGTTGCAACACGTACCTTTCTGCACTCGCCGTGGTTCCCAAAAATCTGAAGATAGTGGTTCGAGTTCTGCAAGCCGCCCGCCTCGCCTCGCGGAACCAGCGTCTCGATGGTTGTGTAGATGTTCCTCTGCATCAGCGACTCTACCCGTCACTCTCGCCTCCCGCCCTCACCGTTCGACGTGCAGTACGGCGCGATGATCACGTCGGGGTTGCGCTGGTGGCGCATGTCGATCGAGTCGAAGGCAACGGAGCCGTTCGACTGTCTGTGGCCGCGACGGAGAATCAGCAGCGTGCGCTTGCTGCGGCGAAGGAGCGTCTTGTGGACCTGCACGTCATCCGCCCATCGCGCTCCCACCGCGTTCATCTCCGCCGTGTCGTCGTCGTGCGACTGCACCCACACCAGGTTCTCCACGTAGAAGAAGTTCTTCTCCTCGAAGAGGTCGAGGATCATCGGGATGTTCTCCTTGTCCGCCCACACGAACACGAAGCCCGTCGCGACCACCTTCTTCGGCAGCACGAGGTGCTTGAAGCTCTGACAGTCGTAGTTCACCGGCGTGTTGATGAACACCGCCTAGCTCTCATCCGCTCGTCTCACGCCCACGTTGAACGCCAGGCCCAGAGAGGAGTAGTCGAACTGCATCGGGTCCTCCACGTACGTGCACGTATCCGGCAGTGGCGGCTCATAGCCCAGCACCGTGTGCGTCCACGTCAGCGGAATCACTCTTCACCTCACGCCCTCACAACACTCCTACCCCGGGATCTTCACGTACTCGTAAGGATAGGGCGCCGGGGTGTCGCTCACATACACCAGGTCGTACTCGCCGTTGGGCTTCTTGGAAACGCGGTAGCATTTCCTATAGGTGAGTCGGGGAGTCGAGAACAACCTCGAAACCGCCTTCGCCGTAACGAGATCGATGAAACGCTTCGATTTGGAGTAATGGAGGTGGATGCTGCCCGACGAATGACCCTTTCCTCGCTTCGTGTCCTCTCTGTTGTGTGAAGGAGGGAACGAAACGCAAACGAGTAGTCGTAGTCGCTGAAATCGTCTTCTTCAACAGAACTCTCGTTGTCTTCATACATGTCACTGCACGGTCAAAACAAAGAGAGACACACACTCATCGTCGTTGCCGTCGTCGTCGAAGACACTTCCAATCTTGCTGTAGAGTTCTCTCAGCTCATCGTCATCCAGCTGCATTCTATCGGAATTATGCAAGGAAGTGGCGCTGCTACTCATCCTCAGGATGGTCCTTGTTCTCTTCGGTGGCTCTGTCGCCTGAACTGTGACTTGTCTACATATGAGCTTAAGAAGGCATCAGAGTACAGCGCTATTCGCTTCAGCCTTTCTCTTTTGAATTTCTTCCAGCGCCTCGAACTTCTTCATAATCTGCTCGGGGGTTTCGGAATCATCGACATATCTATTCCCATCAACATCAACAGCAATGCCCTCACGGCAAATAGTAGGCTTTACTGATCATGGGATGGCGACTGCTGTGCTTCCTTTCTCTTGAATTCCGTAACTCGTATGGCATTGTCCTTAACGGTTCTGCTGAGAATAGATAACTGACAAGAAGAAATGCTCAGAAATCGACATCCCACAGAAGACAACTCTCTCCGTTATCTAGCCATCGTAGAATAGTTGGGGTCCCATGACTCCGAAACCGGTCATTCCCTACCGACTTGGAGCTTTTTCACATTCGCAAGATGAAGACTCAGCGAGACTTTGACGTTTGTGTGGCTAGAAACGAAGAGTGGTGTGATTCTCTTTTGATGGGAAACCGTTGTGTATCACTTCCGCAATGCAATAGAGTACAGTCGCCATGCATTTCCATTTCTTCCTCATTCCGGCCCAGATCACACTCCATTCCATGTGCAATGCATCCACACGACCCACATGCCAAATCGGAGGTAGATGAAGATGTCACTTTCTTCTTGGTTGAAGCATCTATTGACATAGAATGGCTAGATCTCAGGAGAAGGCGCACACGCTGATGAATAAATGGATCACTGCGAAGCAGAGAATGCGTTTGGGGCAGAACGCGTATTGCTTGTTTGTATTCCTCTCACCATAGTCACCGACCACTTTCTGCTTACGAGTGCAAAACGGCTTCCGAATGTCTCTACTGGAGACAGGATGTCGTGAAGGAGCTGGAAAAGAAGCTGAGTCAGATTCAGAATCGTACGTCTTACTCCGTTTATGCCGTTATGCCGTAGCAAATCTCCCTGAAAACACGATTCGTGATTTGAACGATGAAGTGAACCGTCTGATCCGATCGAAGGGCCACTGGGAGCACCGCATTCGAGAACTCGGAGGAGCCATTTTGGACGCGGCCGATCAGAACGGTGCTGATGACGATCCTGGTTCCGCTCTATTCATTGGAGGCAGCAACACATATAAGTAGCGGCGTTGATTGCGCGACTTACTTGCAGATACTACGGTGCAGCGAAGAATCTTCCAGAGGTGAAAGCGCTCCTGAAGAAGGAACCTGAGGATGTGTGAGATTCAGCCATTGCTTATGCATAGATACCGAAGAAGGGACGATATGAACTGTACAACAGTATTACTCCCGACTATTATGGCTTCCGAGACGAGGATGATGGAAAGCTGCTCATCGAAGAGGCTGCTGCAGAGGCGGAGGCCATTGAGAAGGAAGTGGCAGAATGGGAAAGGATTCAGGAAATGAAGAAGAATGGCGGTTCTTTAGATGTACAGTCTTTTTGTGTTTGTTACAGCTCGCAATTCTCTCTTCTGTTGATGATGCGTTTTCCGCCCCTCCACACACCTCCATTCAATCACACACACTCCACAACACACAAATCCCTCACTTCCTCACATCATCCTCTTTCGCGCCAATTCTCCCGCGCTTTTCAACCTCTTCCACTCACTCTTTTCTTAACTCCATTCCCCGCATACCCGTTTCAATAAGGTAACCCTGTCCTCGTCCACGCGCACACAACCGTTTGCTCACCAGCCGTGTAGAGAGGATGTTCGAGGCCAGACTGACCCAAGGCAGTGTGTTGAAGCTGATCGTTGACGCGATGAAGGACCTGGTGAGTGACGCGAATTTCGAGTGCACTGGTTCCGAGATTAGCGTTCAAGTGCGTGGTTGCGTATATGTCTGATGTGATAGGCTATGGACTCTTCGCACGTGACGCTGATAACACTGGTGCTTCGTAAGGAGGGTTTCGCCCACTTCCGTTGTGACAAGGCGTTGACGATGGGTTTGAAGATGGGTTCGTTGGCGAAGATTCTGAAGTGCGCTGACGGTAACGACACGATAACGCTGAAGGCTGAGGACGAGGGTGACGTGATAAACCTGGTGTTTGAGAACGAGAACGCAGACCGCATAAGCGACTTCGAGTTGAAGTTGATCGAGTTGGAGGCGGAGCACTTGGAGATTCCCGAGGAGGAGTGTCAGGCGAGTTTGAGTATGAATTCGAGCGAGTTCCAGCGCTTGTGTCGCGACCTGAGCGTGTTGGGCGACTCGTGTGCGATAAGTGTGACGAAGGAGGGAGTTCGTTTCAGCGTGGAGGGCGACGTTGGTAAGGGAAGTGTGATGCTTCGTCCGAGCGACAGTGTGGATGGGAAGAACGAGGTGAAGATCGATATGAAGCAAGTGATAGAGCAAAAGTTCGCTCTGCGTTACCTGTCGATGTTCACGAAGGCGACGTCGTTGTCGAACAGCGTGAAGTTGACGCTGACGAACGATATGCCGTTGAAGGTTGAGTACGAGATCGAGGGTTTGGGTAGTTTGTGTTTCTATCTGGCTCCGAAGATGGAGGACGATGAGTGAGTGTATTCTATGTTGCGTGGTGTTTGTTGTGTGAGGTTGTGTTGTTATTCCGTAAATGGGGTGTAATTTGTGTGTTCGGTTGTTTGTAAAAGTGTGTGTTGTAATGGTGCTGGGCAGGGTGACGGTGGAAAAGGAAGTGCCGTTGCGCGGGTATGAATCGTGTTTGCCCACAAACACACCACTTCTGCCACTTGCTATAGTCATTCTGGCTGAAGATGAGGTCCTTTGGAACGATGCCGCAGTCCTTCATCAGCTTCTCTACACGCTCCTGCAAGCGCTCCTTGAAGCCCTCGTCCTTCCAGTCACGGAACCAGATCTCGACACGATGGTTGATTTGCTTCTTGTAGGGATTCGACTTGTCGATGACACGCGCTCCCGTGATGCTGTCGGCGTCGTCGAGCGTCTCGCCGATGAGACTCAGAACGATCATCTCCCAGAAGGCGGAGAGCTTTTCATGATCCTCTTCTACCCATCAAGCAAAGACGGGAAATCCACTTAAGAACACAATGCGCATGTTCCCTCCGTTCATGTTCTGCTTGTCCTCGTACTTGGGCTCGATTCCGTCTTTGAATATGCACTGGCCCTGGATCTGCGCCGTTACGTCCCTCGCAACTCCATCCTACCTTGTACTTCTTGGGCGGTATCTCAGGATTTCTGGCATCGGTCCTGACGACGACCTTCTCGTTTCCGTCATAGAACACATCCCTATGACATGAGTCTCCACTACGGGATTGCTTACGAGACTCCAGGGATCTTATTCCAGTAACCCCAGAACTGTTCGATTGTATCAAATGTGCAGATCTTTTCGAAGGAATTCTCATAACCCTGACCCTTCTCCTGTTTGTCATCGAGCTGGTACTGCTCCGAAATTTCCCATTTGTGCTCCAATACGTGCACTTCTTCCGCGCTGTCGCTCATTGTTGAAACCGTTTCTGCGCTCTTGTCGGTTGCTGTATCCTCAAAAACCCGATCGGTGGATGAACTGATGATAATCAAGGTAAATGGGTGTTTGTCGTTTCCTATGAGTTCCTGCTGTATTGTACATTGCACAGAGCGTTGGAGGTGAACATCATGGATTGGTGTTTGTTGTTCTTACGGGAGTGTGCTCTACCCTGACTCCATGAAAGAGGGGACGCTATCGTGGCATGAAAGAGGATGGGGATTCATATGTGTTGGGGTGAAATAGAACTATCTGGTTTGAAATACACGTTTCTTCAGTATGGAATATGCG
>ENA-UEQW01002808-UEQW01002808.1-human-gut-metagenome-genome-assembly--contig:-NODE-2808-length-12670-cov-4.271579_pt1 | contig 12670 bp, 12 predicted proteins | sample MGYA00242947_ERZ507947 | MGnify/ENA primary metagenome ERZ507947 (study PRJEB26167, sample SAMN06115421) | human gut metagenome | host: Homo sapiens | place: China:Guizhou | collected 2015-03-17... | reverse complement strand
AGAAAAGAGGAGAGGTTTTTTGGTAATGGCTCAGGTGGCTGAGGTATTACGAAAAATCCTCTGTGAGAGGAGAAAATATGGCAAATTTTTTAGAATTACAGGATAAAATTGGATATGAATTCAAACAGGAGAAACTGCTGCGTCAGGCATTGACACACAGCTCTTTTGCGAACGAGAAACATTTGAGAAAACATTCTGATAATGAAAGACTGGAGTTTTTGGGAGATGCGGTGTTGGAAATCGTTTCCAGTGACTTTTTGTATAAGGCATATCCGGACAAGTCGGAAGGAGATCTGACAAAGCTGCGTGCGAGTCTGGTCTGCGAACCGACGCTGGCAATCTGTACCAGAGAGATGGAACTTGGCAAATATCTGTTCCTTGGAAAGGGCGAAAATCTGACAGGTGGAAGAAACCGCAATTCGATTCTCTCGGATGCATTAGAGGCAGTGATCGGAGCAATTTATCTGGATGGTGGATTTGAACATGCAAAAACGTTTATCCATAAATTTATTTTAACAGATATTGAACATAAAAAGCTTTTCTATGACTGCAAGACAAGTTTACAGGAAGTCGTGCAGGGACATTATGAGGAAGAACTGAATTACAGATTAATTTCAGAGGAAGGACCAGACCATGACAAACGCTTCTCAGTAGAGGCAAGGATTGGCGAGCGGGTGATCGGAACAGGAATCGGTCATACAAAGAAGGCTGCCGAGCAGGAAGCTGCCTATCAGGCACTGCTGCTTTTAAAACCGGTCCAGAAAAAATAATGCAGGAAACGGAGTTATGAAATGTATCTGAAAAGTATAGAAGTTCAGGGATTCAAGTCATTTGCAAATAAGATCGTATTCGATTTTCACAATGGGATCACCGGGATCGTTGGACCAAATGGTAGTGGTAAGAGTAATGTCGCAGATGCAGTGCGCTGGGTATTGGGAGAACAGAGTGCAAAACAGCTTCGCGGTGCAAGCATGCAGGATGTTATTTTTGCCGGTACAGAAAACAGAAAACCTTTAAGTTATGCATATGTTGCAATCACTATGGACAACTCAGATCATCAGCTTGCCATTGATTTCGAGGAAGTTACGGTGTCAAGACGTGTTTACCGTTCCGGCGAGAGTGAGTATCTGATTAATGGAAGTCCGTGTCGTCTGAAAGATGTCACAGAACTTTTCTATGATACCGGTATCGGTAAAGAGGGATATTCTATTATCGGTCAGGGACAGATCGAGCGTATCTTAAATGGTAAACCGGAAGAGCGAAGAGAACTTTTTGACGAGGCGGCAGGAATCGTAAAGTATAAAAAGCGAAAAGCAGCTGCCCAGAAAAAGTTAGAGAACGAGCGGGAAAATCTGGTGCGTGTCAATGATATTCTGGCAGAGTTAGAGCGTCAGGTCGGTCCGTTGGAGCGCCAGGCGGAAAAAGCCCGTATTTATTTAAAGAAAAAAGAAGAGTTAAAAACGTTTGATGTCAATATGTTCTTATTGGAAATGGAGCGTATTGACAGACAGTTACAGGAAGTCAAAGAAAACTATTCGATTGCGGATCGTGATTATCAGGAAGCAAAAGAAAGTTATGAGCAGATAAAAACAGAATATGAAAAGCTTGAACAGGATATGGCGGCAGAGGACGAAAAGATTAATGCAATCCGTGACGAGATGAGTCAGTCCGCTGTGACAAAGAACAGGCTGGAGAGCCAGATTGAAATCTTAAACGAGCAGATCCGTTCGGCAGAGCATACGGATGAACATATGCAGAGCCGTCTGGATGCCATCGACCATGAGAAAGAAGAACGTATTTCTTCCGGAAAGACTTATGAGGAAGAAAAGGTTACTCTGGACGCACAGATCTCTGAGATTGAGGAAAAGAAAAAAGCAGCGGAAGAAGCACTTCAGACATTGCAGACAGAGATCGCGAGATGTACGGAAGGCATGGAAAAAGGCAAAAGTGAATTGATTGAACTGTTGAACAGCAAGGCTTCCATTAAGGCAAGACAACAGCGGTTTGACACGATGGAAGAACAGGTCAACATCCGAAAAGCCCAGTTAAACCAGAGACTGCTAGCAAGAAAAACAGAGGAAGCAGATTTAGATTCTGTTTTAGCAGAGTATCAGAAAGATTTAGATTCCGTCAATCAGAAAATAAAAGAGCTGAAACAGGCCGGACTTTCCATGGAGGAGAAAAGCCGCGACTGGAAGAAAAAATCCATTGAGACAACGCATACATTAGAGGAGACACTTGCAAGATATAACAAGCAGCAGTCCAAATTAGAATCTCTGAAAAATATTGCAGAGCGCTATGATGGATATGGTAACAGTATCCGCAAAGTGATGGAACAGAAGGAGCAGAATAAGGGACTTCTTGGAGTTGTTTCTGATCTGATCCAGGTGGAGAAGAAGTATGAAGTTGCCATCGAGACGGCATTGGGTGGAAATATCCAGAATATCGTCACCGAGGATGAAGAGACTGCGAAGAAGATGATCTCTTTCTTAAAAGAGAACCGTCTGGGACGTGCAACTTTTTTACCTCTTACAAGTGTAGATGGAAAAGGCAACTTTAAAAATATGGATGCCCTAAAAGAACCGGGCGTCATTGGACTTGCCAATACGTTAGTTAAAACAGAGGCAAAATACGAGGGCGTGACTGCCTACCTGTTAGGAAGAGTGATCGTCACAGAGAATATTGATTTTGCAATCAAACTGGCAAAGAAGAATCATTATTCCCTTCATATCGTAACGTTAGAGGGAGAGTATTTAAGCCCGGGTGGCTCCATGACAGGTGGTGCATTCCGCAATAACAGTAATCTTCTCGGAAGAAACCGTGAGATCGAAGAATTAGAGGAACTGATCAGCAAGTCGGAACAGAAGATAAAGGAAAGCCGCAGCCGTCTGGAGGATATCAAGACAGCACAGAGTCTGCTCGTGGATGATATCGAAGCCAATAAGGCAGAACTACAGGAGCAGCTGATTTTACAGAATACGGCAAAAATGAATGTGGATCGTGCAGCGGCGCAGAAGAACGAAAGTGAAAATGTGTATGCAGGACTGATCGCAGAAAACCATGAGATAGAGAAACAGCTTCAGGAAATCAACGATAATAAAGCAAAGATATCAGAAGAAATTGAATATGTGAAAAACCGTGAGAGCCAGATTGAGGAAGAAAATAAGAACTTCCAGCAAATTCTGGATGAGAAAAGTGCAGACGTGGAATCTGCCACAAATGCGGTATCACAGGTGACATTAGAACTTGCGGGAATCCGTCAGAAGGCAGAATTCGTAATGGAAAATCTCACACGTATCCAGAGCGAGATCAGGCGTTTTGACGACGAGCGCGAAGGCGTGTTAAACGAAGCGAAGAATGCGAAAGCAGATGTGGAGAAGAAACGTCAGGATATCGAGGAGATTAAAAAGACAATTTTAAACTCTGCAGATTATCAAAAAGAGCAGGAGAATGCTTTAAAAGAGCATACCCGGAAGAAAGAGGAGATGTCTGCTTCCTACAAGGGATTTTTCCAAAAACAGGAGGATGTTTCCAAAAAAATCGCAGACCTGGATAAAGAGATTTACCGTTTGAACAGTCAGAGAGAAAAACTTGAAGAAGCCGGAAACTACCAGACGAATTATATGTGGGAGGAGTACGAGCTGACACTGCATGCGGCGATGGAACTGAGGGATGAGGCATTTTCGGATCTTACGGATCTGAAAAAACAGATTGCAGGCATCAAAGATGACATTCGAAAACTGGGAGATGTCAATGTCAATGCCATTGAAGATTACAAAGAAATCTCGGAGCGTTACGGTTTCTTAAAGGGACAGCATGATGATCTGATTGAGGCAGAAAAGACTCTGGTTGGAATTATTGAAGAACTGGATACCGGAATGCGCAAACAGTTTATGGAAAAATTTGCAGAAATTCAGCGCGAGTTTGATAAAGTGTTTAAGGAGCTTTTCGGTGGTGGAAAAGGAACGCTTGAACTTGTGGAAGATGAGGATATCTTAGAGTGCGGCATCCGCATCATCGCACAGCCGCCAGGAAAGAAATTACAGAACATGATGCAGATGTCCGGTGGAGAAAAATCACTCACAGCAATCTCACTGCTTTTTGCAATCCAGAATTTAAAACCTTCTCCATTCTGTCTGTTAGACGAGATCGAGGCGGCTCTGGATGATTCCAACGTCAGCCGTTTTGCAAAATATTTACATAAGCTGACTAAGAGCACGCAGTTTATTGTCATTACCCACAGACGTGGCACCATGGCTGCAGCGGATCGTCTGTACGGTATCACCATGCAGGAAAAAGGTGTTTCCACATTAGTTTCGGTCAATCTGATCGATGATGATCTGAGCAACTAATTCAGAGGACACAATGGGACAAATCATATAGAAACGAGGAAAAAGGGATGAGCGAAGAAAAAAAAGGCTTCTGGAGCCGTCTGGTTTCCGGGCTGAGCAAGACGAGGGATAATATTGTTTCCGGTATTGATGCGGTATTCAATGGATTTTCAAATATTGATGACGATTTCTATGAAGAGATCGAAGAGATTCTCATTATGGGTGATATCGGTGTCAATGCAACGGAAGCTATCATTGAGAACCTGAAGAAAAAAGTAAAGGAAAATCATATCAAAGATCCGGCAGAGTGCAAGGAACTTCTGATCAACAGTATCAAAGAGCAGATGGATGTCGGAGAGACAGCCTATCGTTTTGAAAACGAGAAATCTGTGGTGCTGGTGATCGGTGTCAACGGTGTTGGAAAGACGACATCCGTTGGAAAGCTCGCAGGAAAATTAAAAGATCAGGGAAAAAAGGTTGTCCTTGCGGCAGCAGACACATTCCGCGCCGCAGCCGGAACGCAGCTTCAGGAGTGGGCAAACCGCGCCGGAGTGGAGATGATCGGCGGACAGGAAGGCGCTGATCCGGGAGCTATCGTATATGATGCGGTGGCAGCAGCAAAAGCGCGAAATGCAGATGTACTTTTATGTGATACCGCAGGCAGACTTCATAATAAAAAGAATTTGATGGAAGAACTTCGCAAGATTAACCGTATTCTGGAAAAAGAATATCCGGATGCGTTCCGCGAGACACTGGTTGTTCTGGATGCAACGACCGGACAGAATGCGCTTGCGCAGGCAAGAGAGTTTGCAGATGTGGCAGATATCACCGGAATTATCCTGACAAAAATGGATGGAACAGCAAAGGGTGGAATCGCCGTTGCGATCCATTCAGAACTTGGCATTCCGGTAAAATATATCGGAGTCGGGGAGACAATCGAGGACTTGCAGAAATTCGATTCCAATCAGTTTGTGAATGCATTATTTGATGTACAGGAGGACAAATAGATATGTTAACATTAGACAAGTTTGAGGAGGCTTCCGAAAAGGTAAAGGAAGTCACGACAGAGACAAAACTGGTTTACAGTGATTATTTCAGCCAGCAGACAGGAAACAAGGTTTATTTAAAACCGGAGAATATGCAGTTTACAGGCGCATATAAAGTGCGCGGCGCATATTATAAGATCAGCACACTGACTGAGGAGGAAAGAGCGAAGGGACTTATCACTGCCTCCGCAGGAAATCATGCGCAGGGTGTTGCCTACGCTGCAAAATGTTATGGATGCAAGGCAGTCATTGTCATGCCTACCACGACACCGCTCATCAAAGTAAACCGTACCAAGAGCTACGGCGCAGAGGTTGTGCTTTACGGAGATGTGTATGATGAGGCATGCCAGAAGGCTTACGAACTTGCAGAGAAAGAGGGATACACATTTATTCATCCATTTGATGATCTCGCAGTTGCAACAGGCCAGGGTACGATCGCAATGGAAATCTTCAAAGAGCTTCCGCTGGTAGAATATATTCTTGTACCGATCGGAGGGGGTGGACTTGCAACAGGTGTTTCCACTCTTGCAAAATTATTAAATCCAAAGATCAAAGTGATCGGTGTAGAACCGGCAGGTGCAAACTGTATGCAGGCGTCTTTTGCAGCAGGAAAAGTGACAACCCTTCCGACTGTCAGCACAATTGCAGACGGTACAGCCGTTAAGACACCGGGCAGCAAGATTTTCCCTTATATCCGGCAAAATCTGGATGATATCATCACAGTTGAGGATGATGAGCTGGTAGCAGCTTTCCTTGACATGGTGGAAAACCATAAGATGATCGTGGAAAATTCAGGACTTTTAACTGTAGCGGCATTAAAACATCTGGATGTGTCCGACAAACGGATCGTATCCATTTTAAGTGGCGGTAATATGGATGTCATCACCATGTCATCTGTCGTACAGCAGGGACTGATCTTAAGAGACAGAATCTTCACTGTGTCTGTTTTGCTTCCGGATAAGCCGGGCGAACTCTGCAAAGTGTCCGGTATTATTGCGGCACAGCAGGGAAATGTCATCAAATTGGAACACAATCAGTTTGTTACAACAAACCGAAGCGCAGCCGTGGAACTCCGCATTACATTAGAGTGTTTTGGCACAGATCACAAGAAACAGATCATCAAAGCACTGGAAAAAGAAGGGTACAAACCAAAGGTTGTCCGCACCAGCTTATAAGATTTATAAGTATTACTAAATTGAATCTTGACAGACAATCGTATATGATGGTTGTGGATTTGTCACATTTTTAAGTGAAAGGGGTATTATCAATGAAAAAAATAGAAGAGTATGTAAGAACCATACCGGATTTTCCGGAACCGGGCATTATGTTCCGTGATGTAACAAGTGTATTACAGGATCCGGATGGATTAAAGCTGGCAATCGATTCCATGATCAAACTGTTAGATGGAGTAGATTTTGACATTATTGCAGGTGCGGAGTCCAGAGGATTTATTTTTGGAATGCCAATTGCCTATGCACTTGGAAAAGCTTTTATTCCGGTTCGTAAAAAAGGAAAACTTCCTTGTGAGACAGTCGCAGCAGAATATGATCTTGAATATGGAAAAGCAGAGATCGAGATCCATAAGGATGCGGTCAGACCGGGACAGAAGGTTGTATTAGTGGATGACCTGATCGCAACCGGAGGAACTATGGAGGCAAGCTGTAAATTAGTAGAGCAGCTTGGCGGCGAAGTTGTAAAAATCCTTTTCTTAATGGAGTTGGCAGGGTTAAAAGGACGTGAAAAACTGGCAAAATATGATGTGGCCTCTGTGATCACATACGAAGGAAAATAACCTTATAAAATATGAAGATGTTATGCAGTCACGTCAGGAGAGACCGTGACTGTAAAATGATGTAAGACAAAGTTGGAGATTAGAAATGTTAGAGAAAATGTTTAAATTAAAAGAGAACAACACGACTGTGAAAACAGAAGTGTTAGCGGGTATCACCACATTTATGACAATGGCGTATATCCTTGCAGTCAATCCATCCATGCTCGCAGCAGCAGGAATGGATAAGACGGCAGTTTTGATGGCGACCTGTATCGCTTCCTTTATTGGAACACTGGCAATGGCAATGCTTGCAAATTATCCATTTGCACTTGCCCCGGGTATGGGATTAAATGCTTATTTTGCATACACGGTATGTGGCGCAATGGGATACGACTGGAAAATCGCCCTGATGGCAGTTTTTGCAGAAGGTCTGATTTTTATCGTGCTCTCCCTTACTAATGTGCGTGAGGCGATCTTCAATGCAATTCCTACCACTCTGAAAAAAGGTGTGAGTGTCGGTATCGGTTTCTTCATCGCATTTTTAGGTTTACAGGATGGCCACATTGTTGTAAATAACGATTCCACACTTGTTACGATCGTTGACTTTACAGGAGATTTCCATACACTTGGAATCGGAGCGATCCTTGCACTGATCGGTCTTTTTATCATCTCTATTTTATATATCAGAGGTGTAAAAGGAGCAATCCTCATCGGTATTGCTGCCACATGGATCTTAGGAATGATCGCTCAGGCAATCGGACTTTATATTCCGGATGCAGAAGCTGGATTTTATTCTTTGTATCCGGTCTGGGGACTGACAGATTTCACTTCTTTAGGAGAGACATTTGGACAGTGCTTTAAAGCAGATTTTTCTACGGTAAGAGTATTTGATTTTGTAGTGATTATTTTATCTTTCTTATTCGTTGATATGTTCGATACATTAGGAACTTTGATCGGTGTGGCAAACAAAGCACAGATGTTAGATGAGAATGATAAACTTCCAAGGATCAAACAGGCACTGCTCGCAGATGCGATTGCAACAAGTGCAGGTGCAGTTCTCGGTACTTCCACAACCACTACGTTTGTTGAGAGTTCTTCCGGTGTGGCAGAAGGTGCAAGAACAGGTCTTGCTTCTGTAGTGACAGGTTTCTTATTCCTGCTTGCTATTTTCTTCTCACCAATTTTCTGCGCAATCCCGGGATTCGCAACAGCTCCGGCATTGATCTTCGTAGGATTTTTAATGGTAACAACGGTGATCTCGATTGACTTTACGGATATGACAGAGGCAATTCCAGCTTACTTATGTATGCTCGCAATGCCACTGATGTACAGCATTTCAGAAGGTATCGCAATCGGTGTTATCTCTTACGTTGTGATTAATGTGATCTGCGGTAAGGCAAAGAAAATCACACCGTTAATGTATGTACTTGCTGTATTGTTTGTATGTAAGTATATCTTCTTATAAAAGAGCGTGAACCAGATGAAATATGTTCCATTTATGATCTGCGTGATTGTGTTTATTTTCACAAGTGCAGGGTATTTTATCACAGATAAGAAAACAGAAAAAATATATGGAGCACTTTCGATAGTAAGCATCGCGTGTGCGATTGTGCAGGCAGCGATCGTGTTTTAAGAGATAAAGGCAGAGAACCGGATACCCGATGAAAAGTTGGGCACCCGGTTCTTTGTTTATTTTGCTGAAAATTTTCGAAAGTATTGTTTCTATTATTCAAATATGGTACAGTAGTGTTAATCAGAAATCGAACAGGCACAAGTCTGAGTGCGAAAGGCTGCTGGTACAGTCATATATTTAGGAACAAACAGGATTATCAACACAGACCATATCGGTCGTATATCCCAATGATTTTAATTTGATAATGAAAAGCAGAGTGGTTATTGAAACTATTTGTTTTTCTACTGAAAAATCAGGTTACTTAAGAAGGAGAAAATGCCTATGATTTATAGAAAAGTGAATACGAATCTTTCGGAGACTTTAGATGAGATCGGACTGCAGAAAGCAAAGAGGGATGACTATGCCAAGTGTATTCTGGCAGATCCACAGGTACTTGCGAGAATTGTAAAAAATGTGGTGACAGAATTTGAGCAAATGTCCGTGGAAGAAATTATTCCCTGTATTGGGGAGCCGACAGTTACATTGAGCGTGCCGGAACTTCTCAGTGTGAAAAATTTAAGCATCGGAACTTCTCAGTGTGAAAAATTTAAGCATCGGAACAGAAGATATTGAAGAAGAAAACGGAAAAATAGTTTACGATATTCGATTTCCGTTGTATCATAAAGAAAAGACGATGAAGTTTTTGATCAATATTGAAGCTCAGAAAAGTACAAAGGTTTCGAAACTCAAATATCACATAGAGAACCGTATGACCTATTATATTTCCCGGATGATCTCATCCCAGAAAAATGTAGAGTTTATCAATTCTTCCTATGATGATTTAAAACCTGTATACAGCATCTGGATCTGTATGGATACGGGAAAGGAAGAAGATTCCATTATTAAATTAGGACTGGAAGCGAATATGATATATGGTGAAAGCATATGGAAACCTGATCTTTCACTGATAAACGGAGCTATTATCAGAATCCGTGAAAATGCAGATGCAGAGGTATCCAAAAACAAATTGATTGCAATGCTAGAGCTTCTTTTTTCACAGACACCCAGAGAAACCAAGAAAAAGAAACTGGAAGAAGATTATGATTTTGTGATGTCGACAGAGATGGAAGGATGTGTGGATGATATGTGTAATATAAGTGATCTTTTTGAAGAACAGGTAACGGAAAGGGTTACAGAACGAGTGACAGAACGAGTGACAGAAGAGGTTACAGAACGTGTGACAGAACAAACCCTGATTTCAAAGGTCGTGAAGAAAATAAAACGAGGCAAGAATGTTGCAGAGATTGCGGATGAACTTGAGGAGACAGTCGAGACGATCACACCTGTTTATGAAGCAGCGCTCAAAGCCGCACCGGATTATGATGAGGCAGCAATCTATGAGACACTGAAAAAATAGTCAAAAGCAAAATTACAGGTGTCAAGCAAAAATCCTTTACTGTAAAGAAAAAATGCTTGACACCCATTCCTTTTTATGTTATCTTAGCAAAGGTGCCGATGTATGGATAGTAAAATAAAGGCATGGTGTGAAGAATGGAAGAGAAAATCGAACAGGCTTATCTCTATGATTTCTACGGAGAACTGCTGAACGAACACCAGAGAAGAATTTACGAGGACTTCGTGTTCAATGATCTTTCTCTTGGAGAGATTGCAAATGAAGAGGGAATCAGCCGCCAGGGGGTACATGATATGATTAAGCGGTGTACCAAGTCTCTGGAGGGATATGAAGAAAAACTTCATCTGATTGCAAAGTTTCAGTCAGCAAAGCAGAAAGTAGCACAGATTGATGCACTGGCGAAGGAGTTTCATTCCAGTCACAATGAAGCGATTATGGAGGAGATCGGGCAGATTTCCAATCAGATTTTAGAGGAGCTATAAGATGGCATTTGACAGTTTATCTGAAAAACTTCAAAATGTATTCAAAAACCTGCGAAGCAAAGGTCGTTTGACAGAGGATGATGTCAAGGCAGCTTTGAAGGAAGTTAAGATGGCTCTTTTAGAAGCGGATGTTAACTTCAAAGTCGTAAAGCAGTTTGTAAAAGATGTGCAGGAACGCGCAATCGGACAGGACGTGATGAACGGACTGAATCCTGGGCAGATGGTCATTAAGATTGTAAATGAAGAGATGGTGAAGCTGATGGGCTCTGAGACAACAGAGATTAAGCTTCAGCCGGGAAAATCATTGACAGTCATTATGATGGAAGGTTTACAGGGGGCAGGTAAAACAACCACCGCAGCAAAGCTTGCAGGAAAGTTTAAGCTGAAAGGAAAGAAAGTATTACTGACTGCCTGTGATATTTACCGTCCGGGTGCGATTGAACAGTTACAGATCAATGGTGAGAAGCAGGGCGTGGAAGTATTTTCCATGGGAGATAAGATCAAACCTGTGAACATTGCCAAAGCAGCAATCGAGCATGCGGCAAAGAATGAATTTAATATTGTAATCCTGGATACAGCAGGACGTCTTCATATTGATGATGACATGATGGCTGAGTTGCAGGAAATCAAAGAGAATGTTACCGTTCATCAGACCGTTTTGGTTGTGGATGCCATGACTGGACAGGATGCAGTGAATGTAGCCAAGATGTTTGATGAAAAGGTTGGCATAGATGGTGTGATCTTAACGAAGTTAGACGGTGACACCAGAGGTGGTGCGGCACTTTCCATCCGTGCTGTTACTGGAAGACCTATTTTATATGTAGGTATGGGAGAAAAACTTTCCGATCTGGAGCAGTTTTATCCTGACAGAATGGCTTCAAGAATCCTTGGTATGGGTGATGTGCTGACACTGATCGAGAAGGCACAGGCAGATATCGATGAGGAGCAGGCAAAGCGTATTGAGCAGAAGATGCGCAAAAATGAATTTGATTTCGAGATGTATCTGGAATCCATGAGTCAGATGAAGAAAATGGGCGGATTATCCAGCATCCTTGGAATGATGCCAGGTCTTGGAATGGGCAAAGGAAAGATGCCTGAGATCGATCAGGAGGCAGCCGAGAAGAACATGGCGCGCACAGAGGCAATCATTTATTCCATGACACCGGAAGAGAGACGTAATCCGTCGCTTATGAATCCAAGCCGCAAGAACCGCATTGCAAGAGGTGCAGGAGTTGATATTGCGGAAGTAAACCGTCTGGTAAAACAGTTTGAGCAGATGAAAAAGATGATGAAACAGATGCCGGGCATGATGAAAAAAGGTAAAAGAGGAATGTTCAAAGGGCTTCCTTTTTAATAAATTTTTAGCAATCACGTAGGAGGTGAAATAACATGGCAGTAAAGATCAGATTAAGAAGAATGGGACAGAAGAAAGCTCCTTTCTATAGAATCGTAGTTGCAGATTCCAGATCCCCAAGAGACGGAAGATGTATCGAAGAGATCGGAACTTATGATCCAACAAAAGATCCAAGCGAATATCATGTAAATGAAGAGTTAGCAAAGAAATGGTTAGCTAACGGAGCTCAGCCAACAGATACAGTAGCTAGAATCTTCAAAAATGCTGGAATCGAAAAATAAGATTAGTGAGGTGGTCTAATGAAAGAATTAGTTGAAGTAATTGCCAAATCACTAGTTGATTACCCGGACGAAGTTGTTGTGACAGAGACCGAGAATGAGAAAGCCATCGTGTTGGAGCTGCGCGTTGCACAGTCTGACATGGGTAAGGTAATCGGCAAACAGGGTAGAATTGCAAAAGCGATCCGAGCCGTTGTGAAGGCAGCAGCCTCAAAAGAAGAAAAAAAAGTTATTGTTGAGATTATGCAGTAACATGATGGGCTATCCCAGTTGTCTGGGATAGCTTTTTCCTTATAAAATATTTTACAGAAAATCTGTATTGTTTTAATATAAAATGCAGCTATCCGTTTATGATTCGGATGACAGAAGAAAGTTCAGTAAG
>ENA-UEQW01002805-UEQW01002805.1-human-gut-metagenome-genome-assembly--contig:-NODE-2805-length-12686-cov-3.926957_pt1 | contig 12686 bp, 8 predicted proteins | sample MGYA00242947_ERZ507947 | MGnify/ENA primary metagenome ERZ507947 (study PRJEB26167, sample SAMN06115421) | human gut metagenome | host: Homo sapiens | place: China:Guizhou | collected 2015-03-17... | reverse complement strand
ATGTCGCTCTTTTTGATTTCGGTGAGCTTTGCCGCGTTTTTTGCCGCCTCGTTTCTCGACATTCCGCCATCTGTGAATTCTCTTGCCTTCGCGACGGCGGACTCCACCGTGTAAATCTCCGGAGCGGCCTGCGGCGCTCCCTCTATAACTAATACGAATTCACCCTTGATAGGTATGTTTTCATATTCTTCGCACGCCTTTTTGAGCGTGGTGCGTTCAACATTTTCGTGGATTTTCGTAAGCTCTTTAATAATCGCTATACGGCGGTCACCGAGGCAGGCATAAAGGTCCTTAAGCGTGCGTAAAAGCTTGTGCGGAGCCTCGTAAAACACCATGGTGCGTTTTTCATCCTTAATGCTGTCAAGATGCTCGGAGCGGCTCTGCTTATTTACGCTCAAAAAGCCTTCAAACGTAAATCTGCCGGACGGCAGCCCCGACAGCGCTACGGCTGTGGCAAATGCGGTGGGGCCGGGGACGGATACAACATTTACTCCCGATGCAATGCAGATGTCAACAAGGTCCTGACCGGGGTCGGAAATTGCCGGCATACCTGCGTCCGTGACAAGAGCACAGCTTTCTCCGCCGAGAATACGCGTAAGAATTATTTCGCCGCGCTCACGGCGGTTGTGCTCAAAATAGCTGATGAGCGGCTTTTTTATGTCAAATCTGTTTAAAAGCTTCAGGGTGACTCTTGTGTCCTCCGCCGCTATAAAATCGCAGTTTCTGAGGCACTCTGCGGCACGGGGAGAAAAATCCGAGAGGTTGCCTATCGGAGTGCCGACAACGTAAAGCTTTCCCGTCATTACATATCCTCCCTGTATTTACCTAAAATTCTTGTCATTTCGTCGGACAAAACGTCCTTGCTCTTGTATATAAAAAGATTGTTTTTGACCGTTATGCCCGTTTTTCCGCCGAGTCTGCCCTCTACAAGGCACAGCCACGGAGCCTTTTCGGGTGAAGCTGCAACAAGGCGCAGCGTTTTCGGCTCGATTTTATATTCCTTCATTGCCTCCATCGTCTCAAAAAGGCGCTCGGGTCGTATACAAATGCATAGCTTGCCGCCGAATTTCAGAAGTTTCGACGCGGCTTTTGTTATGTCGCGCAGATTACACAGCGTTTCGTGACGGGCTATTTTTTCGTTTTCCTTTTGGCTTTTTATTCCGGCGTTTTCCGCCTTATACGGTGGATTCATCGTTATAACGTCGAATTTTCCGCACGGAAATATCCGCGGAGCTTCTTTCAAATCAGCATTGCACACAAAGAGTTTGTCATGCAAATCGTTTGCCTTGACGGAGCGCGTAAGCTGACTGCACGCCTTTTCCTGGATTTCGACTGCCGATATTTCTTTTCCGCAGCCGTCCCTGCACCAGAGCATTGGAATTATGCCGCAGCCCGTACCGAAGTCGCAGCATATGTCATATCGTTTCGGCGACGCAAAGTCGGCAAGCAGCAGCGCGTCCGTGCCGAAGGTGTGCTCCTTTGAGACGATAAGCCCAAAGTCCTTACGGAGATATTCGATATGTTCATCTTTGTTAAGTGTAATTTCGGTCATTTATCTGTCCCATTTTTCGCAAAGCGCAATTATCTGATCCGCAAATTTTGCAAGATCCTTGTTTGCACCGCCCTCATTATGTGCCACAACCGTTTGGAGACGCTTTTGTGCCGAGAGCAGTCTCTCATAAACCGTGCTTACGCGGCGAGAGGCGTTTTGCGAGGCTGTATTTTTAACTATCTTTTCGCGGTTTCCCTCAACGAGAACCTTGTTTTCGGTGAGGCTGTATTCCTCGCCGTTGTACGGGGCGCTCGCGGAAAGCCCCAGTTCGTCGCGAAGACGTGCGGCGTATATTTCGCACACCGTGTCCTCGCCGTGATTTACAAATACGTGCTTTGGCGGAGCTTTAAAGCTTTTCATCCACTTTAACAAGCCCTCGTTGTCGGCGTGACCGCTTATGCCGTGAAGCTGTTCTATTTCCGCACTTATATGGATTTTTTCGTCAAAGAGCTTTACGTCCGTCGCACCGTCGGTTATGGCTCTGCCGAGTGTTCCTACGGCTTGGTAGCCGACGAATAAAATCGTACATTCGGGTCGCCACAAATTGTGCTTTAGATGGTGGCGGATTCTGCCGGCCTCGCACATTCCGCTCGCCGAAATTATGACCTTCGGAGCGGGATCTGAGTTTATTGCTTTTGATTCCTCACTTGTCACGGAGACATAAAGGTTAGGAAAGGCTATCGGATTTATACCGTTTTCGATAAGCGACGCCGCTTCGTCGTCAAAGTCGGAATAGCTGTCGCAAAAAACGTTGGTGGCCTCAACTGCAAGGGGACTGTCCACATATACGGGGAAGTCGTTGTAGTTTTTGAGCATACGCTCTTCCTTTATCTGCCTTATAAAGTATAAAAGCTCCTGAGTTCTGCCGACGGCAAACGACGGTATAACTACATTGCCGCCGCGTGCAAAGGTGCGGTCAAGTATTGGCACGAGCTGCGATATGTAGTCGAGTTTTTCGCCGTGACTGCGGTCGCCGTAGGTGCTTTCGGTTATGACGTAGGTGGCGTCGGTAATATACTGCGGGTCGCGTATTATCGGCTGGTCGGTATTGCCTATGTCGCCGGAAAAAACTATTTTTTCGGTTTCTCCGTTTTCTGTGACGTTTATTGTAATGCTCGATGAGCCCAAAAGATGACCCGCATCGGTAAAGCTTATGGATACACCGTCAAAAACGTGATAATCCACACCGTATTCGCACCTCAAAAACTGAGAACAGCATTTTTGAGCGTCCTCTACGGTGTAGAGCGGAACATATCCCGATTCGCCCGAGCGTTTTGCCCTTCGGTTGCGCCATTGTGCTTCAAACTGCTGTATGTGCGCAGAATCCTCAAGCATAATTCTGCAGAGCTTCGCTGTGGACGCGGTTGCGTAAATCGGCCCTTTGTATCCGTTTGCCGTAAGGTACGGCAGCTTGCCGGAATGGTCTATGTGAGCATGGGTCAGAAAAATGCAGTCTATATCGGCGGGAGATACGGGAATATCCCGGTTTTTATATGTGTCGGGTCCTTGCTCCATACCGCAGTCAATCAAAATGTTCTTGCCGCAGGCGGTGAGAAGCGTGCAGCTTCCCGTGACTTCGTGTGCGGCTCCTAAGAATATAAGATTCATATTTTCCGCTCCTTTTTAAATGGTGGCGCTCATCGCCGATGCCTTTTTTATTATGGTAACATAAATCACCGCAAAAATCCAGTATTAAGCCGCTGCGGGATAAATAAAAAGGCACGGCAGTAAGAACTACTGCCGTGCCTTGAAAAACATATATTTGTTTTGTCGCCAAAGCTTATTTTACGGTCTGCTTTTTGGCTTTGTTCTTTATAACGGCACGCTCTATTGCCTTGACAATTTCAACGAGAGGAATTATCAGGAACGCAAGACCGAGAGCCGTGAAGAATTCGCGAGCGTCAATAGTGGTGAAATCAAAAGCGTCTGCAAGGAACGGTACTTCTATAACGAGCGCGGTTGTTATGAGGGAAAGTACGGTTGACCCGAAAATGTATTTGTTGAAGCTGCCGTGAAGGAGCATTGATACGGTTGAGCCATGCTGCGAACGCATATTAAACGAGTGGAATATTTCGCACATTGACATTGTAAGGAATGCCATGGTCATACCGTCGGCACTCTCGGTAAGCTCCCATCTGCCTGCCTCCATAAAGTGGCCTATGAAGTAAGCGGCAAGTGTCAGAAGTGTTACGAAAAGCCCCTGGTATACTACGTCAAAGCCGACGCCGCCTGCAAAAATGCCGTCCGATGATTTACGCGGCGGACGTTTCATAAGGTTCTTTTCGCCCTTCTCCATACTGAGGGCGAGAGCCGGGAAGCAGTCGGTAACAAGGTTTATCCAGAGAAGATGTACGGGCTTTAATATTGTGAAGCCGAGCAGGTTGGCTGTGAAAATAGCCATTACCTCGCTGAGATTTGACGAGAGCAGGAATTGAATTGACTTCCTTATGTTGTCGTAAATTCGTCTGCCCTCTTCCACAGCAGATACTATGGTGGCGAAGTTATCGTCGGCAAGGACCATATCCGCAACATTCTTTGTTACATCAGTACCTGTAATGCCCATGCCTACGCCTATGTCCGCGCTCTTAATGGAGGGGGCGTCGTTTACGCCGTCACCCGTCATTGCCGTTATCATACCGCGGCTCTTCCAGGCATTTACTATTCTTACCTTATGCTCGGGCTGAACTCTGGCATATACCGAGTACTGTGTGACCTTTTCTTTGAAGTCATCATCGGGAATATCATCAAGCTCCGCGCCGGTTATGGCCTCGCTCTTGTCCTTTATAATGCCGAGCTCCAAGGCTATTGCAACAGCGGTGTCCTTGTGGTCGCCGGTTATCATTATGGGTCTTATGCCGGCACCGCGACATTCCTCGATTGCCGCCTTAACTTCGGGCCTTACGGGGTCTATCATACCTACAAGGCCGCAGAAGACGAGCTCATTTTCGATATTATCGGGCGACTGATCCTCGGGAACACATGAAAGCTGCTTGTAGCCGCAGGCGAGAACTCGAAGTGCTCTGTCGGCAAATTCCTTATTCTTTTTGAGTACGGCATCTCTGTCTGCGTCCGTAAGAGGGCTGACTTCGCCGTTTTTGAATATCTTTGTGCAGTGCTTTAATATCTCGTCGGGAGCACCCTTGGTGAACTGTAATATTCCGTCCGCAGTCTTGTGAATTGTGGACATCATTTTACGATTTGAGTCAAATGGAGCCTCGCCGACTCTCGGCGCGCTCTTCAGAAGCTCGTTTTTATTCATACCGAGCGACATAGAGTATGCCACAAGAGCCATTTCCGTGGGCTCGCCTACAAGATTGCCGTCATCGTCAAGATTTACGTCCGTGCAGAGAGCCATGCCCTCGGCAAGCATTTTTTCGTTGTCACAGTAATGCTCGACTACGGTCATCTTGTTCTGTGTAAGCGTACCGGTTTTATCAGAGCAGATTATCTGTGCGCAACCGAGAGTTTCAACTGCGGTGAGTTTGCGGATGATGGCATTTTTCTTTGACATATTGGTAACGCCTATCGAAAGCACAACCGTTACTACCGCCGCAAGACCCTCGGGGATAGCGGCAACCGCGAGCGATACGGCGAGCATAAACGAGCCGAGCAGGAAGTCAAGATTCATTTCCGTGCCTGTTACAAGAGCTCTGACTATATCGAAGGCGAACATAAATACGCATATTCCGAGGACTATGAAACTGAGGATTTTTGAGAGCTGACCGAGCTTTTTCTGAAGCGGCGTCTGCTCATCCTTTGCGCTTGAGAGCGCACCTGCTATTTTGCCCATTTCGGTGTCCATACCGATGCTTGTTATAACGGCCTTGCCTCGGCCGTAAACAACGGTTGAACCCATATACATCATATTTTTTCGGTCGCCGAGGGGGACGTCTTTTTGCCCCTCAAGGCCTATGGCTTTTATGAATTTGTTGACGGGTACGGATTCACCCGTAAGTGCCGATTCCTCGATTTTAAGGCTTGCACTTTCAAAAATTCTGCCGTCCGCCGGAACAGCGTCGCCCGCTTCAAGCAGTACAACGTCGCCTACGGTAAGGTCCTCGCTCGGTATTTCGCATACCTTGCCGTCACGCAAGACCTTTGTTGTTGCGGCGGCCATTTTTTGAAGAGCCTCTATGGCCTTTTCGGCTTTGCTCTCCTGATATACGCCGAGTATGGCATTAACTATTACGACGAACATTATAATGGTAACGTCCGAGGGGAATTCTTTTTGCAATACGGAGGTTATTGCCGATATTACCGCCGCGGCAATGAGGATGATTATCATCGGGTCGGCAAACTGCGAGAGAAAACGCAGTATCAGCGGCGTTTTCTTGCCCTCGGCAAGCTTGTTTTTGCCGGTTTCGGCAGAACGCCGGCGTGCCTGCTCGGAAGTGAGACCGTTTTCGGTGCTTTTTACTTCGCCGAAAACCTCGGAAGAGCTTTCAAGATAGTATTTCATTTTTTTCCTCCCTGTTTTTTAAAAAAGAGCAGCCGCTTTTTTAAGAAAAAAGACCTTCGACAGAATTTAGCTCTGCCGAAGGTCTTGCTACCTTAATAAGGCTCGGTGACCAGAAGCCGAAAGGCGACATGATGTTGACCACCGGGTAAAAGCTACTCCCCTTCATAAGGAATATCTTAAGTGCGATAATAACAGAAAAATGAACTTTTGTCAAGTATTTTTAAAATAATAGCTTATCCCTCGCCGAATAAAACATAATTGTTGACATTTCGGCTGTCAAGCTCGGAAATAATCGAGCTGTCGTCAATTACCGGTATAAATCCGCCGGTCTGATAGTTTTCGTCAAGCTTTGAGCTTAAGAGCGGTATACAGTCCGTAACCAGAGCTTTTTCATCGGTGGTTTCGGCGGAATATGTTTTTTCTCCGTAAGCAAAGCCGTCTCTCTGCGCCGATTTTCTGAAGTCCACAGCCACAAAATCGGCGGCGCTGTCAAAGAGAGAGCCGTCATAGCGGGCGGTGTTTCCACCGAGCGCGTCCGCGGCGCTGAGCATAACGCAGAGCGGCTTGTCGCCGAGCACGTTTTTAACCTTTTCTATAAATGAATGTAAAACCGCGTTGCGGCTCTCTATGCTCTTTTCTTCACCCGAAAATACCGCCTTGTCGAGGTAAATACTCTCGGGAAATTCCACGGAATCGAGTATAACGGCGTCAACTCCGAGAGAGGAAATCTCGCTCACAATGCTCAAAAGGTATTTCTCCGCGACGGGGGAATACGGGTTCAGCCACGGCTCGCCGTCGTGCTGAGCGCTGTTGTCGAGCCACAGTGTGCCGTCCGAATTTGTCACGGCGGCAGCGGCGCCGAGATGCGATGCGGCAACGCTGTCCTCATAGCAATAAATTCTTGCGATTATTTTATAGCCGGCACTTTTAAGCCTGTCGATTGTCGCAAGCGCGTTCTGATAAGCTTTGGACGACGCACCTATGTCGTTCGCCGTACCGACGGAGGATACGTAATTGAGATAGCCGTCCTTCGTTTTAAAATCTATCACAACGGCGTTCGCCTTTGTTTCGGTAAGCTCCGTTTTAAAAAGGTCAAAGGCTATACCGCCGTCAAGAACGTCGTCGGGCATATAAAGAGCGCGCAGTTTGCCGTCATATTCGGCGGGAACGCCCGTAAGCTCATGCTCATACGGCTTTTTCGACAGGTTAATGGAAACCGCGGCAATAACAAACACGAGCACGAAGAAGAACACAAGAAAAACCGAAAAGACGATTTTTTTGCGTTTTTCCTTTTTCTTTCGTGTGCGTAACGGGGGCGGCAAAGCCGCCCCCGTTTATCCAATAAAAAGGAGTGTATCGCTATGATGAAGAACCTCGATGTGGCCACCGTGCTGACCCTGCGGGATCAGGTGGCCTGTCAGCCGGGGCAGGTGGTCAGCAAGACGCTGGCCCAGAACGACGCCGTCAGTGTGACGCTGTTTGCCTTCGACAAGGACGAGGAGATCAGCACCCACGAGTCCGGCGGCGACGCGCTGGTGACGTGCCTGGACGGCGTGGGCCGCGTGACCGTGGACGGCGTGCCCCATGTGCTGCATACCGGCGAGTCCATCCTCATGCCGGCGCGGCATCCGCACGCGGTGTATGGACAGGAGCAATTCAAAATGTTGCTGGTGGTCGTATTCTGAGAACGTCAAACGTGCGTGGATCTGCTTTGGCTGGCGGGGGAAATTGTCTGTTGCAATTTCCACCGCGTTGTGGTATCATGCGAAAAAATTTCCCAACAGGAGGGATGCATATGTACATAAACCATGAGAAATATGCGCTGGTGAACGGCGTGGTGCTGGACGGTACGCGGGACATGATGCCTCGGACGAGGCTGGCTGTCTGTGTGGACGGGGACCGCATTGCTGCCGTCTGCGACGCGGCCGATGTGCCGGAGGGCTATGCGCGCGTGGACCTGGGCGGCAAATACCTGCTGCCGGGGCTGATCAATCTGCATGTGCATCTGCCCGCCTCCGGCAAGCCCCGGAAAAAGCCCTCCGACCCTAAGAAGCTGGTGAAGCTCATCACCTCCAACGGCCTGATGCGCCGCATCGGCGTGAAGATGTGCGAGGGTTACGCCAGGACGGAGCTGCTGTCCGGCGTGACCACCATCCGTACCGTGGGCGGCGTGGCGGACTTCGACACGATCATTCGCGATGCGGCCAGGCGGGGCGAGATCCTGTCTCCACGGGTGGTGGCGTCCAATATGGCAGTGTCGGTACCCGGCGGGCACATGGCCGGGTCGCTGGCCTATGAGGCCCGCACGCCGGAGGAGGCCGCGGCCTTCGTGGAGAAGATCGCGGCGGAAAAGCCCGACCTGATCAAGCTGATGATCACCGGCGGCGTTATGGACGCCGAAGTGGTGGGCGAGCCGGGCGTGCTGCGGATGCAGCCGGCACTGGTCAAGGCGGCCTGCGATAAGGCCCATGCGCTGGGAATGCAGGTGGCCGCTCATGTGGAGAGCCCGGAGGGCGTCCGGGTGGCGCTGGAAAACGGCGTGGACTCCATCGAGCACGGCGCGAAGCCGGATGAGCACATCATGCAGCTGTGTAAGGAACGCGGCGCTTTCCAGGTGTCCACCATCTCGCCTGCCGTGCCCTATGCGCTGTTCGACCGCAGTATCTCTCACGCCACCTATGAGCAGCAGGAGAACGGCAAGGTGGTGTTTGAGGGTATTATCGCCATGGCGAAGGCCTGTCTGGCGGATGGTGTCCCCGTGGGTCTGGGCACCGACACCGGCTGCCCCTATATCACCCACTACGATATGTGGCGGGAGCTATGCTACTTTGTGAAGTACTGCGGCGTGACGCCGGCGTTTGCGCTGCACAGCGCCACGCTGGGCAATGCGGCGCTGGCGGGTATTGCCGGCGAGACCGGCTCCATCCAGCCGGGCAAGTGCGCGGATATGATCGTCTGCGCGGCGGACCCGCTGGCCGATCTGACCGCCCTGCGGACGCTGGATATGGTCATTAAGTCCGGCTATCGTGTGGAACATCCCCAAGTGAAGAAAATGGACAATGTGGAACGGGAGCTGGACAAGTTCCTGTAAATACAGTGTATCCCCCCGGCGGAGCCGGGGGGATATTTATTCGCTTATTGGCATTGCAGGCCCAACTGGTAGAAGGCTACGGCAGCCGCGGCAGCTACATTCAGGCTGTCCACCCCATGGGTCATGGGGATCATCACCGTGTGGTCGCATTGGGCGATGGTGCCGTCGGCCAGCCCGTCGCCCTCGGTGCCCAGCACCACCGCCAGCCTCTCCGCTGACAACAGGCGTGGGTCATCCAGCCGCAGGGAGTCCTCCCGCAGGGCCATGGCCGCGGTGGTGAAGCCCAGATCGTGCAGTGCCGCCGTCCAGTCGCCCTCCGGCAGATAGGTCCATGGCACCAGGAATACATTACCCATGCTCACCCGGGAAGCCCGGCGGTACAGGGGGTCGCTGCCCTCTGTGGTCAGCAGGACGGCGTCCATGCCCAGGGCGGCCGCGCAGCGGAAAATGGCGCCCACGTTGGTGGGGTTCATCACGTTTTCCAGTACGGCGATGCGCCGCGCGCCGGCGCAGATCTCCGCTACAGAGGGCAGGGGCGGGCGACGCATGGCGCACAGCATCCCGCGGGTCAGGTGGAAGCCGGTGAGCTGCGTCAGCACCTCCAGGGAGGCGGTATAGACGGGGAGGTCCGGGTCACAGCGACCCAGTATCTCGGCGCCTTTGCCGGTGATGTGCTGCGGCTCCATCAGGAACGACACCGGTACGCACCCCGCGTCCAGCGCACGGCCGATGACCAGCGGGCTCTCGGCGATGAACAGGGCGTTGGCCGGGTCGGCCCGGTTGACCAGCTGGTTTTCCGTGGCCCGGGCGTAGACGTCCAGCGCCGGGTCGGAAAAGTCGTGTATCTCAATGACCTGTGCCATATCACTTCCACTCCTTCAGCAGCGTTTCCAGTGCCGTCCGGTAATAAGCGGCGGCGTTGGCCCGGGCGTCCTCAAGGGTCGCCCCGGCGGGGTTGATACTGCGGACGGCCCGCAGATCCAGCGGTGCCCATTGCTCCGGTGTCAGTGCCACACGCCCGGCCAGCACGGCGGCGGGGACACGCAGCTTCTGACACCGGCCTGCCACGCCGCTGATGGCCTTGCCGCCCAGGCTTTGGGCATCAAAGGAACCCTCGCCGGTGACGATCAGGTCGCAGCCCACTGCGCGGCGGTCGAAGTCCACGGTGTCCAGCACCGTCGTGATACCGGAGCGCAGGGCACCGCACAACAGCGCAGCGCAGCCCGCGCCGAAGCCGCCGGCGGCACCGCCGCCGGGGAGGGTATCCACCTCCGCACCCAGCTGTGCATGCAGCACCGCGGCGAGATACCGAAGTCCCGCGTCCAGACGCTGCACGCAGGAATCGTTCGCCCCCTTCTGCGGAGCGAAGATGTACGCCGCGCCGGTTTCGCCGTACAGGGGGTTGTCGATGTCGCACATGACCGTCAGCACGCCGGGCCGCAGGCCGGGATGCCGCCCGGACAGGTCGATAGCCTCGATGTTCGCCAGCGTGCCGCCGGTGGGCACGAAGCCGCGGCCCTGCCGGTCGTAAAACCGAACGCCAAGCGCTGCGGCCGCACCGCAGCCGCCGTCGTTGGTGCAGCTGCCGCCCAGACCCAGGATCAGGCGCTTTGCGCCATGATCCAGCGCGTGGGCCAGAAGCTGTCCCACACCGTAGGTGGTGGCCGCCTCCGGGTCGGGACGGCCCTCGGCCTGGTACAGACCCGCTGCTGCGGCGCACTCCACCACCGCCGTCCCGTCTGGCAGCAGGCCGTAGAAGCCATCGATAGTGCCGCCAAAGGGACCGGACACGGGAAGGGCGATACGCTGTCCGCCGCAGGCATCCAGAAAGCAGTCTGTGGTGCCCTCGCCGCCATCGGCCACCGGCAGGGCGTCGATGTGCCAGCCGGGGATATGGAGACTGCGGGCGATGCGGCAGATGTCCGGGGAGGACAGCGTGCCTTTGAATGAGTCGGAGAGGACAAGACAGCGTTTCATGGAGCGCACTCCCTTCGTTTTGATAAGGGGATTATACCAGCCGGGAGAAAAAAACACAAGGGACGGCATATGCCGTCCCTCATGTTTTGTACGTTATTTGCTATACCGATTTGAGGAGAGGAGAGAACTTACTTGGCCAGCAGCTTAGCAGCACGCTTCTTGCCGTACATGCAGCAGGCCACAACGTAAGCCACAGCACACACCACGCCGATGATGTAGGCGGGCGTCCAGGGGATGTTGAAGCCGATGTGGGCGTTGGCGATGTAGGTGACGCAGATGAAGGTGTAGAAGCAGCCGGGGATCATGGGGATCCAAGCCCACTTACCCTTGCCGTTCTCGAACATCCACGCGGTGATGCACAGGAAGGCGAACAGGGACAGGGTCTGGTTGGCCCATGCGAAGTAACGCCACAGGATGTTGAAGCCGTCGGCATTGGTCTTGGCGAACACGAGGATACCGATGACCAGCGCGAAGATGGGCACAGCCAGCTTGATGCGCTTGCCGTTGGTGGACTGGTCGATGTGCAGCGTCTCGGACAGGCTCAGACGCAGGGCACGCAGCGCCGTATCGCCGGAGGTGATGGGCAGCACGATGACGCCGAGTAGGGCGATGATGCCGCCCACGTTGCCCAGCAGGTACTTGCAGACGACGCCCACGGTGCCGGTAGCCAGTCCGGCATTGGGCTCCTGCAGCGCCAGGTTGTACACGCCCATAGCACCGGCAGCCCAGACCATGGCGATGAAGCCTTCCAGCACCATCATGTTGTAGAAGGTGTTGCGGCCCTGACGCTCGCTCTTCATGGTACGGGAGATGATAGCGGTCTGGGTGGAGTGGAAGCCGGACAGAATGCCGCAGGCCACCGTCACGAAGAAGATGGGCAGGAAGTGTCCGTTGGAGAAGTAGTCAGCGTAGGTAAAGGTGCCCACGGTGCCGTCAGCACCGGTCAGGTTCAGCACGGGAGCCGCCCAGCTGTCCCAGATGTTGATCAGGGGCATACCCTTGGCGAAGATGCCGATGAACACGCCGATGGCAGAGAACAGCAGGATGCCGCCGAAGATGGGGTAGATCTTGCCGATGATGGCATCGATGGGGAACACGGTGGCGACCAGGTAGTACAGGAAGATGACACCGTAGATGATCCAGGTGGAAACGGAAGTGGCCTTGCCGTCAAAGCCAAAGACCTGTGTAGCGGCGATGTCGCCGGGGGTGTAGATGAACACAGCGCCCACCAGCAGCAGCATCACGCACACAAACACGTTGTAGAACTTATAGATACCCTTGGTGGAGTAGCGGCGGATCATTTCAGGCATCTGGGTGCCGCCGTCGCGCAGGCAGATCATGCCGGAGAAATAGTCGTGCATGGCGCCGCCGATGATATTGCCGATGGGGATGGTCAGGAACGCGATGGGCCCAAAGAGGATGCCCTGGATCGGCCCGATGATGGGGCCGGTGCCCGCGATGTTCAGCAGGTTGATGAGGCTGTTTCTCCAGCCCTTCATGGGGACATAGTCAACGCCGTCTTTCTTGGTATAGGCATGCGTTTTGCGGTCGTCGGGTCCGAATACTTTCTCGCAGAAGCTTCCGTACAGAGCGGCACCGCCGATCAG
>ENA-UEQW01002802-UEQW01002802.1-human-gut-metagenome-genome-assembly--contig:-NODE-2802-length-12692-cov-4.072374_pt1 | contig 12692 bp, 10 predicted proteins | sample MGYA00242947_ERZ507947 | MGnify/ENA primary metagenome ERZ507947 (study PRJEB26167, sample SAMN06115421) | human gut metagenome | host: Homo sapiens | place: China:Guizhou | collected 2015-03-17... | reverse complement strand
AAAATTGCTGATGGTGTAATCTCTACTTCTGAATTAGTAAACAATACATTAGGTAACGCCAACCCTGCATTGGGCGAAGACGCTTTCCAACGTATTATCAAAGAAAAACACGATGCTAACATCATGTTCTTGATCCAACAAGCTAACATTCGTTCCAGCGAGTTGAAGACTGCTAAAGAATTCAACAAAGAAGTAGCTAACGTAAACGAAGCTGCTAACAAGAAGATCAGCAACATCGAAGTTTCTGCATACGCTTCTCCTGATGGTGGTGTAAGCTTGAATACTACTCTTGCTGAAAACCGCGAAAACAACACAACCAAGCTGTTGAGCAAAGACCTGAAGAAAGCAAAAATCGACGCTCCGATCGATGCTAAATATACTGCACAGGACTGGGAAGGTTTCCAAGAACTGGTTTCTAAATCTAACATCCAAGACAAAGAGTTGATCCTCCGCGTTATTGCAATGTATCAAGACCCTGCTCAAAGAGAAAGCGAAATCAAAAACATCTCTGCTGTATACAAAGAATTGGCTAACACTATTCTTCCTCAGTTGCGTCGTTCTCGTTTGACTTTGAACTATGAAATCATCGGTAAGTCTGACGAAGAAATCACTAAACTGGCTTCTTCTAATCCTTCTGAACTGAATGTAGAAGAATTGCTGTATGCTGCTACACTGACTAGCGATCCTGCTAAACAAGAAGCTATCTATACTCAAGCTACCAAACAATTCCCGAACGATTACCGTGGTTACAACAACTTGGGTAAATTAGCTTACCAGGCTGGTAACATTGACAAAGCTGAATCTTACTTCAAGAAAGCTGCCAGTGTTAATGCTACTCCTGAAGTTAACATGAACTTAGGTTTGGTTTCTTTGATGAAGGGTGACAAAACTGCTGCAGAAGCATACTTCGGTAAAGCTGCCGGAACAAAAGAACTTGGCGAATCTATGGGTAACCTGTACATCGCTCAAGGTCAATATGAAAGAGCAGTTAACTCATTCGGTGACTCTAAGACTAACAGTGCTGCTTTGGCTCAAATCCTTGCTAAGGACTACAACAAAGCTAAAAACACATTGGCTAACGTAACAAGACCGGATGCTTACACTGACTACCTGATGGCAGTTTTAGGTGCTAGAACTAACAATTCTTCTATGGTAACAAGCAGCTTAAAGAGCGCAGTTGCTAAAGATTCGTCATTAGCTAAGAAAGCAGCTACTGACTTGGAATTTGCAAAATACTTCACAAATGCAGATTTCATGAACATCATTAAATAAGAGAATTACCACTCTATTTTAAATATTAAGAATTGCCTGTCATTACAAATGACGGGCAATTCTTTTTTTTATCTGCAAAAAACCGTACTTTCGCAGAAAAGAAATAAAAGCAATGAAAAAGAGTAGCATTTTAATCCTCATAATCATTTGTCTATGCAGTTGTGGTAAATCTTCAAAGAAGGTTAGCATAACCGGGGAAATCAAAGGCCTGGGCACAGATACGCTTTATCTGTATGGAATGGACGAATCATTCGACCGGATAGATACCATTTTCGCGAAGAACGATAAATTCTCTTATACAGCTTCAATAGACACCATTACTTCTGCCTTTTTACTTATTGACAATCAGACAGAATATCCAATCTTCCTTGACAAAGGAAATCAGATCAAAATAAAAGGAGATATCAATCACCCGGAATATCTGGATATCAATGGTAATATATATAATGAAGAGTTTACAAACTTTCAGAAAGAACTAAATAGCCTGCCTACCCCATCCGAGAAAGATTTAGAGCAAAAAGCAGAAGAATTCATCACGGCACATCATTCTTCTTTTGTCAGTCTTTACCTGTTGGATAAATACTTTGTGCAGAAAGACTCTCCTGATTTCAACAAGATAAAGAAATTAATTGAAGTCATGACAGGAATACTGCAAGACAAGCTATACATCGAGCAACTGAATGAAGCCATTTCCTTGTCCGAAAAGACAGAGATAGGCAAATATGCTCCGTTTTTCAGCCTTCCTAACATAAAAGGAGAGAAAATTACCCGGTCATCAGAAGATTTCAAGAAAAAGAACTTGTTAATCAACTTTTGGGCTTCATGGGGAGATAGCATTTCCAATCACCAAAGCAATACCGAGTTAAAAGAGATCTATCAGAAATATAAGAAGAACAAACATATAGCCATGCTCGGTATCTCCCTTGATATGGATAAACAAGAATGGCAGGATGCTATAAAACGTGATACGCTCAATTGGGAGCAAGTCTGTGATTTTGGCGGACTAAATTCCGAAGTAGCCAAACAATACGCCATCAAGCAAGTTCCCAGCAACATTCTTCTGTCGGCAGACGGTAAGATTCTCGCGAAAAACCTCAAAGGAGAACAATTGAAGAAGAAAATTGAGGAAGTAGTCACTGCTGCTGAAGAAAAGGAAAAACAAGACAATAAGAAGAAAAAATAATCAATAATCAAACGTGTTAATTAAAGTATTCGGAGCGGCTGTTCAAGGGATTGATGCAACACTCATAACAATCGAAGTCAACAGCTCGCGCGGCTGTATGTTCTATCTCGTCGGCCTTCCGGATTCTGCGGTCAAAGAAAGCCATCAACGTATTATCTCCGCATTGCTGGTAAATGGCTATAAAATGCCCACTAGCAATATAGTAGTCAATATGGCACCAGCCGACATCCGAAAAGAGGGTTCAGCTTATGACTTGCCTCTTGCCATCGGATTGTTAGGGGCTAACGAAACAATCTCTTCCGAGAAGTTTTCCCGCTATTTGTTAATGGGCGAACTAAGTCTGGACGGAAGTATACAACCTATCAAAGGTGCGCTTCCCATTGCTATCAAAGCGCGCGAAGATGGTTTCGAAGGACTAATCATCCCCCAACAAAACGCACGGGAAGCTGCCGTTGTCAATCAATTAAAAGTATACGGAGTCAGTAATATCAAGGAGGTCATCGAATTCTTCAATAATGAACGCGAATTAGAGCCGACTGTTGTTAATACACGGGAAGAATTCTATCAACAACAGACAAACTGTGACTTGGATTTTGCAGACGTTAAAGGGCAAGAGAATGTAAAAAGGGCACTAGAAGTTGCAGCAGCCGGAGGGCATAATTTAATAATGGTAGGTGCTCCGGGTAGCGGTAAATCGATGATGGCCAAACGCCTTCCTTCCATTCTTCCTCCTCTTTCTCTGGGTGAAAGTCTGGAAACCACCAAGATACATTCAGTTGCCGGACAACTGAAACGCGGTTCATCATTGATTTCCCAACGCCCATTCCGCGACCCTCACCACACAATTTCCCAGGTGGCGATGGTTGGCGGAGGTAGTTTTCCACAACCCGGAGAAATCAGTCTGGCACATAATGGGGTACTTTTCTTAGATGAACTATTCTCAAAGCTATTTAACCATTGTATATTGTTATATATCAACTATTTAATCAGACAGAACAACCATTCAATCCAGTAAAATTCAGTTTCCGCACCGATGTAAGCCCAACAAAGCCTCACAATCGGTCAGCCTCTCATCTCAATTCCTGCCGTCTCCTTTGAAGAAGAAAAGTAAATTCCGCCCTAGAGCACCCTCTCAACTCCAATATTCACAATTTCAACCTAGTATTAGTTTACTCTCAATTACTATAGAGTTCTTTACAATACCAATTTCACAGATAGAGTTTCTATGAGAAGTAGCTGTTTCCAAATCAATAGCAACGAAATCTAAGTTCCCCATATATGTCTTATATTATGTGAGATAATATAGCAAGATTATGTTTGATTCTGATTATGTATGCTATACTTCTTTATAATTGGGTAGCTCTAATAAAGTGCGAAGAAGTTCATCTTTATTCCTATCCTCATCTTTAATATGTTCTTCTAATCCTTTAATACGGGATTCTACAAGTTCATTACATATATCCTTCTGCATTTCCTTTAGCATATCTAAGCTGATTAAGGTTCTCATCTCAAATATATTAACATCCTCTAGTGGACTGCCTAGTATAATGAATTTATCAAAAACGAATATGCTGTTATCGGGATATTTGTCATTCTGTGCTATTGTTCCTACACTGAAACGCGCTTCATTCTCGAAGAATTTCATTATAACATCTAGTTTATTGCCATGTTTACGTTTAAGAATCCTATCTCTATATCTATCAAAGAAATGTGGTATATATGCAGCGCTCCTAGCTGTTTTAGTAATAGTACTATGACAGGTCACTACATATATGCCTTCCGGTTGGCGGTAACATCTTGCAATTAATGGTATAAACTTATGCTTCCAGTATGCATTAAAGCTATATCTGATAATATATATATGACCTGTGTTGGTAGTAATTTTTATAGGTTTAAAAGTGAAATGGTCTATTCCTTTGGTCTGTATATACTTTAGGTATCTATCCTTCATTCCGAAGAAGTCTACTTCCCTTTCTCGGAGATATTCTTCATAATCTATCTTATATTCATCAAGGACTTTTGTGTACAGCATAACCTATTAGTATTAACTAGAAAGGGTATCCAAATGGATACCCTAAAGTGTTTACTTAGTAGTATTAATTAGTAGAAGAATCTAAAATAGCTTGTAGTATGTCTGTTGGAATATCTTTAAGAAGCTTCTTCTGGTTCTCTAATTTGAGTTCCTTGCAGTTCTTAATCCATTCCTCGTACTTCTCGATTTGCCTGTCACACCAACAAACCATATCAGCCGGTGTTGCAGTATTACCAAACCAAGAGCCATACAAATCAAATAATTCTTCACGACTTAACACTACACAAGTTGCTTCATTCTGATTCTCCATAATGATAAATTAATTAGGGTAAATAAATTAACCTTTAAATCTACTCAAAGGCTTGCCGTTCCTTACGGTATTAGTCCATAAGTTGTTTACAAGTAAACGAACATAAGGCGCAATTAAGCCATTATGGTATCTCTAGATGAAACGCCACAAATGTACGAATATATTTTAAATAAGCAATCAAGTCTAATATAATTTATGCTATAAATTAATGTGTTATTGTAGATATATATCATAATAGTCTTGAATGATAGTATGGAACTAGGTATATATTCATAGTAGTTATAATACTTTATAATATCACAGTATCTTATAGTAATACAGCATACTAATAGACTGTAGTAATCTATATACATTCTATCAATGTCTTTATAACTAGAATTTGCCTGTTGTTATACTGTAAATATCCAATAAGGTGAACGCAAGTGGGACAGAACTGTTGAGAGTTTGACTTATTACACTCCGAACGGTTCTGTCTCATTTTTCGGAGATTCATGGCTGCAAGCACTCTCACGTGTGTTTATCCATGCAGACGAAGGCAGAGAGGTGAATACGCAACGCTGACATTCCCTACAGCTTGTCAATCTTGAAATGACCGTCCCGTTTATCTTCCAAACTTGCCGCCATAAATCTAATTCGTTTCAAATGAGTGGGCTAACCTATCCCGCACTTGGAATTTGAGACTGTGACATATCAGAGACGCAATAATTTACATCGGGCTTTGAGCTGCCGACCAATACGCCCAGAAGTGAAAAATAATTCAAGGCAAGGCGTGCACTGTTCACCTGCATACCGTAAATCGGAGCAGGATTCGTTTACGAGTTCCGAATCAGTTTCCAAGCTAGCAGGCAAGGGCATATCTTCACTTCACAAAGCTCCCAACACGAAGTTTTAAAATAGCCACCCAACTGTTATGTAGCCTCACCGAAGCGCAGTATCTTTGTACTACCACATGAGAATTACTGAAACTACTGAATAACCCAACTTGAAACATATCTGAATATACCTACCGATTCAATCCACCTTATCTTGCCAGATTACCTATTTAATAATTATTCATGGTACTAAGAATGAGTGAGGAAACAGAACTTACATTCAAACAGTTACGTGAGCTTGCATTAGCCCACCATATAGCAGATAATAGAACGATGATTGGAATATGGGCTAAGCTCAATGGATATTCCAAGAGACGCAAGCAGAGAGATAACAAGGTTTACACCGTTTACATCAAGATGAATAATGATACATGAATAGTTTCTAATGAAGGGAGGACAGTATTACTGGTTCTCCCTTTTAGTTAATAAGTGAGCATACTAGGCAGGGTATGTATTTGCAACTAATCATCTAATTAGTATCACTATCTACTAATGTGCTTACTAATACAGCAAAGTTATGTGCTGAAGTATTGATATTACCAGATTATAAAGGTGTGCTTATTCCCCCTTTAGCGGTGTGCTTAATCCCCTTTTGGAGCGTGCTTATTCACCCCCTGTCTACACTCCTAGATACTACACTCCATACAGCCATACTGTAAAGTTCTGACGAACTTTCAGTAGGTGGGGTAAGTAGAATATATAAATCAATAATATATGTGGCATTATAATAATAATTTATATGAGAAGCTAAGCGAACTAAGGAAAGTGAACAGACTAAGTTCCACTAAGATGAGATTCTTGTTAAAGACCAATCAGATTATCTTGATTAACCATATTGAGCGTTTGCCTTATGAGAGACACGAAACTTCCATTCAAGGAGTACACAGTAATGAGTAATAATCTGATTCAGAATCTAAACTGTTCAGATGTGTACAGGACTTATACCTTGCTATTAACAGCAGATAAAGATTCTTTGGAAACTAATACTACATTAAAACAGCTTGCAGGGTTTGTAGGGGAAGAACTGGATAATTACAAGAAGAGTAAGAGTACATTATCCTTCAATGACAAATTAAGGGCTACAGGCGAGGTTGTTATACGTGATATAGATTCTAAACGGAAGGACAGGCATTGGACTATGTACAGATTCAATCAAGTAGAGCCAGGCAATTATAGAAGAATTGGCAGAGAGTTCTACGATACTTACAATACTTTAGATTTGAAGCTAAGAGGATTCATATTAAAACTACGTAACCGTGGGTGAAACCCCGGTTATCCGCATCAAGAAGTAATTCTTGCCGCAGTGAAAAATGGCGCCCATCGGCGCCATTTTTTTATGCTTCCGCCAGCAGCGGCAAAATCAATTCATCGCTCTCATGCTGCTGGGTGTAGCGCATCACTTCCAGTACGCGCAACCCCGCTCGGTGCACTGCATCGGTTAACGCCTTCCCTTTCAGCAAGCCACTGATGAGCTGAGCACAAAACAGGTCGCCAGTCCCTTTCAGGTCGGTTTTTACCCGTGAATGGGAAATGACATTCACGCTGTCGGCAGTGACCACCACAACCTGCATCTCCTGATTTTCTTCATTACCGGAGGCGCTGGTAACCACCACCCATTTTAATGTGTCTGAAAGCAGACTTTTTGCGGCAGCAATGGCACTGTCGAGATCGCGGCAATTTTTACCGGTCAGGATTTCCAACTCAAAGATATTGGGGGTAATTCCCTGCGCCAGCGGCAGTAAATATTGTCGATACGCTTCGGGAAGGTCAGGTTTGACATAAATTCCGCTATCAATATCGCCAATCACCGGATCGACCATGATCAATAGGTCAGGATGGTCTTTGCGTAGCGCAGTCAGCCACTCGGCAAGGATTTTGATTTGCGATGCCGTTCCCATATAGCCCGTGGTTACAGCACGAAGTTGGCGCAGCGCATCACGCTCCTGAAGCGCACGCAAATAGCCGCTAAACCATTCGTCCGGAATCGCACCACCGTAGAAAGTGTCATAATGCGGCGTATTGCTCAGCAATACCGTCGGCACGGCAAAGACATTCAGGCCGTTCTGTTTGATAGCAGGCACGGCAATGCTGTTGCCCACGCTGCCGTAAACCACCTGCGACTGCACGGCGACGATATCCGCCTGCAGTGCCCTACTCTTATCGTTAAACAACAACAAACTACTCATTTAATTTTTTCTCCTTGCCGATGATCCTCATCGTAATCCAACCGAAACTTTACCTGATTCTGGCAGTCAAATCGGCTATCACAAAACAAGGATAAGGTAATTCAATGAAGAAAATCATTTGTCTGGTCATTACACTACTAATGACACTCCCCGCTTACGCGAAGTTAACTGCCCATGAAGAAGCCCGCATCAACGCCATGCTGGAGGGATTAGCACAGAAAAAGGATTTGATATTTGTGCGCAACGGTGATGAACATACCTGCTATGAAGCGGTTTCTCATCTGCGTCTGAAGCTCGGCAATACCCGTAACCGCATTGACACTGCCGAGCAGTTTATTGATAAGGTTGCTTCGTCGTCATCGATTACCGGGAAGCCGTATATTGTGAAGATCCCCGGTAAGAGCGATGAGAACGCACAGCCTTTTTTACATGCGTTAATTGCGCAGACGGATAAAACGGTGCCTGCGCAATAATCTTAAATCCCCGCCCCCTGACTAAAATGCTCTTCCCCAAACACCCCGGTGGAAAGGTAGCGATCGCCACGATCGCAGATGATCGCTACCACCACCGCACCAGGGTTAGCTTTTGCCACCCGCAGTGCTCCGGCAACCGCGCCGCCGGAGCTGACGCCACAGAATATTCCTTCCCGCACCGCCAGTTCGCGCATGGTGTTTTCCGCATCGCGCTGATGAATATCCAGCACCTCATCCACCAGAGAAGCGTTGAAAATCCCCGGCAGATATTCCGCAGGCCAGCGGCGAATGCCGGGAATACTGCTGCCTTCTTCCGGCTGCAGGCCAACAATGGTCACCGGTTTGGATTGTTCGCGCATAAAGCGTGAGACGCCGGTGATAGTGCCGGTCGTCCCCATGCTGGAGACAAAATGAGTGATGCGCCCGCCGGTTTGCTGCCAGATTTCCGGCCCAGTGGTGGTGTAATGCGCATAAGGGTTATCGGGATTATTGAACTGATCGAGCAGCTTTCCTTCGCCACGATTCGCCATCTCCAGCGCCAGATCGCGCGCACCTTCCATGCCCTGCTCTTTGGTGACAAGAATCAGTTCCGCACCATAAGCACGCATCGCCGCACGGCGTTCCTGGCTCATGTTGTCGGGCATCAGCAATTTCATGCGATAGCCTTTCAGCGCGGCAATCATTGCCAGCGCAATGCCGGTGTTACCACTGGTGGCTTCGATTAAGACATCACCCGGTTTAATTTCCCCGCGCTTTTCCGCCTCGACGATCATCGAAAGTGCCGCACGATCTTTCACCGAACCTGCCGGGTTATTGCCTTCCAGTTTTAACCACACTTCACTGCCGTTATTCGGCCCCATTCGCTGCAACTTCACCAGAGGCGTATTGCCTATTGTTTGTTCTAATGTACTCACGATCTCTATCCATACGTGGTGTTGCCTGATGCGACGCTTGCGCGTCTTATCAGGCCTACAGGTTACAAACCTTGCCATTAAAAAGCCCGGATCGCGGGAAGCGCCTCCGGGCGTTTAACATTCACTCAACCTATCAGGCGCTTTGTGCGAGAGCAAGTTCCTCATCGCGGGTTTCGATACGCTCGTCGCCGTTATACAGCCGCGCATGTTGCAGACCAACGAATAAACGCTCGCCACGCTGCGGGGCATCGTCGCCATGCATCACGACCGTCAGCGGTTCGTTGTACCACCCCAGCGGCTGCACCACTAATTGGGTGTAGTGACCTTTCGGGCTGGCTTCCAGTACCTGTACCGGCAGCGGCGAATCGAGGCTGGTACGGCGGCTGATATCCACTTCCCAAGGGCGCAGGAAGAGATCCACCGGCCCCTGATAAGCAGGTGTGTAGCCCAGCGGCCAGCGATGTGCGCCAACATGGAACTGCCCGCCGCGAATGGTTCCCTGCAGGCGGTTCACTTCGCCCATAAATTCGAGTACAAAACGGGTCGCTGGTTCGCGCCATACCTGATTCGGCGCATCAGCCTGTTCAATATTCCCCTGACTCATCACCACTACACGATCGGCTACTTCGGTCGCCTCTTCCTGGTCGTGGGTCACAAACACGCTGGTGAATTTCAGCTCTTCATGCAGTTGACGCAGCCAGCGACGCAGCTCTTTACGCACCTGCGCATCCAGCGCGCCAAACGGTTCATCAAGCAGCAGAATTTGCGGTTCTACAGCCAGCGCGCGCGCCAGCGCCACGCGCTGTTTCTGGCCGCCGGAAAGCTGCGCCGGATAACGATCCGCCAGATGGGCAAGCTGGACCATTTCCAGCAATTTTGTCACTTTCGCTTTGATGGCTGCGGCATTCGGGCGATCGCGACGCGGCAGCACCGTCAGGCCAAAAGCGATATTGTCGAATACCGTCATATGGCGGAACAGCGCGTAATGCTGGAACACGAAACCGACTTTACGATCGCGCGCGTGCAGGCGGCTCACGTCGGTGCCGTGGAAGCGAATATGCCCGCTGGTTTGATGCTCCAGCCCGGCGATAATGCGCAGCAGCGTGGTTTTCCCGGAACCGGACGGCCCCAGCAACGCGACCATCTGACCTGAAGGAATATCCAGTGAGATATCGTTCAGCACCTGGGTGCGACCAAAAGACTTCTTAATATTGGCAATCTCAATGCTCATGATGTTCCTCCTGCTGCGCGCGTTTTTCCTGATTCTCCAGGCGCCACTGCAACATACTCTTTAAAAACAGGGTGATAATCGCCATCAGCGTCAACAGCGCGGCGGCGGTAAAGGAGCCGACGGTGTTGTAGTCCTGCTCCAACAATTCAATCTGTAACGGCAGCGAAAGTGTTTCGCCGCGAATCGAGCCGGAAACCACCGACACTGCACCAAACTCGCCAATCGCGCGGGCGTTGGTCAACACCACGCCATAAAGCAGCGCCCAGCGAATGTTCGGCAATGTGACGCGGCGAAACATCTGCCAGCCAGACGCGCCAAGCAAAATCGCCGCTTCGTCTTCCTGGCTGCCCTGGCTTAACATCACCGGCACCAGCTCGCGCACCACAAACGGACACGTCACAAAGATGGTGACCAGCACCATTCCGGGCCAGGAGAACATAATTTGCAGATTATGTTCATCCAGCCAGCCGCCCAGCGGGCCGTTAGAGCCGTAGAACAGCAGATACACCAGACCGGCAACCACCGGCGATACGGCAAACGGAATGTCCAGTAGCGTCAGCAGTAACTGGCGTCCAGGGAAGTTAAAGCGCGTCACCAGCCAGGCCAGCAGAATGCCGAACACCAGGTTTACCGGTACGGCAATCAGCGCGATCATCACCGTCAGCCAGATGGCGTGCAGCATATCCGGATCGGCCAGATTCTGTAAAACCGGCATCAGCCCCTTGCTGAATGCCTGCACGAAGATGTAAATCATCGGCACCAGCAGGATGAACGCCGAAACCAGCATCCCGATGCCAATCAGAAACCATTTGCCCCAGTTAATCGGGCGCGCGTCATAACGCTTCAATTGGGTAACTTCCGCCATTAATGACCTACCACACGCCGACCAAAGCGACTTTGCAGAGTGTTAATTGAGAACAGCAGCAGCAGAGATGCCGCGAGGATCACCGAAGCAATCGCGCTCGCCGCCGGGTAATCAAACTCCTGCAAGCGCACAAAAATCATCAGCGACGTCACTTCCGTCTTCCAGGCGATGTTCCCGGCGATAAATATCACCGCGCCAAACTCACCAAGACTACGGGTAAACGACAGCGCCACGCCCGCCACCAGCGCCGGAGAAAGCTCCGGCAGCACCACTTTGCAGAAACTCTGCCAGCGCGTTGCACCAAGCGTTTCCGCCGCTTCTTCATATTCCGGGCCTAACTCTTCCAGCACCGGCTGCACGGTACGCACCACAAACGGAATGCTGGTAAAGGCCATCGCCACCGCAATCCCAAGCCAGGTGTAGGTGACTTTGATATCAAACTTCGCCAGCCATTCACCGTAAAAACCGTTCACGGAAAAGAGCGAGGCCAGCGTTAAACCGGCGACTGCCGTTGGCAGCGCAAAGGGTAAATCCATCAGCGCATCAAGCAGCGTGCGGCCCGGAAAGCGATAACGTGTTAAAATCCACGCCATCAGCAGACCGAAAACGCCGTTAAAAATCGATGCCACAAACGCCGACAGCAGCGTTACTTTGTAGGCCGCGACCACCTGCGGGTTGGTGATCACCTCCCAGTACTGCGCCCAGCTCATCTGGGCCAGCTGCATCACCAGCGCGGAGAGCGGCAGCAGCAAAATCAGGCACACAAACAGCAGACTGGTGCCGAGGCTTAAGGTAAAGCCCGGCAGCACGCGTCTGGAGGAGACAGCAAACATCAGTTACGCCCCGCCGCTAACAGCTTGTCTAACTCGCCGCCGCTGGTGAAGTGGGTTTTCATCACTTCCGGCCAGGAGCCAAATTTGTCTTCCACGCGGAACAGCTCGGTCTGCGGGAATTTGTCTTTCAGTTTGTCCATGACTTCCGGGTTATTTACGCGGTAGTAATAGTCGGTGATGATGGTCTGCGCCTGCGGGCTGTAGAGCCAGTTCAGGTAGGCTTTTGCTGCTTTTTCCGTACCGTTGGCCTGCACGTTTTTATCGACCCACGCCACCGGGAATTCCGCCAGAATGTTGGTTTTCGGAATCACCACTTCAAAGCCCTGCGCTTCATACTGTTTGCGGATGTTGTTCACTTCCGACTCGAAGCTGATCAGCACATCGCCCAGGCCGCGCTCGGCAAAAGTGGTGGTCGCGCCACGACCGCCAGTATCGAACACTTCAACGTTTTTCAGGAACTGAGTCATAAACTGTTCGGTTTTGGCTTTATCACCACCGTCAGCTTTATCCGCTGCGCCCCA
>ENA-UEQW01002796-UEQW01002796.1-human-gut-metagenome-genome-assembly--contig:-NODE-2796-length-12708-cov-3.229198_pt1 | contig 12708 bp, 9 predicted proteins | sample MGYA00242947_ERZ507947 | MGnify/ENA primary metagenome ERZ507947 (study PRJEB26167, sample SAMN06115421) | human gut metagenome | host: Homo sapiens | place: China:Guizhou | collected 2015-03-17... | reverse complement strand
GCAAGTAATAGTACCTGTGAAGTGAAAAATGGCGCACATTGTGCGCCATTTTTTTTGTCTGCTATTTACCACTACTGCGTCGCGCGTAACATATTCCCTTGCTCTGGTTCACCATTCTGCGCTGACTCTACTGAAGGCGCATTGCTGGCTGTGGGAGTTGCTCCACTGCTCACCGCAACCGGATACCCTGCCCGACGATACAACGCTTTATCGACTAACTTCTGATCTACAGCCTTATTGTCTTTAAATTGCGTAAAGCCTGCTGGCAGTGTGTATGGCATTGTCTGAACGTTCTGCTGTTCTTCTGCCGATAGTGGTCGATGTACTTCAACATAACGCATCCCGTTAGGCTCCACGGAATATTTCACCGGTTCGTTGATCACTTTCACCGGCGTTCCCGTCCGCACGCTGGAGAACAAGGCTTTAATATCCGGTGCATTCATGCGAATACACCCTGAACTGACGCGCAAACCGACGCTGTCCGGCGCACTGGTGCCATGAATGAGGTATTCGCCATTACCATGCGCGAGGCGCAGTGCGTAACGTCCTAGCGGGTTATTTGGTCCGGCAGGAACGACTGGCGGTAATTTAATGCCACGCTCCAGCGAACGCTGACGAATGCCTGCCGTAGGCGTCCAGGTTGGGTTAGGGATTTTCTGCCCCACACGCGTTTCCATCACCGGCGTTTCCAGCCCCTGCAAGCCAATACCTATCGGATAAACCTGCACGATATTTTCTCCCGGCGGATAATAATAAAGGCGCAGCTCTGCAAGGTTAACGATAATCCCCTGACGCGGCGCATCAGGTAATAACAGTTGCGAAGGAATAGTTATCGTCGTACCAGGTTTTGGCACCGGGGCGATAGTGTTATTGGCTTCAAGGATCAACATTGCCGCAGTATCAAAACGTCGGGCAATAGCCTGAAGGTTTTTATCCCCTTCTTGCACCGTATACGTTTGATTTTGCCCAACCAGTCGGCTTCCGGTTGGTGGTAGCGGATAATCAACCGCCCAGGCAGCCTGGATGGCGCTAAAAGCGCCGATAAGCGTGAGTGTAAGCAAAGACGCGCGTTTCATTGTAAACCTCCTGTATTTGCCGGAGACTCACGCTGAAACGTCGGATGGCGCTTATGTTCACCTGAAACCAAAACACTCCTGTGCAGGTCAGTGTAAACATTGACCATCCGGCAATGTGAGCCAACCGGATGAAAGCTGTCCTTTTAGTTTAGCTAAGTGCAGCGGCTTTGGCGCGAATTGCGCGAATCATCGCTTCCAGACCTTGTGAACGAGATGGGGTGAGATGTTGGGTGAGCGCCATTTTTTCAAACCACGGACGCACATCGAAATTGACAATATCCTGCGGCGTCATCTGATCGTAGAGAATAAAGACGACCGCAATAAGCCCTTTCACAATCGCCGCATCGCTGTCGCCCTGTAATTCAATAATTCCCTGGGCATTCTGGCGCATGACAATCCACACCTGACTCTGACAGCCCTGAATGCTATTTTGTGGACTTCTGTCTTCGTCGCGTAATTCTGGCAGACGCTGGCCCAGCTCAATAATGTAGAGATATTTCTCTTCCCAGTTGGCGCAGCGTAAAAAATTACGCAGCAACTTTTCTTTATCCGGCAATAAAGCCATAGTGCCTCCCTGTTATCCCAGCAAACGGTGAATACGTTGCAGGCCGGTCACCAGACGATCCACTTCTTCATGGGTGTTATACATGGCCAGCGACGCCCGACACATCGCAGGGACGTTGTAATAGGCCATTAATGGCATAGCGCAGTGATGTCCGGTACGCACAGCAATGCCGTAATTATCGAGAAAACTGCCAACATCATAGGCGTGGTGTTTACCGAGATTAAAAGCAATAACGCCAAGCCTGTTTTGTGGGCCATAGAGAGTGAGATCCGGTACAGATTCCAGCTGTGATAGCGCATAATGCATCAGATTCTGTTCATACTCGGCTATGTTATTAAGCCCCAGCGCCGAAACATACTCCAGCGCCGCGCCAAGACCAATGATGCCCCCGGTATTGGGTGTACCGGCTTCAAACCGCCATGGTGCTTTGGTCCAGGTAGTGCCTTCACTCAGGCTGACGGTGGCGATCATAGAACCGCCCCCTTCCCACGGCGGCATCTCCTGCAACAAGGCTTCTTTCACATAAAGAATGCCAATTCCGGTGGGGCCATACAGTTTATGCCCGGAGAACACGTAAAAGTCGCAATCCAGCGCCTGAACATCCACCAGATGATGCATCACCGCCTGAGCGCCATCCACCAGCACTTTTGCGCCATGCTGGTGCGCAAGCGTGATCATTTCCGCCAGTGGATTTTCTGTGCCAAGCACGTTGGAGACATGAGTAATTGCCAGCAGGCGAGTTTTCTCATCAAACAGCGTAGGCAGCGTCTCCAGTTGCAACGTACCGTCGGGATTGAGCGGGATCACACGCAGCTCTGCGCCAACGCGTGCGCAAAGCATCTGCCAGGGAACAATGTTAGCGTGGTGCTCCATCTGACTGATGATGATGTTATCGCCCGCCCGCACGTTGCTGTTGCCCCAGCTATTGGCGACCAGATTGATCCCTTCCGTCGTGCCGCGGACGAACACCAGCTCTTCCGCCGAACGGGCATTAATAAACAGCGATGCCCGCTTGCGCACGTTCTCCATTTTCTCGGTCGCCTGGGCGCTTAAGGTATGAATACCACGATGCACCGCCGCGTAGCCGTGACGATAAAACTCGGCCTCGGCGTCAATCACCTGGCCCGGTTTCTGCGCACTGGCGGCGCTGTCGAGATAAGCCAGCGGCAAACCGTTTACCTCACGCGAAAGCACCGGAAAGTCGGCCCGCACTTTGTCGACGGAAAAAATCATCTTGCACCTCCTGGCAGCCGTTGACCGATTCGGGCCAGCACCTGCTGTTTAAGCCCCTCATCACGCAGTGCTTCCGTCAGTTCGGCAGCAAAGGCGTAAATGATCATCTGCTGGGCATCCTGCTGATTGATCCCGCGCGAGCGCAGATAGAACATCTGTTCATCATCAATACGCCCCACCGTCGCGCCGTGGCTGCATTTCACATCATCTGCATAGATTTCCAGCTGCGGTTTCGTATCCACTTCCGCCAGTTTGCCCATCAGCAGATTATTGTTGGTCATCTGACCATCCGTTTTGATGGCGTGCTGCGCGACGTTGATCAAACCGTTAAATACCGCGCGGCCTTTGTCGCTGACGATAGTTTTGTGCAACTGTCGGCTGTTACAAAAACCTTTATTGTGTTCCAGCCAGGTACGGGTATCACACACCTCGTTTTTCACCGGCATCGCCAGGCTATTGATCCGCAGCGTGCTGTTTTCGCCATTGAGTTGCGTACTGGTGTTGTGTCGTAACACTGCGCCACCCAGCAGGAAACTATGGCTAAATGCGGTGGCATCGTCAGCCAGCAACAAATCGTTATGGGCAAAGTGGTGACTGACCGGGTTTTCAAACGCCAGCTTGATATGCTGCAAGTGGGCGTTCGCTGCGACGTTGATAGTGAACCGTGCCCCGGTAAAATGACGAGCATCATTCAGGCTGACAAAATGTTCGATCACCGTTGCTTCGGCACCTTCCGCCAGATCCAGATGATGTCGGTAATGGGCAGTGTTCACCTCTTCACCTGCCACGCCCTGGGTGATATGCATTAACAGCAATGGCTTTGCCGGCCGTTGACCGCGCTTCACGGCGATATGCGTCACGCTTTGTGCCAGGCTTTCCGTCAAATGCAGAAACACTTCCGCCTGAATAGCGTCGGGTAAACCCTGACGGTCGTCGTTAATGCTCACTTCATATCCGCTGCCTTCAGTTGCATCGCTCAGCGCAGGCACGTAACGTCCATCGACAAACACCAGCCGCACGGAGTCTAACGTTAACGCTAAGGCATCACGCTGCTGTGGGGATATCTCTCCCGCAATGCTGACAAACTGGCTATTGGTCAGCCCTTCCAGCGGCGTATATTTCCAGTTTTCATGTTTACGTGTCGGCAGTCCGGTACGCAGCAATTGTTGTAAATGCTGCTGTGCTTGCGGGGAGCGTTTTGTCCCTTCAGCTTCAAACAAGTGATGCCACTGTTGCAGCGCGTTACTGCTGTTCGGTAAGCCAGCCATAACCCTGCTCCTCCAGTTGTTTGACCAACGTGAAATCGCCGGATTTCACAATTCGTCCCTGATATAGCACATGAACGTAATCAGGCTTGATGTAGTCGAGAATGCGTTGGTAGTGCGTAACAATGATGAATGAGCGCTTGCCATCACGCAGCGAGTTCACGCCATCGGCGACCACTTTTAATGCGTCAATATCCAGCCCGGAGTCTGACTCATCAAGAATGCATAACTCCGGTTCCAGCACCGCCATTTGCAAAATATCGTTGCGCTTTTTCTCGCCGCCGGAAAAACCAACGTTTACCGAACGGGTTAATAAATCTTCCGGCATCTTCAGGAGAGCGATTTTCTCTTCCATCAAATCCTGAAAATCAAAGCGGTCGAGCGTTTCCTGGCCGCGATAGCTGCGCACCGCATTAAGTGCCGTTTGCAGGAAAAACTGGTTACTGACGCCGGGAATTTCCACCGGATACTGGAAGGCCATAAAGATGCCTTCGCCCGCGCGATCTTCCGGCGACAGCGCAAGCAAATCTTTGCCTTTGAACTCAACCGTGCCGCCCGTCACTTCATAATCTTCTCGCCCGGCAAGCGTTGCCGATAAGGTACTTTTGCCCGAACCGTTTGGCCCCATAATGGCGTGAACTTCGCCGGGATGAACGTCGAGGCTTAATCCGCGCAGGATAGCTTTATCTTCCACGCTGACGTGTAAATCTTTAATACTTAACATGTTTATTCCTTATCCGACGCTGTGTTCAAGACTGATGGCGAGGAGTTTTTGTGCTTCAACGGCAAATTCCAACGGCAGCTCCGAGAACACGTCTTTGCAGAAACCGTTAACAATCATCGAGATGGCGTCTTCTTCGCTGATCCCGCGTTGCAGGCAGTAAAACAGTTGATCTTCACCAATACGTGATGTCGTTGCCTCGTGTTCCAGTTGCGCACTATTGTTACGACACTCAACATACGGGAAGGTATGCGCCCCACAATTAGCGCCAATCAGCATTGAGTCGCACTGAGTGAAATTGCGCGCATTGGTTGCCGTCGGCATGATTTTCACTAAGCCGCGATAACTGTTCTGACTATGTCCGGCAGAGATCCCTTTCGAGATAATGGTCGATTTGGTGTTTTTACCGATGTGGATCATCTTGGTGCCGGTATCCGCTTGCTGATGACCGCTGGTCAGCGCCACTGAGTAAAACTCACCAATGGAGTTATCGCCGCGCAAAATGCAGCTGGGATATTTCCACGTAATCGCTGACCCGGTTTCTGATTGCGTCCATGACATTTTGCTGTTTTCGCCTTCGCACAAAGCACGCTTGGTGACGAAGTTGAGAATACCGCCGGTGTTGTTATCGCCAGGAAACCAGTTTTGTACCGTGGAATATTTCACCTCGGCGTTTTTATGGATGATGACTTCCACCACTGCCGCGTGTAACTGATAGCTGTCACGCACCGGAGCGGAACAGCCTTCAATGTAGCTGACGTAGCTGTCTTCGTCGGCCACCAGAATGGTGCGCTCAAACTGCCCGGTTTTTTCCGCGTTAATGCGAAAATAGGTGGAAAGTTCCATCGGGCAGCGCACGCCTTTAGGCACATAAATAAACGTACCGTCAGAGGCTACCGCCGCATTAAGCGCGGCAAAGAAGTTGTCATTCCCCGGCACCACGGTGCCGAGATATTTACGCACCAGTTCCGGGTGATCGTGGATCGCCTCACCAAAGGAACAGAAAATAATTCCCTGCTCCGCCAGTTTTTCGCGATAAGTAGTGGCAACCGAAACTGAGTCGAAAATGGCATCCACCGCCACCTCTTTGCCTTCCCGCACGGGAACGCCCAACTGCTCAAACGCCGCCTCCACCTCTTTACTTAAAAAGGCGTTCGCGCCAGTTTGCTGCACCGCGCCAGGTTCAGACGCGCAAGTGTCGTCACAATTACCGCACGATGGTGCTGAGTAGTAGCTGTAATCCTGATAATTCAGCTTGTCGTAGTGCGCTTTCAACCAGTGCGGTTCTTCCATCTCCAGCCATGCGCGATAGGCGTTTAGACGAAACTCCAGCATCCACTCCGGCTCATTACGCTTCGCCGAAATTGCGCGCACCACCTCTTCGTTTATCCCCTTTGCCAGCTCATCGGTGGCTAACTGGGTGAAGAATCCTTCTTTATAATTCAGCGGGCCGCCGGTCCAGGTTTTGACATCGTCAGTTGCTTCAGTATTACGAGACATAGTACCGCCTATACCCCAAAGCTTTCGCCACAGCCACATTCATTCTGGGCTTTAGGGTTGTGAAATTTGAATATCTGATTAAGTCCTTCACGAACGAAATCGACTTCCGTGCCATCAATAAACGGCATCGCTTGCAGCGGGACAAACAGCTTCGCGCCGTCGTGTTCAAACAGCAGATCGTCTTTGTCCGGCTCGCTAACACTGTCGAGCACATAGCCAAAGCCCGCGCAGCCCGTTTGCTTCACGCCTAAGCGCACGCCGACCATACCCGGCTGCTTTGCCACCAGCTCACGGATGTGTATCGCCGCTGCGGGTGTCAGCGTTAAGCCTTGCCAGGCGAAATCTTGTGGGTTAAAGGTTCCTGAATGCATGTCCATCGATTTACCTCACTTCATCGCTTTCAGCGTATAACAGCATGTTAGTGATAATGATTATCAGTTCAACCCAGCAAACGCAGGGGCTTTACCGTAAAACATGCTTTTTGCCTGCTTTTAATAAGCATAGACCCTGATGTGTGGGTTAACAGGCACGCTAAGAATTAGGTATCTCATTGTTAGATAATGGTTATTATCTAAGGAGCATTAAGGCTGTGATGAAAAAGAAAAAGTTGTATTGAAAATGACTATTTAAGAGATAGGTAAAAAAGTGCAGCGTTCAGAAATAAGAAAACCCTTAAGTCTGTGCGACACAGGCTTAAGGGTTTCTACCCCATCCGGCGCTTATCTCCGGCACTCTCAGTGGCTTAGCTCTTGAAGGGGCGATAAGAATAATCTCATAAAGCTAACCCGCCGTTTTAACACAAACTGCGATTAGTATTATTTTTGAACAATATCAGGCGGTAGATAAGCAGTATTAAGAAGGTCATCGAACCTGGACGGAGGTTAATCCAGGTCGATTTGGCGAACTTGCGGCATTAAGTCAGGATCAATGCACGCCCAGACGCCAGGCAAAGTAGATTTCTTCTTTTAATTCAGCAGAAGAGAGAGTAAGCAGGTCAGCAAATTCAAGTTCTAGTTGTTTCAGACGTTTGAGATATTGGGCAGGTGAAAGATTGCTCTGGTCACGGCGTAAAAATTCAATGGCCAGCTGGGTGGGATCAAGTTGAGTAGACATAGCATCCTCGCTTTTAGACAAGACCTGCACAGTATACCACCGTTTACTGTGCAGATAATGACCAAAAGCAATATGCGTCACACTTTTCTGGTGACAACGTCACAAAATGGCGGTCGTCAATCGTGACGAACAGCACAAACGCCCTTTCTCAACGAAGATTTCAATCTGCCAGACCTGGTGACGCGAACCGAGATGCAACGGTTTGCATACGCCGCGCACCCGCCCTTCTCGTGCCGAGCGGACGTGGTTAGCATTGATTTCCAGACCAACCACTTTTTGCTCACCTTCGGTACATAAATAACCGGCAACGGAACCGATACTTTCGGCCAGTACCACGGATGCTCCTCCATGCAGCAACCCGAAAGGCTGCTTTGTCCGCGAGTCTACTGGCATTGTCGCTTCAAGGGTGTCATCACCAATATGTTCAAAGCGAATATCCAGGAACCCCACCATGTTTCCTTCACCCATAGCATTCAGTGCTTCCAGGGTGATTTTCCGTTTCCATATCATTTAATAATCTCCAGTAAAGCCTGCACAGGATGGCGTACCCCCGTGCCTTCAACCCGTTTTACCTGGCTACGGCAGGAATATCCGGTCGCCAGACAGCGGTTACGCGGCAGTCGCTGCATAGCCTGATGCCAGGATAACTCATAGATCCCGAGCGAATTTTCATGGTTTTTCGCTTCATGTCCGTAAGTCCCTGCCATGCCGCAGCAACCCACGCTGACATTTTCCAGTTTCGCGCCAAAACGGGCAAATATCGCGGCCCATTGTGCTGGCGCACCCGGCAAGGCGGTAACTTCGGTACAGTGACCAAAGAAATACCATGATTCACCGCTGACTGTAGCCACTGGCTGTGACTCAAGTGCGCTTGCCAGCCATTCATTCGCCAGTAAGACGTTAAACTCGCCACGCTCCTCGCCCAGCGCCAGTTTATATTCATCGCGATAACAAAGTACCAGCGCCGGATCGACGCCCACCATTGGCATACCCAGCTTCGCCATACGGTTGAGGAAATCCGCCGTCTTTTTCGCCGTCTTCGCAAAACGATTAAGAAAACCTTTAATATGCTGGGCTTTGCCATTTGGCGAAAATGGCAGTAACACAGGCTGGAAACCTAATTTTTCGACCAGACGGACAAAATCCGCCACCACTTGCGCATCGTAATAGCTGGTAAAGGGGTCCTGCACCACCAACACTGTGCGCGCTTTCTGCTCTGCATTGAGAGATTCAAGCTGTTCCAGCGTCATGTTTGCCGAGCGATGCCCCACCATTTGTTGTTGTAGCGAGGGGACCGACAGCAGCGGCAAATCAACCATGCCGATATGTTTTTCCGAGAGTTTGCGCACCAGCGGCTGGTTAATGAAGAAGTTAAAGGTTTTCGGCGCGCGTGCCATCAGCGGCGCGTAGCTCTCGACCGTAGCGACGAGGTGGTCGCGCAGCGGGCGTAAATAACGGGTGTGATAGAGCTGCAGAAAACGAGAGCGAAACTCCGGCACATCAATTTTGATGGGGCACTGGGTCGAACACGCTTTACAGGCCAGACAGCCCGACATCGCCTCTTTGACTTCGTGTGAGAAGTCATATTCGCCTTTATTCGCATGCCAGCTATTGCGCGTGCGGGCAATTAACGTCCGCAAACTGACGCCGGATTCAGGCAGTTCTTGTTCCAGTTTGAGTGGATCAACGCCGCGATCCGCCAACAAACGCAGCCATTCACGCACCAGCGTTGCGCGCCCTTTCGGTGAATGAATCCGGTTCTGGGTGATCTTCATCGACGGACACATCGGACTACGGGCATCAAAGTTGAAGCATAAACCGTTGCCGTTACACTCCATCGCACCGCGCCACTGCTGGCGTACCGCAATGGGGATCTGCCGATCGAATGTACCGCGCTTCACCGCGTCCACTTTCATCATCGGCGCATCGAGACCTTCTGGCGGGCAAATCTTCCCTGGGTTGAGTCGGTTATGCGGGTCAAATGCCGCTTTCACTTTGCGCAGTTCTGCAAAAAGTTCCTCACCGAAAAACGCCGGGCTGTATTCAGCGCGAAAACCTTTGCCGTGCTCGCCCCACAACAAACCACCGTATTTCGCAGTCAGCGCCACCACGTCATCAGAGATTTGCTTCATCAAAATCTCTTGTTGAGGATCGCACATATCCAGCGCTGGACGGACGTGCAAGACACCTGCGTCGACGTGACCGAACATACCGTAGCTTAAGCCGTGGCTGTCGAGCAGCGCGCGAAATTCAGCAATATAATCCGCCAGGTGTTCCGGCGGTACGCAGGTATCCTCAGCAAACGGAATTGGCTTAGCGGCACCTTTGGCATTGCCAAGCAGACCAACGGCTTTTTTGCGCATTGCATAGATACGTTCAACCCCCGCCAGCTCACGGCACACCTGCCAGCCGATGACACCTGCTTGATGACTGGCGATCAGCTCATCCAACCGCGCACAGAGTGCATTTACCCGCTCATCAATCAGCGCCTCATCATCACCAGCAAATTCCACAATGTTCAGCCCGAGCATCTCTTTGTCAGGCACATCGGTAATCAACTCGCTGACGGAATGCCAGACAATATCTTCCCGCGCCAGATTCAGCACTTTTGAGTCCACCGTCTCTACCGAAAGCGCCCGCGCCTCAACCATAAACGGCGCGTTACGCAGCGCAGAGTCAAAAGAGTCATATTTGACGTTCACCAGACGGCGCACTTTAGGCAAGCGTGTAATATCCAGCCGCGCTTCGGTAATAAAGGCCAGCGTCCCTTCTGAACCCGTCAGAATGCGCGTCAGGTCGAACTCGGTCATCTCATCGTTAAAGACATGACGCAGATCGTAACCGGTAAGAAAGCGGTTAAGTTTGGGGAAGTTGTCGATGATTAACTGGCGTTGCTGACGGCAACGTTGATAAACCGTGTTATAAATTCGCCCGATTGTGGTATTGGATTTACCCAGCGTTTCCGCCAGTTCGACGGGTAAAGGTTGCGTATCGAGAATATCGCCCCCCAACAACACCGCGCGTACGCCAAGTACGTGATCTGACGTTTTGCCATAGACCAGCGATCCCTGACCGGATGCATCGGTATTGATCATCCCACCGAGCGTTGCCCGGTTGCTGGTCGAAAGTTCCGGCGCAAAAAAGTAGCCGAACGGTTTCAGGTACTGATTGAGTTGATCTTTTATCACCCCGGCCTCAACGCGCACCCAGCCCTCTTCAGGGTTAATTTCGATGATGCGGTTCATATGGCGGGACATATCAACAATAATCCCCTGGTTGAGCGCCTGACCGTTAGTGCCGGTGCCGCCGCCGCGGGGGGTAAAGATCAGCGATGAATAGCGTTCCTGCGCGGCAAGACGGGCGATCAGCGCCACATCTGCGGTTGAACGCGGAAATACCACCGCATCGGGGAGAAGTTGGTAAATACTGTTGTCGGTCGACATTGTCAGACGATCGGCATAACTTGTCGCCGTATCGCCGGTAAAACCTTGTTGCTCCAGCTCTTGCAAAAAATTAAGCACCAGTTGAACGACGCCGGGTGCCTGGGAAATCTGTGGAATCATTATATTGACCCTTTCCTGCGGTCTGTGATGTAGGTCGATACACTATTCTTTCAGGCTGCTGCAATAGCGCACTGAAAGGTGATGTTTGTTTACTCTATGGATTTCGTGTTGCAGGAAGGCGGCAAGCGAGTGAACTCCAGGAGCTTACAACAGTAAGTAACTGGGGTGAACGAATGCAGCCGCAGCACATGCAACTTGAAATACGACGAGTAAATCGTTTGCGTGTTGCCTGAGTTGTTGTACCACATTTTTTTCTAACACGCCCATCAGAATTAAGGGCAGAATCGGCCTGTTAAAAACCGCTGAAATTGCTCATCATTATGCAGGTGAGTTTCGCGTGTTCACGTCGCGTCGACGATTTGACGCACAAAAAAGGTGAAAAGTAGTTATGGTAAATGTTCGTCAGCCCAGGGATGTCGCACAAATTCTGCTTTCGGTGCTGTTTTTAGCCATCATGATTGTGGCATGTCTGTGGATTGTTCAACCCTTTATTCTCGGCTTTGCATGGGCCGGTACGGTGGTTATCGCCACCTGGCCGGTATTGTTACGTTTGCAAAAGATCATGTTTGGCCGCCGCTCTCTCGCCGTTCTGGTGATGACGCTGTTATTAGTGATGGTGTTTATCATCCCTATTGCTTTGCTGGTTAACAGTATCGTCGACGGCAGCGGCCCGCTAATTAAAGCCATTTCCAGCGGTGACATGACGTTACCCGATCTGGCGTGGCTTAATACCATTCCGGTGATTGGCGCGAAGCTGTATGCAGGCTGGCACAACTTGCTGGATATGGGGGGGACGGCGATCATGGCGAAAGTCCGCCCTTATATTGGCACCACCACCACCTGGTTCGTTGGGCAGGCGGCGCATATCGGGCGCTTTATGGTGCATTGTGCGCTGATGCTTCTCTTCAGTGCCCTGCTGTACTGGCGCGGTGAACAGGTGGCACAAGGCATTCGCCATTTTGCAACCCGTCTGGCAGGCGTTCGCGGAGATGCCGCCGTGCTGCTGGCGGCACAGGCTATCCGCGCGGTGGCGCTGGGTGTGGTGGTGACGGCGTTAGTACAGGCAGTGCTTGGCGGTATCGGCCTCGCCGTATCCGGCGTACCTTATGCAACGTTGCTAACGGTGTTAATGATCCTCTCCTGCCTTGTCCAGCTTGGACCGTTACCGGTACTGATTCCGGCGATTATCTGGCTCTACTGGACCGGCGATACCACCTGGGGAACGGTATTGTTAGTGTGGAGCGGTGTGGTTGGCACGCTGGATAACGTCATCCGCCCAATGTTAATTCGCATGGGTGCCGATTTACCGCTGATCCTGATCCTCTCTGGCGTTATTGGTGGTTTGATTGCTTTCGGGATGATCGGTCTGTTTATTGGTCCGGTTCTGTTAGCCGTTTCCTGGCGTCTGTTTGCCGCGTGGGTGGAAGAAGTCCCGCCGCCGACGGACCAACCGGAAGAAATTCTCGAAGAACTTGGCGAAATCGAGAAACCGAATAAGTAATTTCTCATCAGGCGGCTCTGCCGCCTGATTGTTAACCACCGCTAATTGATATTTGCTTGCTCTTCTCCATATTTTCCTGCTTACCGCCATTCAGCTGGTAGTACCTGTCGCAAATTCTTTACAGTTTTTAAACTAATGAGACGAATCTGATCGACGCAAAAAGTCCGTATG
>ENA-UEQW01002790-UEQW01002790.1-human-gut-metagenome-genome-assembly--contig:-NODE-2790-length-12743-cov-6.923733_pt1 | contig 12743 bp, 9 predicted proteins | sample MGYA00242947_ERZ507947 | MGnify/ENA primary metagenome ERZ507947 (study PRJEB26167, sample SAMN06115421) | human gut metagenome | host: Homo sapiens | place: China:Guizhou | collected 2015-03-17... | reverse complement strand
ATGAATGCCGCGATTCGGGCAGTTGTGAGAGCCGCTATTTTTAATGGCTGTGAGGCTTATGGTATTTACGATGGATACGAGGGGTTAATAGCAGGAAATATTGTGCGTATGCATTCCCATGACGTGAGTAATATTATTCAACGCGGAGGTACTATCTTGAAGACGGCCCGCAGCGAGGAATTCCGTACACCGGAGGGGCGTACGAAAGCTTACGAGAAGATGCAAGAATTGGGAATTGATGCCTTGGTGGTGATCGGTGGGGATGGAACTTTTTCCGGGGCCCGGTTGTTTTGCCAAGAGCATAACGTGCATGTTGTAGGGATTCCCGGTACGATAGATAATGATCTTTACGGGACGGATTACACGATCGGGTATGATACGGCAGTAAATACGGTGGTAGAGGCCGTGGATAAGATACGGGATACGGCAAGTGCTCATAATCGTTTGTTCTTTATCGAGGTTATGGGACGGGATGCCGGATTTATCGCTTTACGTTCGGCTGTAGCCACGGGGGCCGAAGCTGTTCTGGTTCCGGAGATCGAGACGGATCTGAATGATTTGGATCGTTACTTGGAGCATGATTACAAACCTCATAAGTCGAGTGGTATCGTGATCGTGGCAGAAGGTGATAAATCGGGTGGGGCGTACACGATTGCCGACCGGATTGCCAAAAAGCATCCCGAATATGACGTGCGGGTAACGGTTTTAGGTCATATCCAGAGAGGGGGATCTCCTTCCGCTTTTGACCGTGTGACGGCTAGCACGTTGGGTGTGGCGGCGGTGGATGCTTTGTTGGATGATCAAACCAGTATCATGGTTGGGATTATGAATAAGGATATTGTTCATGTTCCTTTCAACAAGGCTATCAAGAATTCAAAACCGTTGAATCATAATTTGTTGGATATTACGGAAGTTTTGGCTATTTAAAATCTAAAATTAATTCGTTTGTTGTACGCAGATGTCATTATCCCTCTGGGAGTGGAGAGTTTTTTTACTTATTCGGTACCGGAAGAATATGAACATTCGGTAACGGTAGGTACGCTCGTGGTCGTTTCATTTGTTAAGAATAAACGTTACACGGGTGTTGTCTACGCGTTGCATACGAATCCGCCTGTCGGGTTTGAAACGAAACCGATAGAACGGGTTATAGAGGAAGGTTTTGCTCTTTCTGCTTCTCATTTGAAATTTCTATTGTGGCTTAGTGAATATTACATGACTCCACCGGGAGAGGTCACGCGTGCCGCATTACCTGTTTCGATGCGTTTGGAGAGTTACACGAGTTTGAGTTTGGTGAATGGTTGGGAAGAAAAACTGGCAGATGAAAGTGAATTAAGCCGGGAAGAGAGAGAAATTATGGGAGTTTTTCGAGAAAGAGGCGAGATGTGTATGGCTGAAGTTGAAAAGCTCTTGAAGAGAAAGGATGTCTATGTTGCTGTTCGAGCTTTGTTGGAAAAAGAAATTATCGGGATTAAAGAGTCGGTAGATGATTTGTTCAAACCGAAAGTTGAACGTTGGGTGAGATGGAAACGAAAGTTTTCGAGTGAAGAGTTGGACGGGATTCTTGATGGTTTGAAACGGGCAAAGGCTCAATACAAGATGTTGTGTGATTGGGTATATTATAGTGACGAGCATCACGTAGAGTGTTTGCCTAGAACGGAGTTTGTTCAGAAAATCGGTAATTCTGTCGCGGCTTTGAAGGGATTGTGTGAACGGGGCGTGTTGGAGGTTATTGTGCGAGAAGTCAGTCGTTTGGAGGTGTCTGAAGAGGAAGTGGGGGAGGTACATGCGTTGTCGGAGGCACAGGAAAAGGTGTTGGGCGATATTCTGGGATGTTACTGGGAAAAAGATTGTGTTTTGTTGCAGGGGGTAACTTCTTCGGGTAAAACGGAAATATATATTCATTTGATACAAGAGACGCTAAGGCAAGGGAAGCAGGTGTTGTATTTGTTGCCGGAAATCGCCTTGACCGTGCAGATCGTGAAGCGATTGCGACGGGTTTTCGGAGATCAAGTCGGTGTCTATCATTCGGGTATGGCCGATAGTGCCCGGGCAGAGATGTGGCGTAAACAGAACGGTACGAATCCTTATCCCGTGGTGTTGGGCGTGCGGTCGTCCGTGTTTTTGCCTTATCAGCGATTGGGATTGGTCATTGTTGACGAGGAGCATGAAAGTTCTTACAAGCAAAAAGAACCGGCACCCCGCTATAACGGTCGCGATGCCGCGATCATGCTCGGCAAGATGAGTGGGGCAAAAATATTGTTGGGGTCTGCAACCCCTTCTTTTGAAAGTTATCAGAATGCATTGAGCGGGAAATATGGTTTCGTGCAACTGACAACCCGCTACGGGGAAGTGATGATGCCGGAGTTGTTGTTCGTGGATATGAAAGAGTATCGTCGTAAAAAGATGATGAAAGGGTGTTTTACTCCGGTTTTATACGAGGAGATGAAACGGGTGTTGGAGAACGGGATGCAGGTGATTTTATTTCAGAATAGACGGGGATATTCGACTTATTTACAATGTGACCGTTGCGGTTCTATCTTGAAATGCAAGCATTGCGATGTGAGTATGACTTATTATCGCTATCGGAATACGCTGAATTGTCATTATTGCGGGAGTTTGCGGGCAGTTCCGGCCGTGTGCCAGGATTGTGGGCAGGGACATTACGTGAATCGTACCCCGGGAACGGAACGGATCGAGGAAGACGTGAAACAGTATTTTCCGGAGGCCCGGGTTGCCCGGATGGACTTGGATGTGATAAGTAATAAGGCAAAGTTCAGGGCTTTGATCGATGATTTTGAGAGTGGAAATTTGGATGTGTTGATCGGCACTCAGATGGTGTCGAAAGGGTTGGATTTTGAGCGGGTGAAGCTTGTCGGGGTGATGGATGCCGATAGTCTGGTCGGTTTTCCCGATTTTCGGGCAGAGGAACGGGCCTATGATATGTTGATGCAGGTGAGCGGGCGTAGTGGGCGTAAGGGAGAACGCGGTAAGGTCGTGATCCAAGTCGTGGATAGGCAGAATCGGGTGTATCAATTGGTGGGGAAGGAGGATTATCATGGGTTTTACACCCTGTTGTCCCGGGAACGGGAGATGTTTAATTATCCGCCTTTTTCCAGGTTAATCCAGATTGAATTGAGGCATGTGGATGAGGTGGTTTTGAGGAATGCGGCAAATGAGCTTGCCCGACAGATGAGGGAACGATTGGAGCGCAGGGTATGCGGTCCGGCAGAGCCGGATGTGTCCCGGGTGAGAAAAATGTATCGGATTCAGATATTAATTAAGGCAGAGCAAGGACTCTCCCTGTCAAAGTTGAAAATATTTTTGAAACAAAAATGTGATGAATTGGCAAAAACTCCCGTGGGTAAGGGGGTGCGGGTTTATTTTGATGTCGATCCTTTGTAATGGGGTATTGTTGGCATAAAAGTCTGGATTTATCTGTTTTTCGAGAACGATCTGTTAACAAGTGTGTCGTGAGAAAAGGGCAAATGTTAAAGAATAGGTCGTATTTTACTTATAAACCGTATTTTAAGGCAGGATTAAAATTTATTTGGGAAAACCTTAAAGTTTATCTTAACATTATTTAGTATCTTTGATTTTAACATTTGGCGGAATAATCTCTATTTTTGGAAAAACGGAAAACGGTGGAGATGTAAATTCACTTTTGGGGAAAATTGAAACCGAAGAGGAATATTTGACGTTAGACGAAGTAGTAATATAAATCAATATAAAAATCAATGATATGAATACGGTTGATATCAAAGCATTGAACGAGCGCATACAACAAGAGAGTTCTTTTGTGGATATGATTAGCATGGAGATGAACAAAGTGATCGTTGGACAGAAACACTTGGTGGAAGGACTGATGATCGGTATGCTTTCTAATGGACATATTTTGTTGGAGGGGGTTCCCGGTTTGGCGAAGACCTTGGCGATAAATACACTAGCACATATTATTAATGCTAAATTTAGTCGAATCCAGTTTACCCCGGATTTGTTGCCGGCCGATGTTATCGGTACGATGATTTATTCTCAGAAGAGAGAAGAGTTTGTGGTAAAGAAGGGACCGATTTTTGCAAACTTTATTCTGGCGGATGAGATTAACCGAGCTCCGGCAAAGGTGCAATCGGCTTTGTTGGAGGCCATGCAGGAACGTCAAGTGACTATCGGGGATATGACTTATAAGTTGGAAGAGCCATTTTTGGTCATGGCAACCCAGAACCCGATCGAGCAGGAAGGTACTTATCCTCTTCCCGAGGCTCAGGTTGACCGTTTCATGTTGAAAGTGGTGATTGATTACCCGAAAAAAGATGAAGAAAAGTTGATTGTTCGTCAAAATTTGGAGAAAATCTATCCCCAATCTAACACGATCTTGCAGCCGGAAGATATTTTAAGGGCTCGTGAAGTGGTGAAGGAGGTTTACTTGGACGAGAAGATCGAGAAATATATTGTTGATATCGTGTTTGCAACCCGTTATCCGCAAGAGCATGGTTTGGAGAAATTTGTTTCCATGATTGCTTACGGGGCATCGCCTCGTGCTAGTATCAGTTTGGCTAAGGCTGCACAGGCATACGCTTTCATCAAGCGTCGCGGATATGTGATTCCGGAAGATGTCCGTGCTGTTTGTCACGATGTTTTGCGTCATCGTATCGGTTTAAGCTACGAGGCAGAAGCCAACAATTTAACTAGTGAGGATATTATCAGTGAAATTCTGAATACGGTTGAAGTGCCTTAGAAATTGAAGATTGAAAATTGAAGATTGGAAATGACATGTTTTCAATCTGAGATTTCAATGTGATTTAGAGTGAATTTAAAATCTATAAATCTAAAATTAATAAGGTGGAGACTTCAGATTTATTAAAACGTGTCAGGCAGATAGAGATAAAGACTCGGGGATTATCGAGCAATATCTTCGCGGGGGAGTATCACACGGCTTTTAAAGGTCGGGGAATGACGTTTAGCGAGGTGCGAGCTTATCAATACGGGGATGATATCCGGAGTATTGACTGGAACGTGACCGCTCGTTACAACCATCCTTATGTGAAGATATTCGAGGAAGAACGTGAGTTGACGGTGATGCTGTTGATTGATGTGAGTGCCTCGCGTAATTTCGGCTCGGTATCGAAATTGAAAAAGAATCAGATTACCGAGATTGCGGCCGTGCTGGCTTTCTCTGCTATCCAGAACAACGATAAGATTGGCGTGATCTTCTTTTCTGACCGGATTGAGAAATTTATTCCGCCCAAGAAGGGACGAACACATATTTTGCATATCATTCGGGAATTGGTGGATTTTTATCCGGAGCACAAGGAAACGAATATTTCTGTAGCGTTGCAATATTTGACAAATGCTATTAAGAAGCGGTGTACTTGTTTTTTGATTTCCGATTTCATGGACGATCACGATTTCGAACACCCGTTGATTATTGCCAATAAGAAGCATGATGTGGTGGCTTTGCAATTATATGATCGGAGAGAGAAGATATTGCCTCCTGTCGGGATGATGTACTTGACGGATGCTGAGACGGGAGAAAGTGTTTGGGTGGATACTTCCGATAAGAAAGTGCGGGACGAGTTCGAGGCGTATGGTATCGAGCGTGACAAAGAGCTGGATCGGATATTCAAACACGCCGGTGTCGATATGGCATCTATCAGCGCTGATGAAGATTACGTGAGAGCATTGATCACGTTATTCAAGAAAAGAGGGGCCGGGTATTAATTGAACATTGAAAATGGAGAATTAAAATGAAAAATAGAATTATTCTATTCGTAATTGTTCTACTGGGTTGTGTCACTGCATTGAAAGCACAGAATCGAGAATATAGTGCCGAGATTGACACAAATTATATACTGATCGGGGATCAGATTCATTTCCGGATGAAGGTAAAGGCTGAACCGGGAGTGAAGGTGGCGTTTCCTCAGTTGAAGGATACGATAGTGCAAGGGATCGAGATTATATCCGGACCAGTTCGTGATTCTATCATGGAAAAGGACGGGCGGGTGCTCGTGCAGGAGAGTTACGTGATAACTTCTTTTGATTCGGGCGTGTTCGTGATTCCGCCAATGCCTATCGAGATTCAACAGGAAAGTTATAATAACACGCTTCGGACGGATCCGTTACACTTGATCGTGAATACTTTCGTGGTCGATCAGCAGAAAGGGAATTATGACATCGTGATGCCGTTGGCTGCCCCATGGACATTTGCCGAGATATTGCCTTATTTGTTATGGACGTTGTTGGGAGTCGTGGTGATTCTTCTGGTTGTCTGGATTATAAAAGTTCGGAAATCCCGCAAGAGTCTTTTCCATCATGAGAAACCTGCAATTCCACCGTACGTGTTGGCCATGAAGGCTTTGGAGGAGATCAAGAAGGAGAAGTTGTGGCAGAGTGGAAAGACTAAAGAGTATTACACGCAGTTAACAGACACGATTCGGAATTATTTGGATGGAGAATTGGGAATTTCAGCCATGGAACAGACTTCTTTTGAGACGTTGAAGGCTTTGGAGGAGTGTGAGCAAGTAGATGCCAAACAAAGGGATAAGTTGGCAGATATGTTTGAAACGGCTGATTTCGTGAAGTTTGCCAAAGCGGAACCATTGCAGGATGAGAATATCCGAAATTTGGATATTGCCTATGATTTTGTACAGGAAACGAATGATACAATTCGAGCCGAGCATGAGAAAGAACGTCTGGAGCGGGAGCTGAAAGAACAGCAGGAGAGGGAGGCGAGAGAAAAGGCGGAGAAAGAAGCCGGAGGGGAGAAAGACAAAGAAAATTAATTTATGATTTACGATTTGTGATTTATGGTTCGTTTGTAATCAAAATCTTAAATCTGAAATTATTAAATCTAAAATAGAAGATATGTTTGGATATGAATTTGCAAATCCCGAGTACTTTTGGTTGTTGTTGGTGCTGATACCAATGATTGTCTGGTACATATTCAAGGAGAAACGCTCGCATGCTGATTTGAAGTTTTCTTCAATTCGGGTGTTCAAGCAAATGAAACGGGGAAGTCGGATCTGGTTACGCCATTTGTTGTTTGCAGCTCGGGTTTTGGCCATTCTATTTTTGGTTCTGGCGTTGGCTAGACCGCAATCCAGCACGAGTTGGCAGACCTATAATAGCGAGGGGATTGATATTATGTTGGCATTGGATATTTCCGGTAGTATGTTAGCACGAGATTTTACTCCCGACCGTTTGGAAGCAGCCAAGGAGGTGGCAACTAAGTTTATATTGGAACGTCCTCAGGATCGTATCGGGTTGGTTGTTTTTAGTGGGGAAAGTTTCACACAAAGTCCTTTGACAACGGATCAAGCCGTGTTAGTCAACGTGATGAAGGATATTCATAGCGGGATGATTGAGGATGGAACGGCCATTGGTCTTGGGTTGGCGAACGCAGTGAATCGTTTGAAAGATAGTAAGGCGAAATCCAAGGTGATAATTCTTTTGACGGATGGAGTTAATAACCGAGGGGCAATTGCACCGATAACAGCGGCAGAATTGGCAAAAACTTTTGGCATCCGGGTTTACACGATCGGGGTCGGATCTTTAGGCGAGGCTCCCTATCCCGTGCAGACACCTTTTGGGACGCAATTGCAGCGTATGCCGGTTGAGATAGATGAGGATATATTGACCCAGATTGCCAATATGACGGGTGGTAAATATTTCCGGGCAACAGATAACAAGAAACTGGAGCAAATTTATCAGGAGATTGATCAATTAGAGAAGAGTAAAGTAGAAGTGAAACATTTCAGTCGTAAGAATGAACAGTATTTCTATTTTGCTTTGATCGGGGCTTTGTTACTGATCGTGGAGGCTTTAGGTCGATATACGTTATTGAGGAAAATCCCTTAATTGAAAATTTTAGATTGTAGATTGGTACAATCCAAAATTTGAAATCTAAAATCATTAAATTTAAAATTGAAACGGTTATGTTTAGATTTGCACATCCTGAATTATTATACTTGCTGATTATTATACCCTTGTTAATTGTTTTTTACGTGGTAGCAAGGATTCGGAAGAAAAAAGCGATTGCTGAATTTGGGAGTCCTGAATTATTGGCGACATTGATGCCATTGCAATCTTATAAGCGGGAGACGTTGAAGTTTGTGCTTGTTCTGATAGCTTTGTTTTTCGTCATTCTTGGGGTTGCAGGTCCTCAATTCGGGTCAAAATTGCAGCAGGTAAAGAAAGAGGGCGTGGAGTTGATTATTGCATTGGATGTGTCGAATTCCATGATGGCGCAGGATATAAAACCTAGTCGGTTGGACGCGGCAAAACAAGCTATTTCCCGCATGGTGGAAAAATTGAGTGATGATAAAGTCGGGTTGATCGTGTTTGCAGGGGATGCTTACGTGCAATTGCCGATCACGACGGATTATTCTTCAGCTAAGTTGTTTTTATCGGGAATTAACACCGATATTGTCCCGATACAGGGTACGGCGATAGGAACGGCAATAGACTTGGCTGCCAAATCATTCACCCCGGACACGGAGGCTTCGAAAGCGATTATCGTGATCACGGATGGAGAAAATCATCAGGATGATGCGGTTGCCGCGGCTAGAGCAGCCCGGGAGAAAGGTATTTATGTACACACGATCGGGATGGGGTTGGCACAAGGAGGACCGATTCCAGAAAAGGGAAATCCGGGACAATACATGAGAGATGGAAGTGGTAACCCGATCATCTCCAAGTTGGACGAGGAGACGTTGAAGGAGATAGCCAAGGCCGGAGAGGGGATATTCGTGCGGGCAAGCAATTCGAACGTGGGGCTAAACACGTTGTTGGATGAGATTGATCGAATGGATAAGACGTTGTTGGAAGAGCGGGTGTTTAGTGATTATGCTGAAAAATATCAGTATTTTTTGATTATGGCGTTGATATTCGTGTTGCTAGATTTTATGGTATTGGGCCGTAAAAACAAGAATTTCTTGAAGATCAATATATTTGGAAGCGAGACGAAAAATGTTGAAACGAATCGGTAAATTTTAAACGAGATATTATGGTGAAGATATTGATAACGCTGATAGCAGCTGTAGTTATAAGTTTTCCGTCGGTTGCACAACAGGAGCGAAAGTTTATCCGGGAAGGAAATGATCTGTTTAATAAACAGGATTTTGAAAAGGCAGAAGTGGAGTACCGTAAGGCTTTGGATACGGAGGTAAAATCATACGAGGGAGCGTTTAATTTGGGGGATGCGCTCTATAAACAGAAGAAGTTTGACGAGGCATTGCAACAGTTCCAATCGTTGGCCCAGAATGAAAAGGACAAGGAAAAGTTAGGAGAGTTGTATCACAATATCGGGAATACTCTTTTGGCTATGAATAAGTTGGATGAAAGTATCGAGGCTTATAAACAGTCGTTGAGGAATCGTCCGAATTCTCAAGAGACAAAATATAACCTGGAATTTGCTCGTAAGCAGAAGCAAGATCAACAAAATCAGGATCAAAACCAAGATCAGAATAAGGATCAGAATAAGGATCAACAAAATCAAAATCAAGATCAAAAACAGGATCAGAACAAAGACCAAAATAAGGACGATAATAAAGATCAAAATAAAGACCAGCAAGATCAGAATAAGGATCAGCAAGATAAAGATAAACAGGATCAAGATAAGCAAAACCAAGATCAGAATAAAGATCAACAGAATAAAGACCAGCAGAATAAGGATCAACAACAGCAGGAACAACAAGCTCAGCCTAAAATCTCGAAAGAAGATGCCCAACGTTTGTTAGAGGCCTTGGAAGCGGACGAAAAGAAAACACAAGAAAAGGTACAGAAAGATAAAGTTCAAGCTCAAAAGGCAAAGAAGATGAAGATTGAGAAAAACTGGTAATTTTGTACGTTTTTCAGAAGGATAATAAAGAATTAAAAGATAAACAAATGAAGTCATTCATTATCATATTGTTATTATGCGTTTTTGGTGGGTCTAAGTTATTTGCCCAAAAGACAGAATTTGTTGCCTCCGCACCTTCCGTTGTGGAAGTCGGGGAACAATTCCGTCTTTCCTTCGTGTTGAACGCCAAGGGGGAGAACTTACAGGTGCCCACGATAAAAGGATTTGATTTACTGGCAGGGCCGTCGTTGAGCACGTCTTCTAATATCACGATTATCAATGGTGATATGAAGCAAAATCAAGAGTACACGTATACTTATATTTTGGAGGGGCAGGAAGAAGGAGAGTTTACGATCGAGCCTGCCACGATTACGGTGAACGGTAAAGAGTATAAGTCCCAGCCCTTGAAGATAAAAGTAATCAAGGGTTCAGGGAAACCTCGGAGTAATGCCCAAAGTTCCGGGGATATTTCTGAGAGTCGGGGAAGTACTTCGATTACGGATGATGATTTATTCATACGCATGGAAGTGAGTCGTAACTCCCTTTACGTGGGAGAGAGTTTGACCGCCACGTTAAAAGTATATGCCCGGGTAAATCTGGTTGATGTACAGGGGAAAAAGTTTCCGCCTTTTGATGGGTTTCTGACTGAAGACGTGAAGATTCCCCAGATACAATTGGAACGAGAGGAGTATAACGGGAAAATATACGATCGGGTAGGCGTGTTACAAAAAACAATTCTTTTTCCGCAACATGCCGGGACATTGACGATCGAGCCTTATGAATTGTATTGTCTCGTCCGCCAGCGAGTGGGTAGTCGCGGTGGTAGTATTTTTGATGAATTCTTCGGAAATTCCCGTGATGTCCGTGTACTCTGCAAGAGCCAACCTGTGAAAATTACCGTGAAACCCTTACCCGAAGCTGGGAAGCCGTTAGGATTTAGCGGTATGGTGGGAACTCTTGCCATGACGACTTCTATATCAACGGATACTTTAAAGGCGAATGATGCTTTGACGTATAAGGTCGTATTACGTGGGAATGGGAACATGAAATTGTTGGAGGCTCCGAAAATTACTTTCCCGCATGATTTTGATGTGTATGATCCGAAAGTAACCCGGGATCTAAGCGGGACGTCTGGAACTGTCACCTTTGAATATCTCGTGATACCTCGCTACGCGGGTGATTACAAGATTCCTGCCGTGCAGTATTCTTATTTTGATCCTCAGGCCGGTGCTTATAAGATGTTGAAAGGAAAAGAGTACGCTGTTCGGGTTGAAAAGGGAAATGAAGGCAGTCAAGGATCCGGAGAAGCAGCTTTACAGTCATTCAAGAAAGAAGATGTCAGGATGTTGGGGCAGGATATTCGCTATATCAAGACCCATAAGGATGATCTCCGGCTGAAAGGCGTGTTGTATTTTGCCACGATGGAATACTGGTTGAGTTTTTTGATCCCGTTTGTACTTTTCGTGGTAGGGATGATTCTTAATCGTCGTCGGATCAAGGCAAATGCCGATTTGGTACGGGTAAAGAGTAAGACGGCGAATAAAATGGCTCAGAAACGTTTACGTGCAGCTGCAGTTGCGATGAAAGCCGGAAATTCCGAGTTGTTCTATCAAGAGACATTAAATGCTTTGTGGGGATATGTAAGTTATAAATTGAACATTGCTGCCTCAGAATTGAATCGGGATAATATTAGTGATCACTTGACTCGTCGGGGGACAAATGCGGCGTTAATTCAGAGTTTTATCGAGGTGCTTGATCATTGCGAGTATGCTCGCTATGCCCCGGGTGCTAATCAGGGTGAAGAGATGGATAGCGTGTACAAGGATAGTATATCCATTATCACGAAATTGGATAAAGCGATATGAAAACTAAAAACTAAAAGTTAAAAGCTAAAAGCTAAGAACTAAAAACTAAAAGTTGAAAAGAATGAAAAGGATATATATAATATTGATATTGCTCTTATCCGGTGTGGCAACTTATGCCACTGATGTAAAGGCGCTGGCGGAGGAGGCAACTAAAATGTATCAAGAAGGCGACTATCAGAAAGCGATTGATTTGTATAACGAGATGTTGTCTGATGATATGGAGTCTGCGACCGTGTATTATAATTTGGGAAATTGTTATTACAAACAAGGGGAGATTGCGAAAGCCATATTGAATTACGAGCGTGCTTTGTTGTTGCACCCAGGTGATAATGATATAAAATATAATCTGACGATGGCGCAAAAGGCCACGGTTGATAACATCAAGGTGTTACCGGAACTTTTCCTGGTACGTTGGTATAATGCTTTTGTGACTGCTTTTACGGCTGATCAATGGGCGTACGTGTCTGTTATTCTTTTTATAGGGTTTCTGATTATGGCAGCCTTGTTCTTCCATGCAACATCTATATCTTTAAAGAAAAGTTGGTTTACTTTAGGGATAATCATGTTGTTGGTGTCCGTGATGACCATTTTCTTTGCGTTGAAGCAATATCACCGGATGACCGATAGGGATAGCGGAATTGTAATGACTCCCAGCGTGGTGGTACGCGGGGCTCCGGATAATAGCGGGACCGAATTGTTCGTGATTCATGAAGGACTAAAAGTGCAGGTTATTGGAACTCTTGGAGATTGGTACAATGTTCGTTTAGCCGATGGAAACGAAGGATGGATCGCTAAAACGGATTTGGAAAAAATCTAGTAGAGGGAGTACTTCTAAGGGGAGGGAGTTTGACCAGTTCAGCACGTGTAAAAGTGGTGAATTAAGTGAAGCATGAAAGGTTGTCTAATAATATAAATGCAACGAAATATTATTTCGAATAATAGATCAACACAACACGTTGATTCTTAGTTTCCACGGCTCTTTCATTTAAAGTAGAAGTAATGATGTATTGCTCCTTACCCGATTCATTGCGAATTGGGTATTTTTT
>ENA-UEQW01002787-UEQW01002787.1-human-gut-metagenome-genome-assembly--contig:-NODE-2787-length-12757-cov-6.150473_pt1 | contig 12757 bp, 21 predicted proteins | sample MGYA00242947_ERZ507947 | MGnify/ENA primary metagenome ERZ507947 (study PRJEB26167, sample SAMN06115421) | human gut metagenome | host: Homo sapiens | place: China:Guizhou | collected 2015-03-17... | reverse complement strand
TGATGTGAGTGATTGACTAGACTTGCCTGAACTGACTTCCATCCAAATGGGCGAGTACTCATTGCAATTCATGTGTGATGTTTCAAGCACACTGATCATGCGAAGTGATAGAACGAACAGGAAATGAAAGACTAGACCTTCCCAAGCTCATCTCCTTCACGGGCGAGTGGTTCTCATTCCATAAGCCTCGTCACATCACTCTTGACAGTTGTCCTTATCAGTCGTGAAGTGATGTTTAGACATGCCCCATCTCATGTATGCTCGTCTTCCAGACGCATTCCAGGACAAGAACGACGTCACAATCAGAGGCAGTACTCTCCTTCACTCCTTCCTCATCACTAGATATCGGCGCCCTTCAACACTACTTCGGTCCTCCTCCCACTCAACCTTCCTCCTTCCCTCTTTCTTCCAACAAACACCCCACAATTACAGTCAAACCCCTAAATCTTCTTCTCCACAATCGCCGCCGTGTGGTCGCCACCGCACACAATCTGCATCACGCGCACCGTCTGCAGGTACTCCACCAGCGTCGGCACCACGCGGTACGCCGCGATGCTCTCCACCTTGTCGCCTCTGCCCAGCTGTCCGTTGCGACCGCTGCCGAACTACGCCTCACGCCACATCCCAACCCCCACCATGAACACACGACCCTTGTCGTCCACCACCGCGCTGTGACTGCCGCCCGCCGCGATCTGCGTGATGCGGTACCCCTTCAGCGCGTCGATCGCGTGGGGGATGTTCGTGTCCACCTTCTTCTCGTTCGCCGTCTGACCCTGCAGACCCTGGCCCCACGCGTACACGTCGCCGTTGCTCGCCAGCGCCAGCATGTGGTACTGTCCGCACGCGATCTTCACGATCGGCGCGTTCTTGAAGATGCGGATCTTCGCCGGCTTGTTCACGTAGCGCGGGCCCTGACCCTGACCCAGCTGACCGTAGTTGTCCGCGCCCCTAGCTCTCACGCCACCACAACATCGCTACCAGGTGTACACCTCGCCGTTCTCCGTCAGCGCCGCCGAGGACTCCATGCCCGCCGCGATGGCGACCACGCGCTTGCCCTTCAGACCCTCCACGCGCTGCGGAGCGCACAAGCCGCGGTTCTCGCAGCCCACGCAGCCCGTCTTGTTGTTGCCCCACGCGAACACCTCGCCGTCCTCCGTCAGCGCGATGGTGTGGACGTGGCCCGCGCACACCTGCACCTACCCCTCACAGCACGCCTCCTGCCCTACGAAGCGGTGTCCCTCCAAGCCCTCCACCTTCTCAGGACGACCCGTCTCCTGCACTCTGCGGGTGAGACGCACCACGATCCCTCACTCGTGACCCAAACGACCGAACGTGGAGCGGCCCCACGTCCACACGGAGCCGTCGGCAGCCACGGCAGCCATGTGACCGTCGCACACCGAGCAGTCGATCACCGACTGACCGTCGAAGGCGTCCTCGACCTCGCACGGCAGGACCTGGTTGGAGCTGTCCTCCGTGTTTCCCTGGCCCAGCTGGTTGCTGTCTCCCTGGCCGAACGTCCACAGACGACCTCCCTTGGTGATCACGGCGGTGGCTAGTCATGAGTGGCGAAATGAACTGCGACTGTTCGCTCCGGCAGTCACGAACGTGCATCCCTCGTCTTCAATCTCCTTCACAAGACGAGGCAGCGACTCATCGTTCTGCGAACCGAGTCCGAGCTGGCCAAACTGACCACTGCCCCTAGTTCATTACAATGCAATTCATAGATTCATACCAAGTGTAGAGGAAGCCGCTTTCGGGTTCCTGGGCGCTGAGATGCTTCTTCAAAAGCGCAATTGACGCAAGTCCAGCGGCCCCAACAGCCAGAACATAGCCCACCTGGGAATGGGCAGCTCCCTGCGTTGAAACGGTGGAACCGAGCTGTTTCACGGAACGAAGACCAACACGCGTAAATCGTCTCGCTGCTGTTGCAAACATCGATGAAAGGAATCGAGTGGATTGGAATATGTTGAGAATGGGCGTGTGATCGAGGAGTGGAATTGTGGGGGAGTGGGGGCGAAGGGAAGGAACGAAGAGGGAGTGGGGATGGAAAGGAGAAGAGAGGAGGAAGGCAGGGGAAGAGAAAGCGATAACCACAATTCCCATGTCCTTCCAGCCCGAACGGAGCGTATCGTCGATCATCAACACTGTTCTCCGAACTGCGGATAAGAGTGCGTTGGAGCGAAACGGACTCACTGGATAGAGGAGCAGATCGTTCAGTTCGATGAAGCGCTTTCCCTGGTGCAATCCTTCACTGCGGGCACATTATCGAAGGAGATGGCGGGAGATATTGAGTCCTCGCTGAAATCAGCGCGGTCTCTCTTTGTTGCTGACATTTCATTCTCCTCATGTGTAGCGCCTCGACAACAACGAGTTGACAAAGCAAGTGATTCGATATATGGAGGCCGTTTCGAGTTTGAGAACGGGATGTCGTCGCTTGCTCCCCTGTTGACGCCTAGACATCTACCCCATTGTGTCGCTGCTGTACGATTTGCGGAAGAGCGAGAATGAGAGCATTCAGGAGTTGGTGTTCGGTACCTTCTCCAATCTGTACATCCACGTGCTCAGAGCGGCGACAAGTGTGGCGCACACACGAAAACCGGAAGTGGAGACGCTGTGGGATGAGGCGGAGCGGTTGAAGGAGATGTTGTTTTCTGTTCTCCATAAGCACTTCTCTTGATTCCTAGTTCTATCCCAAAGGAAACACGCTCTCTCTGATCAGTCTCCATTTCATCAGCCTGTGCTGCCACTACTACACCTACCGTGACGACAGTGAGTTGTACTCCGGCAAGACGGGCATCTCGGACTCCTCTGTCGTGGTCACGCTGAACGACATTCCCAGAGAGTCTCGTCTGCTCTCGGTGGACGCGCTGGTGAAGGAGGGCTATGTGCTCGTTGGAATTCCCGCTGATTTGTAGAAGTGCATCGACATGCTGATTCAGGTGCTCACCACGCGCGCCTCGGTGTTCGGGTTCAGGCACAAGATCACCGCCATCAACGGTCTGTTCTCGCTGATCGCCCACCGCAAGAACTTCATCCCCGTGATCCTGCCCATCCTGCTGCAGTACCAGGTGTGTGTGAGTGTCGCTGATGACGCGTAGCCCTCCAACGAGACGATGCGCATGACGCTAACCAGCAACGTGCTGCGCCTGCTGAAACTCCCCACCGTAAAACATGATTTGCTTTATCACAGCTAGTTCAGCGCGTCGGAGAGCGTATTGCGCGCGTACCTGGAGAAGAGTGGCGTGAAGAAGGACTCCGTCGAGCGCGCGACGGACCAGCGCGACCGCATTCGCGACATCTTCACCAACAAGGGCGTGGATTGTAGGTCTGTCATCGTGCCTTCACTCTAGTGACGCCCGCGGCGCTGGACCCGCCCTACGCCGTGAAGACCGAGGAGGACGCGCTGTTCGAGGAGGAGATGAAGGCGGCGATGGACCGGCTGAAGGCGGAAGCCATTGCGCCGCTACCCGTGCCTGCGATGGACCTGTGCGTGTGGGAGAGGAGCGTGACGGATAGAAGTCAGATCGCTCTGGTGCGCCTGAAGCAGCTGCCGTTGCCGATGCTGGCGACGCTGGTGATGATGAACCTGTTCAACGAGCCCAAGGGCGAGGCGTCTTCGCTCAAGAGAGAGGTGACGGAGCAGGAGGTGGAGTCGAAGCGTCGCCAGACCGACGCGAGCGCGCTGCTGGCTCCCGAGCTGTTCGACGCCCCCACGCGCACACAGCTGCTCGCCTCCTTCATGACGGCGGCGCTGCAGCTGACCTCGGCGCCCATCGAGGTGGGCATGTGTGGAATGACTGACGATCAGAGCAAGGCGCGGGAGATCGTGCTGTCGGGCGTGGTGTCGCTGCTGACGCTCATGGACCAGGACAGGGGTGAGTGTGGCGAGTGTGCGTGACGTGCAGTGCGTGAGACGATTCGCGAGACCTTCAACCCCTCCAAGTCCCCCGCCGCCACGGAGGAGGCGCGCGAGCCGACGCCCTTCTCGCTGCTGTTGGAGGCGCTGAAGCGAGGCTTCCCCGTGGATGTGTCGCTGGCGACTGCGTTGCTGAGGACGGTGAGAGAAGGAGGAGAGCGTGAGGTGTAGTTGTACGTGCGCGACAAGGTGTATCGCCAGCGCAGCAAGCGCGCCTCTTCCTTCTTCCTGGAGGTGTACGACGCGTTGCTGCTCCACATCGTGCACTTCTTCTGTTGACGGAGTGGTGTGACCTGATGACTAGACATGCAGATTGACGCGGCGAACGGACAGCAGATGGGCGAGTGTTTGGCGAGCCTCCTTACGTCGATTCCGCGCATCCCCGATGAGGTGTTCGCGTATGCCGTGTGCAGCAGTGCGGGGTACGCGAACCAGCAGCAAGTGAACGACTGCACGGTGGTGGTGATGGACGCGATCCGCAGGAAGAAGGGGTTGCTGCTGGCCGAGAGTTGCGTCGTGTTGTTCGCCCTCGCCTCCTCCTACGCGCCGGCGGGCAGCAGCGCTGTGTTCGAGGAGGTGATCGGCGAGGCGGTGGAGAGTGATCGCGTGTTGGAGTGCATGGTTGCTGTGTGCGATGCTGTGTTGTCAGGCGCGTCAGGCGCGTCAGCGTCACATAAGTCTGATTCTTCTGAAACGTCACAATCATCACCCACTTCAGAAACGTCACACACATCACGCACTCTCGCACGCCTCTCGCACTTCACAAACGGCATCCTGATCCTCTCTCAGTCGGACGACATTCGCATGGAGGGCACGGTGAAGAGGAGCGGACGCTTCCAGATGGTGAGCGAGGAGGTGAGCGTGAAGGAGTCGTTGGTGCACCGCCAGCAGCGCTGCCTGGAGGGCTTGCGCGCCATCGACATGAGTTACGTGCTGTTGTGCGCCTGTAGTGCCTCTGCGACCCCTTCACGCGTAGGCAAGAAGCACTTGGAGCACCTGGAGTGGATGATGCACTACTTCGAGGAGCGCAAGGATGGCGCGGCGCAGCAGGCGATGGTGGTTGTGGAGAGCGAGCGTGATGCATAGGTCGCTGCGCACCTCGTACCCGCGCTGCCGACGATCTACGACTGCATCGTGCTGCCGGCGGAGAGCGAGGAGGAGAGCGTGCAGGTGCGCGTGGACACGGAGAGCGAGAAGTACCAGCAGATCCTGTCGATTCTGGACGTGCTGAAGGAGTACGTGAAGACGCAGAAGGACACGGCGTTGCTGATGCTGCGTCACTGCCGTTCGTGTGGAGAGGGCGTGTGAGGCGTAGTGGACGTGTCGACGCTGCCCGAGGACGAGACGATTCGCGGCGTGTTGGCGGAGATGTTCGCGGAGACGACGGACGTCCAGTTCAAGCTGCTCATGTTCAACTGGCTCTCCAAGCCCGAGGCGGAGGAGGTGTTGTGCGCCATCCCCTCCTTGCCAGCCACGGTGGCGCAGGGCGAGTGGAGTCGGTTGTGCACCTCGCCGTTGCCGCTGGAGCGCTGTGAGGTGAGCGTGCGAAGGAGGCGTGAGGCGTAGTTGCTGTCGGTGCTGTGCCGCTTGCCGCGCTCGGAGTCGCTCATCGCGTCGTTCATCAGCATCATCACGTCGGAGAGCGTGAGCGTCGGGGACTGCGTGAAGGCGGTGGAGGCGGTGGCGACGAAGCAGGGCGCGACGACCAACCTGGTGTACCTGATGATCGCGACGGTGAGCAAGAAGCCGAACTCGTCGGAGGAGGTGATGAAGGCGCTGGAGCGCTTCACGGCGGAGGGCGGCTGGGACGGCTGCGACAAGGAGGTGTGGAGCCTATTCATGCAGTTCGTGCGGCTGACGAAGCGGAAGAGCGCGCGATTGCTGTTCGGTCTGTCGAGTGCGTTGGTAGGGGTGTGAGAGGGTCGTGATGGGCAGTTGAAGAGAGTGTTCGACGCGATGCCGGAGAGCAAGGGCTGGGTGATGGACTTCATCGACGACGAGAACAAGGACATTCCGGATTCCATGACTTCGTTGTTGCGGTCGTAGTTCTTTCAAATCAGAGTGTGTGTTTAACAAGATCTATTCAGTCTTGTTAACGACACAGGAGTTAGTAAACTGAATGAAAGCACAATGTGTTCAACAAACGCCTGCAAAGCACTATTGATAGGGCGCTGCCATGACCACTCTCCTCTGAGGCTGCGGAGGACGAACGACGCGACTCTTGCGCGACTTGTAAACGGACAGCACGCTACAACTGAGCACCCACTCCATCCTCTACATCACACCCACCAGCACGGCAACGCCAATATACACGAACACTTGAAGCGCCGTTTCCTTCCAATCCGAGGACTGCGACGTGGGCTCGTCCTTGTAGTCGAGCGAGGTGTCGTCGAACACCTCCACGGCGTCGAAGCGGAAGTCGCCGGTGATGACGATGGAGACGGGCTGGTATTTGGTGGAAAGCAGGTGTCGCCTGACGTGGACCAGAATGGTGGCGGGCTCATCTCCGCAGAGATCCTCCAGGTCGTTTTCGGAGAGCTTCGTGACCTCCACGTTGTTGTAGCGGTCGCCATCCGTGCGTCTACGCCTCACTTTGCGTGACGACACCCACTCATTGGGGTACACCCACGTGGAGTTCGCCTCGTTGCTCACGACGAGGTCCACGTCGTTGACGAGCACGTTGGCGCTGCTGGTGTCGGCGGGGTAGTCGGAGTACGCCATGGTGACCTTCACGTCGTCGAAGGAGTGGAGTGAAGGAGTGCACTGCAACATCAAACAAGGATATCTTCAGCGGCAGCCGGATGACGAACTCCTCCTTCTTGTTGTTGATCTGCCCGTAGTACAGGAACAGCTCGAAGTCGCTCTCGTCGTAGCGCAGCACGCGGTCGAGCTGCACTCTGCCGTGCCCCTCGAAGTGGAAGTGGTCGGTCGTGTACCGCGTGCACCGCTTCTCCTTGGTGCACGAGCCCTTGGTGGGAACGCCGGCGTGCACGATGAGCGCCTTCATGAGGGAGGCGCGCAGATCCACGGACTCTACGCCTCACGCGCACTGCCCACACGTACTGCCGTGATAGTTGCCCTCACGGAAGTACTGCGTGATGATGGCGCTGGCGCCAGCGACGGCGGGCGTGGCCATGGAGGTGCCGCCCATGAAGGTGACGCCGTCGTGGTTGTTGCAGGAGCTGCCGCAGTCCCGCTTGCTCAGCGACTTGGCGGAGTAGGCCACACCCGTGGCCACAATATCGGGCTTGATTCTGCGGTTGATGCATGCGATTCAGGCCTACCTTGGGGAGTTCGCATCGCCTCTGGAGGAGAAATAGGTGACGTAGTTCTTGCCGTCGGAGATCTTGAGGTAGTCGCTGTACACGGCGCCGACGGCGAGGGCGTTCTTGGCGAAGGAGGGCGACGAGATGGTGTCGAAGCTACGACTGAGCGACGCGGAGCGGACGTACCCCTTTTCTCCCTCGTTTCCGGCGGCGAAGAGGATGAACATGTCGTTGTGTCCCCAGACGTACTCGTCGACCTGCTGGCAGAGGTCGTCGTAGTAGGAGTGCTCCTCCAGACCCCAGCTGTTGGAGGCGATGCGCACGCCGGCTTTGTAGCTACGCGTTAGCGGAGAGCACGGAGAGGACAAGATGGGGAAGTAGTACTGCGCCAGGTTGGCGGGGATGGTCAGTTGCTCCTTCTTGTTTTGGATATCGATGAAGGCGATGCGCGCCTGCGACGCGATTCCCTACGCGTGATTCGGGTTAGGAGAGAACGCACGTTGTAGGGACGGGACGTGCTGGTTTGCGCGTCTCCCGCCACCATGCCGGCCACGTGCGTGCCGTGTCCATCGGTGGTTTCGTCTCCCTTGGTGCCGTAGACGTAGTACATGGCGATCTTGCGGTGGTTGGGGTCGAGCGTCTTCTTGTTGTACGCGACGTCGTTGGCCGAATCGAAGAAGAAGGCGCTCTTGTCGTCGATGCCCGTGTCGCCGATGCCCACGACGACGTCCAGCCCGGTGAGGTTGTGCTTTCTCAGCAGTTTCTTGTCCTCGCCGTCCGAGTCGTACTTGCCGTCCGTGAGGTACTGGCGCATGTGGTCGTTGAGGCGTCCTGGGGGTGAAGAGGAAGGGTGGAGGGGTACGGTGGTGTGAAGTGTGTTGAGAGGAGGGGTGTTGAGAGGAGTGTTGTAACGGTGAGAAAGAGGAAGCGGATTGCGAAAACGAAAACGACGCGAGTGCTACACCTCAACACAAAGAAAAAAAGAACTACACTCCGAACGCAGCGAAGCGAGAACAAACTTGCCTTTGACTTCAACGCGCTCGACACGGTTGGACTGCAACTGAGAGACGATGGTGCGAAGAACGGACTGGGGAGAGCCCTGAAGGGTTTGCTGCAAAGAAGAGGAAGACGCATGAGGAGATGGGAGAGAAGTGAAGAGATACTGGACCAGCTTCTCAGCGTCCGCAAGATCGTTCGGAAGAGACGATTCAGCAACACTCTCGGACGGGAGGGGAGTGGAGAAAAGAGAACTCTTCAGGGCACTAAATGCATTCTTGAACGTGGAGACGGCAGTCTGAATAACGGAATGCTCGGGCAACGCGACGAAGGATACTTCCAGCTCAGAATTCGCATTCCACTGACTGGCGATGGCATCGACGAGCGAAGGATGCGAGCGAGGAGAGGGAACGGAGCGTAGGCGTGAATAATCCCTCTGAGACTGCTGGAATGCAGGAACGACTCCTTGCAAATAATCGTGACAGCTCGATTCGTTCCGCCCACGAAATGAACGGCCGTGTACGATCTTCCCTTGGCGAAAACGGGAAGACGCTCGACGAACTGATACGGGTAGTACGACTCTTCGAGAAGCACGAAGAAGCGGTCAAATCGCGAAGGATCGTCCGTGACGTAAGAAGAGGAGGGGTAGCCGATCTTGGATTCATTTTCATTCAGAAGGAGATTACGTGAAATAGACTTGCCGAATCTGCATTTGAAAGACGAGATAGGGGCGTGTTCGTGGATTGCAGGAAGAGCGAGACGATATCATTCTCCATGGCTGAAGCAGCGGTAAACAGCAGCAAAGCAAGAAGAATCATTCTCTGCACAAGATAAAACTGAAATGCGTGCTCTTCAAATAAGGAACCCGATGGATCCAATCGCCGAGCGAAAGAAGCGAATCGAGGAGTTGAAGAAGAAGAAGGCGCAGTTGGAGGCGCAGAAGAAGAACGGGAGCACTGGGAGCGAACCGTCCCAAACGTTGTGCGTTGCTGCGGTTCCGTTACAGAATAGAATTCGATTCCGAAATTATGTGCCGAGCGACGCTACGCTCAAGGAGCAGGTCGATACGGTGTCCGTGACGGAAACGGCGCTGAATTACACGGAATCGATGAAGGAAGCTACGGCGATGCCGAGTGTAGGAGTGTGCGAAGGGAGCGTGAGCGCGTAGCGAAACGAGGAGATCAACCTGGCTCCGAAGAAGCCGAACTGGGATTTGAAGAAGGGGATTGAGCACAAGCTCGACAGGTTAGAGAAGGAGACGCAGAAGGCGATCACGCGCATGATCAGTGAGGGTGGTGAATGGGAATGAGGAATAGAGGAGAAGGTGACGGAGGAGGAGGAGTGAGGAGACACTTGTATTATGGGGTGTTTGTTGTTGTGACGTGCGTTGTTTCACTTCATCTCACTTCAAGAAGATTGGAGAGGTATTTCACACTCATTTCAGGAAGAGACGATGTTCTCAGAGTAATCCTTCCATCGCCGTGATTCTGTTGCGTTTCAAAACCATCGCTATTGGAAAGGATGCTATCGCGTCTCTGTAGACGCTTTCCTCGTAACGGAGGCTTTTCGGTGGGGAGGAGTGGACGAATGAAAATGCTGCATCATTGGACGTACGGGCTGAAGACTGGGCAGAATGCATTCCAGTATACTGGAAATAGAGCGTTGTTGCGATCATTTGCTTCGGCGTCCTCTGCGGAAGGAGACATACGTGATATCGACTTAAGCGGTTGGAATACGGAAAGTCCTGCAATCTTGAAGAAGAAGGGAAGCGTTGTTGTGAAGGGAAGAGAGAAGGAAAGACTTCCCGACTATTCGCCGCTCTCCGCAATGACGAAGAGCGATATCGCCAAGTTGACGTCAACGGAAGTGGGAAGCATGAATGTGAATGTGTCGGAGAGCGATATCGTGAGTATCGACGCCTTATCGCACCAGCTGTACGATATGCTGAACGAGCCCATGTCGGACGACGTGTATTTGACGCTGAGGGAGATGAACGTGGATCCGCTGCTCCGCAAGGTGAAGGACACGTTGCAGGTGGATGACCTGCCGGCGGCGGTGAAAGCGATGCGTGTGCTGTCTGCCCAGGACCGTTTGGACGATGTGTTGTCGATTTGGGAGGTGATTCGCAAGAATCCCGCGCATTGCACCCGCTTCGCGTGGACGGCATACTTGACGGCGCTGGCGACGCACGGCCAGACGCTGAAGGCGCGGGAGGAGATGAAGCAGATGGTGATGTCGGGACTCAAGCCGGATTTGCACGTGTACGGGACGATCATCAACGGTCTGGTGAAGGAGGGATCGCTGGACGCGGCGTACGGGCTGTCGCGGCAGATGACGGAGGCGGGGATTCATCCGAACAACGTGGTGGTGGCGTCGCTGATCTACGGTTGCATTGAAAAGCGCCAGTTGTCGCGCGCGGACGAGACGTTCAACCTGATGCGGAACTACATCGAGGAGGCGGATTCGATCACGACGAGTCTGATGATCAAGGTGGCGGAGCTGCAGCACAACACGGAGAAGGCGATTCACCTGTTCGATTCGCTGGAGGTGCATCAGCAGCCCGTGACGCAGGGCTGTTACCACGCGGTGATGAGTGCGTGCGCGAAGAGCTGGCGCTACGAGGTGATGACGCACGACTACTTCCACCAGATGGTGAACGCGGGGTACCAGCCGACGCGCGTGTCGTACCACTTGCTGCTGCAGGCGTGCGCGACGTCGGGCGACTTCTGCGAGGTGGACCGCGTGTTGCGCGCCATGCAGGAGGACGGTTTGGAGCCGACGGCGAGCACGCTGTCGTTGGTGCTGAAGTCGTTGGGGACGGCGAGTTTGCATCACTTGGCGCTGCCGGAGCACCCTGCGGGGAACCGTCGCTACACGCGCGAGGAGTACAGGCGTTATTTGCAGGGGTATGAGATGAAGACGGAGCGGGACCGTTTGAGCTACGTGCGCGATATGCGTAAGAGAGAGATTGACGATGGTTTGGAGAGCGAGCGCATGCGCGAGAGGGTTCTTCCGGAGAAGGAGGAGAAGTTGAAGTTTGATTTGGATGATTTCTTCGATGTGTCGAAGGGGAGTGTGGTGGAGGGTGAGTTATCGAGAAAGAGTGCTTTAAGTGGAAGTGAGAGAGGTTTAGCGGGAAGTGAGAATGCTTTAACAAGAAGCATAACGGGAAATGACAAAGAAGAAAACACTTCAAGAAATGCAAAAGGAATCACCAGCGGCCTCAGCAAGGAGACAATCGAGGCGGAAATCGCGCGCATGGAGGGAAGAGAGCTGCCCGCCAAGAAGCCCACCGCCGCGAGCCTCGCGTCTTCCGTGGAGAAGATTGTGATGGACAAGTACCTGATGAACGAGGGCGAGGGCGACGGTGGTAAGGAAGGCGCGTACGGTCACAAGGACGCGGTGAGCGACCTGACCAAGCTGGAGTCGTTGGGGAGACAGGAGATCATGGAGGTGTACAAGCGCTTGGGCGGTGACGAGAAGAACGTGGACTACGGCAGCGCGCTGTGGAGGAAGAGCGTGGAGGAGGTGATGAAGAAGGAGGTGGGACTGGCTGCGAGGGATGAGGCGTAGGGGCCGTTGCAGAAGACGCTGCAGGGCATCGTGAAGACGAAGATGGGCATGATGGCGTTGACGGGGAGTCAGTTGCTGAAGCAGAAGGAGGCGGCGGACAAGGCGTTGTTGGAGGAGTTGAAGTTCCTCAAGTCGTGCTTCCTGGAGAGCCCGGACAAGGCGCGCGCGATGACGCGACTTCGTCTGGCGGAGGAAGTGAGCGACGACGTGCTGAAGCGGTACGAGTTGCTGCGCGGCGTCGAGCCGACCGTCATTTACCACCGCGTTGGTATAGCTTCCGTTGCGTGATGCGTAGTCCGCGTCGCCGCTGGCGTTGTCGAAGCCGACGGCGCCGTACCTCACGCTGTCCGTTCCGAACCGCACGGTGGACTTGCAGGACTACTGGAACCGCCTGTACCACGAGGACATCACGGTGCCTCCGCTGAAGCAGTACCTCGCGCACGAGGGCGAGCGGGTGTGGAAGCAGTTGTTGGCAGTGGGTGAGCGCGGTGGCGGTGACGCGTAGAAGACGGATAACCACCCCGATTTGACGAGCGTGAACAACTACCTCTCGGTGTACGCGAACGCGGGCTTCCTGGCGCGCGGCGAGAAGGTGTTCCGGTCGATGGCTGTGTGGGATGGGAGGGAGCGTGAGGCGTAGAAGTACGGCGTGGAGCCGGACGCGTATTCGTACCACGAGCTGATTACGATGTACTGCAGGAACAAGCGGATCGAGGCGGCGGCGAGCGCGATGCGCGAGATGAAGCTGAAGGGGATGACGCCGGCGCCCGAGACGTACGGCGAGATGGTGTTGGCGTTGACGCGCACGGGGAAGGTGGACACGGCGCTGGCGGTGATGACGGAGATCAAGCACAAGAACCTGCCGTTCCCGAAGGAGCGTTATCTGCGGCCGTTGCGCATGCAGTTGAATGTGTGAGGTGCGTGGGAGAGATGACGCGTAGAAGTTGGACATGGCGGGCCAGCCCTCCCTGCCCGTTGATCTAGAGGCCAAGCGGACAAAGGAGTA
>ENA-UEQW01002786-UEQW01002786.1-human-gut-metagenome-genome-assembly--contig:-NODE-2786-length-12758-cov-6.046447_pt1 | contig 12758 bp, 13 predicted proteins | sample MGYA00242947_ERZ507947 | MGnify/ENA primary metagenome ERZ507947 (study PRJEB26167, sample SAMN06115421) | human gut metagenome | host: Homo sapiens | place: China:Guizhou | collected 2015-03-17... | reverse complement strand
CTGACAGAATTTCTGGTTTGGTGTTACCTTATTTCCGCACTTAGGGCACTTTGAAGTAGCTTCAATTGCAGAAAGTTCCTCATTAAGTCTTGCAATTTCACTCTTTGCTGTATTGATTCCTGCAAACTGGTCTTCATATCCCGCCGGTGCAGAAGCATTTTCCTCAAAAAATTTCTTTCCGATAACTGCGTAAAGATTGCTTATCTTGCCCTCTTCTGTTCTGATGGCTCTGTTAAGCTTTGACTTTTCGCTCATTTCCTTTGCACCCTTGGAAACATCATTAGCGGCATCTGTTACAGCCGAAACAGCTTCACTTGCAACACCTTTTACCTTATCAAAAAAACCCATAATAGTTTTCCTCCTGTAATAATTTTCAATAGTTTATTTCAAGCATGGCCAAACGTAACGACTGTTTCAGTCCTTATGGCACAATGCTTTAATACCCAGAATTATAAATACAGCTGTTTTCACGATTGAAATGGCACTTATCAGAATATCATCAAAATTTATCGGTATTTGAATAAAAGTGTCATAGATATTTCCGATAATGCTGAGTATTTCATTTACCGAGCCCACAACTGTTTCAATCCCCGAAAACAAAAGCATAAGAAAGACAGCCCTGAAAGCCGATTTTCTCAGCCACTTGCGGGAGAAGGGAATGAACAGAGACACGGCGCAGGAAATGATAAACACGTCACCACCATATCTGTAGATCAGAGGACCCCAACGCACCACACCCCTCAATCGCTTCGGAGAAGTTGCTCGTCTGAAGGTTTTCCAGCAGCCAATAGAAGCACAGTCCCTGGATCAAAGCGTGGAAGAAGTACCCGATCATCATTCCCCGAGATACGTACTTGAGACGCAGAATGAGGAAGTTGTAGATGAAATACCACAGCTACAGTGAATGGAGTTCCGAAAGACGTACGTTGATCGATATCAGGTACACGCTGAGATACTTGATATAAGGGCCGTTTTCCTTGGCTCTCTTCTTGCTAGCTTGATTCGCCTACGATGGTAAAGGAAATGGAGCGAAGGAGCGTACCATGTCGTTTACTGTATGCAGAAAATGGAAATGCCGGTGGGAAGAACAAACAACACCCATCAAATAGAGTACAACTTCAACACCGTTTCGTCTCTTCCCATTCCATACTGGACGGCACAGTCCGTTCTCGACTGACTGCATGGGACGCACTTCACCTCGTGGTCATGATCGACATGGGCGGGGAAATCGCTCCTGTAGTGACTCAGCGGCTGACACCCAGGCTCAAAGCTGTAGATCGGATTGAACTTGTCTTCGTTCCGAATTGCCTGCGGCACAAATTCGTTGGTGAAGAACACGGACTCGCGCACGCGGTCCTTGCGCGAGCCCAGCACCTCTCCGAAGCAGTCCATGCCGTCGAAGGCACACAGAATGCAGTACTTCCACTTGAGTCGTCGTTCGCCCACACACTCCAGCGGAGGGATCACAAGCGTTCGATTGAGCGTCTCCGCGACGTACAGCAGCGTCAGCAGCTTCTCCGCCATCATAGCTACGCCTCACCTCACACTCCCTCCATTACATGTATCGACCATCTCGACGGTCAGATACCTGCGCGGCGCGCTGTACTCGCCCTCACAGTCCAGCGAGTACAGCTTCATCTCCTTGAAGCGGTACTGCTTGCCGAACTTGCCAAGCACGTAGTTGTTGTGGAAGAAGTAGTAGTCGTTGTCTAGCTCTCACACCGCCTCGCCTCGCCCACCCGTGCGGTCCCAGTAGTACTGGTACCGGTTGAAGAAGTTGCTCCCGCTGGGAAAGTACGCCGACGGCAGGAGCGCCCAGTGGGAGTAGTACCGACTGGTCGCGGTGTTCAGGATGTCCTGGTCGTCGAGGTTCATCGTGTTTACGAGACTGCAGGCGTACTTCATAAGACCGACGCTCTGCTGCGTTGGTCGCATGTACAAGAATCCGGTACAAATGGACTCGTCCCGTTGCGCAACAAAGTCGTAGTTTTGGTACATGGTCATGGCAGGGAACGGATTCTTGAGCAGAATCAGATCCGAATCGATGTAGAGAAGGCTGAATCCGTACTCCAGCACCGTGCCGAGAAGGGACAGCTTCCATCTCACTTTGCGCTTGAACTCGTCGGACCCGTAATTGGCGAAAGACCCCGTTAGTGAGTCGGTGCCGTCGCGCGTATCGACGAAGAAAACAGGGTACTTCTTCTCTTCCAATACCTATGTGAAAGAGGGAGAGGAGTCGTACCTCGAAGGACTTCTTGTCCAGACACAAGATAAGCAGGTTGCTGTACTTCTCCAAGTGACCACACTGATAGCTGTTTATGAAAAACGGCAGATACGCGTAATCTGCCAGCATCAGAAGGACCGTGTTGTCGATTGCCTTCGCGGACAGCGCAGCGCGCAGACCATTCTCGTGGTACACTCTCCGGTATCTCAGACTCCGATGATCCACAACCGTCTCATACACGCAATGAGGGTACACGTTCGTGGTCAACGAAAAGGTAATCACAGCAACTACTATATACAGTAACTCCATTGCGTATTCTAGGAATTGCCCATAATGTACTTGATTTGGGACATTCGGGCGACTACGTCCCAGTTCTCGAATCCATGTCACGTTGACAAGTTGGATGGGTGGTTTGTGTGCCGTAGCGACTATTGCCATGTCTGATTCATGAGGATGGGTTTCATTGGAGTTTGCAACCATGAAGAGATCCATTCACGTGAAACGATGAGATCGTGTCCACACAGTTTAATACGCAATGGTAACACGCTTAAGATTGATTGCAGTTTGAATCCCCTTCTTTCTCGGGAAGGGGCTGTACTCCACCTCGAAGAGAGTCCTGCCATTTCTCACTGTATTCAATGCTTCCTGACCCGTATTTGCTCAATGAGAGTACGGTTATTTCCCAAACCCCTTGATTATCATAATTCCCCCTTCCAAAGCCGTTTTCAGCAACACAAAAGAACAACTGTGTTTTGTTATCATCAGGAGAGTGCATCCGTACCTGTTCTGAATTGTTTGGCCTATTCTCTGTGTTGCTCATCGTCTTAGTGATCACAGTTCTTTCCTGTCCATGATCCGAAGTGCTTTGCTGTCGTGTATCTATGTGCTGGTGGTGTCCCATTACGTTTTCAACCCATCCTCTCCGATGACGTACTCGTTGTTGTGGCCATTTCGGAGTCGTATTCCATGTAGAGTGCCAATACAGCTGAGAAATGTGTTTAACGGGTCAAAACCACTTGATGGCAATCGAGAAGTGTCTATTATTCCTGAGCGGTCTCCAAATGTCACCGCGAAGGCGCCTGCATTATCTCCCGCAATGCAGTACCGCCAGCTCCTCAGGAGAGGGAGTTGGGACTCCACGCTCTCAATGGACCGGGAAATGGAACAGTGCGAGAAGGAGTGTGGCTCGGTAGTGTTGTAGGGTTGTTGTGATCCTAGTGTTCTCAGAGCATGACTTGCTGTGATAACCTGTACAGTGCCAAAATCGCCCCGCTGAAGGAACGCAACCAGGTGCAAACGCAACGCGTTGCGGACGAGAAGTCCATTTTCAACATCTTGACGCAGTACGCTTCACCAACCGCAGTGGCCGATTCTTGTGAGTCCGAAAATGGTAATCGTGAAGACGCATCGTCCCCTGTAGACATCGTCGCGTACTTTCAGAATCACAACCAATCCCTCTTCGTGGATTGCAATGCCCACGGTGCCTTTTCGCACTGCCAGCAGTACTACCTCTTTCAGTTCAACTCGTCCAGTCGCGTCTGCCAACCCTTCAAGAGACAGCCTTGTCGCTTCACGCCTTCGCCATCACGTCTAGACATCCACCGTAGTTCGACCGCCAGCGCCACGCTCACGTTCCAGCTATCGTTGTGTCCCCCGCGTTCCGGTGACCCGTAGACTGAATCGCGTCGACCGCGTGCCGTTCCTTCTCCAGCGCTGGCGCGGACCCGTCAGCATGGCGCTCTTCGTGAAGGAGGAGGAGATGAACAAACTGAAGGGGTTTCTTCGCAGCGTTCAGCACGAGAGACGCCTCGTGATCACCTTCTATGTCCGGAAGCGCATCACGTCCAGCTCGATTCCATACTACGTGAAACAAAGCACCAATATTGTGAAGTACCCCTCCGGGTTCTACCCCATCAACACGCTGCGTGACCTCTCGATCGAGAGCATCTCCACCACGCACTACGTCGTGATCGACTCCGACACCTTCGTGTCCACCACGCTGTCTGAGGGCATCCAGACGAATCAACGCTTGCTGATGAACCACAAGAACGTGTTCTTGCTCCCGCTGTTCGAGTACAACGACCTGCCAGAGTGGGACGTTTGCCTAATGAACAATGAATGTGACGAATTGTCGTGTTTGTTCTTCGTGTTGAGGCGTAGGTGGAGAGCGGTTCCTCGGACCAAGGAGGATGTCGTGCGCATGCTGCGAAAGAATAGAATCCGGGGGAAGAAACTTCCGTACCATGTGCGCTATCGTCGTTTCTCTGAGTCGTAGCGGGTGGTGAGGGTGAAGAGGTGGATCGACTATCAGTGGTCGAAGTTGCAGTCTCATTTCTTTAATCACATGGAACCGTAGGGGACGGCTCGACGGGTCAGTGTGTAGATATGGCGTTTTTCGGCGATCGGCGATCGATCCCATCTTCCATCCCTACTTCATCGATTACGGCGGCGACAAGATGGAGTTTTACTACAAACTGCGGGCGATGAAGTGTGGGGGAAGGAGGGGTACTTGACTTGTAGATAACGTTCCTTATGTTTTCATTAAGGATTTCGCGTTTGACATTCCTCATAAGAAGACGGCCGTGGCGAAGGACTACAAGGCCACGCGCGTGACGCAGCCCATGTATCAGCAGTACCGTTCATTCCTATCTATGTGGAGGCGCTCGTTTCGTAAGAACTGAGCGATTTCCGTTGTGTGTTGTGGCTTTGTTCCACTCAGTCTTTCGTTCACTCGCTGACCTCCCTTTATGAAGAAATGGACCTATAACACGGCCTTCCTCGTCCTCGCTCTCCTTGTCATCTCCTTCTACGCATGGGCAAGGTCCGGCGGAATGTAGTGGCTGCCGTTTCCGCTGATCTGTAGGAGGATTGTCACAAAACAGTACGACAAACTATTGTAATGGGCCTTGTGTTCGCTTCATCGTATAGCTTTCTCGGAAACAACCCCTCTTTTAACCACGACTGTCCTTTACACTGTTTGCTTTCCCGTGTCGGGTCACTCTTAGGTTCCTGCCGCATTGTCACGATTCCCTATCTTCTCGGCTGGGAAACAGAGGTCACTGTGATCCGGACGATGTCTATGGGCGTTCAGGTGCCTCGTGCGTTCTGCGGACTTCCCTCATTCGTAGAAGAGGAGCGTTTCATCACAATTACCATGGATTCGACGAAACGGAAGAGAGGGAATCATTCGCGTAATCCAAATCGTCATGCGTCTCATGCTACTTCTATGGACGAGAACGATCCCCTCTCCCACACAGTGGACATAGTTCGATCCTCTTTCAGCACTGCCGACTTGCAGCAGGAATCCAGCCGTGCTTCGCGGCGAGGACGAGTGTTTCTCGGCACGTCGCAACGACCCCGGTTTTTGAACGGAAACGATCCTGTCTTATATCCCTCTTCCAAGCAGAATGTGGACAGTCGCGCGCCTCGCACTCCGCGCGAATTGTTGTCCATCTTCAACTACAACCATACTGCCCTGGGGGAGCGAGAGCGTTTCCTGTTCTGCTACCGCAACCGCACTCTGGTTCCGTCGTCCTCGTGTGGTGATCATCGTGTCCTGCTCATCGTCGTGAACTGCTTCGACCGGCGTTTTCTGAGCCACCCGAACATCCAGAAGTCCATTCTCCCCGCCTTCGCCGCCAAGTTCAACTCGGACTTTGACATCGTGTTTTTCAGTCAGTCCTTCCTCCCTTCCGGTCGCGTTCTCTCCCACCGCCACAGCCACGACGGAATCCTCTCCTACCACGTGCTTCGCCTGGCGACCTCGCTGTTCCCGGCAACCGGCGGGTACAACTACACTGGCGTGTTGGTTGTGAACGACAAGAGTTTTGTGGACCCCTCCTTTTTGAATGAGTTGGACTGGCGGCGGAGTTGGGGCGAGCCGAGCGAGCCGTACACGCGAGGCACCAGGACGCTGTGGAACACGAGACGGTTGGAGAAGAAAACCTTCTCGGAAACGTTCATGGAGGCGATGGACGAGTTGAGCGGGAACACGGAGATCGAGGAGAAGTGTCGGTTTTACTCCATTCCCGGCATGCGTGTCGGAAGGGGCTATTTCTACTATATTGACGAGAAGGACGTGGCACTTGCGTTGAAGATGGAAGAAGTGTTTTACCGGCATGGCGTGTTTTACGAATTCGCCGTGCCAACGATGATGTACTGTTTGAACAAGCATCCGGTTTCGGACTGTATCGGCATGAGGTCGAGAGGAAACGAAAGCTGCCTTCATGCTTTTCCTGTCGATTATTCCTCCGAGAGTGAAGTGCTGTGGACCTTACAGCGGTTGGAATGCTGTGTTTGTTTGAGAGCGGTGTCACATCAGAATGATCATCTCTTCCTCCCTCCAGCCGCCATCCTCTTCTCCGTGTCGTTCTTTCTTCCTTTCCACTCCAACTCCCTCTCCCCACCCTCATCGGATGGGGTGCCCAATTCTGTCTGTGGAGCGCCCTCGCGATTCCCACACCAAGGGGTTCACTTCAAAGATCATCATTATTGCGTTTTCAAGGTAAGAAACGGTCCGTCTCTCCATCTCACTCTACTTACAATCCTCTCACCTCCTCCTAGACAAAACAATACCATGATCAGCGCCTTGCTGTTGATTGATGCGAAGGGAAAGAACATTGTGTCCCGTTACTATCGGTATTGCACTTCACCCCCTTCCCTCACGCGATAGCGCGGATGTAACGAGAGAGAGTGCTGATGCCTTCAGAACAAACGTGATTGCAAAGAAGGACACGGGCAGCAATCCTCCCATCACCTATATCGACGGAACCACGTTCATCTACGTGCGAAACTCGGACCACTACATCGTGGCTGTGACAAAGAAGAACGCTTCTCCGGGTACCTTCCCCCTCCCTTCGTTGACGACTAGGTCTCATCTTCCACTTCCTGTTCCACCTCGTGAAGATGTTCAAGAGCTACTTCGGCACCGACTACAAGGCCGTACATCCCTCTCCACCCGCATCACGCGTAGGACGATCTCCGCGACAAGTTCTCCGTGGTGTACGAAATCTTCGATGGTTGTGGCTCTGCGCTCCCCTGACCCGTAGAAGTGCTGGACTACGGCTACCCGCAGAACTGCGCCATCGACCTGATGAAGCAGCTGATCCGCCTGGGCAAGGCGTCGAACGAGGTGGAGGAGGACGCGTCGACGATCACGTCGCAGGTGACTGGTGCCATCGACTGGTAAGTGCCCTCATCACGCATCACAAATAGGCGCCGCGAGGGCATCACGTACCGCAAGAACGAGATGTTCATCGACACGCTGGAGAGCGTGAACCTGCTGATCTCGCAGACGGGCGCGGTGCTGCGCAGCGAGGTGGTGGGCAAGATCGTGATGAAGGCGTACCTGACGGGCATGCCCGAGTGCCGCTTCGGTCTGAACGACAAGCTGCTGATCTCGAACGAGAAGAAGGCGAAGGGCGCGCGCCGCGGCAAGGGCTCCGGCGTGGAGATCGACGACTGCTCGTTCCACCGCTGCGTGCGTCTGGGCCAGTTCGACCAGGACCGCACGATCACGTTCATTCCCCCCGACGGCGAGTTCGAGCTGATGAAGTACCGTGTGACGGAGAACATCAACCTGCCGTTCCGCATCCTGCCCGTGTACGAGGAGATCGTGGGCGCGTGTGTGTGCCATGACTCATAGAGCGAGACGACGCTGAAGATCAACATCAAGGTGATCGCGAACTTCAGCAAGCAGGTGTCGGCGCAGAACGTGGAGCTGAAGATCCCCGTGCCGCCCAACACCGCGAACGTGATCCCGAAGGTGGGCTTCGGCACGGCGGAGTACAACTCGGCGGACCAGACGATCGACTGGACGCTGCGCAAGCTGACCGGCGGACAGGAGACGACCTTCTCGGGTAGGGGTGCGGTGTGCGTGTGAGGCGTAGCGGAGGTGAAGATGCTGAAGATGACGAACGACAAGGTGTGGTCGAAGCCGCCCATCAACGTGATCTTCGCCGTGCCCTCGTTCACCGCCTCCGGCCTGCATGTGCGTTTCCTGAAGGTGTACGAGAAGTCCTCGTACCAGACCGTGAAGTGGGTCCGTTATATGACTCGCTCTGGAGATTACCAGATTCGTCTGTAGAGTGGCTCTTTCGCTTGTGATCATACGTTTTGTAACTATTGCGTTGGTGTGTTTGTTGAATCGCGGTGCGGGTTCTAGAAGGAAGGAAGGTTCCACGGGCTTCGAGAAAGCAAAACGCCAACCGCACTTAATCTTTTACTCACGCGAAAACAGAATGGAAGCAAGTACTCCGAGAGAAGCGGCCGTTGAGAAGGGTAAGACTGCCGAAGCCAATTCTTCAACCGTCATCACGCCCCCCAGCTTCTTCATCAACATCAAACGAATCAACTCCGACGGCACCATCGATGGCATCGAGGATATCCGGATCGAAGTGAAGCGCACCGATCTCATCGCCGCCGTCAAACAAAAGTACATCGAATCGGGACTGTGCAAGAACCCTGACTACATCGTGTTGCAGTTCAACGGAAAGGAGCTGAGCGACAACACGACGGTGATGGAGAACGAGCTCTTCGCCGATTGCACCGTGTTCCACCAGTACTCCAACATCAAGCCCTACTCCAGGGTGGACTACGCGGCGCTGGCGAAGCAGATTCACGATCAGGCGTTGAAGGATAAGTAAGTGTATTGTCTGTATGGGATCACGCACTAGGGACTACCACCATGCCGGATTCGATCCCGTTTTGGGCACTTGGGATCATCAGTGGGAGAAGGGAGACGAGTGGGAGTCCTATCCGACGGTGATGGTGCCCGACCAGGAGGAGAGTAGGCGTTTTGTGGAGCGTTCACGTGTAGTCAACAAGAGAGGCGCGATTGTGCCCAAGTCGGCGCCCGTGTTCAACCCGCTGCAGTCGAGCGAGTATCCGGACCGCATCTTCAAGAACATGTTCGTGTCGGTGGTGGGCGGCTTCATCTTTGAAGTGATGCACCGCATGGAGGGCAAGTGGAGCGGCGTTGGCGCCATGCCCGTGGAGGTATTCGTGCCTGGCGGAGGTGATGTGCAGGAGGAAGGCAGCAACTCGGTGAGCACGTGCGACCTTCGTTTTGACCCCCACGGCTACTGGGTGGAGCGTCGCAGCACGGTGGACCCGACGGGTCTGGTGGCGACGCGCACGATCCGCTACACGCCGATCGGCAACGGGAAGCTGCGCGTGGAGATGAGCGACGGCATGTACGGCGACTGCAAGGTGGAGATGATGGAGATGTCGCCGTACCTGCTCATCACGACGGCGGTGGACGCGCGCACGGGCAAGCCGGTGCTGGTGGAGTCGGTGACCATCTTGGACAACACGCGTCGCGTGCGGACAATCCAGGACTTTTCTTCAGTGGGAAACATGACAGACGTGTACGTGATCAACGAGAAGCGCACGCTCGATCCGTCTGCCCAGTCCCTCGCTCCTTACGAGATGCTCCACACGAAGACGGAGTCGATTTGATAGCTGTCTGTGTTTGTTCTCGATTTGATAGCTGTCAGTATTTGTTTTCTCACACGCGGGTGTTTTCTGAGCGTCGTTGTCCTCACTCAATTCCTCCTCAACAATTCCTCCACCATGGTAGAGAATAGACACATGCACTGTGACGATATAGTCACTGACAATGCACACCAACTTGGGGGATCTCAAGATTGAGCTGTTCTGTGAGTTGATACCCAAGAACGCGGAGGTGAGATCTCAATAGCCAGAAATGAAGAATAGAACTTCCTCGCGTTGTGTGCCAGCGGCTACTACGATAACAGCAAGTTCCACAGGTACTCGGATTTGGATGCGCTGTGAGGCACAGAAACATGAAGGGGTTCATTATCCAGGGAGGAGATCCCACGGGTACGCAGTGTGTGTCGTGAGTGACGAGAAGGCACGGGAAAGGGAGGCGAGAGCATCACCGGGAGCTGCGTTCCAGACGAGTTCCATCCCAGTATACGCGTTGGCGCGCGTCTTCCCTCTCATCGTTAGTTCGACCGTCGGGGAATAATCGCGATGGCGAAGAAGAAGCTCAACACGAACAAGAGCCAGTTCTACATCATCTACGACAAGCAGCCCCAACTCGACAATGTGGACACGGTCATCGGGAGAGTGATATACGGAATGGACACACTGCAGGCGATGGAGGAGACGCCTGTGAACGAGAAGTACCGTCCTCTGAAGGACATCGTGATTTCCGGGTTCACCATCCACGCGAACCCGTTTGCTGTATCCTAGCGTGTGCAATGTGCTGCTCCTTGTTGTGAATACGCTCGAATGGAGAGAGTGGGCTGTTGGGACTGGGCGTGCGTGACGACATGCGCGGTTTCTCCAAAGACAGGGAAGGCAGAAAGAGAGTCGAAACGATGTCTGGTATGGAGTAGGTGCTGAGCGGGCGTGTTGACGTGAAAGTGAGCATTTTCAGCAGGCTTTGATGCAGGAGCAGCAGAGAGCCATGATTATGGTACGGCGTGTTGCATTTGTGTGAGGGGTGTAGGAGGCGGTGAGAAAGATCACGAATGTCGCTTTCGATAAGTGCATTCAGAAGCCGGAGAGCTCTCTGTCTTCTCGTCAGGCGACTTGCATTGCTCAGACGACGACTTCGTACTTGGAGTCGAGGTAAGAGCGGAGTGGGAGGGTTAGGAGTAGTTCTTTCCTTGCCAACAAGATCATGGGCAAGCAGTAATTGTGTGTAGAATTGGGGTCATTCACTTTGCTGTGTTTGTTTGAGATGCGTTGGAGGGGGTTGGGAAGGAGGGGGCGTTTTTTAAGGAGGTGGAGTGGAGTTAGAATTGTTGGAGTGTGCGTAGTTTGCATTTGTTAGTCTGATGGTTAGGTAAAGGGGGTGTTTCAATCAGTTGAACAGAATGGAGAGAACTATTTGTATTGATTTTGGTACGTCAAACTCGGCTGCGTGCTATATCCGAAATGGAGAGATCCGACGGGTTGAAAGCCTGGATCAGGGAAGCTGTCTCTTTCCTTCTTATGTCATGTACCAGAACGGCAGAGTTATTGTGGGAGAGGCGGCTAGAAGACAGTTTGGTATGAACAACGCATTCGTTGTGGCGTCTGTAAAGAGACTGATCGGCCTTAGGTATGAAGACTACCTGGCCTTTGGTGACACAAACGTGTTCGGACGCAAAGTGGTGAGAGGTGATGATGGTTTACCTTATTTCGTTATTGACGCGCAAGGGACCCGGAAGAGTGCAGTTGAGGTTGCGGGTGAGTTATTCAAGGCAATAAAGAAGGCGGCAGATTTGATGATGGAGCCAATTAAGGCGGAGTTTGCGTTTGTGACTGTACCGGTGGACTACACGATGAGCAGACTTCAGGCGATCAAGGAGGCGGCTGCGCTGGCTGGACTGAAGGTCACCAAGTTCATTCACGAGTCTACGGCTGCGGCTCTTTCCTGGTGCTTACCCAACGAGGAGCACATCAAGATGGGAGAGAAGTTCCTCATCTACGACTTCGGTGGAGGTACGTTTAACGTGAGTTGCATTGAGTGTACTGGCGAGCGCCAGTTCACTGTGATTGGAACGGATGGCGACAAGATGCTGGGTGGTAACAAGGTTGATAGCGATCTCGTGGATAGCGTGATTCAGTACATGCAGGATAACAACATACCGATTCTGAATCGTTTGGATCATTCTGCAGCGTTCGATAGAGGGGCACTGAGATTGCGTAAAGCTTGTGAAGAGAGTAAGAGACACTTGATTGACAGCACGACGTATGCTGAAGACATGAGAGAGTACGATGAGGAGAATCAGAGCGTTGTGATGGGGATTAGCTTCTCTGAAATGAAGCCGTTGGATGCAGATGAAGAAGAAGAAGACACGTACCATTTGACTCTGTCGGCCTTCGATAGCACTGTCAAGCCATTGATCAGCCGTTCTATCGATTGTGTGGAGCGACTGCTAAGATCTCTCCGTCTGCAACCGAATGATATCAAATGCGTTCTGTTGGTGGGTGGTACTTCCAAGATTCACCAGATCAAGCGACGCCTGGTGGACATGTTCCCCAATAGCGTGTTCCCCGACGTGGAGAAGAAGGAATGCGTGGCGAATGGTGCGGCACAGCGACTTCTATGCGACCATGATTCAAACGCAAAGGTGAGTGTGAGGGATCTTCTGCGTTGTTCCTACGGCACAAGCTATCCCGGTGGTGTTTTGTTGATGGTGTTGAAGGGCGAGTCCATTCCGACGACATCCGCCCCGTTGCGTGTGGGACTGAGGAGTGGTGAAGAGTACATTCTCACAACCATCTTCAAGTACGACAGAGACGTTGAGCAGTTCGGAAACAGCAAGCATCCCTTGGTGAATAAGGTGGATTGCAAGAAGGTGCACATTGTCAAGATTCGCAATCCCAGACCCGTTTCGAGCGGTATCCAGAAGTTCGAGTTCAAGTTGCACGTTCATGAGGATGGCACGTTGGAGTTGACGTGTATGGATATGGACACGGGAAGGATGCTCGAGTCCTCCATCTATGACGCGCCGATGGTTGTGTACTCTTGTTTGTTATCCCAAAGTGACGGAAATACAGCCCATTTCTTCAACGA
>ENA-UEQW01002781-UEQW01002781.1-human-gut-metagenome-genome-assembly--contig:-NODE-2781-length-12770-cov-4.449697_pt1 | contig 12770 bp, 19 predicted proteins | sample MGYA00242947_ERZ507947 | MGnify/ENA primary metagenome ERZ507947 (study PRJEB26167, sample SAMN06115421) | human gut metagenome | host: Homo sapiens | place: China:Guizhou | collected 2015-03-17... | reverse complement strand
ATTAGAGCATGGTGCAAAAGAAGATCGATAGCCGTATTCGAACGTTGATCGAGAATGGCGTGAAGCTCAACCAGCGTACCCTGATGATTATTATCGGCGACAATGGAAAAGACCAAGTAGGAAGCTCGGGTGCTTCGGTTACGCGAAGATTCCCAATCTGCATTACATGCTTTCCAAGTCGCGTGTGCGAACGCGTCCTTCCGTGTTGTGGTGCTACAAGAAGGACCTGGGATTCAGCACGTTTGCGTTGGTGGAGCGGCTGTCACGGACTAGTCACAAGAAGAAGAGAATGCGAGAAATCAAGAAGCTCATCAGTCGTGGCGTGTACGACAAGGACGGAGAGAACCCGTTCGACCTGTTCGTGTCCAGCACGGAAATCCGCTGGTGCTACTACAAGGACTCGAAGAACATTCTGGGTCAGACCTACGGCATGTTGGTTCTGCAGGACTTCGAGTCCATCACGGCCAACCTTCTGTGCCGAACGATCGAGACGGTGGAGGGAGGCGGCATCATCACGATTCTCCTGAAGAACATGACCTCATTGCGACAATTCTATTCCATGGTGATGGTGGCTGTTTTGTTGCGTTCTCATGAACTAGGACTGTCACGCGAAGTACCGCACCGAGTCGCACCACGATGTGGTTCCGCGATTCAATGAGCGTTTCATTCTCTCCCTTTCGAACTGCTCTTCGTGCATGGTGCTTGATGTGGGTTGTGATGTCTCGGAACTGACCGTGTAGGACGAACTGAACATCCTGCCCATTAATCGCAAGATTCTGGACATCAAGCCCGTTTCTTCGTCCATCGCCGAGGAAGACGTTCAGGAGACGCCCAGCCAAATCGCCCTGAAGAACTACCTCCAACATGTGAATTCCGAATTGGATGAGAAGACGAAGGACGCTTCCCTCAAATCCGCCGTGCTGGCGAACAGCCAGGTCCTGCGCAGTCTGACGGCGCTGTGCCGCACGGCAGATCAGGCGACGGCGGTATACGACATGTTGGACATCCTGACGGAGAAAACGCGCCAGACGACGGTGAGCGTGACGGCCAGTCGTGGTCGTGTGGGAGTTGGAGGGAGATGTTATGGATAGGGCAAATCGGCGGCACTGGGATTGACGTTGGCGGGAGCGGTCGGTTTGGGATACTCGAGCATGTTTGTGACGGCGCCGTCGGCGGAGAACTTGCAGACGGTGTTCGAGTTTTTGGTGAAGGGGTTGAATGTGTTGAAGTACAGTGTAGGTGATGTGATGTCATCATGTTGTTCACTTAAGTCATTCACTCAAATCATTCAATCAATTCATTTAATCAACTCATTTTGAGTACGCAATTACTTCAAAGCAATCAATCATGTCATGATGTCACAACCACTCAACAGACGCACTCACCCCATCCAGGAGCACGCGGACTACGAGATTATCCACTCCTCGCAGCAAGACCAGTCGCACATCATCATCCGTGTGAACATCTTCAAAACGCACCGCCAGGTCGTTCAGTACATCATGCCCACCGAGGCCTACAAACTCTCGCAGGCAGAGCTTCTCTTCGTCGATGAAGCTGCCGCGATTCCATTGCCCCTCACGCAGAAGCTTCTCGGACCGTACATCACGTTCTTGTCGTCGACCATCACGGGTTACGAGGGAACGGGCAGATCGCTGTCGCTGAAGCTGATCAATGAATTGCGACGAAAAGATGCCGGCTGTTTGAATTTGAATTTGAGTTTGAATTGTAGCGGGAAGAGTGCTGCGCGAAATCGAACTCAAGGAACCCATTCGTTACGCGTCGAACGACCCCGTCGAAAAATGGTTATATTCCTTCCTCTGTCTCGATTGCGCGTCGACGCCGTACCGTCTAATGTGTGGGACCCCCCACCCGGACCAGTGCGAGCTGTTCTACGTGAATCGCGACTCGCTGTTCAGTTATCATAAACTGAGCGAGGCGTTTCTCCAGCGTGTGTGGTCACTGTACGTGTCAAGTCACTACAAAAACAGTCCTGATGACTTGCAGTTGTTGAGTGACGCGCCCGCGCACCAGTTATTCGTGCTGCTGGGTCCGCAGAAGGAGGGCGTGACGCTGCCTGACGTGTTGTGTGTGATCCAGGTGTGTTTCGAGGGCCAGATCGAGAAGGAAACCATTCGCAAGGAGTTGAGTAAAGGGAACCGTTCGGCGGGCGATCTGATCCCGTGGACGGTGGCGCAACAATTCCTGGACAGCGACTTCTCACAGCTGTCGGGAGCGCGCATCGTGCGCATCGCCACGCACCCGGACGTGCAGGGAATGGGATATGGTCGTCGTGCGCTGGAGTTGTTGCAGCAGTATTATGAGGGGAAGATTGAGTTCAGCGGCGAGGAGGAGGAGGCGATGGAGGAGGAGGAGATCGAGTTGACGGCGGAGGTGAAGCCGCGCAAACATCTCCCGCCACTGCTGGTGAGTCTGAACGACCGCAAGGCGGAGCGTCTTCACGTGAGTGTGGGTGGAGTGCATGATGGATAGTGGGTGGGTGTGAGCTTCGGACTGACCGAACAGCTCTTCAACTTCTACGAGAAGGAAGGTTACGCGCCCGTGTACCTGCGCCAGACACCCAACGAACTGACGGGCGAACACTCCTGCATTCTGATCCATGTGATGTGTTGTGATGACATCTGACCCACAGCCGTTGGACTGCACTGCGCTCACCGACGCGCCTGTGGCGGGCTGGCTCTGTTCCTTCGTGGACGACTTCCAACACCGTTTCATCAACCTGTTGGCGTTCCAATTCCGCGCCTTCTCCACGCGCCTCGCAATGCGCCTGCTGTCGAGAAAGTTGGTGGAGGGCGTGGCGGGAGAGAAAAAGTGTGTGTGGAGGTGGGAATTGAGAAATAGAGGCGATTTGTCGAAGCCGCTGACAGTGCCAGAAATCCGGTTCCTTTTGACGAACGACGATTTGTCGCGTCTGGCGAGCTACTCGCACAACCTGGTGGACTATCACATGATTATGGACCTGATTCCATCACTGAGTCGTCTGTACTTCCAGCGTCGCTTCGGCGAGATGTCGCTGAGTTCGCTGCAGGAGGCAATTCTGATCGGCGAGGGGTTGCAGCACAAAACAGTGGATGAGTTAGTGGGCGAGTTCGAGAAGATCGATTCGACGCAGTTGCTGGCGCTGTTTAATCGTTCAATCCGCAAGATGCAGAAGGTGTTGGAGGAGGTGCTGAACAAGGAGGAGGAGGAGGAGAACCGTGCGACGAAGAAGTTCGAGGAGATGATGGTGGAGAAGATGAAGCCGGTGGGCGAGACGCTGGATCAGGATTTGAAGAAGGGCGAGAAGGCGGTGATGGAGAAGATGAAGTCGCAGAATGTGTTGGATGGAGTGGATTTGAGCGAGTACAAGATTGAGGGAAGCGAGAAGGACTGGGAGAAGGCGCTGAAGAAGGGCACGAAGGGTTTGGTGTCGATGCCGTCGACGAAGAAGAGAGAGAAGGTGGAGATGAAGTTCGAGGACCCCGACGAGAAGAAGCTGAAGAAGGCGAAGAAGATGCACAAGAGACACTAAGGTCGTTTGCGCTGTTTGTAACAAACACGCCACTTAGAAACAACAGCTAACTCTGTTTCGTTATCGCTTGAACCCTTCTTGTCCTCCTTCACCATCTTGTCCCACTCCTCCTTCGTCACACGACCCGCCTTCTTGCCGCCCGGACGCGACAGGATGAAGAGCATGGATAAAATGACGATGGTGCCGCCGCACACCGTCGTGTAGAAGGGAATGCTCGGACCCACCTTGCTGATCTGACCCATCGCAATCGGAGCAAGAATCATGGCGCACTGACCTGCCATCATGTTGTAACTCAGCACCTGACCCTGAATCGACGCGCTGGAATAGGACTACTTCTCACATATGTCCCCTATTCCTACGCTAATGATACTCGCAGGAGCAGGGGTTGACAGATCGTAGCCTGCTTCGTTCAGGAAAGAACCGAAAATGGCGCCAGCCATGGTTTTAGAGTTGGCGATGATGAGATTGGAGACAACTACGCGTCAGAAGGGAAACAAACACGCACTTTGGAAAATACCAGCGGTGATGCTCATTACTGGAATCGGAATGTTCATCTTGAACACGAGGAAGGGATAAATGAAACCGTTCAATGAACAACTCAGCACGCCAAGACAAGTGACAAGGATGCTACACGTCAGACGAATGAAACGCCCAAACGAGAATTCGAGGGAAGTCATATTCCACTTCCTCTCGGCGAAGGTGTTGAAATAGGAGTCCCAGCTGTTGATAACCCAACGGTTACAGAACTCGACGAACATACAGCACACCTGCGCGTGAAAGAGAAGCACGAGTCATTACAACAATGGGCGAGAACAGCTCCTTGCACGACTTCTTGGGAGCCTTCTTCTTCAGCGCTAATTCCTTCTGGGCGGTCTTCTTGTCCAGCGACTCGTCCAGCACGAAAATGACAATTACGAGGGCAACGGCAGCCACGATACCGGCAACAATGAACGGCAGTCCGAGGCGAATCTGACCCAAGAATCCACCGATGGCGGGACCGAAGATGTACGCAGCCGCCAAGAAGGCCTCTAACCGAGCCAGGTACTTTGGCCGCTCGTCGGGAGTCGTACAGTCGGCAATGTAGCTACACCATCACAGGAAAAGAAGAGGACTACGCTTGGGCGACAATCCAACTACCCGCAGCCAAACCGGTGAGAGTACGCGTGATGATCAGCGCCCAAATGTTGCTAGAAAGACCCTGGGCGATGGCGCCTAACGATAAGCAGTTTCGGGCAAACTCACCAATCGAGGAGCCCACGAGGGAAAAGATGATCATTCCCTTTCTGCCGTAGCGATCACTAATGGGACCCATGAACAAATAACCTATATGAAAACCGTTCACGAAATGGTACTAAACAACTGCGTAATAGCGTAGCACGAGAACAGAGCAGTGGTGTGATCCAACGTACCACCGAGCGACTCGGAAAGAGACGCCATGATGGGAAGCACGATCGAGTAACCGAGAATATCGAGGTGTACAGTAAGGTCGACCAAGTACAAATTGATATCCTTTCGCGACAACATCTTCAAGTCTAAAGGGAATTCTGTTTTGTCAAACCTGTTAGCTTCCACCTTTCCCCTTCTATGAGTGGTAATACCGAACCGAACTAATAATTGGGGTGATTGGGGACGTACAGTGAAATGACCGCGGTTATTCTGAGAATCTGGGCATTATTCATCTCCATTTCCGTACCTATCGAACGTTCGATTCCTTCTTGTCTCGTGACCCAATGGGAGATGGGTGAGAGCAACAGAGGATGACCAGTGCGATAAATGGGGAGTAATGCGTAACAAACAGTCCATCAACGCAATCACGACAAAGCACTCGTTTCGTTGCAAAGACACACACAGCAAGGGTAGTAACCGGACTACCTCCTATTCCTGAGACCACGCCTCCAAACAATACTCTTGAAAGGACTTGGATACGGCCTCTTCCACCAAATCGCGAAGCTTCGTATAGTACATCTGTGAGTGAGAGAAGGGGAACAGCACGACTTCTTTGGGCAAGTCGTCGAGCGAATCGATTTGCTCGTCCGCGTGCTTTCGGAGATGATACGCCACGCTGATCTTGCAGAACTCCGAAAAGAAGGGACTCAACGCCATTTCTCCACGAAGCGCTTCATTCACGTGCAGGTCGTTCAGTATGCGCTGAACACAGTCCTCCATCACGCCAGCCCTTGCGATAACGTAGGCATCCGCCATGTCATAACACTCATCGGAGAACGAAGACTGGTTCCGCTTGAGCGGCCACTTCACCTGACCGTCCACCTTCTTCTTCACGTACTCAAACACCGCGTTCTTGGTGTCCTCTCTGTTGCCACTGGACTTGATGCCAACCAACGATCTAGGCCATGACGCAACGAGAAAGGATGCACCGTGCTGTGGAGGGATGGAAGAGAAGCGGAGGACTCCGAAATGTCTCCCAGCACTTGTACTGGATCACGCCGTTAATCTCCGCGAGGTAAAACAGACCCTGCGTTCGAAACGAAGCCGCGTTGAACATCTGAAGGTACTTCTCGATGGAAACCACCCACTGCGAGGGGTTCGCGGCATAGGCTGCATCGACAGCTCCCACTTCGGATAGGAAATGGGAGTAGATGAAGGAGGAGGAGAGAATGCTGTTGCCCTTGCAGTGGGAATCGGGCCGGATCGCCTTGCAGCACAGCACATCCACTACATTTCAATGCCACATTCAAATACCACGGTGGTTGTTCAGGATGCACAATCCGGTGGACTTGGAACTGATATCGAGTCCGACGTAGTACCGATTCTGTGTGTTGAGTTGCCCGTCGACATCGATGGAATCCTTCACCCAAGCGCGAAGAGGCCATTTTCCCTTGTACTGCAAGATTTCGTCGACGGAGGCAAAGAGACGACTCTTTTCAAGAAACTGGCGATAGATCTGCTTGAGGGGAGTCGACATGATCAAAACACAGCTTCGGTGAGTAGAGTGGAAATGGGGCTGTGGAAGGGAATTACAGAGAGGGAAAACGAAAGAAGATGAAGAAAAGAGTGGGATGGAACGACACTGATCAACAGGAAGTCACTTTACGCAGAAGGGTGGTGCAGTCTGTGGAAAGGGAGCGGCGCATACCCGTTTCCCGAGAGCGAAAGAGGGTGAATAGATGATTGGTTGCCGACCGCCATGAGTAGTGATCCTTGATTAGCAAGCGAATTCATGAATCACTGGAGAGAATGGCTGTCCCATTCCTTATAATCGCTCGCTGGACAGAATGGATAGTGCAGAAAAGGCTATTAAGGCTTACCGTAGGCTCTGCTCTTCGTCTGGTGGTAATCGCGTAGTTCCCAACCCCGGTTTCCTTGTTAAGAAGATTCCCACCTGGAAGCTGACCGTGAGAGACTGGGATCCTGAGGAGTTCAAGACCCAGACCGCTGCGTTGTTTGACGAGCTCAACGAGGTGGTGTTTGTGATTTGGGGCTGATGGGTAGCAGTACGGCTGGCTGCAGGAGAAGCTGGACTACGCGGACGACCAGGGCTACAGAGCGTACAAGAAGAACGACAAGGACAAGATGAGAGCCAAGGTCTCCGAGGTGATGGTCTACGAGAAGAAGATCGCGCTCGTCGAGCACATTTCCCCCATGGTGGAGAAGGTCCAGAGCCAGTCCAAGGCTCTGCGCAAGGAGAAGAAGTGCCCCGAGGAGATCGCTAAGGAGGTTGCTACGGTGGTGTATCTTGCCGAGTTCTTCAATATCCCCTCTTTCCTCCGTTTCAAGAACCAGCTCAAGTTCAAGTACGGCGACAAGTACATCGACAAGGTGTGCGGCAAGAAGCACGCTGACGTCGACGAGGAGGTGATCGCCATGACGACCTACGCTCCCGAGTCCAAGGACGTGAAGGCTCGCGCGAAGGAGGAGGTGGAGAAGTACAAGAAGAGAGAGAAGCAGGAGGAGAAGGAGAGACAGGAGGCTGAGAAGGCCAAGACTGCTGGTGCCAAGAAGGGTCACAAGCACCACAAGAAGGACTCCAGCTCTGATTCCGATTCTGATGATTCCGACTCTGAGTCTTCTGAGGAGGAGAAGCCCAAGAAGAAGTCCAAGAAGTCCAAGAAGGAGTCGAGCTCTGAGGAGTCTGAGTCTTCCGAGGAGGAGAAGCCTAAGAAGAAGAGCTCCAAGAAGGCGAAGAAGGAGTCGAGCTCTGAGGAGTCCGAGTCCTCCGAGGAGGAGAAGCCCAAGAAGGAGAAGAAGGAAAAGAAGGAAAAGAAGGAGAAGAAGGAAGAGCCTAAGGAGGAACCTAAGGAGGAACCTAAGGAGGAGCCCAAGGAGGAGGAGAAGAAGGAGGAGGAGCCTAAGAAGGATGAGGAGTAGGTTTGAGAGAATGGCACTTAGTATTGCGTGCTGTTTGTTGCAACAAAGAGGAGTAAAGCTCCTTGTCTAAATCAATTCGTTCCTCCACCTTCTGTCTCTTGCTGTCCTCCTGATTGCTTGCCGCTCTCAGATTCTTCCACTTCTTTGCGTTCTCCAGCAGCTTCATTTGAATCGAATTCGCCTCGTCTTCAGGGAAGACGTAATCCACGTATTCCTCGTCGATGCCCGTTTCGTCGTTGTGTCTGACCTTCTTCACCTTGTTCGCCTGTCTCTCGTTCACCTTCTTTATTCTTTCCTCGTTGTCCTCAATGGACTCCTCCAATCCCTTCAAGGCGAGCAGCAGCTGGTGTCTCATCTCGTTCTCGCCGCTCTCCTTAAACGTAGTAATTCCGCGCTCCAGAATCGTTCTCGCCTTGTCCATGCTGATCGTGCTCTCGAACTGCGCATAGCTGATGAACACCTTGCTGTGCTGCGCCAGCTGCAGCAGTCTCTCGTACAGCTCCTCCACCTTCTCGCGGTTCCCAAGATGCATCTCGTGATCAATGTACTTCTTCCACACGAGCTCTGGCGTATCCAGCGCCTCCTGGCCGATCGCCAGTTCAAAGATGGCCGACGCGCGCTCGTTCTCCTCCAGCTCCTCTTCAAACTCGGCGTAACGCACCCACACCTCGCAACGCGAAGGATAACACTCCAAGAACTTCTGGTACAGGGTTCGGCAGCGGTCCAGGTTCATCAGGTGGTACTCCAAGTCGATGTAGTAGTTGAACACGGATGGCTTGGGGCACAGACCGATCGATTGACCCAAGATCTACCGGTGAGTCGCAACAAGCGTCACTACCTTGCGCGCCTTGTCGAGATGATTCTGGCGGATTTCAAACTTGGCGTACAGAATCCAAATCTAGGAGTGACAGAAATCGGCCCGATTCGCACCTTGCCAAAAGTGAAGGCTTTATTTGGAATGCACTGGATGCACCTCTTGTACACATCTCTGGCCTTCTCGACTTCGTCCACGTCCAACTCCAGGTACACCGCGTAGTAGATCCAGAAGTAGATGTACCGTCTCCAGAACCGCTTTTCCTTGCTCGGAGGCACGTTTTCGACAGCGCGCTCATATGCCTTGACGACCTCTTCCTCCTTGCCCTCCTGCTCCAACATCTTCAGATAATCGAACCACACGTCGTAGTTGTATGGATTCTCCTTCAGAATCGCCTCGTACTGCTCCTTTCTCTTCGAAATGATCACGTCCTCGATGTTCTCCGTGCTGCCGAATTGCTTCTCGAACAGCGTGTACTCGTTCCGCAACGTCTCCTTCGAGCTCATCAGCTTCTCCAAGCCGTATTTGAAGATGGCGCGCGCTCGCTCCGTCTCGTGACAGCGAATCTCGAATCGCGCAAACTCCAGGAATCTAGGGATGACGGCTCGAATCACACGTCGTACAGGTCCTCGTCCACGTTCTCCAGCGAGAGTTCGGTCAAGGAGCGCTCGAAGATGGTACGACAATTCACCGGGTTTCCCTGACGCTCCTCCCACTTGGCGTATTTAATGTAGGACTATTCAGTCAAGCAAACACCAATCAACGACGGATTGCTCGGGAATCTGCTCAAGCATTCGCTCGTAGAGATTACGCGCATTGTCAAACTTTCCGCAGCGCTGCTCGAATTTGATGTACGTGAGCCACGCCTGCTCGCTGGGGAAGCACTGCATCCAGCGCTCAAACACCGTACGCGTCGCGATGATGTCTCCCGTCATCTCTTGGAGATAGGCGTATTTGTACCTACAAATGAGGAGATTCTCTCTCACAGACCAGAGTTGGTCCACACGCGGCAGAATCGTAACGGCACGGTCATACACGTTTCGCGCGCGGTTGATGTACTTGTTTCGGATCTCGAATTCGGCGTATTTCAGCCAGAGAGGGGTGGCCGTCTGATCCACGTCCAGCGCTCGCTCGAATATGTTACGCGCTCGCTCGAACTCTCCCTAACCGTAAAGAGGAGGACATGAGCGGTACCTGCTGTTCTTCCCACTTCGCGTACTTTATGTAATTGCCGATGTGCTGTCGTTGACTGCGAATGCCCTCTTCAAAGCCTCTGCGTTTCAGGAAGCGGAACTCGGCCAATTCCTACACAGCTGAGTTCCAGGCAATCGTCGCATACCTCGGAACTCTGAATCTTCTGAACAGGCGTTTTCCGCTCGGCCTCGTGCCTCTCCTTTGCATCTCGCAGAAGTTGCTCGGCAGTGATTTGAATTGGAGCAGGATCACGGTTCTTGACCTACGCGATGAGTGTTCACGAATGGAAGCGTACAGTGTTACTTCCTCGTCCAGACATTCTTTCTTTGAATTGCGGATGATCTCCATTCTTCGTGGTCATCGTCCTTTTGGAGGAGTGGGTGTTTATATCTCTCTTTATCGTAGCGCATGGTGCGTTTCCTCACAGCGTACACGGCGACTGCGGGAGATCGGCTTCTGGACAGGGTGTTCGATGTAGCCGGATGTGTGCACCTGCTTGATCGCTAGGGTTTGCAGTCAATGAAGTCGGCGAACAATCCCTTCAAGATTACGAGAACGTCGTCAAGCGTCACTGTGAATCAGGGAAATGTGAGCAGTGCAGTGATTCGATGAGGCAGTAGGAGAAGGAGTACACCATCTCGATTCTTCAGAACGGAAATGCGCGTTTGCAGAGTCCGAGGAAGTACGAACTCGCCGGCATGCTCACGCGTAGTCACTACAATGATTACTCCTACAATCTCGAGAACGACGCTTTTGAGAACATCGAGGATGGACACAACATTCTCGAAGCGTTTACGCGCGATATCATGTCAGATTACAACGGCTACCCCGACCTCTCTTCTCTTTGTTACAAACACATCAGATGAGTATTTCCGTATCCGCTAAGTACACTTGCTTGTTCACACGATCCTCCACTCGAACCACGATCGAGTCCTTTGACGCGAGGGTGATGAAGATGACGAACTTCACCACGTAGTTGCGCACCGCCGGGAACCCGCTCCACTCGATCTCCTTCAGCAGCGTGTTGTTCCTCACGCGCGGATTGTTGCCCTGGTACAGCACCGTCTTCATGACCCTCGTCTTCGTGTCGGGAGTGTCCACGCACACGTGGAACGTCTTCTTCTCCAGCGGCGTGCCCTTCGGAATCACCGTGTGCATCACGCCTCCCGCCAGCTCGATTCCGATCCCGCGCGTCACCACCTGGTCGATGTACATCTGGTGCCCGTCCAGCAGGAAGAACGGCTGGTCCCGGTTGTTCCTCCAGCTGTGCGCGTACAGGCACGCGCCGATGCACACAGCCTCGTCGGGGTTGACGGTCTCCCGCACGACGCTCCTCTTGAAGTACTCCTTCAGCGCGGTCTTCACGTAGTCGAGACGGCACGTGCCTCCCACCAGCACCACCGCCGTGATGTCGTCCTTCGTCAGCCCGCACTCCAGAATCGCCTGGTGCATCAGCGTCACGCACAGGTTGACGTCCTCGCGGACCAGGCGCGTCAGCGCCGCCTTCGACAGCTTGAAGGCGCAGTCGTAGGGGTCGTAGCCCTGCTGCTCCAGCTGGAGGACGTCGCTGAAGGCGGAGAGGTCGATGTCCGTGGCCTCCAGCTGCGTCAGGTCGATCTTGGCGCGCTCGGCGAAGCTCATCAGCCTCGTGATGTTCTTCGCCGCTTTCTTGTGGGTCGGGTCCATGATGTGGTGGTTGTACAGGTCGAGGCACTGCTCGTCGATGAACTTGGCAATCTTCTTGTCAATGCCCACGCCGCCAATGCTCTCGTCGCCGCAGTGCGAGATGATGGAGATGTGACCATTCTTCACGCCCACCACGGACACGTCGAACGTGCCGCCGCCGATATCGAACATCACGAAATAGCCCTCGTACACGTGGTCAAGCGCCATGAAGGCGATGGCCGACGCCGTGGGCTCGTCAATCATGGCAAAGGAGCCTTTTTCAAAGCCCGCCTTTTCGATCGCCTTTTCCGTTTCCTCGCGCTGCTTCACGGTGAATCCGGCCGGAATCGTGACCACTGCGCAGTCGATGTCGCAATCAGTGAACGTCTCCACCTTCTCCTTTACTTTCTGCAGGATCTTCGCAGCGACGTCCGTCGGCGTCATGGATATGCCGTATGTGTCGTTGAAGAACTCCACGCCCCCATCCGCGGCCTCGCGTATCGGCGCGTGGCACAAATTGCGGTTGTTCTGGACGCGGAACGAATTGAACGGCACGCCGATCATTCGCTTCGCCTTCCAGATGCCAAAGTGCTGGTTGTTCGAAATGTACGTCTTTGCTGGAGACCCGATGCACTCCGTTTTGTTTCCATTGTTGTACGCGTAGCAGGAGGGAAGCAGATGGGATGAGCCTTCGAGAGCAATAACGTCCGGCTTGCCGTTGCGGAAAACGCACCCCGATGTATTTGACGTGCCGAGATCAATCCCAGCGCATATGGTTGGCATTATTATGTGGATTCTTGTTCAGGTTAAGGAGGACCCTTGGTCATAGGACAGCAGATTGGGACGAGAACTCATTTCGTGTGGTGCAGTGGTCGGTGATGCGGGAAGTGGAGCGTGAAGGCGCATTTCGATTCCGTATCACTGATTTCTTCTTTTCGATTTTGTTTCGTGTTAAGGAAAGAGGAGATGGAGTGCTTGCAATAGAGAGAGTTTTCTTCTTGTTGTCTGGGCTGGTGTGGATCAATATCAGTTCTCTTTCTTTCTGTCTGAATGTTCTTTACTCCATGGGTTAGGACAACTGTCACTCATTGCAGACGGATCCACCATCCCATCATAATCGCTCCTTTAAATGGTGTAGTGTGGGAACAGAAACAGAACGCCTAACAGGCAAGTCGGGTTGGTGTAGTGGTTATCACGATCGCCTCACACGCGATAGGTCGCGGGTTCAATCCCCGCATCCGA
>ENA-UEQW01002780-UEQW01002780.1-human-gut-metagenome-genome-assembly--contig:-NODE-2780-length-12772-cov-4.884837_pt1 | contig 12772 bp, 11 predicted proteins | sample MGYA00242947_ERZ507947 | MGnify/ENA primary metagenome ERZ507947 (study PRJEB26167, sample SAMN06115421) | human gut metagenome | host: Homo sapiens | place: China:Guizhou | collected 2015-03-17... | reverse complement strand
AAGAGGAAAGTAACTATTTTCGGCGTATATATCCATTGACAACAAAAAGTTCCGTGCGCAGAAGTGAGAAAGGAGGACGCCATGGCCTTTGACCGTCAGTTTTTGGACGAGCTCATCGCCCGCAACGACATTGTCGACGTTGTCAGCAATTATGTCTCGCTCCAGCCGCGCGGCGGGAGCCTGTGGGGCTGCTGCCCCTTTCACAGCGAAAAGACGCCGTCGTTCCACGTGCTGCCGGACAAGCAGCTGTGCTACTGCTTCGGCTGCAAAAAAGGCGGCGGCGTCATCAACTTCATCATGGAGGAGGAGAACCTTTCCTTCCCCGATGCGGTGCGCTTTCTCGCACGGCGCGCGAACATGCCCGTGCCGGAAGAAGAGCACAGCGACGAGAGCCGGCTGCGTTCGCGCATCCTGTCGCTCAACCGCGACGCGGCGCGCTTTTACTACGATCAGCTCTACTCGCCCAAGGGTGCGCCGGTGCTCGAGTATATGAAAAACCGCAAGATCACGCGGCGCAATGCAACGAACTTCGGCCTCGGTGCATCGGCGGACGAGTGGGACGGCTTACTGACCGCGATGCGGAAAAAGGGCTATGGCGAGGGCGAGCTGCTTGCCTCGGGTCTTGCCATCCGCGGCAAAAACGGCGGGCTGTACGACAAATTCCGCAAGCGCCTCATCTTCCCCATCATCGACGTGCGCGGCGATGTGCTGGGCTTTGGCGGGCGCATCATCAGCAAGGACGATCCGGGCGCGAAGTATATGAACACGCCCGAGACCATCGTTTACAGCAAGCGGCGCGTTTTATACGGGCTGAACCTGGCCAAAAAGAGCAAGCGCAGCAACATTATTTTGGTCGAGGGCAACATCGACGTCGTGATGCTGCATCAGGCGGGATTCGACAATGCTTGCGCCTCGATGGGCACAGCGCTGACGACGGAGCAGCTGCAATTACTCAGTCGCTACACGAAGGAGATCGTGCTCTGCTACGACAACGACGACGCGGGCAAGGTCGCGACGCAGAAGGCGCTGACGCTTCTCAATAACACCGACTTTCAGGTCAAGGTGCTCGAGCTTCCCAAGCGGCTCGTCGACGGAGAGTACATCAAACAGGACGCGGACGACTTCATCAAGTTCCAGGGTAAGGATGCCTTTGAGCATCTGCTTTCCGGCAGCGAGAGCGGGATGGACTTCCGCATGGCGCAGCTCAAGTCAAAGTTCGACCTCAAAAGCGACGAGGGACGTATCGGCTTTGCCGAAGCGGCAGCAGAATTGCTCTCCACAGTGCCGAACGCGGTTGAGCGCGAAATTTACACCGTGCGCGCGTCCGAGGCCGCAGGCATCACGCCCGACGCGATGAAGCTCGAGGTCGAGCGCGCGCGAAAACGCGCCCGCTACAAGGAAAAGCGCGAGCAGGAGCGGCGGGACCTGAATCCCGCGGCGTCCGCCCAGCCGCGCGAGCGGTCGATCCGCTACACCGACCTTCGCTCGGCGCTTGCCGAAGAAGGCGTGCTGCGGCTTTTGACGCTGGACGATTCCCTCTTTGGCGAGAATCCGCCGATCCGGGAAGAGGACTTCTCCTCCCCCCTCCTGGGCCGGTTCTTCACGGCGCTGCGCGCGCAGCTGCGCGAGAGCGGGCAGGTGAACATCCCAGCGCTGGCGGAATTTTTCACGTCGGAGGAGATCAGCCACTTGATCGGTATCCTGCAAAAGCCGGAATCGCTCAAAAACGGTGCACAGGCGCTGAAGGACTACTGCACTATCATTTTAGACGAAGCGCACAAGCGCGCGGCCGTCAACGAAGATCCCCTGATGGCCGCGATGGAAAAGAATAAATATAAGGGTAACGGAGGAAAGCAAACATGAAAGAAAAACAGCTGACCAGCAGAGAGCTGGAGGAACAGGCCAACGCGCTGCTCGCCGAGGCGGATTTTGAGGAGATCAAGCTGCCGAAGAAAGCGAAAAAGGCCGCAGCGGCCAAGAAAGCGAACGAGGATACCGCGCAGGCGGAAAAGCCCGCGGAGAAGTATCCCCCGCTGGATGAAAAGCTGGTCGCCTCCCTGCCCGCGGCGGCGCTGCTGCAGGGCAGCGAAAAGCTCATGGAGATCTTTGCCAAGGGCAAGGCCAAGGGCAAGCTCAGCTCCAGCGACCTGATGGAGACCATCGACGAGATGAACCTTGAGAGCGAGCAGCTCGACCAGATCTACGACTCGCTCGAAACGCTCGGCATCGACATCGGCACCGCTGAGGCCATCGACAGCAGCATCGACGATGTGGAGCCGCCGATGGAGGAGATCGCCGAGATCGAAGAGGAAGAGCTCGTCGACCCGAACGAGCTGGTCGACAGCTTCTCGACTGACGACCCCGTGCGCATGTACCTCAAGGAGATCGGTAAGGTGTCGCTGCTGTCGGCGGACGAGGAAATTTCGCTCGCGACCGCGATGTCCGCGGGCGTGGAGGCCAAGCAGAAGCTCGAAGAGGCCGAAAAGAACGGCACGGAGCTGAGCGAAGAGGAAATGAAGGCACTCAAATCTGCCGTCAAGAAGGGCGAGCGCTCCAAGCAGCGCCTGGCCGAGGCAAACCTGCGTCTCGTCGTGTCCATCGCTAAGCGCTACGTGGGCCGCGGCATGCTGTTCCTCGACCTCATTCAGGAGGGCAACCTCGGCCTCATCAAGGCCGTCGAAAAGTTCGACTACACCAAGGGCTACAAGTTCTCGACCTACGCGACGTGGTGGATCCGTCAGGCCATCACTCGCGCCATTGCTGACCAGGCGCGCACCATCCGTATCCCCGTTCATATGGTCGAGACCATCAACAAGGTCATCCGCGTGTCCCGTCAGCTCTTGCAGGAGCTCGGCCACGACCCCTCTCCCGAAGAGATCGCCGCCGAGATGGACATGCCCGTCGACAAGGTGCGCGAGATCCTGAAGATCGCGCAGGAGCCCGTCTCCCTCGAAACGCCGATCGGCGAAGAGGAAGACAGCCACCTTGGCGACTTCATCCCCGACGAGGGTGCGAGCGAGCCGAGCGAGGCCGCGTCGTTCACGCTGCTGCAGGAGCAGCTCGTCGACGTGCTCTCCACCCTCACCCCGCGTGAGGAGAAAGTCTTGAAGCTGCGCTTCGGCATCGAGGACGGCCGTCCCCGCACGCTCGAGGAGGTCGGCAAGGAGTTCAACGTCACGCGCGAGCGCATCCGCCAGATCGAGGCCAAGGCGCTGCGCAAGCTCCGCCACCCCAGCCGCAGCAAAAAGCTCAAGGACTTCCTGAACTGAAAAATCGAGAAACGAAACAGGAGACCGATACTTTCGTATCGGTCTCCTGTTTTCATTCGCTCATGCTCACGGCTCCTTGCGGCAACAGTGCGCGATGGCTGCGACCACCTCGTTGATCTGTAAGGGCTTATCGTGACTCATGCGGCGCAGGAAGTTTGTCTTAGCCTCGTTGGCGCGGTGCGCTTCCGCCGCGGCCTCCTCGAGATTTTTCTGGTATTCGAGCTCTTTCGTCTTCTGCTTGTCGATGTTGCGGGCGGAAACGAGAAGATGCGTTACATTAGCACTGTATCGAATGCCTCGACTGCCTGCATCGCCTTGAGCCGCGCACCGAAACGACCGAAATGGAGCAGACACTTGAAGCACTGAACGCTGAAAAGGCCGAATCGTGACAATTTACAATTGATATTGTAATAGGAAAGACCCGCCTCAGTAAGGCGGGTCTTTTTGATTGAGCTCTGTCAAAAACCGTCCCAGTGCGGGGTTCTGGTTGCCGCTCTGCCAGGCGGCGATGATCTCTTCCTCCTCCCCTTCGCCCACGAGCGGGACGAAGACGAGGTTGTCGGCATTGTAAAGGCGGTCGGTGCAGTAGTCGGGCAGGAGCGAGATCCCCTCCTCCGCCGCAACCATCATCAGGATGCTTTCGGTGTCCGCCGAGCGGAAGAGAATGTTCGGCTTGTAGCCCGCCTCGGCGTAGCGCTGCATGAAAAAGGCGTCGCCGTAGGAATCGGGCGCGGCATCGGGCGACATATATAAGATGTTCTCCCCGCGCAGCTCTTGCCGCGTGAGCTGGCGGCGCTGCGTGAGCGGATGGCCCGCATAGAGCGCGACAACGAGCCGAGCCTTTTCGACTGTCTGAAACATGACGCCCTCCTGTGTGCGCAGGTTTGTCGAGTCCCAAGTGAAGACGATGTCATACTCCTGATGCAGTAACCCCGCGGCCAACACATCCGTCGAGCAGCGGTAGAACGAGATGAGCACGTTTCCGTTTTTCTGGTGGAAGTGGCGCATCAGGACCGAGAGGTCGCTGCGCTCGTAGCCGCGCACGTAGCCGACGCGCAGTGTGCCGGTAAGGCCTGTCGCCGCGTCATGCACGCGTTCCTGTGCGCGGCTCATGCGCTCTAAGATCGCTTTTGCGTCCAAAAGGAACGACTTTCCCGCGCTCGTCAGGCTTACAGGGCGTGTGCTGCGGTCGAAGAGCTCGCAGCCGAGCGTCTGCTCAAGCTGCTGGATCTGCTGCGTCACCGCGGTCTGCGAGATGTAATACTGCTCCGCCGCCTTTGTGAAGCTCCGGTGCTCCGCGGCGGAGACAAAATAGCGTAGCTGATTGCGATTCATGTACTCATTTCCTCATAACATAAGTTTTGCTTATTATATCATCCGATAATCGGTCTTGTAAAGCCCACCTTCCTGCGGTAAGATAAGCACATCGTTCATAAATCTTTTACAAATGAGGTCGATCAACATGAAACGCGAATCGTTCCGCTCCCGTCTGGGCTTCCTGCTCGTCAGCGCGGGCTGCGCCATCGGCATCGGCAATGTCTGGCGCTTCCCCTATGTGACGGGCAAAAACGGCGGCGGCTATTTTGTTCTCTTTTACATTCTGTGCCTGCTCATCATGGGCGTTCCCGTGCTGACGATGGAGCTGGCCGTCGGCCGCGCGAGCCGCAAGAGCGCGATCCTCGCCTACAAGACGCTCGAAAAGCCCAAGTCCAAGTGGCACATCCACGGCTGGTTCTGCCTGATCGGCTGCTACCTCTTGATGATGTACTACACGACGGTTTCCGGCTGGATGGTGAGCTACTTTGGCAGGTTCCTGACCGGCAAGTTCTACTCCGGCATGCCCGCGGAGGACGCGTCCGCCGTGTTCGGCCAGCTGCTGTCCGATCCAGTCGAAATGGGTATTTTAGCAGTCGCTATCGTCATCGTCGGCTTCATCGTCTGCTCGTTCGGCCTGCAAAAGGGCCTTGAGCGCGTGTCCAAGGTCATGATGCTCGCGCTGCTGTTCCTGATCCTCGTGCTCGCCGTTCACAGCCTGACACTTTCCGGCGCGGCGGAGGGCATGAAGTTCTATCTGCTCCCCTCGATGGATTCCATCCGCGAAAACGGCCTGCGCAGCCTCATCACCGACGCGATGAACCAAGCATTCTTCACGCTCTCTCTCGGCATTGCCGCGATGGAGATCTTCGGCAGCTACATGTCCGATGACCACACCCTCGCCGGTGAGTCCATCCGCATCTGCGCGCTCGATACGTTCGTTGCGCTCATGGCCGGCACCATCATCTTTCCCGCATGCTTCTCCTACGGCGTTGCGCCCGAGCAGGGCCCGTCCCTCCTCTTTGTCACGCTGCCGCAGGTGTTCGTCAATATGTCCGGCGGCCGCTTCTGGGGCACGCTGTTCTTCCTCTTCATGATGTTCGCGAGCATGTCCACGGTGCTGGCGGTGTTTGAAAACATCCTCGCCGTCTGCATGGATACATTTGGCTGGAGCCGCAAGAAGGCCGTGCTCATCAACGGCCTTATGCTGATGCTCCTGAGTCTTCCCTGCGTGTTCGGCTACAACATCTGGAGCGACTTCCACCCCATTCTCGGCAAGGACGTGCTCGACAGCGAGGACTTCCTTGTGAGCAACCTCCTGCTGCCCATCGGCTCGCTCGTGTATCTGCTGTTCTGCGTCATGAAGTGGGGCTGGGGCTTTGACAAGTACCTTGCTGAGGTCAACAAGGGCACGGGCATCAAGCTCTCGCCCAAGCTCAAGCCCTATTTCCAGTGGGTGCTGCCGATCCTGATCGTCATCATCCTGCTCCAAGGCCTGCTGTAAATTTGCTATTCTCTCATCTCTCATATCTCTCAAAAGGGAAAAGCCTCAGTGAAATTCACTGCGGCTTTTCCCTTTTTCCGCTTCCTTCGCAATTATGAACTCCGTGTAAATTCGCATATAACTCGTAAATATATTTATATAAATCTATTGACAAAATTTGTTCACGTGCTATGATAGCATCCAGAAAAGAAAAGAACCCCAAGGAGGCGCATGATGAAGAAAAATCTTTACAGTCTGACGCTGTCAGACGATGTGGTGCGCGAGGTCGACGCGCTGGCCCACCGGATGGGCACGAACCGTTCAGCGCTCGTCAACCAGATTTTGGCCGAGTACGTCTCCGTGCCGACGCCTGAACGCCGCTGGAACGATATCTTTGAGGCCATTGAAGAGCTGATGACGCCCACGCGCGAGCTGGTGCCGTTCTTCGCCCCCGGCTCGTCCACGATGTCGCTCAAATCGAGCCTATCGTATAAGTACCGCCCGACGGTCAAGTACGAGGTCGATCTGAGCAGCGGCGACGGCCAGACGATGGGCTCGCTGAACATCGTCTTCCGCACGCAGTCGGCGGCGCTGATCTCCGCAATGACGAGCTTCTTCCGGCTCTGGGTGCAAATCGAAGACAAGTGCCTCGCACCGCTTCTCGGCAGCTCCATTTCCTGCGCGCTGTACGACGGGCGCTTCGTCCGTCCGCTCGCGATGCCGCGCGGAAAGGCGCTGACTGCCGATGATGTCGCCGGTGCGATCAGCGCTTATGTCCAGCTCTTCGACCGGCTGCTCAAGGGCTATCTCGACGGCTCGCTCTCCGCGAGCGATGTTGAAATGGCCTACCGCGGCGATCTGCGAAGCAGAACGCTGCTGATTTAATCACTTAATTGTAAAAAACACGAATTTGAGGTGAACTTGAATGAATGCTGAAAAATATACGCAAAAGGCTTTGGAAGCCGTCAAGACCGCGCAGAGCATGGCGCAGGAAAACGGCAACCAGTATGTGACAAGCGAGCATTTGCTCTATGCCCTGCTCGATCAGGACGGCGGACTGATTGGGTCACTGTTCGGTAAGATGGGCGTCGATTGCGACGGCTTACTCTCCGAGCTCGACACGCTGATCCGCAATCTGCCCCGCATCTCCGGCGGCAGCGGCGAGGTGTACGCCTCGCCCGAGGTCGGCAAGATCCTGAACCTTGCCGAAAAGACCGCCGAAAAGCTGCACGACGAGTATCTCTCCGTTGAGCACCTGATGCTCGCCATCTTCTCCGAGGGCTCGCAGAGCGTGCGCCAGCTGCTCTCCGACCACGGCATCACGAGAAGCCGCTTCTCCGATGAGCTTGCGAAGGTCAAGACCTCCCCCGTGACGAGCGACAATCCCGAGGATTCCTACGACGCGCTCAAGAAGTACGGCACGGATCTCGTCGAGCGCGCCCGCACGAAGGAGCTCGATCCCGTCATCGGCCGTGACGCAGAGATCCGCAACGTCATCCGCATTCTGTCGCGTAAGACGAAGAACAACCCCGTGCTCATCGGCGAGCCGGGCGTCGGCAAGACGGCCATCGCCGAGGGCCTTGCCCAGCGTATCGTGCGCGGCGATGTGCCCGAAGGGCTCAAGGACCGCACGATCTTCTCGCTCGACATGGGCGCGCTGATCGCGGGCGCGAAATACCGCGGCGAGTTTGAAGAGCGCTTAAAGGCCGTTTTGAACGAGGTCAAGAAGTCCGACGGCAAGATCATCCTCTTCATTGATGAGCTGCACACCATCGTCGGCGCAGGCAAGACCGAGGGCAGCATGGATGCCGGCAACCTCTTAAAGCCGATGCTGGCTCGCGGCGAGCTGCACTGCATCGGCGCGACCACGCTCGACGAGTACCGCCAGTATATCGAAAAGGACGCCGCCCTCGAGCGCCGCTTCCAGCCCGTCATGGTCAACGAGCCGACGGTCGAGGACACCATTTCCATCCTGCGCGGCCTGAAGGAGCGCTATGAGATCTATCACGGCGTTCGCATCCACGACAACGCGCTTGTCGCCGCTGCGACGCTCTCCGACCGCTATATCACCGACCGTTTCCTGCCCGACAAGGCCATCGACCTCGTCGATGAGGCCTGCGCGATGATCCGCACGGAGATCGACTCGATGCCCGCAGAGCTCGACGATCTGCGCCGCAAGATCATGCAGCAGGAGATCGAAGAGATGGCCCTCAAGAAGGAAGACGACCAGCTCTCGCGCGACCGTCTCGAGGAGCTCAAGAAAGAGCTTGCCGATGAAAAGGAACAGTTCAACGCCATGAAGTCCCGCTGGGAAGCGGAAAAGAGCGGCGTGGACAGCGTGAAGCAGCTCAAGAGCCAGATCGAGCAGATGCACGGCGAGATCGAACGCGCGCAGGCGAACCTTGAGTACGAAAAGGCCGCAAAGCTCAAATACTCTGACCTCCCTGCCCTCGAAAAGCAGCTCAAGGACGCCGAGGCCGCGGCCGAAAAGCACACGGGCGAGAACTCCATGGTACACGACACCGTGACCGAAAACGAGATCGCCGATATCGTCGGCAAGTGGACGGGCATCCCCGTCAGCCGTCTGATGGAGGGTGAGCGCGAAAAGCTGCTGCGCCTCGACGAGATCATTCACAAGCGCGTCGTCGGTCAGGACGAGGCCGTGCGTCTCGTGACCGAGGCCATCCAGCGCTCGCGTGCAGGCATCGCGGACCCGAACCGCCCGATCGGCAGCTTCCTCTTCCTCGGTCCCACGGGCGTCGGCAAGACGGAGCTTGCAAAGTCCCTCGCCGACTGCCTGTTCGACGATGAGCACAACCTCGTGCGCATCGACATGACCGAGTACATGGAGAAATTCTCCGTCTCGCGTCTCATTGGTGCCCCTCCGGGATACGTCGGCTATGACGAGGGCGGCCAGCTCACTGAGGCCGTGCGCCGCAAGCCGTACAGTGTCGTGCTGTTCGACGAGGTCGAAAAGGCGCACCCGGACGTCTTCAACATCCTGCTGCAAATTCTCGACGACGGCCGCATCACCGATTCGCAGGGCCGCACGGTGGACTTTAAGAACACGATCATCATCCTGACCTCGAACCTCGGCTCTTCCGAGCTGCTCGACGGCATTCAGCCGGACGGCAGCATTTCCGAGAGCGCCCGCGCCGCCGTCATGGGTGAGCTGCGCCGCGCATTCCGTCCGGAATTCCTGAACCGTCTCGATGAGATCATCATGTTCAAGCCGCTCACGAAGGAGAACCTCAGCGGCATCATCGACATTCTGATGGAAGGTCTCAAGAAGCGTCTTGCCGACAAGACGCTGAGGCTCGAAGTCACGGATGCGGCCAAGAGCCTCATCATCGAGCGCGGCTTCGACCCGATCTACGGTGCGCGTCCGCTCAAGCGCTACCTCCAGAGCGCGGCGGAGACGCTGATCGCCAAGGAGATTTTGCGCGGCGACCTCGCCGCGGGCAGCACGCTCGTGCTCGACGCCGAAAACGGCGAGCTGAGCTGCCGCAAGAAGTAAATACGCGTGAAAAGCCGCCCATTCGGGCGGCTTTTTTCGTTTCGCTACCGATAGTAGCGGAATACTTGGTGGACTTTTGTGCCAAAAACTGCTACGATAGTGCCATCAAGGCAAAGGAGGCACGATCATGGACAACGAACTCGGCGCGCGCATCCGCACGCTTCGAAAGGAGCGCGGGCTGTCACAGGAGGCACTGGCGCAGGCACTCGAAGTCTCGCGGCAAGCCGTGACAAAGTGGGAAGACGGCTCGTCGCTGCCGAGCACGGCGAACCTCTTCGCACTCTCGGGCTTTTTCGGTGTTCCGCTCGCAGAGCTGACCGGCACGCCGGAGAGCACTTCTCCCGCGCCGCCCACAGCTGGTGTATCAGAAAAAGAACGCCGCATGCGCACAAAGGCTTTGACCATCGGCGCGTGTGTGCTGCTCGCTGTCAGCGTGCCGGTGCTCCTCTGGTGCGCGGTGCAGTATTTTACCGCCGGGCCGCCTATTCCCGAGGGAATGAATTACGGCACAGGTCCGGTTGCTAACTGCGAGGCGATCATCGGCTATGCCGACACCCTGACGGCGATCTATGTCGCAAACAAATTCCCAACCTGGCTGTTTTTGAGCGCGGTATCGCTCTTCGCCGTGGGGGCCGGCGTGCTGTCCGGCTTACTATTTAAGCGTTGGAAAGGAAAACCACATGACAGGTAAATGGAGGATTCTGCTGCCGCTGCTGCTCATCGTTCTTCTTGCGGGCTGCGGCAAGGCGGATGGCAGCGATACACTGGCCATCGAGGGCCGCAACTGGACGTCGACGCAGGTCATCGACAGCGCAGGTCAGCCCATCGACCTCCCCGCCCTCAGCTGCACGGCGCAGGATGGCGCACTGAGCGTCATGGGCGCGGACGGCAACACGCAGAGCGGAACGTATTCCCTCGCGCAGCGCGATACAAACAGCGCTCTTTATGATCTCTCGCTCGACGGTGAGAGCGGCAAGGCCGTTGTCAGCATCACGGAATACACCGACGCCGCGGGCGAAAAAAGCAGCGAATATACGCTCATTCTGTCGCTGCCGGAGCGGGCGATTTATTTTCGTGCAGATATCGAGTAAAAATAGCCGCGCATCGCGCGGCTATTTCTATAAAGTATTTTTACTTTAATGCCCTCTTGATTTCTTGTTCCGCAAGCGCTGTAACACCGGCAAAGTCCACACAGGGATGGTACGCGCTTTCCAGCGCGTCATGCGCTTTTTTCGCGCTTGCGAGCGCGGCGACAGCCTCATCGCGAAGCGACGCCTCCACGCGGCGGGTGAAGCGCAGCTTCGTCTTCTGTGCGCGCGTGAGCTTTCCCTCAGCCATCGCGTTGAGCCGCAGGCGGCGATAAGGCTTTCCCTCATACGGAAGGCTCGCGTCCGCCGTGATGAACGCCACGCCTCTTTCCGGGATGAGCACGTGCCGGAGCTCGCGCGGGCGGTCCGGGTCCGGACAGGCGATAACATCAAAGCGCCTGCCGCTCGCCATATCACAGGCCGCCTTCAGCGCCTCTGCGCCGAGGCCCGCGCTGTCATTCAGTTCATAAATGCGCGGGCAAAGCGTCTCGACCGTGTCGAAGCGGCAGATATCGCCGCGGTGCGTAAGTCCACCGAGGAAGGCGCGGTCGACGCGCCCGCTGCCGCTCCCCTCACCGCGCAGCTCGCGCGCAAGAATGGCGTTCATGCGGCGGGCAAGCTTTGAAAAGTCCATCTGCGCGTGCAGTGCCGTGCGGCGTTCCCCTGCTACCTCGTCGAGCGCGCGCAGCACTTGATAGGCGCTGCGGTAGTGTGCGCGGTACTCGTCGCTGAGCGCGACGATTTCCGCACGGCGCTCCTTGACCGCGTCTATGTCGTAAAAGCGCGTCAGGTCGACATAGCGCTCGCTCGCGACCGTGTAGGTTGGCTCAAGCACATGGGGGCTGGTGCCGTCGACAACGGCGGTGTTCCGGTCCAAAAAGATCGCGCCGTCGAGCGATTCGGGGTCGCCCGAGCAGTTGATGTACACGACGCGCTCGCCTGCGCGCTCCATCGCCTCGCCCATGCGCCGCATAAAGGTCGACTTGCCGCAGCCGGGACCGCCCTTCAGGATGAGCAGATCGTCGAATTGACCGTTCAGCATTTGGTCGTAGAGCGAATAAAAGCCCTCGCCGCTGTTCGCGCCGAGGAAAAAGTACACCGGTTTCATAGCGTTCCCTCCAAAATCAGGCTTTTCGTTCTCAGCTTATGCAAAAGCACCTGTCCCCGCTTCCCTTTTGCGAAAAATATGCTATGCTTTTTTCGGCCGTTCACTGCGGCAAGGTACTGCTCGGTTGGGCGCACGAACGCGGTGCCGCCTATTTTTTGCTTAACTGCGATACCGCGCCGCGCGAGCGCTTCCGGAGCCGGCTCGGTTTTGTACCGAACGGACGCGACGAGCAGGGCGAATGCCTGATGCTGCGCCCGCCGGAGGAGTCCGGGTCCGTCACCGCGCAAAAATCGTTCTCCGGCGCTGATAACTGACCGCTAAGGAAAAGGCTCTGTTTGGAAAAACCAAACAGAGCCTTCTTATGTAGCAACTTACGCTGTGAAGATCTTATCCTCGGCCCTGCGCGTATAGTCACGCTCGAGCATCGCGCGATGCGACAGGAACGCCGGATCGTCGAAGTACTTCGCCCCCATCGGGCAGTTGCGCACGCAGGAGTGACACTTGATGCACACGCCCGTGACCTCGCTGACGTCATCGGGGTTAATGGACCCCATCGGGCAGAGCGATGCGCACACGCCGCAGCGGATGCACTTGTCCGGGTCCGTCTTGGGCTTCGCCTTCAGGAAGACCTTCGGCTCGCCGTCGAGACCCAGCGGGCGATAATACGGCGCGTCGGCGTCGCCGTCGACCGTGACGGGCGCGGGATACTGCGTCATCTTCACGATGCGGCCCACGACCGCGGAGCCGAGCCTGGCAAGCTCGGCCATGTCGTCGGAGTCGGGGCGGCCGTCAGCCAGCGCATCGGTAAAGGCATGGCGGCAGGCAAACGCGCCCGCGCCAATGGTGTGGAAGCCGTCAGATTCCAGGCAGGCGCAGAGCTCGGCCAGAGAATTGTCGAAGCTGCGGTTGCCGAACGTCACGACCGGCACGGCGAGCGCACCATTTCCGGCAAAGCCGGTCTTCACGAACTCGAGCAGCTTGTTCGGAAGCTTG